>Ga0187819_10000088_pt1 | contig 40285 bp, 36 predicted proteins | sample NC_wetland_sal_i_15_FD_132411 | JGI IMG/M metagenome (GOLD analysis project Ga0187819, IMG submission 132411) | Wetland sediment microbial communities from Neuse River Estuary, North Carolina, USA - SO4_4 | ecosystem: Environmental > Aquatic > Freshwater > Wetlands > Sediment | place: USA... | reverse complement strand
GTTGGCGGCCACGATTTCGAAATCATTGTAGGCCGTGTGGGTGAAGGCTCGGCGGCCATTGCAGTCGCCGTGCCCAAATCGAAGGGACGTTCGTCCTCAGCATTTCGTCGGTGACGATGAAGCCGTTGCGGTCAACCTCGACGCCAGCCGCTTCAAGGCCAAGCTGGTCGGTATTGGGGCGGCGCCCTATGGCGAGAAGAACGTGCGAACCGGTGATCTCGCCCGGCCCCGAAGGCGTGTCGATCGCGACGCGGATGCCGGCGTCCGTCTTTTCGACGCTTGTGCACTTTGCCTCGAGCGCTATCGCGATCTGCTCGCGCTCGAGAATGTCCTTGATTGCATCGCTTACGTCCTCGTCCTCACGCGGCACGAGGCGCGGCGCCGCCTCTATCACCGTCACCTTGCTCCCGAACCGCCCGAAGATCTGCGCAAATTCCAGGCCGATGTAGCTGCCCCCGAGCACGATCAGATGCTCAGGCAAGAACTCGATCTCCATGATCGATTCATTCGTCAGGTAGGGAACGCCATCGAGGCCGGCGATGGCAGGGACGACCGGCTTGCCGCCGACGTTGACGAAGATCTTGTCGGCGCCGATCCAATCGGCCCCCACCTCGATCTCGTGCGCCGAGGTCAGCCGCGCCTGCCCTTGGTAAACGGTAACGCCCGGCATGGACCTGAGCCACGTTTCGATGTTGCGCGCCGCATTTCCCGAGACCGCATCCTTGCGCGCCTTGACCTTCGCCATGTCGATGCCGATGCGCCCGTCGATCACGACTCCGTACTCGGCTGCGCGCGCGGCGAGCCGGGCCGCATACGCGCTTGCGACGAGGGTCTTGGTCGGCATGCAGCCGGTGTTGACGCAGGTCCCGCCGAAGCGGCCGCGCTCAACCACGGCGATCCTCCAACCCGCCTGTGACAGCCGGTTGGCGAGGGCAGGACCGGCTTGGCCCGTCCCGATGATGGCCGCGTCGTAATGCTCAGTCATGCATGTCTCCAGCAGGCGATTGCGCAATCGCCTGGAAACCTGCCAGAGACGCCCATAGCTATCAGGCATTGTATCGAGAGCCATTTTAAGGGATGGGTCGATCGGCGGGATGAATTAAGGTCGATGGTGGAACGAGTTCCGGTGCTCGGGAATTGCATCCGATCGGGACAGAGGGTCATGGGCCGCGCGGGCCCTGAGGGACGAGGAGACGAGGCGCATGGCGCAGCAGTCATCGGCAACACCACAGACGCTCCCCCCCGACACCCCCACCAACCCCAGCCTCGCCGAGCGTTTGTTCGAGACGCGACGCACGTCCATGGAGCTGGCAGCGCCGCTCAGCGCCGAGGACATGACCGTCCAGGCGATGGAGGATGCGAGCCCGACCAAATGGCACCTCGCTCACGTCACCTGGTTCTTCGAGACGTTCCTCCTGAGGACGTACCTGCGCGGCTATCGTGAGTTCGATCCGACCTTCAATTATTGTTTCAACTCCTATTACGAGGCGCTCGGCCCGCGCCAGCCGCGCCCCAACCGCGGGCTGCTCACGCGGCCGTCCGCGGAGCGCGTGCTGGCCTATCGCACGCACGTGGATGAGGCGCTCGATAAGTTGCTCGCGCAGAGTCCCAGTCAGCGCGCGGAGATCAGCCGGCTGATCGAGATCGGCATCAACCACGAGCAGCAGCACCAGGAGCTGCTCCTCACCGATATCCTCGCCCTCTTCGCCGCCAACCCGCTGCGCCCCGCCTATCATCAGCGCAAGCTCGGTGCAGCTCGCGTCGACAGCGGCACCGTCGGATGGATCGACTTCGAGGGCGGAATACGCTCCGTCGGCCACGCGGGCAGCGGCTACTCCTGGGACAACGAGGGGCCGCGCCACACCGCCCTCATTCATCCCTTCCGGCTTGCCGACCGTCTCGTCACCAACGCGGAATGGCTCGAGTTCATGCGCGACGGCGGCTACAGCACCGCCTCACTGTGGCTCGCTGACGGATGGACACTGATCAACCGCGAGGAGTGGAAAGCCCCCCGCTATTGGGAGGACCGTGACGCCGCCTGGCAGCAGATGACGCTATCCGGCCTGCAGCCGGTCGAGCTCGAAGCCCCCGTGTGCCACGTCTGCTACTACGAGGCCGACGCGTTCGCCCGCTGGGCCGGCAAGCGGCTCCCCACCGAGTTCGAGTGGGAGGTCGCGGCCGCCGGCATCCCCGTGACCGGCAATACGCTCGGCAGCCGCGCCCTGCGCCCGCTTCCCGCGCAGGCCGCCACACACCCCGGCGCGCTGCGCCAGATGTTCGGTGACGTGTGGGAGTGGACCGCGAGCGCCTACCTAGCCTACCCGGGTTATCGGCCTCCCGCCGGCGCCATCGGTGAGTACAACGGCAAGTTCATGGTCGGCCAGCACGTGTTGCGCGGCGCTTCCTGCGCGACCCCCGACGGCCATTCGCGCGCGACCTACCGCAACTTCTTCTACCCCCACCAGCGCTGGCAGTTCCTCGGCTTGCGCCTTGCCTCGGAGATCGACTGATGCATCCCGCAAGCACCATTGCCCGCCTGCCCGACTTTTTGCCCGAGGTCGAGGGCGAATTCGCCGCTGCCGTCTTCGATGGCTTGTCGAAACCGAAGAAGACGCTTCCTTGCCGCTTCTTTTACGATGCGCGGGGTAGCGAGCTGTTCGAAGAGATCACGCGCCTGCCGGAATATTATCCGACGCGAACGGAAGCACAGATCCTGAGGTCGCACGCCGGCGAGATGGTCGAGGGCTTCGACGAAGACGGCGTGCTCATCGAGTTCGGCTCGGGCTCGAGCGTAAAGACTGAGATCCTGCTCGAACACGCACCGGGTGGCTTCACCTACGTCCCCATCGACGTGTCCGAAAGCGCGCTCGCTTGCGCCAAGCAGCGCCTCGAGGCCCGCTTTCCCGGCATCGGCGTTCGCCCGATCGTCGGCGACTTCTCCCATCCGATCGAGATCGCGCCGGACCTCGCCCCGCGCCCGCGCGTAGGGTTCTTTCCCGGCTCCACGATCGGCAACCTGACCCCGCCCGACGCCATACGCCTGCTGCGCACCTTCAAGGCGTCGCTGCCGCGGGAAAGCCGGCTCCTTATCGGCATCGATTTGAAGAAGGACGCGCGCCAGCTCGTCCTTGCCTACAACGATGCCGCCGGCGTCACCGCCGCGTTCAACCTGAACCTGCTCGTCCGCATCAACCGGGAGCTCGGCAGCTCCATAGACCTCGGTGCCTTCCGCCACGAGGCGATCTACGACCCGCGCGAGGGCCGCATCGAGATGCACCTCGTCAGCATGATCGAGCAGGTGGTCTGGATCTCGGGACGCCCGTTCCGCTTCGACGCCGGCGAGCGCATCCACACGGAGAACTCCTACAAGTACTCGATCCCGCAGTTCCAGGAGTTGGCGCGCTCAGCGGCATGGGCTCCGAACCGCGTATGGACCGACGCGCGGCGGCAATTCAGCGTGCACGAGCTGATCTCGGTCTAGGTCTCGCGCCGGCTCAGGCCTTCGCGGCACGACCGGGGTCGCGGTCAGCCTCGGCAAGGAAGGCGTGCAGCGCCGCCACGACTTGCGCCCCTTCGCCGACCGAGGCGGCGACCCGCTTGCTCGAGCCCGAACGGATGTCGCCCACCGCGAATAGGCCGTGTACGTTAGTTACCAACGGCCCGGGCGCCTCATCCCTGCCGGTGACCACAAAACCCTTCGCATCGAGGGCCACGCCAGCGGTTGCGAGCCAGTCGGTATTCGGATCGACGCCAATGAAGGAAAAGAGATGCCGGATCGGGCGGCGTGTCTCCTTGCCGGAGGCGTCGCGCCAACGGATCGCCTCGAGCATACCGTCCTTGCCTTCGAGCCCGCTGATCTGCGTCCGCGCCAACACTTCGACGTTGGCAAGACCTTCGATGCGGTCGATAAGATAGCGCGACATGCTCGCTGCCATGTTGGGGCCGCGCACCAAGAGCCACACCTTCGATGCCTGACTGGCGAGATAGACGGTCGCCTGCCCCGCCGAGTTGCCTGCCCCGACGAGCACCACTTCCTCACCGGAGCAGAGCTTGCTCTCCAGTGGAGAGGCCCAGTAGTGCACGCTCGATGCCTCGAACTCGTCCAGCCCCGCGATGTCGAGCCGGCGGTAACGTGCTCCGTTAGCGGCGACCACGGCACGCGCCGTGGCGCGCTCGTCGTTGGCGAGCTTCAGCGTGAATCGCCCGCCATGTCCGTCCCCACGCACGTCCAGCCCCAGAACCTCGGTCGGTATCGCCATCTCGGCCCCGAACTTCTGCGCCTGGTTGAACGCGCGCGCCATCAACGCCATGCCGCTGATGCCGGTCGGAAAACCGAGATAGTTCTCGATACGGGCAGAAGCTCCTGCCTGACCGCCGAACGCACGGCAATCGAACACCACGACGGAGAGCCCCTCGGAGGCGGCATAGACAGCGGTCGCGAGACCCGCTGGCCCGGCGCCGACCACGGCAACGTCGTAGACTTTGTTCGGGTCGATGGGACCAACAAGACCGATGCAACGCGCAAGCTCGGTCTCGCTGGGGTTGTGTAGAAGCTGACCGCTCGGGCACACGACAATCGGAAGCTGGCCGGGGTCGACGTGGAATTTTTCGATGAGCGCGCGGGCCTCGTCGTCAGTTTCGGGATCGAGGCTCTGGTGCGGATGGCCGTTGCGCCGCAGGAAGTTCTGCAGCCGCAGCACGTCGCCGTTGCCCGCGCGCCCGACGATTACAGGTCCTCCGCCACCAGTCTCGATCAGCCCGACGCGGCGCAGAATGAAGGCGCGCATAATGCGCTCGCCAAGGTCCGCTTCCGCGATCAGCAAGGCGCGCAGCCGCTCGGTCGGGATGATGAGGGCGTGCACCTCGTCCTTGGCGTAGGCGTCGATCAAGGCGGGCCGCCCAGCGAGCTGCGCAAGCTCGCCCATGAACGACCCGGGACCGTGCGTCACGATCAAGCGGTGGCCGCCCGATGGCTCGCGCTGCAAGACATCGACGTGGCCCGAGATGATGATGGTAAGTCCCTGAGCTACCTTGCCGACGTTGGTCAATGCCTCCCCCGGGGCATAGGTGCGGCAGGTTCCGAAGCGGCGCACGCGCTCGATTTCGGCGGGCTCCAGCGTAAAGAACATCTGGGCGGCGCGCGTCTCGATGATCGATCTTTCGGGGGCGGCCATTTTGGTCCTGGTGTGTGATGCCTGGGATGTAGCGATCTTATAGCCGAATAGAGCGAACGCGAGTGCAGATGCGGCTGCCCCCCGTCAGGCCCTAAGCCGCATCCGGCCGCGTGGGCGGCGTGGTTGCGAACGAATTGGCGAGCTCCCGCATCATCGCCCGCACGTCCGGGTGCTCGTCGGGGCTCCAGTCGGCGAGCATATCCTTCAGATCCTGCTCGCGCTGCTGCAGGAGCCTTCGATAATCGTGCCTGCCCTTGTCGCTGAGCTCAAAGCCTCGATCGGCAAGCTCAACCAGCATCCCCGTCGCGACCAGTCGTGCAAGCAGCCTGGCGCATTGGGCGTCCCCGATGCGCAGGCGTTGCTCAAGCTCAGCCTTGGTCGCTCGGCCGTTCAATTCGCCGATCCGCGCCAGCAGCCAGAGCTCATCCGGCTCCAGGCCAATACCCATGCGTGAGGCGGTGCGCGTATAGACCTGCCAGCGGTTCTCGCGGGCGGTCATCCGCGTCACGATGCGCTCCAGCTCCTCAAGCGAGGTCGCATCGCGCGGCGCTTCGAAGGCATCGCCGATGGGCTGCGGCGCGATGCTCGTGCGCAGCGGCACCTCCTTGATTGCGAGCGAGAGCAGGAAGGAGACGAGCGCAAGAAACGCCGCCGTCTCGAAGACAGGATGCAGCGCATCGACGAAGAGGGCGAGATACGTCGCGCGCAACGGCTCGGCGAGGGCCGCGATCGCGGCCGGGTCCTTCAACGTCATCGAAACGTCAGGCATCGTGCGCGCGATGTTGGCTTCGAGCGCGAAGGCGAAGATACCGCCGAACAGCGCGGCCCCGACCGCGCCGCCGATCGAGCGGAACAGCGTCGTGCCGGAGGTGGCCACGCCGAGCTGCTCGTAGCTGACTGCGTTCTGCACTGCCATGACCAGGATCTGCATGACCATGCCGAGCCCCAGCCCGAGCAGCAGCATGTAGCAGGACGCGGTGAGCGCCGGCGTCGCCACGTCGAGGCGCGACAGGAGAGACAGCGCAATCGTCATCAGCGCGGTGCCGCAGATGGGAAACATGCGGTAGCGGCCTATGCGGGTGATGATCTGGCCGCTGATGATAGAGCTGACGAAGACGCCGAGCATCATCGGCGTGAGATGCAGCCCGGCGCTCGTGGGGTCGAGCCCTTTGACGACTTGCAGATAGACGGGCAGCAACGTGACCGACCCGAACAGCGCCATGCCGACGATGAAGCCGATCAAGGTGGCGATGACAAACGCCCTGTTCGAGAACAGCGACAACGGCAACAGCGGATCGGGCACGACGGTCTCGACGTAAAGGAAGCCTGCGAGCGCCAGCACGCCCAAGAGCGAGATGGCGAACATGCTAACGGGAGCTTCCGCTAGCAGCGTGCTGCCGAGGCTCGTGAGCAGGATCACGCAGGTGAGCGCGACGGCGAGCAACGCCGCCCCGGCATAGTCGATGCCGACGAGCGTGGAGCGTTGGTGCGGTTTGAAGGTCGCGTTGATCACCGCCAACGCCAGCAGGCCGAGCGGCACATTGATGTAGAAGATCCAGCGCCAGGACAGGTGATCGACGATAAATCCGCCCACAAGCGGGCCGATCACGGTCGAAATCCCGAACACGCCGCCGAAAAAGCCCTGGTAGCGGCCACGCTGACGCGGCGGAACAATGTCGCCAACGACGGCAATCGCCGTCACGATCAGACCTCCACCGCCGAGTCCCTGCACGATGCGGAACGCAATCAGCTCCGGCAAATTCTGGGCAAGACCACACAGCGCCGAGCCGATGAGAAAGATCACGATCGCCGTCTGCAGCACGATGCGCCGGCCGAAAACATCGCCGAGCTTGCCGTAGAGGGGTACGACAACCGTCGTCGACAGCAGGTAGGCGGTCACGATCCAGGAGAGATGCGTCAGGCCACCGATCTCGCCGACGATGGTCGGCAACGCGGTCGAGACGATGGTCTGATCGAGCGAGGCGAGCAGCAGCACGAGGACGAGCGCGGAAAACACCGCCAAGCGCTCTCGAGGGCGCACCTCGTCGGCACCGCGGCCACCGGGAGTTTCGCGTTGCATGTGGAGCTGAAGGTCTAGTCCCAAGCAGAGGTTGCACGATCCTCCGGCATACAATCGAGTAACGGGGATCGTTTCGCCGGTCCGTCGGCGCGTTTATCAGGGTGCGACGGGCAGAGCAATTATCGCAACGTGGGGGGGATTGGCCCAAGTTCTCGGGCCAACGGCAGAGGCCTAAATGCGAAAGCCGCGCGAGCCCAGACACCGGGATCGCGCGGCCTCGTTCTTACACAGCAACCCAAACGGGCAGTCCCTTCTGGGAGCCGCCTGTTTAGTGAGGGAGGTCCTTCTTCTCCAAGTCCGGGATCGACTGCCCACCCTTCATGGAAGGCTCAGGAACGTTCGGGCCGGGCGAGTTGCCGAGCTGCATACGCTCCTGCGTGACGATCGACTTGTCGGGACCCTGCGACGCGCCGGGGTCAACGTCCGGAGCCGCGGAGTTGCCGAGCTGCTGTTGCTCTTCCTTGACGATCGACTCAGCGTTAGCCGCTGACGCGGCGAAAAGCGCAAGAGCGCTCGAAGCCGCGAGAACCGCGATGATCTTGTTCGACACCATGTTTTGTCACCTCCACAAATTTCAAATTGTCACGATCTGACCTTCGATCGCTTGAGGGACAAGCTTTTCCGAAGGTGCCACCATCCGACCCGGGGAGTTACGCAAAAAAGTCCGCTCGCCGAAATCCAACAATTGCAACAGTGGGGCGTCCACGCACCATAGAAGCCCGCGTATCACGGATCCTTTGGATGGCAGCCCCAGCGGCGAGGCGAAAAACTCGCGTGATTCCATCCGCTCGTTATGGTTTCCCAAGCTGCTGCGAGCGCCTATATGATCGGCGATGCGCTGTCGGGAGGGGGAATTACCCTCAAGGCATGGTTCAATCCGCGCCACAAAGGCCGGCGGCGCTGGCTCGACCGCGTTAGAAGCATGCCAACCCGAGAAGAGCAGGCCTCAGCCCTTGAAAGCAAAGCGCAAAGATCAACCCATGGACCAGATCGTTCGCCCCAGCCGCTCGGAAGTGGAAGCGGCATTCCGTACCATCATCCGCTGGACCGGGGACGACCCTGACCGCGACGGGCTGGCAGAGACCCCATCGCGCATGGCGCGAGCCTACGAGGAATACTTCAAAGGCTACGCCGAGGACCCCGAGGCGATCCTGTCGAAGACCTTCGAGGAGACGGAAGGCTACGACGAGATGATCGTGCTGCGCGGCATCCGCTTCGAAAGCCATTGCGAGCATCACATGGCTCCCATCATCGGGCGCGCGTGGGTGGCCTACATTCCGGACGGGCGCGTCGTCGGCATCTCCAAGCTCGCGCGCATCGTCGAGGCTTACGCCAAGCGCCTGCAGATCCAGGAGAAGATGACCGCTCAGATTGCCAACGCGATCAACACGGTGCTGAGGCCCCAGGGTGTCGGGGTCGTGCTGAAAGCCGAACATTTCTGCATGACGGCACGCGGCATCATGAAGCCCGGCACCGATCTCGTGACAAGCCGCATGCTCGGCGTGTTCCGCGACAGCGCGATCACGCGCCAGGAGTTCATGGCGATCGTCAACTAGTCGTCGTCCTCGGCGGTCTCCTCGGTCGCCGCGCCGGGCTTGCCGTAATCGACGCGCACGAGGTAGAGCCCGCAGGCAGCCGCCACGGGCCCGCACGCCGCCCGGTCGCGGGCTTCGAGCGCGACCTGAAGATCGCCCGCGGTCCATTTGCCCTCGCCGACCAGCTTGAGGCTGCCGACCATGGAGCGCACCTGGTTGTGCAGGAAAGAGCGCGCCGAGGCCTCGACGATGATCTCATCGCCAGCCCTGGAAACTTCGAGCCGGTCGAGCGTGCGCAGTGGCGAGTTCGCCTGGCACTGCGCGGCGCGGAACGTCGTGAAGTCATGCCGACCGAGGAGCGCACGCGCCGCCGTCGCCATGACCTCGGGGTCAAGCGAAACCGGCACCCACCAGACCCGATGTTGGTCGAGCGCGGGGGGCGCGCGGCGGGACAATATGCGGTAGCGGTAATGGCGCGCGGTGGCGCTGTAGCGGGCGTCGAAAGCATCGTCTGCTTGCGCGCAGTCAAGCACGACCACCGGCGCCGGCTTCAAGTAGAAGTTCATCGCTTCACGCACGCGGAACGGCTCCCAAGCCTTGGCCAGATCGAAGTGTGCCACCTGCCCCAGCGCGTGCACGCCCGCGTCGGTGCGCCCCGCGCCGCGAACCCCCGCGGCTTCGCCGCAGAACTGGAATAGCGCCGCCTCGAGCGCCCCCTGCACGGAGGCGCCCTGCGCCTGGCGCTGCCAGCCGAGAAACGGCGTGCCGTCGTATTCGACGAGGATGCGGTAGCGGGGCATGGAGGCTCGGGGATGCTCACGAGTGCGCGGCGCGAAACACGCAGGCACTCCATCCCTAGCCTCGGCGGCCCCCGGCCTCAACCTTGATCAGCGCTCGGCTCAGCGCGTCCCGTAAGTGGCGCCAGGATCCTCGACGCTCAGCCCCAGCGGAACCTTGTCTGGGTTGACGATCAAGTGCCCGGTCGGAGGCACCGGGCGATAGACGCGGACCCCGTGCTCGATGGTGACGACCGCGCCATAGACGGGCCGCGTTTCGATGCGCATCGTGTGAGCAGTCTGCGCTTGCGCGGGGCCGACGAACGCGGCCGCGATGGCCGCAAGGAGCAAAAGTCCGGGAACACGCATAACGACACTCCAAGCAACCCAAGCAACGCCAAAGCCATCGTTAACGATAGCTTAACGCGGGTTGCATGCGCACGGACAATCATCGCGGGGGATGCTTAACGCGGCGCCGGCCTAGCGTTGGAGCCTGGTGCCGCGCGACAAAGGGAATCCGCGCAGGAATTCCTCAGCCCGCATCGGCTTTTTGCCGGCGCGCTGCAATTGCAAAAGGCGAACAGCACCCTTCCCGCAGGCAACCGTCAGTGCATCGTCGAGCACCTCGCCCGGGGTCCCAAGGCCATCGGCCGGGCTCGCGCGCAGCACTTTGACGCGCTCGGTCCCGCCCGCCGCATCTGTCTCGAACCAGGCGCCGGGAACTGGCGACAGCCCGCGGATGAGATTGTGTACCTCCTGAGCCGTCTGGGTGAAGTTGATATGCGCCTCTGCTTTGTCGATCTTTACGGCGTAGGTCGCGCCTTCCTCCGGCTGCGGCCTGCAATCGAGCAGCCCGCGCTCCAAAGCGCCAAGCGCGCGCACCATGAGACTCGCACCGCGACGCGCCAGCTCATCGTGCAGCTCTCCGGCGGTCGCGTCGGCTCCTATGGGGATACGCTCGGCCAGGCACACCGGCCCGGTATCGAGGCCTTCGACCATGCGCATGACCATGACCGCGGTCTCGCTGTCGCCGGCCATGATGGCCCGCTGGATGGGTGCCGCCCCGCGCCACCGCGGCAGCGCCGATGCGTGCAGATTGAAGCAGCCGAGGCGGGTCGCGGCAAGGATCGATCGCGGCAGTAGCAGTCCGTAGGCAACGACGACTGCGGCGTCGGCGTCGAGCGAGGCAAATGCCCGCTGCTCAGCTTCACTTTTGAGGCTGGTGGGCGACTTGACGGGGATGCCGGCGCTCGCCGCGAAGTGCGCGACCGGCGAAACGCGCCCCGCCATGCCGCGCCCCGCCGGGCGCGACGGCTGGGTGTACGCGGCCACCACCTCATGCCCGGCGCCGAGAATCTCCGCCAGCGTCGGCACGGAAAAGTCCGGCGTGCCCATGAAGACGATGCGCAGCGTCATCGAAATTGTCCGCTTGCGGGAAAGGAATGGGCGGCGTCAGAGCGCCTCGGTCGCCCGCGCCTGCTTCTTGAACTTGCGCACCACCATGTCGCGCTTCAGCGAGGATAGGAAGTCGATAATGAGCTTGCCGTCTAGGTGGTTGATCTCGTGCTGGATCGCAGTCGCGAGCAGGCCGCTCGCCTCGAGCTCCTTGCGCACGCCCTCCCGGTCGGTGTAGCGCACGGTCAGCGAGGCCGGCCGCTCGATCTCGACCCGCACGTCGGGGATCGACAGACAGCCCTCCTCATGCAGGCGCATCCCGTCACCGAGCGCGACGATCTCGGGGTTGACCAGGCAGAAGGGCTGCCGCTCCTCCTCGTCCTCGGCGACATCGATCACGAGCAGCCGGCGCGGGACGCCCAACTGCACGGCGGCAAGCCCGATGCCGGGCGCCGCATACATCGTCTCCAGCATGTCGTCCATCAACCGGCGCAGATCATCATCAACGCGCTCAATCGGCTGGGACACCTTGCGCAGCAATGGGTCAGGAAGGGTAATGATCGGTCGGATCGCCATGCCCGTGAAATAGGAAAGTACGCGGTTGCGGTCAATCGCGCGGGTCCGGCCCGAATGTTCTAGCGTGAGGAAAACATCGGCCTCGACAGCCGTCCAGAGCGGATCCGGGGGAGCTGTCGAGGCCTGGAGCAGACCCCGCGCGTGCGCCGAAGCTAAGCCTCCGCGCACAATCTTGAGGGTTATTTCTGCGGCTGCTGCTCGCCGCTGTCCGTTCCAGTGTCCGCCTTGGCGCCGCTATCGGGCGCAGCAGGTGCAGGTGCGGTGCTGTCCGGATCGGCCGGCACGTCCGTCGTCGTCGTGCCTGTGTCGGCTGGTGGCGGAGCTGGCGGATCTTCGGCGTAGACGGGTGCGACGTACCCGAACGCAAGGATGGACGTTGCTGCAAGCGCCAGCAGGACCTTCTTCGTTGTCATATTGTTTCTCCATGGGCTTGGGCTTCGCCGCCCCGGTCGAAGCACACGCGAGGGACCGGCCGCGAAAGCGACGGGATCAGCGGCGGAGAAAAAAGCAGTTTTGAGGCGGATGCTGCCGCTGCGCCCGATAAGGACTCCGCGTGCCTTTAGGGTAACGCTCGAGTTGGCCTGCCACCTCCATCCTTGCCTATTTCTCGTGCACCAACCATGCATTCCAGCGTTATGATGTTGCGCGCCTTCTTTGTTGCTTGCGCGACGCGAGGACGCCGGAGCAACGAAAGGCGGGCTCGTTCGATTGCGGACTCGCGTGCTGGCATGCCTCTGATGCCCTCATCGTTGATTCTCGGCTGGCAGGAGTGGGTCGCTCTGCCCGATCTCGGCTTGCCCGCGCTGAAAGCGAAGATCGACACCGGCGCCAAGACCTCCTCGCTGCACACGCACCTGATCGAGCCCTACGGCCCCGCCAAGCGGCCGATGGTGCGTTTCACCGTGCGTCCCAACCCGAAGCGCGAAGACCTGGAGATCGATGCTTGTGCCGAGGTGATCGACCGCCGCGCGGTGACGAGCTCGAATGGCGAGCGCGAGCTCAGGTACGTCATTGCGACGCGCGTTCGCATCGGCGAGCTGTCGTGGCCAATCGAGATCACATTGGCCAACCGCGAGAGGCTCACCTATCGCATGCTCCTCGGCCGCCAGGCCATCCGCAGTAACATGCTTGTGGATCCGGAGTCGTCGTTCCGCCAGCCCAAGCTCAGCTATACGCTCTATAGTCGCAGCTAAGCTCCGTGGAGCTCAGGCCAGGGCGAGCGCCGCCAGCAGCGATCGGTTGACCGCCTCGATACCGCAGAACCTTTCCGCCTTCGCGCGGCTCGCCCGCGCGATCGACGGAATAAGGTCCGGCCGCTTGAGGAAGCTCTCCATCGCCGCGGCGAGCGAGCGAGCATCGCGAGGTTGGGCGAAGCAACCGTTGACCCGGTCATCAACCGTGTCCCTGCACCCGGCGACATCGGTGGTCACGATTGGCCGGCCGGCGGCCAACGCCTCGAGGACCGGCTGCGGCATGCCCTCGCCGTGCGACGGATAGACGAAGACATGCGACATCGCGAGCAGCGCACGGATGTCCTGCGCCGAGCCCAGGTATTCGACCGCGGGCCCGTAGGCGGCGACCTCCTCGGCCCGCATGCCGAGCGAACCTTCGCCGGGAGACCCAGCCAGCAGAAACCGGCAGTGCGGGGCGCGCTCACGCAGATCGCGAGCGGCCTCGCAGTATTCGACGACACCCTTGCGCCGGTCGAGCTCCGCAAGCATGAGGAAGACGAGCCCCTCGTCCAGGGACGGCAGCGAAAGCATGCCGTGGCTCTGTAGATCGACGCCAGCTCCCGCGACCACGATTGCGGGCAGCGCGGAGGACAGTATCCCCAGCCGCTTCAGCAGACTGAGGTCGTCGCGATTGCAGAAGACGGCCTCGTCCGCTGCCCGCATCGCCTGGCTATAGCGCCACGCCGGCATCTCGTCGGCCGCCAGCGTCCCGGTGAAGCGGTGTTCCGGCAGTGAATCGATGAAGAGTACCACGCGCTCCGCGCCGGCACCGTGCGCGGCAAGTGCGGCATAGATCATCGGCTTTGCCCCGCATCCGAACACCGTGTGCGGGGCCCAGGCCGCCAGAATGCCCTTGAGCGCCCCGATCGCTTTCCAGTCGGCGAACAGCTTGAGACCGTTTTGGTGGCCGGTGAACAGGGCTCTCTCCGCACCCATCCCGTCGAGCGCGTGGATGTCGGACGAAGCGAATTCGGGAGCGACGACGAGGATCTTGTGCCGGCGGCCAGCGATCTCGGAAAGAAGCGAGCGCCTCAAAAGCTGCAGCGGCTCGCCGGCCGCGCAAACGACGGCGACGCGCCTCACCCCCGTGGCCGGCGCTGCCGCTGGCATCGCCATGTCAGTGCAAGGTCCGGGTGGACGGGCTCCAGGCCGAGCGCGGCGAGTCTTCGTCTCGCGCAGCGGTCTCCGAGTGGTAGCCCTCCACGGTGCGCATCAGCACCGATTGCATCGTCTCGACGTCGCGCGCGTTCATCGCGGCCTTGAGCAGGTTGAGCTCGCGCTCGAGATCGGCACGCGGCAGGAAAGGCTCGTCCGAGCGCATAATGCGCGGGTGCTCCGTCGCCGTCGCGTTGGCGCCGATCAGCAGCTCTTCATACAGCTTCTCGCCGGGGCGCAAGCCCGTATAGACGATGGCAATGTCGCCTTCGGGGTTCTCTGGGCCTTTCACATCGAGGCCGGTCAAGCGGATCATCAGCCGCGCCAGGTCATCGATGCGCACTGGCTCGCCCATATCGAGCACGAATAGGTCGCCGCCGTGCGCCATGGCGCCGGCCTGGATCACGAGCTCCGCCGCTTCGGGGATCGACATGAAGTAACGGATGATCTCGGGATGGGTGACCGTGACCGGGCCGCCCGCGCGGATCTGCTGGCGGAACTTGCGCACCACAGAGCCCGAGCTGTCGAGCACGTTGCCGAAGCGGACCATAGTGAAGACGGTCGATCCGCCGCTGGCGGCCTCGGCCTGCAGGATCAGCTCGGCGAGCCGCTTGCTCGCTCCCATCACGTTGGTCGGGCGCACGGCCTTGTCGGTAGAGATCAGCACGACGAGCTCGACGCCCTCGGCCTTGGCGCATTCGGCGAGCACCTGCGCACCGAAGGTATTGTTCCAAAGGCCGCAGATGGGATTCTGCTCGACGATCGGAACGTGTTTGTAGGCGGCTGCGTGATAGATCACCTCGATGCCGTGATGAGCGATTGTCTCGCGCACGTGCGCGGCATCGAGCACTGAGCCAAGCACGGCAATGAGCTCGGACCGCGGGGAACCACCTGGCGAGCCTATCAACTCGCGCGCCTCGCCCTCGATCTCGTAGAGGGCGGCTTCCGATATATCGAGCAACACGATGCGGCGCGGGCTGTACTTCAAGAGCTGGCGCACGAGCTCGGAGCCGACCGAGCCGCCCGCCCCCGTGACGAGGATGGACTTGTCTTGCGTCTTGCGCGCGAGCAAGTCGCCGTTTGGCGGAACCTTGTCGCGCCCGAGCAGGTCATTGACATCGAGCGGGCGCAGATCGCTAACGCGCACTCGGCCCGACGTGATGTCCTCGACCGCGGGCAATACCTTCACCTCGACGGGGTGGACCGCGAGCTCCTTCAGCATGCGCCGGCGCTCGCGACGGCGCGCCTCGGGGAGCGCGATCAAGATTTCGCGCACGTTGTAGCGCTCGATCAGCGGTCCGAGGCGGTCGGGGTTGTAGACCTTGAGCCCGGCCACATACTGGCGCCAGAGCGAGGGTTCGGTATCGATGAAGGCGACGGGCTCGCGATCGTTGGCGCGGCGCAGCGCGGCGAGGAGCTGCACGCCGAGCTGACCGGCACCGAAGATGATGACGGGCTTGCGCTCGGCGTCGACGGCAAGCTCGGAAAGGCGAATGCCGGCGCTCTCCAACAGCATCGCGGCGAGCTCGCGGCTCGCGGCGATGAACAGCGTGGCCAGAATGCCATAGGCGATCACCACGGAGCGCGGGATGCCGGATTGGCCGGACATCAACAGGATGAGCGACCAAATCAGCACCGAAAGCCAGATGCTGCCGATGATACGGGTATGCCCGCGGTAGCCGAGATAGCGCGTAACGAGCTTATAGAGACCGGAGAGCGCAAACGTCGTCACCGCGACGAGGGGGGCGCTCAAGAGCAGCAGGGCGGTGGTCAGATCGGGCGGGACGTAGAGCGTCGTGTAGCGCAGCGAGAGCGGCAGCCAGAGCGCCAGGCTGAGCAGCGAAAAGTCGAGGGCGACTAGGATGCCGCGCTTGGAGAAGCGGGGCAGCTCAAGCAGCGAGGTTTGCCAACGCGCCCATAAGGAATGGAACGTAGGAATGACAGTCACCTTCTCCCCTTGCGCCCTTCCCCAGCGAACAGTCGAAGGCAGCTCAGCAGCGGCAACAGATTCTTGATGCAGCTCAACAAGATAGCAGATCGTGACTTGTTGTCTTGGTGAAATGCCCGAGCTGTGAAAGCTGAGCAATAGCATTGGGTTGGCCGCGCCGCCAGACACGCGCGGAGCTTATACACGCCAAGTTTTGCCCATTATTGAGAGGGCCCGCGATAACGCCCAGGCGGCGAAGTTCGGGCGCTCGCTGTTAAAGCCTGCGCCTCGCCTTGATGGCAGCCGCAAGCGTGCCCTCGTCGAGGTAGTCGAGCTCTCCGCCGATCGGGACGCCCTGAGCGAGCCTCGACACCACGACGCCCGTCGGCCCCAGCTGCTCGGTGACGTAGTGCGCCGTGGACTGCCCCTCCACGGTTGCGTTGAGAGCGAGCAGAATTTCGCTCGCTTCACCGGCACTCGCCCGTTCTATCAGGCTGGCGATATTGAGCTGCTCAGGACCGATGCCATCGAGCGGAGAAAGGTGCCCGCCGAGCACATGATAGAGACCGTTGACGACTCCGGCGCGCTCAAGCGCCCACAGGTCGCCGATCTCCTCGACAACTACGATCATCGAGCGGTCGCGGCGCGGATCCTGGCATAGGCTGCACGGGGAAACGGTATCGAGGTTGCCGCAAACCGGACACTCGACGATCTTTTCGACCGCGGCGGCCAGCGCGTCGGCCAGCGGCACCAGCAGATCGTTGCGCCGCTTGATGAGGGCGAGCGCCGCTTTGCGCGCCGAGCGCGGCCCGAGGCCCGGAAGGCGCCCCAGGAGCTGCACGACGCGTTCGATCTCGGGACCTGAGACTTTCCGATTCATTCGTCGCTGATTGAGTGCAATCCAATGCCGTCGCCGTGGCGTACATGGCGACGGCGCTCGCTGGCGCCTCTATAAGGCACGCCGAGGTTGGCGCCAAATGGGGTTGGCGTTCCGACTACGACTTTAGACGGGGCCGCGCGATCGACATGACTTGGATCAAGCCATGCCTACGCGGGCTATGCACTAATTTCCAATGTGCCTTACCTTTGGCTCGCCGCAGGAGTTGGAGTATTTTGCTCGTACGTTTGAGGGGGCGACGCAGCCCCCATTGGGAGGAATTCGCATGCAGCTCATCGTGAAAACCGAGACCCCGGCGACGGCTCTGCAGCGCGTGGGTCAGAAGATCAACATCCGCAATCGCTACGAGAACTTCATCGGCGGCGGTTGGGTCCCACCCGCGCAAGGGCGCTACTTCGAGAACCGCACACCGATCAGCGGCGAGGTCGTCTGTGAGATCGCGCGCTCATCCGCCGAGGACATCGAGAAGGCGCTCGACGCTGCGCACGCCGCCGCCGATGCCTGGGGCAAGACGGCGCCCGCCGCGCGCGCCGACGTCCTCTTCAAGATCGCCGACCGCATGCAAGCGCACCTGGCTGAGCTGGCGACGGTCGAGACGATCGACAACGGCAAGCCTATCCGCGAGACGATGGCCGCCGATCTGCCGCTCGCCGTCGATCACTTCCGCTACTTCGCAAGCTGCATCCGCGCTCAGGAAGGCTCGCTCTCCGAGATCGACGAGACGACGATCGCCTATCATTTCCACGAACCTCTGGGCGTCGTCGGCCAGATCATCCCGTGGAACTTCCCCATCCTCATGGCCGTGTGGAAGCTCGCGCCGGCAATCGCCGCCGGCAACTGCGTGGTCTTGAAGCCCGCAGAACAGACCCCGATGAGCGTCATGGTGCTGATGGACCTCATTGGCGACCTGCTGCCGCCCGGCGTCCTCAACGTCGTCAACGGCTTCGGCGTCGAGGCCGGTAAGCCGCTCGCCTCCAACCCGCGCATCGCCAAGATCGCGTTCACGGGCGAGACGACAACCGGCCGCCTTATCATGCAGTACGCAGCCGAGAACATCATTCCCGTCACGCTCGAACTCGGCGGCAAGTCACCGAACATCTTTTTCGCCGACGTGTTCAACGAGGACGATGCCTTCTTTGACAAGGCGCTTGAGGGCTTCACCATGTTCGCCTTGAACCAGGGCGAGGTGTGCACGTGCCCGAGCCGAGCGCTGGTGCAGGAATCGATCTACGACGCCTTCATCGAGCGGGCCATCCAGCGTGTGAAGAAGGTCGTGCAGGGCAACCCGCTCGACCCCAACACCATGATCGGCGCACAAGCCTCCTCCGACCAGCTCGAGAAGATCCTCTCTTACATCAACATCGGACAGGGCGAGGGTGCTCGCGTGCTGACTGGCGGCAAGAAGGCCGACCTCGGCCGCGGCTTTGAAGGCGGCTACTACGTCGAGCCGACCGTGTTCGAGGGCCACAACAAGATGCGCATCTTCCAGGAGGAGATCTTCGGGCCGGTGCTTGCGGTCACGAAGTTCAAGACCGAGGCAGAGGCCCTCGCCATAGCGAACGACACGCTCTATGGCCTCGGGGCCGGCGTGTGGTCGCGCGATGGTAATACCGCCTACCGTATGGGCCGCGGCATCAAGGCGGGCCGCGTTTGGACCAATTGCTACCACCTCTATCCCGCGCACGCCGCGTTCGGCGGCTACAAGCAATCGGGTGTCGGACGCGAGACGCACAAAATGATGCTCGACCACTATCAGCAGACCAAGAACATGCTCGTCAGCTACAGTCCGAAGGCGCTCGGGTTCTTCTAAGGGTTAGCGGCGAGGAGCGGGAGACCTCGGTCTTCCGCTCCGGGCTTCGGATTGGCATGACTGTCGAACGGGTTTCAAACACGCCCGCCGCCGCGGCCCTAATCGCCAAGCTGCGCGCGGCCCATGGCGATCTGCTTTTCCACCAATCGGGCGGGTGCTGCGACGGCAGCGCCCCGATGTGCTATCCGCTGGGCGAATTCAAGATCGGCCAGCGCGACGTCTATCTCGGCCGCATCGCCGGGTGTCCGCTCTACATCAGCGGGCCGCAATTCGAATACTGGCAGCACACTCATCTCATCATCGACGTGGTGCCGGGCCGTGGGGCCGGCTTCTCGCTCGAAGCGCCCGAGGGTATGCGCTTCCTCACCCGCTCCCGGGTATTCACGGACGACGAATTAGCGGAACTCGACAAGGCCGGCGATCCTCCGCGGGGGCCCGAGGCCATGCACGCCGAGGCGGATCGGCGTTAACGCGCGCCGGGCGCGAAACGTGCTGAGCGGCCTCTTAGGACGTTAGTGCAAACACCTGAAAATATTTAAAGATTTAATGCAACCCTGAATGAATAAATAAGAGCGCTGTGATCGTATCGTGGCCACCTTACGGGACCGCACCGTTGGGAAAAGGGCACGCACTGCATGGGATCCCTCGCGCCAACGATTGCTCCGACGCCTCCTCACCCCAGAGTGCTCGGGTGGTTCGGCACGGCCGCCCTCGCCATGGGCGGAAGCAATCAGATGATCTTCATCATCACCGCCCTCTTTGTTGGCCAGGGCGCGATCCTCGGCCAGGGCAGCGCGGCCGTGCCCCTGCTCATCATCGGCGTGCTGCTCGGCTGGGCCGCGGCGCCCGCCTGGACTGAGCTGGTTCTGATGTGGCCGAACCGGGTCGGGGGAATCTCCGCCGCCTGCGCCGAAGCATTCCGTCCTTACAATCCTGTCCTCGCCTCGCTCACCGGCACTTGCTACTGGTGGGGCTGGATCCCCACCTGCGGCCTCACCGCCATCCTTTCGGCATCTGCCTTCCAGCAGTGGTATTTCCCCAGCCTGCCGGTTGAAGCCTTCGCCATCGGCATCGTGTGCTTCTTCACATTCGTCAATCTGTGCGGAATCAAGTGGGTTGCCCGCCTCGCGATTCCTATCGCCACGGCTTCGGCGACGCTGGCCTTCCTCTCGGCGTTGATCCCCATCTTCTCGGGCTCCGTCGACTGGCATCAGGCCTTCTCCTACAAGCTGACCACACCCTTCGAAGGCTGGTTCGGCAACCTCACCTCCATCATGGCCGGCCTCTACCTGATCGGATTTACGGCACCCGCCTTCGAAGCCGCCGCCTGCCACGTCGGCGAGACGATCGACCCCAACAAGAACGTGCCGCGCGCCATGCTCGCGGCGGCAATCATGGCAGGCCTTTACTTCATTGTGCTGCCGGTGGTTTGGCTCGGTGTGCTAGGGCCCGAGGCGCTCGGCCAGGATCTCGCCACGGTGCTCGGGCCGACATTCGCGCCCTTGCTCGGCAGTCTTGGTAAGGCCGCCGCCATCTGGTTCATCGTGCTCAACATGTTCCATGGCACCCTGCAGCCACTCGCCGGCGCGGCCCGCACCATGTCGCAGCTCAGCGACGACGGACTATTGCCGCGCTTTCTGTCGTGGCGCTTGGCGCGGACCGACTGCCCCTGGTCAGCAACGGTGCTGACCGCCGGCTGCGCGATCGTCTTCCTCGTGGCGGGGGACCCGATCTGGATGATCGCAGCGGCGAACTTCACCTACCTCATCGGCATCTGCATGCCGAACGTAGCCACACTGCTATTGCGGCGTGACCAACCAGATGCCGAGCGGCCCTATCGCGCACCGCGCGGCACGATCGTGCTGGGTGTGGGAGCGGCATCGATCTGGCTCCTTTCGGCCATTCTCGGCTTCCAGCAATTCGGCCTTCCCACCGTCCTCTTCGGACTGGCGCTCGCCTACTCCGGGGCCGCGCTTTACGCTTGGCGCGTCATCGAGGACCGCAAGCGGCAGGGACTGCCCGCGTTCGCCCGCACGCTGCATCTGAAGCTCACCGGCGCGATGCTGTTCGTGCTGATCCTCGATGCCATCGCATACCTTCTGGCCGTGAGCACGGTCTCGAGCGAGCATAGCGTCCTTGTGTCGGTGCTCGCTGACATCTTCGTCGCGGTCGCGCTGCTGACGATAACGGTCGGCCTCGTGCTGCCGGGGATGATCACCTACTCGGCGCAGGAGGTGAGCGCGGCGGCAAAGCGGCTGACGTGGGGAACGCTGCGCGAATTCACTCTCGCCATGCAAGCGCTCGGCCGCGGTGATCTGCAGGCCGCGCACGCCTCCGTCAACATCGTGCCTGTCAAGACCAACTCCCGCGATGAGCTCGGCGACATGGCTGCAAGCTTCAACCTGCTGCAGGAGCAGGTTAAAGACGCCGCATTCGGGCTTGAGGAGGCGCGCGAGAACATGCGCGTCGCGCGCGCCGAGCTTCTCGAGCGCCATGAGCAGATCGCGCATCTTGCGCACCACGATGCGCTGACGGATCTGCCCAACCGCAATTCGCTCAACTCCCGCCTGGCGCAAACCCTCGAACGCGCCAAAGCCCGCGGCGAGACCTTTGCCGTGCTGTCGATAGATCTCGATCACTTCAAGGAGGCCAACGACGTCTTCGGACACATGATCGGCGACGAGCTTCTGTGCGCGGTCGCGCGCCGGCTCGAGGTCGCAGCCGACGGGGCGTTCGTGGCCCGCATCGGCGGCGACGAGTTCACGCTCATATCCGGCATGGGCCCGCAGCCGCGAACCGCCGAGGTGCTTGCCAGCCGGACGCTGCAAGCAGTGGCCGAGCCTTTCGAGGTGCGTGGCCAGAAGATCCCGCTTGGCCTTAGCATCGGCGCCGCGGTCTATCCGCGCGACGGCTCCGACATGGCAACGCTGCTCGCCAACGCCGACGCCGCGCTCTACCGCGCCAAGGTTGACGGAGGCCAGACAGCCCGCTTCTTCGATCCCGAAATGGACCGTCGCTTGCGCGAGCGCTTCGCGCTGCAGCTCGACCTGCGCTCGGCCATCGCGCGTGATGAGCTGTTCCTCCACTACCAGCCGCAGGCCACGATCGACGGCGAAGTGTTCGGGTTCGAAGCTTTGGTGCGCTGGCGGCATCCCAAGCTCGGCATCGTCGCTCCAGGCGAGTTCATCTCGCTCGCCGAGCAGAACGGGATGATCGTCGAGATCGGCGCATGGGCGTTGCGCGAAGCCTGCCGGGAAGCAGCCAGTTGGGCGGCACCGCTGCAGATCGGCGTGAACCTTTCGCCCGTGCAGTTCCGCTACGGCGACCTCGCCGGCCTCGTACACCTTATCCTGCTGGATACGGGTCTTCCGGCCGCGCGGCTGGAGCTGGAGATCACCGAGGGCGTCATCTTCGATGAGCCTGCGCGCGCTCTATCCACCCTGCGCCGCCTGAAAGCGCTCGGCGTCAAGATCGCCATGGACGATTTCGGCACGGGATACGCATCGATGTCGTCGCTGCAGTCGTTCCCGTTCGACAAGATCAAGATCGATCAGAGCTTCATCGCCGGGGTGGAAGCCAATCCCCAAGCGGCGGCAATCGTGCGGTCCATCATCGGACTTGGAAACTCGCTCGAGATCCCCGTCGTTGCCGAGGGCGTCGAAACGGAGGGCGAGCGGGCCTTCCTGCGCCGCGAAGGCTGCCGCGAGATCCAGGGTTTCCTGATCGGGCGCCCCGACCCCATCGCGGCATACGTCGAGCTGGCCAGCGGCTCTAAGGTGCGGCAGTTCACGGCAAGGGCCGTCTGACACCTCGAGCGCTACCTCTGCGCGGTCTCGCCGCACATCGCGCGGCGCTTGTTGCACGCTGCGTGTGGCCCGTGCGCACTAGGAATCACGAGATTTCACGTCAACATTCCGCGCGGATGCATTGCGCCGTGCGGCCCGCCGGCGCTCCGGGACCGCTCTCGAGCAGGAAGCGATGAAGAAGACTGTCTTTACGTTCTTGGCAATTTTGGCCTGCTGGCTCTCTCTACAAGGACACGGTTTTGCAGACCCGGCCTCGCCCTTCAAGGATCTGCCCGGGCGGTGGGTGGGCGAAGGCCGTCTCGGCTTCAAGGATGGCAAGTCCGAGACCGTGAAGTGCCGCGCGACCTACTTTCTTTCCGACGACGGGGTAGAGCTCAAGCAGAACATCCGCTGCGCTTCGGCGAGCGGCAACGTCGAGGTCAAGAGCGAGATCAAGCACAATGGCGACACGCTCACCGGCACCTGGAACGAGCTCATCTACAATCTCGGAGGCGATCTCAGCGGGCAAGTCACCCCGATGGGCTTCCGCATCAGCGTGCGCGGCGAGGGTCTGACTGCGAACATGGAAGTCATCGTGCGTGAAGGCAAGCAGATCATCGAGATCCAGTTCTTCAGCGAAACCCTCATCGGCCTGACGCTGGTGCTCAGCGCGGGCTGACCTCGCGCGAGCGAGGCGGATCATCAGTGCGTCTTCTGATACGTGCCCATGAGCTGCGCCTCGGCGAGCACGTGACCGCGCATCGCCGCCTCGACGTCGGCCTTGGTGGGCTTGCTCAAGTTGAGCTCGGTGTCGAGCGCATAGAGCTTATGAAAGTAACGGTGACGGCCGATGGGCGGGCACGGGCCGCCGAAGTCCGCCCGCTTCCAATCGTTGATGCCGGCCTTGGTGCCGGAGGGAAGCGCGGCGCCGACCGCCTCGGGCAACCCCGTCGAGCTGGGCGGCAGATTGTAGAGCACCCAGTGCACCCACGTCATGCGCGGCGCCTTTGGATCGGGCGCGTCGGGATCATCGACAATGAGCACCAGACTCTTGGTGCCGGCAGGCACGCCCGACCACGCGAGCGGCGGCGAGGCATCCTTGCCCTCGCAAGTGTACTTCGCCGGGATCTCAGCGCCGTCGGAAAATGCGGTGGATGTAATGCGCAGGGTCACAGTTCCCTCCTTGCTGGCCGTCGCCCAGCCCATGATCGCCGCGAGCGCGAGAAGCGCGGCTCGCATGGGGCGCGCTTGCCGCCTGCGCCGATGCCGAGCCTGCATCGTCGCCGTCCTCTTAGAATAGCTTCATGCCGGGCGGTAAGGGTAGGCCGCCAGTCATGTCCTGCATCTTCGCCTGCAGCTGCGCCTCGAGTTTGCCCTTGGCCTCTTGCGCGGCGGCGACCACCAGATCTTCGAGAATCTCGCCCTCGCCGGGCTTCATGAGGCTCGGGTCGATGGAGAGCTTCTTCAGGTCGCCCTTGCCGCCGAGCACGACCCTGACGAGCCCGCCGCCCGCTTGGCCGTCGATCTCCATTTGGGCGAGCTCTTCTTGCATCCTCTGCATGCGGGACTGCATCTCGCCGAGCTGCTTCATCACGCCCATAAGATCTTTCATTCGTGCACTGCCTTTCCTGGAGAAGTCATCAACCCGTGCCGGTCTCGTCCGTGGCGGGACCAAGCAGCGGACGTACCTCGGCGATCTTCGCATCAGGGAACTCGTCGAGCACGGCCTTGACCGCTGGGTGCGTCTTCAACACCGCCAGCTCTGCCGCCTCGCGCGCGCGCCGCACCTCTCCGATCGGCCGCGCACCTGCCTCCTTGGAGAGCAGAACCACCCAGCGCCGCTGGGTCCAGGCGATCAGCTTCTCGCGCAGCTCATTGGCGATCTGCGTCGGCGCCCCCGGCAGCAGGAAGAGATCGATAGATCCGGCCTGAGCATCGAACTTGACCAGGCTGACGTGCTCTTCAAGGTGCACCTTCAGCTTGGCGTCGCGGCATTCGCCCACGAGCGCGATAACGTCGGCAAACGAGCGCGGATCGAAGAGCGGGCCGCCAGCCGGCTCCTCAACCGGCACCTCGTCGGGCGAGTCTGCGTCCTCTCCGCCCGATTCGGGCGCAGCACCGGCCGTCGGCTCGGCGGCGCTTGCCCCTTCGAGCGCAAAATCGCGCGCACTGTCGCCTGCGCGCGACGCCGGCTTTGGCGCGCCGCGTGCGAGCGCTTCGCCGCCACCGAGTGAGCGGATGAGCTCATCGGGCGAGGGCAGATCGGCCGTGTGCGCAAGCCGGATCAGCACCATCTCGGCCGCGGCCTTGGCGTTGGGCGCCTTGCCCGTCTCCTCCCAGCCCTTGAGCAGCATTTGCCAGGCACGAGCGAGCAGCGGTGTCGACAACCGCTCTCCGATACTCCCTGCGCGGCGGCGCTCCTCCGCGCTTAAGCCTTCGCTGCCGGCCTCCGCGCCGACCGTGCGCGAACGGGCCGCCGCATGCACCGCCTCGGCGAGGTCGGCCAGAACCTGGGCCGGCTCGGCACCATCGCGATGCAGTGCGTCGAGGGTTTCGAGCGCGGTCTTGGTGTCGCCGCGGCAGATCTGTTCGAGCAGGTCGAAGATGCGCCCGCGGTCGGCGAGACCCAGCATGTCGCGCACGGTCTCGGCCGTCACGCGGCCCTGGCCTAGGGCGATGGCCTGATCGAGCAGCGACAGCCCGTCGCGCACCGAGCCCTCGGCCGAGCGCGCGATGACAGTCAAGGCATCGTCCGCGGCCTCAGCGCCTTCCTCGGTCACGATCCTGCGGAAGTGCGCGGCGAGCTCCGGCACGTCGACACGGCGTAGATCGAAGCGCTGCGTCCGCGACAGCACCGTCACCGGAACCTTGCGAATCTCGGTCGTGGCGAAGATGAACTTGACGTGTTCCGGCGGCTCTTCGAGCGTCTTCAGAAGGGCGTTGAACGCGCCCTTCGACAGCATGTGAACCTCGTCGATGATGAAGACGCGGTAGCGCGCGATAAGCGGCCTATAGCGGGCGCTTTCGATCAGCTCGCGCATGTTGTCGACGCCGGTGTTGGAGGCGGCATCCATCTCCACGACGTCGGGGTGCCGGCTTTCCATGATCTCGGCGCAGTGGCGGCCGAGGGCGGGCATGTCGAAGGTCGGCCTCGAAACCGTGTCGGTCTCGTAGTTGAGAGCGCGCGCGATAATGCGCGCGGTCGTGGTCTTGCCGACGCCGCGTACGCCGGTCAGCATGTAGGCTTGCGCGATGCGCGCAGACGCGAACGCGTTGCGCAGCGTCTTGACCATCGCCTCCTGGCCGATGAGATCGTCGAACGTCTGCGGGCGGTACTTGCGCGCCAGCACGACGTAGGGCTGGCCCGCTTCACCCTTCGCGGCGACCCCCTCAATCTTCACGCTTTCCGATTTCTTCTTCGCCATATCCCTGCCTTTGGCCCGTAGGGCCGGGCGAGCATCTTGGCGGACCCGCGGCGAGCCGCGCCCCCGCGGAGCCCGCTTCGCGGGCGTGAGCGAAATAAAGAGGAGGCTGGCGAACGACCCGCGTCCTGATCGTTAGGGCTGCTTCCTTCCGGACCTGACCCGGTTGGCGAGGGATGCGTCCGCCGCCAACCTCCCGCGGCAATTATGGGGGGTTGCCACGCCCGTTACAACCCTCTCGCCGCGGCTGCCAGCGCCGACAAATAGCCAATAGTTCAAGCCCGTATCGTGCGACGGTGCAAAGGAACCACGAACGTCGCGGTCGCTTCGAAACTCTCGCACAGGGGACTCGCTGTCTAGCTAGCTAAGGCTCGGGCCCAATGTCATAATATTGGGGCTATATTGCTACGATGCGCCGTGCTCCTCGGGGGTAAGCTGTGGCCGTCAACGTTTTTCTCAGCGTCGGTCGAACATCCTCGCCTGCGCAAGAGACATTTGTCGCCAGCGTCGAGCGTTATATGACGACGAGGGGCCTGCGCTCGCGTACTGTCGGTCGCAACGAATTCACGCATAAGCAACCACTGAAGCTGGTCGACGACCTCATGAATCGCTGCGCCGGTGCGTTGGTCATCGCGCTCGAGCGCATCTTCATAGAGACCGCCATCGACCGCCGCGGCAGCATCAACGCACAGCAAATCCGAGGGACCGCCCTGCCCACACCGTGGAACCAGATAGAAGCAGCGTTTGGCTACGCCAAGAAGCTGCCGCTGCTGGTCATCAAGGAAGATTGCGTGCGCGAGGAAGGCCTGCTCGAGGGGCGTTACGACTGGTACGTCCATTCGACGAGCCTCGACCTCAACTTCCTCGCATCGGCGGAATTCGAAGGTACCTTCGAAAGTTGGTGCAGGGACGTAAAGCGTCGCGCCGGCTGGTTCCGCTGCCGTAACTGATCAGGGCTGCATGATGTCGCGACGAACCGAGAGAGACTGAGATGCCTCGCGCCGTCACGGTCGTGTTCATGCATGGCATCAATGCAAGCGACCTCAATTTCGCGGCGCCCATGCGCGAGCTGCTGACGTACGCGCTGCCACGCAAGCTGAGATCCTACGTCAAGTATCAGTCGGTATTCTGGGCCGACATCGTGCGCGGGCGGTCGCAGTCTTACCTGCAGCAGGCGCGCACGTCGGCGCGCATGGTCGACAGTCCTTACCGGCGGCGCGTCGTGGAAGGCCTGGGCGATGCGGCGGCCTACCAGAAGACGCGCAAGCGGGACAACTCCGCCTACTTCGCGATCCAGGATCGTGTGAGTCAGGCGCTGAAAGATGCAGATGCAGCCGGCGATCCGCAGCGCCCGCTCATCTTCATCTGCCATTCGCTCGGTTGCCACATCGCTTCGTCGTACGCCTGGGACATCAACCGTTTGAAACAGATGTCCGACGAGGATCTAGCCAAATGGGGCGAGCCAGAAACCGAGCGGCTGGCGCGCGAGCTTCGCTCGGCCTCGCCGTTTCGCACCTTGGATACGTTCGCGGGCCTCGTGACCATGGGCAGCAACATGCCCCTGTTTACATTCACGTTCGGTCCCGACCGAGTGTTTCCGATAACGCACAATTTCAAAGACGGGCGGTCGCCCGCATTTCCCGGGCGCGGCCTGCCCGAGCGCATTCTCAGCCGAGCCCAATGGATCAATTTCTACAGTGCGAACGACCTTCTGGGCTATCCGCTGAAGCCACTAAATGCAGCGTACGGCGGCGAGGACCGGCTCATCGATCGCCAGGTGTTCTCTGAGGGCCATATTCGCGCGCGCGTGCTTTCGCCCAATTTCAACGTGATGCGCGCGCATCTGGGATACTGGACGAACCGCACGGTCATTCGTGAATCGGCAAGGCTAATCGCCCGCATCATGACCGCCGAAGATGCTCCTTGAAGATCAGACTCACCGGCTCAGATGCAGCGGCCGCCGTCGACTTCCAGCGCGACCCCGGTAATGAGCGACGACGCGGGCTCCGCGAGGAACAACGCGGCGTTCGCGATATCGTGCGGCTGCGACAAGCGCCCGAGCGGAATGCCGGCAATGAACTTCGCACGGTTCTCCGGCGTATCGGGCAGCCCCATGAACTGCTCGAGCATGCCCGTCTCGCCCATCACCGGATTGATGGCGTTGACGCGGATATTCTTCGGCGCCAGCTCCACCGCCATCGATTTGGTCAGCGTGATCACCGCGCCTTTCGTTCCATTGTACCAGGTGAGCCCGGGGCGCGGACGCACGCCCGCGGTCGATGCAATGTTGATGATGGTACCGGCGCCGCGACGCTCCATCTTCGGGACGGCGGCGAGCGTGGTGAGATAGATCGACTTGACGTTGACGGCGTAAATGCGGTCGAACTCGGCCTCGCCGACCTCCAGCAGCGGCTGGTTGCGGTGGGTGATGCCGGCGTTGTTAACCATGATGTCGAGCCCGCCAAAGGCTTCCGTCGCCACGCGCACCATGGCGTCGACGTCGGCTTTGCGTGAGACGTCGCAGGCAACGGCGATCACGCTCTTGCCATAGCCGGCTGCCAGCTCGCGCACGCCCTCGCCGTTGATGTCGGCCGCCACGACGCGCGCGCCTTCGAGCGCAAAGCGCTCCGCGATTGCGCGCCCGAAGCCCGAAGCGGCGCCCGTCACGATCGCGACCTTATGTTCGAGCTTCACGCTGTCGCCTCCTCAAGCGCCGCGGCGCTTAACCGGGATCTGCCCGGTCGCCGCAAGCCGCGCCGCCTCGGCGCGATAGGGGCTCGCAGGATAGGTGCCGAGAACCTTCTTCTCGCTGGAGAAGAACGACAGCTCCTTCAATGCGAGTTGCACGGGCACGTCGGCCGGATGCCCTTCGATGTCGGCGTAGAACATGGTCGCGTTGAAGGTGCCCTCGAGCTGATAGCTCTCGAGCTTGGTCATGTTGACGCCATTGGTGGCGAAGCCGCCCAGCGCCTTGTAGAGCGCGGCGGGAATGTTGAGCACGCGGAAAATGAATGTCGTGATGACCGGCCCATTGCCGGGCTCGGCGTCCTCTGGCTCGGCCGCCAGCACGACGAAGCGCGTCGTGTTGTGCACCTCGTCCTCGATGTCACGCGCGAGAATATCGAGACCGTAGATCTCGGCCGCGAGCGAGGACGCGATGGCGGCGAGCGACAAGTCCTTCGACTCGCTCACCATCCGCGCCGAGCCCGCCGTGTCGGCTTCCGGTACGGGCTTCAAGCCCAGCTCGATCAATTTGCGGCGGCATTGGCCGAGCGCCTGCGTGTGGCTCAGGGCGCGCTCGATCGTCTTCAGGCTCGCGCCGGGACAGGCCATGAGCTGGTGGCGCACGCGCAGGAAGTGCTCGCCGACGATGTAGAGGTCGGCCTCGGGCAGCAGGTGGTGGATGTCGGCGACGCGCCCCGCGACCGAGTTCTCGATGGGGATCATGGCGTAGGCGGCGTCGCCCGACTTCACCGCCAGGAGCGCATCCTCGAACGTCGCGCAGGCAACCGCCTCGTGACCGGGGAAAGCCTCGCGGCAGGCGAGGTGCGAGTTGGCGCCAGGCTCGCCCTGGTAGGCGATGCGCGAAGCTGGCCTCTTGCTGCCCGCGGCTCCGCCGCGTTGCGTCGCCGCGCTCGTCTGGCGGGTGGGATTGGGCATGGGTCTTTAAGATGAATGAGCCCCGACCGCGTCAGCGGGCGTCAGCTTGCGGGCGGATAAGCGCTCCCGATGAGGCGTCGCGCCCGCTCGAGTTCGGCGGGAGTATCGACACCGAGCGGAACGGTGTCAACGATCTCGACATCGATGCGCATGCCGGCTTCGAGCGCGCGCAGCTGCTCGAGCTTCTCGCGCCGCTCGAGCGCAGACGGCTTCAGGGCGACGAAGCGCGCCAGCGCCTCCCGGCGGTACGCATAGATGCCGATGTGATGATAAAGGGGTCCTTCACCATAGGGCGCGGTCGAGCGCGTGAAGTAGAGCGCGCGCAGCCGACGCGCGCCTGAGACCGGCGTGCCGACGACCTTCACGACGTTGGGATTAGTCCGCTCCCCGGGCTCGCGGATCTCGGCAGCCAGCGTGGCGATGTCGGCGCCTTCGGTCGCGAGCGGCGCAAGGCATGCCTCGATGAGATGCGGCTCGAGCGTCGGCAGATCGCCCTGGAGGTTGACGACCAGCGACGCCTCTGCGTTGGGGTCGACGCGGGTCACCGCCTCGAAAATCCGGTCCGAGCCCGAGGCGTGATCGGGACGCGTCATCAGAGCCTCCCCGCCGGCGGCAGCGATGGCCGCGACGATCTCCTCGCTATCAGTTGCCACGACCACGCGGCCTGCCTGGGCGGCGATTGCCCGGCGCCAGACATGCACGATCATCGGCTCGCCGGCGATATCGACCATCGGCTTGCCGGGCAAGCGCGTCGCCGCCATGCGCGCAGGGATCAGGATCAATGTGCGCGTCATCGCGGCAGCTCTGCTCAACTCTTAACCGGTGGCAATTGGTCTCGGGTCGACGCAGTTAGAACGCCGCGGACCTTGGTTGCAAGCCGAAGCGGAATTCCTATAGTCGCGCCAGTTCGCCGGGCCGGCGGTCCAGGCGCGAGCAGCGGGCATGGGGTGCCATGGATACCTTCGAGTTTGCCAAGATCGCAGGCGCGGTGCTCTCCGCGCTCCTTGTCATCGTCGGCTTCCGCACGATCTTGGAGATCTCCGAAGAATCGCACGCACCCGAAAAGCCGGGCTACACGTTGCCCGCGCCGGCCGAGCAGGCATCGGCCGTCAAGCCAGGAGCGGGTGGCGCGGTCCCTGCTCCCGTCGCTCTGCCCGCCTTCGATCCCGCTGCCGTCGTCAAGGCTTCGGCCGAAGGCAGCGCGCAAAACGGCGCGGCGACCTTCAAGAAATGCCAAGCCTGCCATGACGGGGAAAAGGGTGGCCCCAACAAGGTCGGCCCCAACCTGTGGGGGGTGGTCGGGCGCCCCAAGGCAAGCCATGAAGGCTTTAACTATTCCGATGCCATGAAGGGGAAGGGCGGCAATTGGACGCCGGAGGACCTCGCCGCCTTCGTGCACGCTCCCAAGACATTTGTTCCAGGCACGAAAATGCTTTTTCCGGGCGTCGCCGATCCCAGCGAGCTCGCCGATCTCCTCGCCTATCTGAACACGCTGAAGTAAACGCGCCGCGGGCGCCAAATGACAGCAAGTTAACTCGCGCTTCGGCCCAGATTTTGCGACGCTGCACACCCATTCGTCACTCCTGCGGGCACGGTCAGCCGGCCGCGCCGATCCCTGAGGTTGTGAGAGGAAGGAAGAGCCTGGTGCTTGCGCGTCCTGACGTCCCGGTCATTCTGCTCGCGACCTTTCTCTGCGGTGCTGTTGCGACCGATCGAGTGGCGGCCCAAACCGATCCGGTGCCTCCCGCCGCGGCGGCGCCTAGCAGCGCGCCCGCATCGGCCACAAAGCAGACCCGCCACCACGCACTCTCGCTCGTCGGCGAGCCCAAGTACGGGCCCGAGTTCAAGCATTTCGACTGGGTCAACCCCGACGCACCCAAGGGTGGCGCTTTACGCTCTTTCGTCGAGGGGTCGTTCGACAGCCTGAACCCGTTCTCGGTAAAGGGCGCCCCGGCGGGCGACCTTGGTCTTGTATTCGATGCGCTGATGGCCTCGAGCCCCGACGAAGCCTCGGCCGAATACTGCCTCATCTGCGAGTGGGTTTCCTATCCGCCGGACTATTCCTCGGTTAGGTTCGGCATCCGGCCAGAGGCGCGCTTCCAGGACGGCTCACCTATCACGCCCGAGGACGTGATCTTCTCTTTCGAAGTGCAGAAGAAGGCGCATCCGCGCACGGCCTTCTACTACAAGAACGTCGTCAAGGCGGAGAAGACGGGCGAGCACGAGGTCACCTTCACCTTCGACGTGAAGGGCAACCGCGAGCTGCCGCAGATCGTCGGCCAGCTCAACGTGGTGCCGAAGAAGTTCTGGGAAGGCACTGGCCCCGACGGGCAGCCGCGCGATCTCACCAAGACAACCATGGAGATTCCCGTCGGCTCGGGCGCCTACAAGATCAAGGAGTTCGACGCCGGCCGCTCCATCGCCTACGAGCGCGTCAAAGACTATTGGGCGAAGGACCTGCCGGTATCCAAGGGCCAGTGGAACTTCGATGAGATCAAGCTCACCTACTTCCTTGACCGCACGCCCGCGTTCGAGGAGTTCAAGTCCGGCAAGCTCGACTTCTGGACCGAAATCTCAGCCAGCCGCTGGGCAACCGCTTACGACTTTGACGCCATCAAGAAGGGCTGGGTGAAGAAGGAGGCGATCCCGATCAAGCGCGTCGCTCCCATGCAGGCGTTCGTCTTCAACCTGCGCCGCAAGCAGTTCCAGGATCCGCGCGTGCGCCACGCCTTCAATCTCGCTTTCAATTTCGAGGAAGCCAACAAGAAGCTGTTCTACGATCTCTACGTGCGCGTCGACAGCTACTTCGCCAACTCCGAGCTCGCCGCCACGGGCCTGCCGCAAGGCCGGGAGCTGGAGATCCTGAACGAGGTGCGCGACGAGATTCCGCCCCAAGTCTTCACCACCGAGTGGAAGAATTCCGTCAACCGCACGCCCGAGGAATTCCGCGATCACATGCGCGAAGCCTCCAAGTTGTTGGCGGAGGCTGGTTGGAAGCTCGAGCAGCAGTCCGCTGCCGATGATGCTTGCGGGTTCTTTTGCAAGACGCTGCGGACAGTCGGACTGGGCTCGGCCAAGACGGAGAACGTCTTGCGCAACGCGCAAGGCGAGACGTTCGAGGTCGAGTTTCTCATTGATTCCCCCGATTTCGAGAGGATCGTGATCCCCTACGCGCAGGACCTGCAAAAGCTCGGAATCAAAGCCAGAGCACGCGTCGTCGACAGCGCCCAGTTCAAGCGCCGCACAGATGCGCACGACTACGACATCATCATCGACAACTTCGCGCAGTCCGAATCGCCCGGCAACGAGCAACGCGACTTCTGGGGATCGGCTGCCGCCGACAAGGATGGCTCCAACAATACGGCGGGCATTAAGAACCCGGCGGTCGACAAGCTGATCGACAAGGTGGTGTTCGCTAAGGACCGCGAGGAGCTGCTCGCCGCAACACACGCGCTCGACCGCGTGCTGTTGTGGAACTATTACGTCGTCCCGCAGTGGCACTATCCCTTCGAACGGGTTGCGTATTGGGATGTGTTCGGCCGGCCTCAAAAACTGCCTTCGCGCAGCTCCGCAGTTACGCAGGTCTGGTGGATCGATCCCGAGAAGCAGAAGGCGCTCGCCACCGCACGCGGCCAATGACGGCAAATAGCACCTCGATCGGCGGAAGGACGGCCAAGGCCACCGGCGCGGCCGTGCTCGTGCTAGCGTCGCTCCTGCTCGCGCCACCCGCGCGCGCCGAATTCCGCCACGGCCTTTCGGCCTTCGGCGATCTCAAGTACCCGGCCGCCTTTAAGCACTTCGATTACGTCAACCCGGACGCCCCCAAGGGCGGGCGCCTTTCCACCATCGGCACCGAGGGCCGCACGACCTTCGACAGCTTCAACAACTTCATCCTGAAGGGCGATGCCGCGCAGGGGCTCGACTACCTGTTCGATACCTTGATGACGCGCGCCAACGACGAGCCCGACGCGGTCTATGGTCTCGTCGCCAGCAGCGCCGAGGTCGCGCCCGACGGCAAATCGGTCACCTTCAGGCTTCGGCCCGAGGCAAAGTTCGCCGACGGCTCGGCGCTCACGGCTGAGGACGTCGTGTTCAGCTTCGAGACGTTGAAACAGAAGGGCCACCCGAACTTCGGGCTCGCGCTACGCGATGTGGTGAAAGCCGAGGCCCCCGACACACAAACTGTGCGCTACACCTTCAAGGGCGATCTGACGCGCGATCTGCCGCTCACGGTCGCCGGCCTCCCCATCCTGTCGAAGGCCTATTACAGCGCGCATCCCTTCGACCAGACCTCGCTCGAGCCACCGCTGGGCTCAGGCCCCTACACGATTGGCGAGTTCAAGCCGGGGACCTACGTCATTTTCAAACGGCACCCCGACTACTGGGCGAAGGACCTCAACGTCAACGTCGGCCGCTTCAATTTCGACGAGCTGCGCTACGACTACTTCCGCGACCGCAGGATCGAGCTGGAAAACCTGTTCTCCGGTAACGTGGGCTTGCGCGAAGAGTTCACCTCGCTCGACTGGGCCACCGCCTACGACAACGTGCCCGCGATCAAGGACGGCCGCATCCAGCGCGCGACGCTGCCGGATGAGCGGCCCTCGGGCACGCAGGGATTCTTTATCAACACTCGGCGTGAGCAGTTCAAGGATAAGCGCGTGCGCGAGGCGCTCGACCTCGCATTCGATTTCGAATGGTCGAACAAGAACCTGTTCTTCGGCCTCTACACGCGCACGCAAAGCTATTTCGAGAACTCGCCGATGAAGGCGTCGGGCCCGCCGAGCGCGGAGGAGCTGAAGCTGCTCGAGCCCTTCCGCGACAAGCTCGCGCCGGAAGTGTTCGTCGAACCCTACCGGCCGCCGGTGACCGACGGATCGGGCCGAAATCGCGACAACCTGCGCAGGGCCAAAGAGCTGCTCACCGCAGCGGGCTACGGCGGACCGGAGGCGGGCGGCAAGATGCTCAACGTCGAGATCCTGATTTTCGAGGACGGGTTTGAGCGCATCATCGGCCCCTACATCAACAATCTGAAGAAGATCGGCGTCAACGCCACGCTCCGCCTCGTTGATTCCTCGCAGTACGAGCGGCGCATGAAATCCTTCGATTTCGACGTGTCGATCGAGCGCTACGTCCTTCGGCTGACGCCCGGCGTCGAACTCAAATCGTACTGGGGATCGGACGCCGCCAAGATGGATGGCAGCTTCAACCTTGCCGGCGTTCAGGATCCCGTGGTCGACGCGCTCAACGACCGCGTCATCGAGGCCAAATCGCGCGCCGAGCTCATCACCGCCGCGCGCGCTCTCGACCGTGTGCTGCGCGCAGGCCATTATTGGGTGCCACAGTGGTATAAGGCAGCCCACAACCTCGCCTTCTGGAACCGATATTCCTGGCCCGCAGTGAAGCCCAAATACGATGAGGGCATTATCGATACCTGGTGGTATGACGCCGACAAAGCTACGAAATTGAGCGGGAACTGAGCTGCCGCGATGCTCTATTACCTACTGAAGCGCTTGCTGCTGATCATCCCGACGCTGTTCGGGATCATGCTGATCAGCTTTACGATCGTGCAGTTTGCTCCGGGCGGCCCCGTCGAGCGCATCATCGCCCAGCTCACTGGGCACGACAGCTCCATAGTCACTCGCATCGGCGGTGGCGGCGGCGAGACCATGGGCGGCGCGCAATCGCAATTGGGTCAGGGCGCAGCCGATGTGGTGACATCGAAGTACCGCGGGGCGCAAGGCCTCGATCCCGAGTTCATCAAGAGCCTCGAGAGGCAGTTCGGCTTCGACAAGCCGGCTTATGAGCGCTTCTTCATCATGATGAAGAACTACCTCACTTTCAATTTCGGCAAGAGCTACTTCCGCGACGTCTCGGTCCTACAGCTCATCAAGGAGAAGCTGCCGGTTTCGATCTCGCTCGGCCTCTGGATGATGCTTCTGACCTATATGATCTCGGTCCCGCTCGGCATCCGCAAGGCGGTGCGGGCTGGCGAGCCGTTCGATGTCTGGTCGAGCACCATCCTCGTCGTCGCCTACGCCATTCCGGGGTTTCTGTTCGCCGTGCTGCTGCTCATCCTGTTTGCCGGCAGCTCGTTCTTCCAGTGGTTTCCTTCCCGCGGCTTGACCTCCGATAACTGGAGCCAGCTTTCGCTCGCGGGAAAGGTGATCGACTATTTCTGGCACCTGACGCTGCCGATGATCGCCATGGCGCTGACCTCGTTCACTACATTGACGTTCCTCACCAGGAATTGCTTCCTCGATGAGATCCGCAAGCAGTACGTGATCACCGCGCGCGCCAAGGGCCTGAACGAGGGGCAGGTGCTTTACGGCCACGTGTTCCGCAACGCGATGCTGCTGATCATCGCCGGCTTTCCCGGCGCCTTCATCAGCGCCTTCTTCACCGGCGCGATGTTGATCGAAACGATCTTCTCGCTCGACGGTATGGGGCTGTTGTCCTTCGAGTCGATCGAGAAGCGCGACTATCCCGTCGTCTTCGCTACGTTGTGGATCTTCTCGCTGCTCGGCCTCCTCGTGAACCTCGCGTCCGACTTCATCTATACGCTCGTCGATCCGCGCATCGATTTCGAGAGCCGGGAGGTCTGACGCTTGGACATCCGCGCGATCGAGACGCCGCTGCCGCAGAACCAGCCCCCGCCCGAGGAGCACAGCCCCGCCCCGTTTTGGCTCCCGCGCGCAAGGCGCTGGCGCGAGCGCTTCCGGCTCAGCCCCATCAACGCGCGCCGGTGGACGAACTTCAAGGCGAACCGGCGCGGTTACTGGAGCCTCATCATCTTCCTGAGCCTGTTCGGCATCTCGCTGTGCGCCGAGTTCCTCGCCAACGATCGCCCGATCGTCATGAGTTACAAGGGCGAGATCTTGTGGCCCGTGCTCGTCGACTATCCGGAATCGAAATTCGGCGGCTTCCTCGCCATGACGGACTTCAAGGAGCCGGAGATCCTCAAGGAGATATCCGAGAACGGCTGGGCCCTATGGCCGCCGATTGGCTACTCCTACGACACGATCAACAAGGACTATCCGGGGCGCAAGGGCCTTGAGGGCATGTGCCTCGGCTACCCCGCGCCGCCGCCGTGGGCCTCGCGTGCGCCGCTGTGCGAGGCTCCGCCAGAGCAGCTCGCGCGCTATCACGCGATCGGCAACTACAATTGGCTCGGTCTCGACGATCAGGGCCGCGACGTGGTCGCGCGCGTCATCTACGGCTTCCGCATCTCCGTGCTGTTCGGCCTCATCCTCACCGTGCTCGCGGGAGGGGTTGGAGTCACGGCCGGGGCCGTGCAGGGGTATTTCGGCGGCCGCACCGACCTCGTCTTCCAGCGCTTCCTCGAGGTCTGGTCGTCGGTACCCTCTCTGTTCGTGTTGATCATCATTTCCTCGGTGCTAGTGCCGGGCTTCTGGACGCTGCTCGGCGCGCTGCTGCTATTCGAATGGGTGAGCCTCGTCGCCGTGGTGCGCGCTGAGTTTCTGCGCGCCCGCAACTTCGAGTACATCACGGCCGCGCGCGCGCTAGGCCTTTCGCACCCCAAGATCATCTGGAAGCACATGCTGCCGAACGCAATGGTGGCGATGCTGACGTTCCTTCCCTTCCAGCTTTCGGGCTCGATCGGCGCGCTCACCGCGCTCGACTTCCTCGGCCTCGGTCTGCCGCCCGGATCTCCCTCTCTCGGAGAGCTCTTGCTCGAGGGCAAGCGGCATCTGGAGGCGCCCTGGCTCGGGCTCACCGGCTTCTTCTCCGTCGCGATCATGCTCTCGCTTTTGATCTTCGTCGGCGAGGCGGTCCGCGACGCCTTCGACCCGCGCAAGACCTTCCGTTAAGGGGAGCCCACGTGACGGCGAAAAACGCGCTTCTCGATGTCAGAGACCTGTCGGTCGGTTTCGCGGCCGGCGGCAACGAGTTGCTCGCCGTCGATCGCGTCTCGTTCCGCATCGGCAGAGGCGAGACGGTGGCGCTCGTCGGCGAATCCGGCTCCGGCAAGACCGTATCCGCTTTGTCGATCCTGAAGCTCCTCCCCTACCCTCCGGCCTTTCACCCCTCCGGCGAGGTGTGGTTCGAGGGCCGCGATCTGCTCAAGGTTTCCGAGCCTCAGCTTCAGTTGATCCGCGGTGACCGCATCTCGATGATTTTCCAGGAGCCTATGACCTCGCTCAATCCGCTGCACACCATCGAGAAGCAGGTTGGTGAAGTCTTGAAGCTGCATCGCCACATGGACGACGAGCGCGCGCGCGAGCGTGTGCTCGAGCTCCTTCGTAAGGTTGGCGTGCGCGAGCCGGAGAAGCGGCTGGGCGCCTACCCTCACCAGCTCTCGGGCGGCCAGCGCCAGCGCGTCATGATCGCCATGGCGCTCGCCAACGAGCCCGACCTCTTGATCGCGGACGAGCCCACGACCGCGCTCGACGTGACCATCCAGGCGCAGATCCTCGAGTTGCTGCGCCAGCTCCAGCGCGAGATGGGCATGGCGATGCTGCTCATCACCCACGACCTCGGCATCGTGCGCAAGATGGCGGAGCGCGTGTACATCATGCAGGGCGGCAAGATCGTCGAGACGGGCGCCACCGAGGAGATCTTCACCGCCCCGAAGCATCCCTACACCAAGCACCTGCTGGCGGCCGAGCCCAAGGGAACGCCTCCCGCAGCCAACGATGCGGCCCCCATCGTCGTTGAGACCGACGATCTCAAGGTCTGGTTCCCCATCAAGAAGGGCGCGCTCCGGCGCACGGTCGACTACGTCAAGGCCGTCGACGGCCTTTCGCTCAAGCTGCGCGCCGGCCAGACGCTGGGCATCGTTGGCGAATCTGGCTCGGGTAAGACGACGCTCGGGCTTGCGATCATGCGGCTCATCTTCTCGCAAGGCCCGATTGCCTACGTGGGGAAGCGCATCGACGGCCTCAACCAGCGCGAGATGCGCCCCTTGCGCAAGGACATGCAGATCGTCTTCCAGGATCCCTACGGATCGCTGTCTCCGCGATTGTCCGTTGGGCAGATCATCGAAGAGGGCCTACTGATCCAGCAGCCCGAGCTCGATTACGCTGATCGGCGCGCCCGCGTCAGCGACGCGCTGCGCGAGGTCGGCCTCGATCCCAAGGCCCAGGACCGTTATCCGCACGAGTTCTCCGGCGGCCAGCGTCAGCGCATCGCCGTCGCACGCGCCATGGTGCTGAAGCCGAAATTCGTCATGCTCGACGAGCCGACGAGTGCGCTCGACATGTCCGTGCAGGCGCAGATCGTCGACCTTCTGCGCGATCTGCAGAAGAAGCGCGACCTCGCCTATCTGTTCATCAGCCACGACCTCAAGGTCATCCGCGCGCTGTGCAACCACGTCATCGTCATGCGCAACGGCAAGGCGGAAGAGGAAGGGCCTGCGCAAGAGATCTTCGCCAACCCGAAAGAGGACTACACGCGCGCGTTGCTGGCGGCCGCGCTCAACCTGAGCGTCGTAAAGACCAGCGCCGTCGCCGTCTGATCGAGGCATCCGTCATGGCCGAAGCCTCCCCGAAGCTCACGCTCTATCACGCCGCCCCGTCGCGATCCTCCATCGTGCACTGGATGCTGGAGGAGCTCGGCGAGCCCTATAGGCTCGAGATCCTGAGCCTCAAGGCGGGCGACCAGCGCAAGCCCACCTTCCTTGCCATCAACCCAATGGGAAAGGTGCCGGCGCTGAAAGACGGCGACGTCGTCGTCACCGAGGTGGCGGCCATCTGCTGCTATCTCGCCGATACCTATCCGAAGGCGAAGCTTGCGCCGCCGATCGGGGACAAGCGCCGCGGCGAATACCTCAAGTGGCTGTTCTATGGGCCGAGCTGCGTAGAGCCGGCGATGATCGACAAGGCGCTCGGTCGTCCGCCCGCCCCGCGCACGACTGCGGGCTGGGCCGACTACGACACCGTCGTCGACGTGCTGCGCAACGGCGTCGGCAGAAATGAATATATTCTTGGCGAGCAATTCACAGCGGCCGACGTTGTGATCGGCTCGGCACTCCGCTGGGGCTTGTTGTTTAAGATGATGCCGGAGCTTCCCGAGTTTACGAGTTACGTCGGGCGGCTCAAGGCGCGCCCCGCCATGCAGCGGCAATTGGCGAAGGACGAGGAGATCGCCAAGCGGCAGTCCGCTTGAGGAAATCGGTACATTCCGCTTGAAACTCCGCGGCGTTGCGTCATCGTGGCCGCGACCCGCTATCCCGATCTGGCCGACATGCTGCCCGACGATGTCTTCCGCTACCACCTGCAGTCGACGATCACGGCGCTGCGCTACTGGGCGCCGTCGATCGCGGATGCTGCGCATATCGAGGAAGCGGAGACCGGCTACTACTGGAAGATCATCGTCACGCCGGCGCTGGCGCAGGCGTGCCCATTCGAGCTGATATTGCACTTCGACCAGCGTTACGATCTCGCCATCGCGGAAGAGACCTACGAAAGCCTTCCCATCGAGTCATTCGAGATCTTCGTGCCGTTCGTCGAGGCCATCGCCGACGGAAGTGTCGTGCAGCGGCGCTGGATCAGCCGGCTGACGGGGCTCGAGCGCTCGGTTGAGACGCTGGTCACGCTTCCTGGCGGCGGCATCTGGCGCGAAGCACGCGGGGAACCCCATCTCATGCCTTCGCTCGAGGACGACGGAACCGAGCTGCGCGAGCGCCGCTTCCTGCCCTACCGGCGTTAGCCACAGCGTCCTTCAGGCGCTCAAGCCCGGAAGCCGCTTGATCGCCGCGATCTCGGCGCCGAGCTTGGCGATGCGCTCCGCCGCCTCGGGCAGCGTCTCCACCGTGACCGCCATGTGGTGCGCGTTCGCGTGAACGAGCGTCACGCTGTCGACCATGATGCCGACGTGCCCCTTCCAGAACACGAGGTCGCC
>Ga0187819_10000087_pt1 | contig 40569 bp, 25 predicted proteins | sample NC_wetland_sal_i_15_FD_132411 | JGI IMG/M metagenome (GOLD analysis project Ga0187819, IMG submission 132411) | Wetland sediment microbial communities from Neuse River Estuary, North Carolina, USA - SO4_4 | ecosystem: Environmental > Aquatic > Freshwater > Wetlands > Sediment | place: USA... | reverse complement strand
GTGAATAGCAAATGATCGAACGGCAGCTTCGAGAACGCGACGCCCACCCCGCCCGTCTCATCGAAGAACTGGAGCTTCTCTGGTGGGAAATAATTCGGCATGCGCTCAATCAGCAGCTTGGCCAGATTGCGCGAGTTCTCGCTCATCTTGACCATCGCCCGGTTGCCCGCAGCGAAAATGTCGGTCAACGGCATGAAGCTCAAGTTGACAGGAAAATTCCATGGCACAATGACGCCGACGACGCCCAGAGGTTGCGGGATGACGTGGTTACGCGCGCCGAGGAAATTGCGCTTGTCCACTGCGCGCCGCCGCGGCTTCATCCAGCTGCGCAGGTGCTTGACGACGTGGTTGACGCCGTCGATCACCGGGAAGATTTCAGCCAGCAGCGTTTCGTGACGCGAACGGTTGCCATAGTCGGCGCTGATCGCATTGCACAACGCCTGCTTGTTTTCTCGGATGAAGCGCCGCAAGCTCAGTAAGTCCTGGCGGCGCTCGTCGAAGTTTGGCACGGGATGCGCGTGGTAGGCTTGGCGCTGCCGGGCCAAGGCGTCGACAAGGCGGATCGCTATGTCTTCGCCCGCCGGTCCTAACGCAGTCGTGGCGTTTCTGCCCATAAAGAACCCCCTCGGACGCTCAATTCTACTACCTATCGTTTTTGTGTGGGGTGAGATTGGTCTTACTTTATTAAACCGGAATTTCCGATTTGTCTCAGGAGCAGACACCAACCAGACCAGCGGGGATTAATCTGCAGCTCGATCTGCTACAGCCGTCTCCACTGCCGGCGGGATGAAACTCATGGCGCGCTCGGCCAGGGCAGTGATGGTCAGGCTGGGATTTACGCCGAGATTGGCGGCGACGACCGAACCGTCGCAGATGAACATGTTTTTGTAGCCGAAGACGCGGTGGTGATCGTCAACTACCCCGCGAGCAGGCGAATCGGCGATCACGCAGCCTCCGATGCAGTGGGCCGTACCCGGAACATCGAAGAGAATTTCGGGAAGAGTGCTCATGGCCGCGCCGCCGGCGACTTGCGCGAACTTCTTGGCAAACTCGTTGGCCTTGGGGATGTAGGTGGGCACCTTGTCACCGCTGCTGACGAGGAATTTTTTGAAGGGCCAGAACCAGGGGCGGCGCCAGGACATCTCGATCTGCTCGTCGAGGGCTTGCATGCAGAGGAGGATGACCGCTTCTCGCGCCCAGCCCCAGGGACGGACGAGGCGCAAAGTCTTGATCGGGTGGAGAAGCAAGGAGGCCAGGACATTCTTCAGCCAGAGGACGATGCGCTGGGAACCGGGGCGGCCGTCGGTGAGAAACGTGGTGAGGAAGCCCATTGTGTCGGAGCCGCTGGGATAGCGGACGGCTTCGATGTGCGTGTTCTCGTCGAGGTAGATGCCTGAGCCGATAGCGATGCCTTGGGAGAGATCCTCGCGACAGCCGGGGACGCGCGCGCCGATGATGGACTCGGAATTGGTGCGGACCTGCTTGCCGAGTTGGGCGCTGATGGCCGGGAGCGAGCCATTCTCTTTGAGGTGAAACAGAAGCTCCATGGTGCCCAACGAGGACGCGGAGAAAACGACGGCGCGGCAAGTGAAGCGCCGGGGCTGCCGGCGAAGCCATGCGGTGGAGCGGACGGTGTGTACTTCATAGCCGCTGCTGCCGTCGCTGGCGCCGTTGAGCGGCCTGACGTTGACGACTTTCGTTTCGGGGAATACTTGCGCGCCGCGCTTTTCGGCCAGGAACAGATAATTAAGGTCCAGCGTGTTCTTGGCTCCATAACGGCAGCCCATGATGCAGCCGCCGCAAGAGGTGCAGGTGGTTCGCTCGGGACCCGCGCCGCCGAAGAACGGGTCTGGGAAAGTTTGCGAGCCGGGCTCGCCGTCGCGAGGCTGAAAGATGCCGACGCGTGTGGGATAAAAGGTGTGACCGCATCCGCAATCCGCGGCCGTCTTTTGGAGTAGACGATCGGCGGGCCCGAGGATCTTGTTTTCGAGGATGCCCAGCATCCCGGAGGCAGTATCGAAATGACGGGGCATTTCTGTTTTCCAGTCGGCCAGCCCTGACCACGAGCCGGATTCCCAAACCTTTTCAGGAGGAGGAAGCAAGGTTGCGGCGTAGGTGATCGATCCACCGCCTACGGCACAGCCATGAAAGATGGTGACATGGCGGAACAGGCGCATGTTGAAGAAGCCGCGCAGGCCAAGTTTAGGACGCCAGAACCAACGGTGAATGAACCAACTGGTGCGCGGCAAATCGGTGGGGTTCCATCTCCGGCCCATCTCCATGACGGCGACGCGATAGCCTTTTTCCGTCAAGCGATGAGCGGAGACACTGCCGCCAAAGCCGGATCCGATGATTATGAAGTCAAAATCGAATTGGCCATTTCGGGATGCCATATAGATAACTTCAAATCCGCTGTCGAGCTAACGCTGGGCTTTCATCCACACCCAAGCTTGCCGGCGCTCCGTTGGAAGCGTGAGAGATGATCTTCAGGGAAATCGGTGGCGCGGGCGGCGGCGCCGCGACTACCGTGTAGACCATGCGATCTGCAACTTGCCACCAACCGTTGAAGGTTTGGCCTGCAGTGTGGCGCACCTGTATTGGGTTCCATCCATTAACGCTCGTTGACATGTCCACGGGGTCAACGATTACAGAGCGTGTGTCAAACCGCAGGCCCTCCCGCAGCGCTTTGAGCGCGCTCTCTTTTCCAGTCCAAAGCAGCGCCAGAAGCGCGGGCCGGTCTGCTGGGGACAACTGCGTAATCAGAGTTTGCTCTTCGGGAGCGAAGTAGTCGGCGATGAATGCGTTGCTACGAGGCTCGATCAGTTCCAGGTCACAACCCAGCTCGTCGCCAGGCGGTGCCACAGTGCAGATTGCTCTACCGTTCCTGTGACTGAGTGAGATCGTAACAGGTGCAAGTTTGGTCTCGAAAAAAACGTCCGGTGCGCCGGATGGCCCTGGGCGCAATTCTATTTTCGCAAGGGCCGGGGTAGCATGAGACAAATTCAGATAACCGGCCACAGCACGTTTTGCGGTCCAACGTCCAAGCCGCCAGCTATCGCGGCGCAAGGCAAAACGCAAACCTTTCAGAACCGCGAGTTCGCTCGAGGAGAGCCAATCATTCGATTGGGGGAGATCATTTTCGGTCTGTTCCAGCCAATACACGTCCATCAGAGTCACTCACTCAACTCGCTGCAACCACCAATGCTGTCTTCATGGCGGGTCCTGCTACCTGAAGCGCTCGCTTCTTGTTTTCTTCTTCCCTGGCGATGCCGCGCTCCACTGCCTTGATGAGGTAGGGCCGCAGGTCCGCGGGCGGAAGAATGAGATTCACCGCGCCCACGTCGAGGGCCCGTTGCACGCTGTGCACACGGTCAAACTCGGAGGCCATCTCTCCCAGTTTTTCAGAGTGCACGACCTTGAAAATTTCATCCCATTGGGTGCGCAGCCGAACCTTTTCCGCGCCCTCGGCCTGAGCGATTGCCTGAGTGAGCGCTTGCAGACGCGGATCTTTGCGGGCTCGAGCGTCGACCTCGCCGGCAAAAACCACGGCTGCCGCGGGAGCACCGCCGATGACGGAAGCGTACGTTCCTGCCAATGCCGCCACTTCGAGATTTTCGTTCAGTGCGCGGGAGAAAACGACGTAAGCGCCGCCGTGATAGCGCGAGATTACGCAAAACACGATGGGCCCCTTGAAGTTCACAACTGCCCTACCGATTTCGGCACCGTACTCGAGCTGCAAGCGACGCATCGATTCCGGCGAGCCATCGAATCCCGAGAGATTGGCCAGGAGGACGACGGGCCGATTGTTGCACGCCGCGTTGATCGCGCGAGCCACCTTCTTGGAGGATTGTGGGAAGAGCGTTCCCGCGCACCACTGGTCGGGTCCATCGGCTGGGACAAATCCGAAGCGAGGCACCGGGCGAGATTCGATGCCGATAAGACAAACGGGATATCCCCCGAGATGGGCATCCCAAACAACCGCAGTTTCCGCTGCACGCATGCCGGCCCAGCGCTCAAGTGGGGCGTGATCCTGATCAATCGCAGCCATCATTACCTGGCGGATATCGAACGATTTCTTCCTGCCAGGATTGGTCTCGTCCGACAAGATCTCACCAACTCGCGCGAAGGCATCCTCGCCATTTCCATTGTGAGGATAGAGGCGCACATCCCGATCGAAAGGATCCGTGGTGGCCGCTCTGCGAGGGAACTTCTCGCCGGGTGCCACGTAAGCGTGCTCATAGTGGTGAAACAGAATGCGGCAAGCATCATCCAGATCGCGAGCCCAGTACTGCGCCTGGCCGTTGATTCCCATGATGCGGTCGTAGCCACCGATGCCCTGGTTGTCCTCGGCCGAGATGCCGCCGGAATAGTCCAGGGCGCGTTTGCCGGTGAGGACCATGGCTGCCTTGGGTGTCATGACCAAAATGCCGCGCGTGTGCATGAGCATGGTGGCTTCGGCATTCCAGTAGGGCTGAGCGCCCACGTTGATGCCGTTGACGAGGAGGTTCACTTCGCCGCCTGCCTGGGTGAATTCGATCAGGCTGCGCAGGACTCGGGCAATCCAATCCATATTCTCCACGCCGCTATCCATCGAGATTTTCGCGCCAGCGGAGATGGGGAACCATTCCAGCGGCACGTGCATTTCTTCAGCGAGATCCAGTGCCGCGATAATGCGCCGGCACTCGGGTTCGGCCAGCGCGCCCAAGTCCTTGCTCGGATCGCCCAGCAGGACAACGCGCGACATTCCCTCGGGATACCTGTCCGTGAAGTTGCGGATGACGCCGGCAATGATGTTGGCCTTGTTATGGCCGTAGGGACGAAGGACAGGGACCAAGCGCCCCTGAGCGTCCAGATCGTGCTCGACAAAATCACCTGCCGGAAATTCCGCATGCGTATGTTGCTTCGCCGGCGTGAGCATCTTGATGATTTCGTAGGGATAGATGAATCCACGCTGCCGCATGCGGACGACTTTTTGATCGTACTCGGTGAGCAATGGGATGGGCTCCAATGAGCCGGCGGCCTCATAGTTGATGAGCATTCCGTTCCCTGTAGGGCTGGAAATGAGTACGACCATATCGCGCAATTCGCCTGTTTTTGGCCTCGGGATGCGGACACGAACCACGACCTGCTCCAGTCCGAGGCCCTCGGTTTCCGGCTCCAGCCTGCGCACCAAGGCGCGCAATTCATCGCGCTCGAGAGTGAACGGCGGCCAAATGTAGAGCAGGATGCGGTTCCAGTAGAGACGTTGATTGGGGGGCCGGCGCGATTGGAACATGCGGATGCCGGCAATCGCTTCCGTCAACATGCGTTCGAGATGCGGCAACTGCACGACACGGCCGGTCTCATCGCGCACCGGGGTTACGTCGCGCACCTCCGCGCACACAAACAGACGTTCGTCTTTCGGGTTCTCGCGGCCTACGGCATGAATCACATAGACATCTTCGACCGATGGCAGCCGGTCGATCTTGAAGTTGGCGAGCCGCGACAGATGGAGCCGTTTGGCCATCATCGGATGGATCCCGCGATAGAACGTCTCCTCCTCGTAGGCGTTCGCGTTCGGGCGATAGGTGAAATGCTGCATGCCGCCCGCGCCTTGCTCGTAGCAGGGGCCAGCGACTTCCACAACGATGCGCCGGATCGAGCGGGGAAAGCCGATCCGATTCAGCGCCGAATGAATTTCTTGCTGGGTTGCGTCCGGATTGCCCAAACGGCGCGAATCCCAGGCGTAGAAATCGATGACAATGTCGTGGTCTGCCGGGACGCCCGCAAGCAGGGGAATGATCCTTTGAACCGCTTCGGAGAGCTGGGCGTACTCGGTGTGCGTGGTGAAGACATGGATGCGCTTGCCCTCATAATCGTACTCGGCCGATGCGTAACAACGTCCGTCGAGCGCGACCGCACGAAAACCCTCCAGGGCGCGAATGCGGTAGTAACGCCAAGTGATCGCTTCCAAGAGCAGCTCACGCAAAGCCGGCTCGGCAGCCGCGAATCGGCTGGAGAGCAGCCGCGCCAAGGGCTGTGGGCATTCAACGAGCGCGCGCACCCTCTCGTGGCGCTCGGCGGCGCCAGGATGGGCCGCGAACCAAGCGAGGTGCTCCTCCACCTGCTCGTAAACCTGGTTTCTCGACTGCTCAAACAGCGGCTGATCGAAATAGCGATAGCGGACTTCCCGTGCCACGTCGGTGACAGCGGGGAAAAGTCCGTTGGTCAATGAAATCATCCGGTTGAGCAGCGCGCGGAAGGATTCCCCCTCGTGAGGAGCCAGGGGCTTGACGCATCGCAGGCGGCGTTCCAGCGCGTGCAAGACTGCCGGTATCTGCTGGTCCAGTCGTTGATGGGACTTGTATATCCAGAGCAGGCTCTCTTCCAGGCGGGCTGAACGATCCAAACTCTGCACACCATAGTGGGCGAGGGCGCGGCGAAGCGCGCTGAGAAATGCGGCCGGCAATCCCTCACCACATGTATCCACGGTGCGCAAGTAAGAAAAGAGGTGGGCCTCGGCGCTGGGCTCTTCGCGGGTCGCCAGATGGTCAACGCGCGGTTCGCGCAGGAACAAAGAACAAATGTCCACAAAGATGTTCAGAATCTCATCTTCCAACGGCGAGATCTTGCCGTTGTTTGCGGACTCGTCGTCTCGACTGCTGTCGGCGAGCAGCCGCGCCGCACGCTTGGGATCCACATCAAACCCCAGCATTAGCTGGCGGAGTTCTGCCAAGCTTTCGGAGCTAGGAGATTGAAACGCTTGGCTGTTTCCCTTGGAAGCGAAAGATGCGCCAAAATCGACCAACTCCGATGCCGCTGCCGTGTCGCCGCCTGCGACGGGTTCAATCTGCACGAGCGGAGCACCGGTATCCACCTGCACGTTGGGTATCGTCATCACTTGGCGCACGATTCCGGAAAAGGGGGCAACGACCGGCATCTCCATTTTCATGGCTTCTAGCACTGCAATCCGGTCCCCGACGGCAACGGTGTCGCCCGGCCGGACAGAAATAGAAACCACGACCGCCGGCGCGGGCGCATGCACCACTCCGCCATCGCCGCGATCAATTTTGTGCGACACGCCGTCCACTTCAATCCGGCAGCTCAATCCCTGAGTGACGGAGACAATACGGAAACGCTGTCCGAAAACAGTCAACCAATATTCAAATTGGCCTAGCGCGTCGATTTTCGCGTCTACCTGCGAACCATTCACCTCCACGCGGTACTGCTGCGGGCCGAGCCGATACGTCATTGGCAAATACGAATTGCCCAGGTAACGCAGTTCCGTTGTGTGGCCTACCTCACTGCGGACCTGGGGCCGTCCGCGAACGGCCGACGCATAGAACTGGGCCTGCTCCACGGCCAACTGCGCATCGTAGGCCTCGATTGCCGCTTGGACCAGCGCAACGTCGGCGAAAGGCCGCGAGATGTGCGCGCAGTTTGCGGCCAATTGGTCGAGCCACCCGTTGTGCGCTTCACTTCGCTGCACCTTGTCGCGGTTCAGCAATTCCAGCAAGAACGCTTTATTGCTCGTCCCGCCCTTGATGACCACTACGCTTTGGCGCAGCGCCCGCTGCAATCGCGAAAGCGCTTCCTTCCGGCTGCGACCGTAGGCAATGATCTTAGCGATCATCGAGTCGAAGTCCGCCGGAACGGTGTCACCTTCCGCTACCCCGGTGTCGACCCGCACTCCGGGCCCGGTTACCATCCTGAAACGTTCAATGAGGCCCGGAGCGGGAGCGAAGTTGTTGTCCGGATCTTCGGCATTCAGGCGCACCTCGATGGCGTGTCCCGTGGTGCGCGGAGGCTTTCCTTCCAGATGGCCGCCCCGTGCGATGTGAATCTGAAGCTTGACCAAATCAATCCCGGTTGTGCACTCCGTCACGGGATGTTCCACCTGTAGCCGTGTGTTCATCTCCATGAACCAGAGCTTCCGGGTGTCGGGTTCGTACAGGAATTCCACGGTGCCGGCATTCGTGTAAGCCGCCGCTTGAGTGAAACGCACAGCCGCTTTGCGGAGCGCCTGATCTTGCTGCGGAGACAGAACTGGAGAGGGCGCTTCTTCCAGAATCTTCTGGTGGCGGCGCTGGATGGAGCAATCGCGCACTCCCACGGCCCAGGTTTTTCCGTAGTGATCGGCGATGACCTGGACTTCCACATGGCGCGCCTCAGGCACCAGTTTTTCCAGAAAGACGGTGGGATCCCCGAAGGCCTTGAACGACTCCGACCGGGCGCTTTCAAAGGCTTGCGAAAGTTGGGTCGCCGAAGATACATGACGAATGCCGTGCCCCCCGCCTCCGGCTGTCGCTTTAATGAGGAGTGGGTAACCCAGGCGCTCAGCCTGGGACAGAGCGTCGGCTAGTGTTTCCACCGGCCCGCCGCTCCAGGGCACCACCGGAACGCGCGTCTCCTCGGCCAACCGTTTCGAGGCGATCTTGTCGCCGACGCACCGCATCACGCCACCATCCGGGCCAATGAAGATGATTCCCAGGTCGCGGCAGAGGTCTGCGAAGGCGGCATGTTCTGCCACGAAGCCCCACCCCACCCACACCGCCTCGGCGTGGGTAGCGACTAATGCCCGTTCGAGCCGGCCATAGTCGACGTAGCTGCACTTGGTTTGCTGTGTTTCCGGGTCTGGAACTCGCGCGGGGCCGATGCAGTATGCCTCGTCGGCCTCGCGGACAAACATGGCATGGCGGTCAGGTTCGGTGAAAAGCGCGATGGTGCGCAGCGATGTGCCATGTTCCTGATTGAAATCACGCGCCGCATGGATGAACCTCATGGCGGCTTCACCGCGATTGACAATCGCCACGCGTTGGAATTCGTGCTTCATAAAATCCCCAGTCCACTCCATCCTCAGGCCGCCGCAACAGCTGCGACCTGCATAACAGCCTCGAGTGGCTTTAACCTTTCGGCGTCAATCGCGTTCGGAAGCGCGACGGTGCGATAGCCGATGAGCTGCACGTAAAGATTTCCCGTCTCGTCCACAACCTGCGCTTCGAAGTCTCGCCCTGTATCTGGAGTGACTTCGGCATACAACCTGCCCTCGGCTAGCTCGGGTGCGCGCAATACCGAGACGTGATCAATGTGCTGCGGCAGACCCAGGCGTGCATGCACGCCCATCTCCCAAAGCCCAGCGGCCTGAAAGCAAAGCTCGATTAGCCGCGGCGCGATGAGTGCGGTTAATTCCGCGGGGTGGTGATTGCTGGGCAGATTGTCCGCCATCCGTGCGACGATCCGTTTTCCGTCCCACCATGCACGTTCCACCACCTGGTAGGCGGGACCGTGGAAGTAGAGGCGGTAAATGTCGGCGGCCTCAATGATTATTCCCGCAGGCGAGCCGGGGGCAGGCGCGGTCAGCGCTTGCGGGAGACGTTTCGTCAACCGTACGCGCGCGGTGAAGTGCATTGTCAGTTGTGGGCCGGTCTGATTTGGAATGGGCCGATGGCCAATCAACCGGCAATCCGCCGTCAAGCCATCACCCTGCGGGTGAATCACTGCCTCAATTGTCAGGGTTCGAGGCTCGTTGCGGTAAAACTTAAATGGTGCCAAGAAATCTACTTGCTCGATTGCTTCGACATGCCAGCCGGGGAGCAAGCACAGGGCGGCTTCGGCAAATGCCTCAATGCCCATAACGCCGGGCAGAACCGGCGTGCCGTCAATTTGATGGTCGTACAGAAATGGCTGAATCTTTGGATCCAGAGTAGTTTCGACAGTCAAGGGGGTATAAACACCGGCCCTCGTGATCTTGCCGACTACTGGGCCCTGTGCGGGTGAGCGTTGCATTCCAGAGATTTCGGCAACGGATAGATCGAGCCCGCCCGTGTCATCCCATTCCTTTAGCAGAGCACCGAGAGCCTGACCGATCACGATTTCACCGCGTGTTCCGCCGGCGGTCAGCTCGCGACGAATCAGAGGGACGCCCGCTTCCGGCGGGAGCGTATCGATACCTGCCAATTCCATCATCTTCGGGATGGAGCCGCGCGAGGCCATGCCAATTTCTCCCCATGCCGTCCAGTCAATGACAATGCCGCGAGTCGCCGGCCGCGTATGGCGGAAGGAGGAGGTGATCTTGCACAGCAGATCGTTGGCGGAGCTATAGTCGGTTTGCCCGGCATTCCCGAACCGGCCGGCGATCGAGCTGAACGCCACGGTCGCGCCCAAGGGCATGTCGCCGATGGCACGAAGAAGATTGAAGAATCCGTCGCTCTTTACGTCGAAGACCAGATCAAATTCACGAGGATCTTTGTCCGGCAGGAAATGGCTGCGCTCGATGCCTGCTGCATGCAACAGCACGTCAATGCGCCCGCTGTGTTGACGCACCTGGTTGATCACTTTGGCTACAGAGTCCGCGTCCGTCAGGTTGACGCTGAAATAGTGCGCCGTGCCTCCGGCAGCGCTGATCGCGTCGATCGCCGCTCTGGCGGCCTGCGCTCTCTCCAGCGCCGCCAACTCCTTCTCGACCAGCGCTGGCGTGGCCCGCTCGCCACGTGCCTGAATGCGCGCAAAGAGGTCGCGCTTGAGGCCTTCTTTGTCGTTCAGGAAACGCATGAGGTCGGGATTGCTCGGATCGGGCTCAGGTACGAGATCGAGCAGGTAAAAAGTGCCACCCGAGGCGGCTGCCAGATCCGCGGTGATAGCGGAGACAATGCTCCCTGCTGCGCCGGTGATAACGAAGACAGTGTCCTTGTCCAGCGCCAGGCCGGGTTGGCCGTCCATTGCAGGCTGTTCTTGCAGGCCAACAGTCCAACGCAGACCTGCCTTGTAGCCAATCTCGACTGCTCCGGGATCGCGCAACGACTCGTCGATGAGGAGGCTGGCGATTTCGTCCGCCGCGCGCCCCATTTCAAAATCTACGACTTTGACGAGGGAGTCTGGGCGCTCCCTCTTATATGTTTTGGTAAAGCCCGCGACGGCGCCGCCGAGCGGGGCTACCGCGCCGGGCTCATCGTAGCCGTGTTGCCCGCCAAGAGCGGTTGCCGAGATCAGAAACGTGCCAGGCGTAGAAATCTGTCCGTACAGGATCCGCGTGGTGGCATACAGCGATTTGACGCGCACACGGATGGCTTCGCGCCAAGTGGCCAGATCCATTGCGCCAATCTGCTCTTCTATATCCAACGCGGGGAGCCAATAGATTCCGTGTACTGGGCCGACGGCCATCCAATCCTTCAAACGATTGGCAAGGGCGTCAGAGGCGAGCGTGCTTTCCAGGCGAAGAACTTCCACGCCCGTTGTCTCAAGTAGTTGGGTGAGCTTGTCTCCGACACCACCAGTGTCGGCGACGATTACCACGCGGCGGCCGTGGTCCAGTGTGACGCCTGTTGGTTTGCAAATGCCCAGCGCGGGGCGAAGGACTGGCAGCGGCACGCGGCGCGGAATTCTGTTTGCAGCATCCAGGCTGGCGAGGGTCGGGCGTGGCGCCTTCAGCGACGCCGCCGGCGCAGATGACGGGGAAGACGTTGGCGTCTCAGCTGGTTGCTGCGTTTGTTGTGGTGCGGGCGAGGCGGCAGCGGGCGCCGCCAAACCCGACCTTTCACGCGCGAATTGAATCACGTGCGCCAGAGTAGGAAAGTTGCGCAGTTTCAAATTCTCATCGCGTGGAATGTTGTAGGCCGCGCGGATGGCGGCAAACATCTCCGCCTGCTTCACAGTGTCAATGCCGAGGTCCGCTTCGAGATCCAGGTCCAAATCCAGCATATCTTTCGGATATCCGGTCTTCTCCACGACGACAGCCAGAATGCGATCCTTCACCGGATCGCCGGCAGTATTCGCAGGAATTTCCACGGGTCCCGGTGCGGTTGGCTCGATTGTCGCCGTTGTTATTTTCGCCGTCGCGGGCGAAGGTGGGCCGGCCAATTCGGGACGCTTCTCGTAGACGAAGCGAATGACGTGCGCCAAAGTTGGGTAGTCACGCAGCTTGCGGTTCTCATCCCGCGGAATGTTGTAGATCTCCCGGATGGCCGCGAACATTTCGGCTTGTTTCACCGTGTCCACGCCGAGATCGGCTTCGAGGTCGAGATCCAGGTCCAGCATGTCTTTCGGATAGCCGGTCTTTTCAACCACCAGGCTGAGGATGCGCTCCTTCACCGAATCGCCAGCGCTGTCTACGGCAGGAATTGACGGAGGCGCTGATGCTGCCGGCTCGTTTACTTCCTTCGTCGTAGCTATCACGGGAGTAGGAGCCGCGTTGGCCAGGTCGGGCCGCTTCTCATGCACGAACCGGATGACGTGCGCCAAGGTTGGGTAGTCACGCAGCTTGCGGTTCTCATCGCGCGGAATGTTGTAAATTTCCCGAATGGCCGCGAACATTTCCGCTTGTTTCACCGTGTCAACGCCGAGATCGGCTTCGAGGTCGAGATCCAGGTCCAGCATGTCTTTCGGATAGCCGGTTTTCTCAACCACGAGGGACAGAATGCGTTCTTTCACCGAATTATCTTCGGCTGCTGGTTTTGGCGGTGCGGCAGGCGTGGGGGTGACAGGTTGAACCTTCGGCTTCACCTCAGCGACCGTGTGAACCACCGGTGCGCGCGCCGGTGCCGCTGTTGGTTTGGCAACGACGACTGGTCCTGGCGGTGCGACTTGTGGCGCCGGCGCTGCGGTTGCCGCCGCAGCTTGCGTTTTCGGTGCTGTCTCCACAACCTGCACCGCAGGATGTTGGTCACGCACACGCAACGTGCGGTGGACCACTTCCAATTCCGCGGAAGACCGGTTCGCCACACGGGCAAGCCACGAAATCCAGACGTCCTTATCGACGATGCGATACTCGAAACCAAGGGCATTGGGGTTTTGGCGTCGACCGCTCTTGGTCGGCAGCCAGTGGATGAGCGTCATGCTGATTTGCGAGCCGAATCCCGCTCCGAGTCGCAATGCGTATTCGACGGGATAGCCGCCGCCTTTTGAGAGGTTCAGAGAGCCCAACTCCGGGTCAATTTCCTTGAAATTGGCAACCGGCGGCACCACACCCGTCTCGAGCGCCTTCACGGCCAGAACATCTTCGATGCCCGCGCCCATGGCGTGTCCGGTAAAACCCTTGGTATTGGCGATCACAATGTGATCGGCGGCGTCGCCAAAGACTTGGCGCAGAGCGTGAATTTCCGCCGCAGCGCTGCCCCCTCGAGCCGGCGTGTAGGTTTCGTGCGAAACGAAAACCGTGCGAGGCGCGATCTGATGGCGCTCCACATTGCCGCGAGCCTCCGCTTTGGAGATGAGCTCTTCCATGATCTTGCTGATGTGCTGCACATCGAGACGCGTGCCGTGAAAAGCGCTATTGGCCGTGACCGCGCCCAATACTTCGCAGATGGGTTGAATGCCGCGTTCGCACGCGGCCTCGGCACTCTCAACAACGAGGCTCGCCGCGCCCATGCCGATAATCATGCCGTGGCGGCGGCGATCAAACGGAGTGGCGGCCTCTTCGACCACTTCATCGGTGGCGGCCGCTCCGCTAGCCAGGAAGCCGGCGCCCATCCAGTCGATAAGATTTTCTGTGGTGATGTCGTCGGCGGCGATGACAATCACGCGGCGGCACCGGCCAGCACGCACCCAATCTTCGGCGAGGGATACCGCTTGAGTGGTGCTGGCACAGGCCGCGTTGATTTGAGTGTTAGGTCCGCGCGCGCCGATGAATTCGGCGAATTGCGAATGGCCCATGGACAACACGCGGAACAGATAGCGCCGGTCAAAGACGTACGGATCCTTCTCGATCGCGTCGCACAGTTCCTCGATGCGGCGGTCCAGCTCCTGGCAGATAACGGAATCGCCGTTTGAGTCAACCGCTCGCGCTCGCAAGCCTTGCAGCATGGCGAGTTCGTCGCGGCGGGTGCGGTCGGCGTAGTAGCGCGACATTTCTTGTGCAAAAGAATCGTAACCCGGGAATGCCGAGGCAAAGATTACGCCCGTGTCATCGCGCAGAGCCTCCGGGAGAACCCAACGGTCGGGGAGCTGCGTGCCTTTGCTGGTGTTCTTGTAGCGCATGACCAGCGGGATGCCGGCGTCGCGCAAGGCGTCGAGTCCGACGGCGATGGCCAGTTGGGTCACGCGGTCGAGAGCGGCCAGACGGTCGGTGGATACTCCGAACTCCTTTTCGAGATCGAAAGCGCCGCCGCGCCCGGCGAGCTTGATGACGTCCGCAATATTATTGATTGTCTCGAACGAGCTGCCATTGTCGCTTTTCACCAGCCGCGTGATGTGCTTATCGAGCATGCCTTGCCGGAAACGCAGGGGAATAGAATCGATGAACTGATCGCCGTGGAGGAGGCGGCCGACATTGGCGTCGTCAAAAATGTGCTCCGTTCCAGGCAGACCTAATGCCGCGCCTGTGATCACGACCGGAGAGCCGGTTGGCGCGCGATTTTCACCGTGGGCAATCTGCCATCCACGGTCGAGAACGCCGGCGAACAATCGGCCGAGCTCCAGATAATGATCGTGCGATGGCGCCGCAGGCGTTGCGTGCAGAGTGGGCGCGACAGCTTCGACTGGCGCCGGTGCAGCCGCGGGAACCGGCTGACTGATATTCGCCGGCGCAGACGAGAACTTCTGGGCAACTTCGGCAATTCCGCGGCCCAATCCCGCCGCATAGAGGCAGCACAATGCCTGGTTGAAAGCGGGGATATCGCCGACTTTGGGATGATTGGTGAAGATGGAGATGACGTCGCCACGCTCGCCGAGCACGTCTTCTGCGAATCCCTGCAACGCTTTCTTCGGCCCGACTTCCAAAAAGAAGCGTGCACCGGCATCGTAGAGCGTGCGCAGACCTTTGATAAATTGCACCGGAGAAGCGACCTGCTGCGCCAGAATGTCCACCATCTGCGGCACAACATTCGTCCCCGTAGGATAAAACTCGCCGTTGGTATTCGCGATCGTGGGCAGTTGGGGAGACTGGAGATGCAACCGTTCGAGCACACGCCGAAGCGGTTCGCTGGCGGCGGCCACGATCGAGGTGTGAAAAGCGTGGCTGACCGACAGCGGGGCCACCTCATAGCCAGCGCTCTTGAGAGCTTCGCTCGCTTGCTCAACCGGCTTGCTGGCCCCACCGATGACCGATTGGTGCTCGCTGTTGATGTTCGCGATCACCACGTAGCCGTTTACGGTTTTCAGGGTTTTCTCGATTTCTTTCAGCGGGGCAAACACGGCGGCCATCAGGCCCTTGTCGTCGGGCGAAAAGCGGGTCATCTCACGGCCCCGCGCGCTGACGGCCTCCAGTGCGTCCGCAAAAGGGAACGCGCCGGCGGCAACCAACGCACCGTATTCTCCCAGGCTGTGTCCCATCGTGAAGTCAGGTTCGATGCCATAGGCGGCCAGTAGCCGGGTGAGCGCAAGATCAGCGGCCAAGACGGCGGGCTGAGTGATCGCGGTCTGGCGAAGAGCATCTTCTGCCTCGGCAACTGCGGCGGGATCGGCGCGGTCAACAAATATGAAATCGCTGAGGGGTTTTCCGAGAAGCGGCGTCATCACGCGATCGGCCTCGGAAAAAGTGTCAGCCACAATCGGCTCGATCGCGCAGAGCGGCTTGAGCATATTCACGTACTGTGAGCCCTGGCCCGGATACAAGAACGCCACCTTGGGCGCGGGCCCATGACCGCGGAAGATGCCTTGCGCGCGCAGTGCTTTCCACACCGCCGGTTGATTGGCCGCCAGCGCCTTGAGTGCGCTGGTTGCCTTCTCCGCCAATTCGGCGGCGTTGGCAAAGTCGATGGCCAATCGTTCCGGGGCACGAAGATCAGACTCGGAGGGCACGACCGGAGCAGGGGCGCGCCCCGCCCTGGCGGCTATCTCTACCTCGCGCAGGCGTGCTACCAGCGCGGATTCTGAGGCGGCGCCAATCACCAGTGCGCCGCGCAACGGAGCCTTAGAAGTGGATGGAGATATGCGTGGGGTTTCTTTCGTATTCATGGTTGTCTCTGTCATTCTGGGCGGCGTCTGAGTTGCCGTAACCGACCGCTTGCCGTTTCCGTTGAGCCTGTGAGGAATGTATTCTTCGAGGACCGCGTGGAAGTTTGTCCCGCCAAAACCAAAGGCGCTCAAGCCCGCGCGTCTCACACCATCCGCTGGAACAGTCCACGGCTTCAGCTCGGTGTTGACGTACAGCGGGGAGTGCGCGAAATCGATCTCCGGATTGGGCCGCTGGCAGTGCACGCTGGGAGGAAGCACCTTATCCCTCAGGGCCAACGCGACCTTCAAAAGCCCGGCGGCTCCGGCAGCGCCTTTGAGATGCCCGAAATTCGACTTGACCGATCCGAGTGCCACTGAGTGGGGCGGAAGATTGAAACCAACGAGCACATCCGCCATGCTTTGCACCTCCACCACATCGCCGACTCGAGTGGAAGTGCCATGACCTTCGACGTACGTCACGGTCGCGGGCGATAGTCCGGCATTCTGCCAGGCGCGCTCAATGGCCAGCTTCTGACCAATCGGGTTGGGCGCCGTAATGCCTTTTCCTTTCCCGTCGCTCGAGCCGCCTATGCCGCGCAACACTGCATAAATCTTGTCTCCGTCGCGCTCGGCGTCGGCCAGACGCTTGAGCAAGAAGAACGCAGCTCCTTCGCCCATGACGAAGCCGTCGGCTCCTTCCGCGTAGGGACGAGTGCCGGTGGCTGAGAGCGCGCCGATTTTGCAGAACTTGACGAAAGTCGAAGCGCCCATATTGCGGTCAATGCCGCCAGTGATCACAGCGTCAAAATTCTTCTCAATCAGCCCCTCCATCGCCGAGCTGATGGCCGCAATCGCGGACGCGCACGCGGCGTCACAAACGTAGTTGGGGCCATGAAAGTTAAAGAGGTTGGCGATCCGGCCGGCGATGCAGTTTCCCAATTCGCCCGGCATGCTGTCTTCGGTGATCTCGGGAAAATGTTTGGCAATGCGTTCATGAAGTTCGCGGGTGATGTCACCGCGAAGCGCTTCTGGCAAAGCCGCGAAACTGGAAGCTTCCGAAAGTTCACGCGCGTATTCGGGGAAGGCAATACGCAACGCGGTGAGGTAGTGTTTTTCTCCAGCCATCGCGTTGCCGAGAATTACCGCGGTGCGATTCGGGTCCAGCGGCCGCTGCGGGTAACCGTAGTCTTCTAGCGCTTCGCGAGTGCAGGCGATGGCCCATTTCTGGGCGCCATCCATGGCATCAACGACGCGTGGCGGGACCGGCAGATGCCACTTCACCGGATCCCAGATGAAGTCACGCACCCAACCGCCAATCTTCGAGTAAGTCTTATCCGGGGCCGCGGGATCGGGATCGTAATAAAGCGCCGGGTCCCAACGATCGGGTTGAACTTCCGTGATGCTGTAACGTCCGTTCTTTACGTTTTCCCAGAACGCCGGAACGTTTGGCGCATCCGGCAAAATGGCTCCCGCCCCCACAATGGCAATGGCTCGATATGAAGTGTCTTCCATAACTGCGCTCCTGCAATCAGAAGGGAGGCATGGGGCCTGTCCGCTGCACCGCCCGACACCGGCCTCCTCATTCGCTACGCAGCCAGCTCTGCTCGCTTGGCTGCGCGCCCGTACAGTACGTCTGCTACGAAATCCATATCCGCAATCTGGCCCGACTGCGCACGATGAATCGCGGGCAGTCCGAGGCTCGCTTCAAACGCGGGGACGTCCGCGTCGCTGACGCCTCCCGCTCCGATTACCCAGCGCAACCCTTCTTCAGCAACTTTGAGCGCGGCCTCGCGCGCGAAGATGCGGCTGAGCGCCGCCAACGCTGCCGCGTCGAAGCGCTGGTTGGCTTTCTCGTTCAGCTTGTTCTCATCCTTACGCGCGGCACGGCGAGCTAAGCAGCCCGAACATTCGGCGTAGGAAATCAGTTCGCCGAGGCGCAGAAGAATATGCTGGTGGCGGGTCAGACGCGCCACGCGCGCTTTCTCCATCACGTCCGCCAAGGCATGAAATGCCAGCGCCGCCATATCGGCGCCCGCACTCGGATGGCTGGCGTGCAATGCCTCGCACTGCTGCGCCTGTTCGTGAAAGTGCTGCCCGTGAGTCTTCAAGTGCATCTGCCAGCGGTCGCGGCTAATGGTCATCTCCATAATTTCGGACGTGCCTTCATAAATCGTGGTAATGCGCACATCGCGCTTGATCTTCTCCACCATGTACTCATGCGTGTAGCCGTAGCCGCCGAGCGCCTGAATGCCTGCATCCGCAGCCAGATTGCCGGCCTCGGTGGCCATGTACTTGGCGATCGCGCCTTCGGTGTTCAGGCTGCCTTCGCCGGCGTCGATTCGCTCTGCGGTCTCTTCGATGAAAGCGCGCGCGGCTTCCAACCGAGCCACATGGGGCACGATCAGCTTGTGTGTGTATCCCTGCTTTTCCGACAGTGGTGCTCCCGCCTGAATGCGTTTGGTGGAATAGGGGATGGCGCGATCCAGTGCCGCCCAACCGGCCCCGAGCCCAAATGCGGCTACCATCAGGCGCGTGTAGCCAAACACAGCCTGCGCTTGATTTAGTCCCTGGCCTTCCACGCCACCGACGAGCCGGTCAGCCTCGACACAGACATTGTCGAGCGCGAGCGCTGCTGTGTTGCTAAGGCGTATTCCGTGCTTATCTTCCGGCTCGTCGTGAGTGAAGCCTTTTGCGTCTTTTTCCACAATGAACCAGCTCGGACCGCCGGGGGTATTGGCCAGGATTGTGTAAGCGTCTGCGACTCCGCCGTTGCTGATCCATTGTTTGTTGCCTGTGATTTTGTAGCCTACGACCTTGCCGTCCTCGGTAACTCTTTCCGCGGTGGTACGAAGAGCCCCAAGATCGCTGCCCGCCTCTGGCTCCGTTGCGCCATAGGCGAACAGCAGGCCCTCCTCGGCGATGCGCGTAAGCCAAATCTTTTTCTGTTCCGGAGTGGCGCCGACCGTGATGGGATCACTCCCCAAGAACGTCGCCAGCACGGCTGTGGCGACACCGAGATCAATCCGTGCCATCTCTTCGCAGACGCAATAGACATCGAAGGCGCCGCCGCCCATGCCGCCGAACTCCCCGGGAATAAACAAGAGTTGAATGCCCAGCTTGTCCGGGCTGCACATGTGCCGCACGACTTCGAGCGGGCACTCGTCGCGCGCGTCGAGTTCAATCAATTGCTCGTCTGGAAGCCGTTTTTTGGCGAATTCTCGGAGGGATTTCAGGCTCAGCTTCAACGTCTTGTTGGTAATCATGATGCAGTTACCTCACTTTGCCGTGGCACCGTGCGTTTCGCGCACTTTGTTGGTCAGCTCGGGTAAGAACTCCAGGAGGTCGTCAACAATCCCGACGTCCGCCACCTGGAAGATGGGAGCTTTCGGGTTCTTGTTAATCGCAACGATAAAGGGATTCCCTTTAATGCCGGCGAGGTGCTGGAACGCGCCGCTGATGCCGCATGCCAAATACACTTTGGGTTTGACCGTCTTGCCGGACGAGCCCACCTGGCGCGATTTATCCAGCCATTTGGCATCCACGACCGGCCGAGAGCAACTCACCGCCGCGCCCAGAGCATCGGCCAACTCCCGGGCAATGCCGACATTGTCCTTTTCCTGAATGCCGCGGCCGATGGAAACCAGGATGCTGTGCTTGGTGATATCGACATCACCCGCTTCGGCGAGGATGGTCTGCAAATAGCGCCGGCCGGCGGTGAAGGCACCGACCTCGCCGGACTTGTCGACGACGTTCCCCGCGACTGGAGCGCCTTCGAGGGGCTTGAATGCGCCCGGGCGAATGGTAATCACGGCTCCCGAGGAAATGTCGCAGCGGACATGAGCGCTCACTTGTCCTCCGAATTCCTGACGGATCAACTTGAGATGATTGCCTTCAATTCCTTCGATTCCCAACGCGTCGGGGACATACGTTGCGTTGAGTTTGATGGAAAGGCCGGGCGACAGGTCCATTCCGAAATGGCCATGCGATAGCAGCACAATGCTGGCGGGTGGAAGGATTTTCACAAGCGCCTTTCGGATCAATTCAGGATTTGCATAGGAAAGGGCGTCATTTGCGATCTTCCACACTTCTGCATACGAAGCACGAAGTGCAGAACACACAGCATCGAGATCCGGTCCCCAGCCTGCAACCACGGCCGTTGGGGATGCGGCTGCATCTATCTTTTTGGCCGCGGCCGCCAGTTCGGCGGCTGAGTCATCGGGCACGCCGGCCCTGGACATGATGTACGCGAAGATTTGTGCCATTACTTCATCACTCCTTTTCTTGCAAAAAGCTCCAGCAGTTTATCGATATTCTCCTCACGCTTGCCTCTGAGCATCTCGGCTCCTCTGCCCGCCGTGGGGACGAAATAGTCCACGCGCTTCACTTTCGCGGCGGCTGTTCCCACTTTGCTTGCTTCCAGGCCGAGGTCCGCCGCACCATAGGTAGGAATGGGCACAGACGCTACGGCTCGGATTCCCTTCATCCCCACATACCGCGGTTCGTTAATGCCCGTTTGAATCGAAAGCACACAAGGGAGATCGATCTCATTCATCTCCTTGTTCCCGCTTTCGATTTCCCGGCTGATCTTCAGCTTTCCCCCCTCAAGGACTTCAATCGAATTCACGAGAGATGCGAAGGGATAGTCGAGCAATGCGGCCAGCATGCCTCCCACCTGAGCGGCCCCATCCTCAGCCTGAACCCCGGTCATGATCAGATCGTATTTGCCCTTCTGCACAAAGGCTTTCAAGATCGTCGCAATGCCGCGGCCATCTGACCCCGCGAAAGAGCCGTCCGTGATCAGCACTCCGTGGTTCGCGCCCATGGCCATCTGCCGGCGCAGGATTTCCTCGTCATCTTCGCCGCCGACCGTAACCACCGTGACCGTTCCACCAACTCTGGCGGCGATCTGAAGCGCCTCTTCCACCGCGTAGTTGTCCGGTTCGTTGATCGAGTAGACGAGTTCGTCGCGTTCAATGTCACTGCCAGCGCTATTGAGCGCAATTTCGTTTTCCGACGTGTCGGGTACTCTTCTTACGCAAACGAGAATCTCCACGGTTACCTCCCAACGACACATTCCTGATGAATTGCGGTTGCTCTCGCCGCCTCTATTGGCAGACTTTGGCGCGCAATTTGTTGGTCGGCCAACTCTGCCAGGTCGATCGCGCTCATCTTTCCTTCCAGCCCTGCAACCTTGATTGCATCTTCGATATTGACCATGCAAAACGGGCATGCGGTTACGATCACATTGGCTCCGGCTTCCGCCGCCATCTGCACTCTCTTGACACCCATTCTCTGGTCCTCTTTCGGCTCGTAAAACAACATCAGTCCGCCGCCACCGCAGCAGAACGACCGGTCGCTGCATCGGCTCATTTCGACTCTTTTCAGGTGGGGAATGGCATCGAGGACCGCGCGCGGGTCGTCATAGACTTCGTTGTGGCGGCCCAGATAGCAAGGATCGTGATAGGTGTAGACGTTTTTGCCGTCTGCTAATGGCTTGAATCTGATCTTGCCGGACCGGACTCCCCGGGCAATCACCTGGCTGATGTGCTCGACGGGGGGCACATCCTTGTAGTCGTGCTTCAATGCGTTGTAGGCATGGGGGTCGGCCGTGACGATTCGCTTTACGCCGCTTGCCTTGATGGCGTCAACATTGTGATCCCGCAACGACAGGAAGAGAGTTTCTTCGCCGAACCTGCGGACTTCATGGCCGCTGTCTTTTTCCGCGGCGCCGAGGATTCCGAAATCCTCGCCGACGTGGTCGAGAATCCTTGCTGCGGCCCGCCCGATCGACTGCATCCGGTCATCATAGGAAGTGATACTGTCAACGAAATACAAAGTGTCCGCGCCATTCTTTGCGTCGAGCGTCTTGACAGGGCAGGTTTGCTGAAACTCTTTTGCGCTGGCCCATTCGGCTCTCTTCTTTTCCATCTTGCCGTAGGGATTGCCGCGGCTCTCTAGCGCTTTCAGAGGTTTTTGCAGGGACTGTGGGACATTTCCATCGTCAACCAAGCCCCGCCGGAGATCCACGATTTTGTCGATGTACTCGACCAGCAGCGGACATTCTTCTTCACAAGCGCCGCAGGTGGTGCATGACCAGACTTCGTCGTCGGAGTAAATCGTCCCGATCAACGGCTTGCCATTGCCCGAAGGGCCAAACATCGGATAGTGCTGGAATGCGTAGTCTCTGGCTTTGATGCTGATGAATCGTGGCGAGAGCGGTCTGCCCACGGCATTGGCTGGGCAATTGTCCGAGCATCGCCCGCAGTCGGCACAGGAGTAGAAATCCAGTATGTGCTTCCAAGTGAAGTCTTCAAACTTTTTCACGCCGAACGATTTGACTTCAGCCAAATTCTCATCGCTGACGCCCCATCTCACCGGCTTCAACGTGCCCTTGTCCAATTTCGCGAAGTAAATGTTGAAAAGGGAAGTTTCCACGTGAAATTGAATTCCAAAGGGCCGGTAGCAGAGCAGAAAGTAAAAGGTGACTTCATGAAGAAGATAGGCGCCGAAGTAGAGACGGCCGAGCACAGGAAGGGACACTGAAGCCAGGGAAGCCCTAAACGCCCATGGCAGCGACAGGATCGTGGTCAACTCGATCGGCTGCCCCTGTTGCGCCTGACCTGCCGCTCTGGCGGCCTCGAACAGGCTATCAGCCACCATCAGTATTGCGATCAGCACCAAGAGAAAGACTGCATCCGGAGTGTGGGATTTGCCGTATTGGGCGGGCACCGCGTAGCGCGCGGGCTTAAAGACCAACCGGCGCACGATCGCGAATACCATGCAGAGAAAAACAACCGTGGCAGCGTAGTCCGTGGCTGCTTCATATAGATGACCGGCTTCTCCCGACAAGCCCGGCATTACGAAATTCTCTGAAACGCCGACAATCAGCACGGTGAAAGCCCGGGCGGCGAGAAGAATAAAGCCGGCAAAAATCAGGATGTGAAGGAAACCGGCGGTCTTGTATCGCGGATGCTTCCACTGCCCCAACCAAAACTTCAGAACTTTTCCGAGGCGTGCCAAAGGCCGATCAAAGCGGGGATCACGCTCCGCTCGAATGAGCGGCACCAGGCGCCTGGCCACGATGTAACCAAAACACGCGAGGCCTAGAAGGTGAATGCTTAGGAATAGCGCCCGCCCCGGAACCAACCAGGATGTGACCGGTCCAACGGACTCTATGCATCCAACCATAACCTCCGACCTCTTCCCTGCAACACTGACCGTGCCGCATTCGAATACCTTGCGCCTCGGCGCCGCTACGCGATCAGCTGTGTCAGCGTTTTCTCCTCTTCCATGTTTTGCCGCGGCGCTTGCGCCGATGCCACAGGAGGATCGACTGTACGGGGGATCGGTAGACGAACACTCGCTCCAGCAGGCGCTTGCTTCGATTTCATGTGCTTCTTAGTATCGGCTCTCTTTGGCCGAACCGATTTTTCTTGCTTCGGTTTCACTGCGTCTCGAAGCTCGGTGAAACTTTCTTTTAGAAACTCTTCCAAGCGCCGTAGGTCGGGCGCGGCGTGCACATCGCCGCTAAATCCGAAGAACACCTTGCCGTCGTAGCTCAAGATGGCGCAATTCACTGCCAGTTCACCGCCTATCGGGACGTATGGATACCAACGCAGCATCCGGTGGCCCAGCAGGTAGAGCGGATACTGCGGCCCGGGCACGCTTGTGCACACCATGTTGAACGGTGTAATAGGCAACTGGCTCACCAGTGGGCCGGCGAACGCCTGTAGGGCGCTCGGGAGGATGCCGATCAGACCCCCGGCCAAACTGACCAACTCAGCGGCATGCCCTTGCTTGAGGAGTTCTGTTCTCAGGTGCACCGCGGCCATGAGTTTTCGAGGATTGCGAATATCCAGCGGAATCGTGACGGGTACAATCGAGATGCGGTTCCCCAGGTCAGCCGGGCTGTCCTTGCCACGCAGGTTGACGGGAACCATCATGCGCAGCAGCCTTCCTTTGACTTCCTCGCCATGCAGTTCCGAGTACCGACGAATTGTCGCAGTCACGAGCGTGAGGAGGACGTCATTCACGCTGGTCCCGCACGTCTCGCGGATCGCCTTGATTTCTTCCAGCGGAAGTTCTGCCCAGGCGAATTTCTGCGGCCCACGGTAAATAACGTTGAATCGCAGCCGCTCCGTGGACGCCGTGATTTCCGGGAGAAGTCGAGAAAGGTCGCCGTTGGCCGGGTTGCTGCCGTTTGCAGCGACTCGCTCGGCCATGCTCAACAGGTCCGTACACGCGGAGAGGATCCGTCTGACGAAATCGGATGACGAATCTACAAGACCGGTAGCCAGCGAAACGAGCGGGTCGCGCGACGACCGGGGGGGATGGAATCGCAGTTTCTTCCTGGGCAATCGCGGAACTTCCGGACTCGCGTCCAGCAGCGAATTGATGATGCCGACGCCCGCAATGCCATCGGCGAGGCAGTGGTGGAACCGCACAATTAGCCCGGTGCGATCGTTTTTCAGCCCATGGAGGAGCGTCATGTCCCACAACGGATGCTGCCGGTCCATCACCTCGCCGAAAAGCTTTGCGGCAAAAGCCTTCAGCTCAGTGTCGGTACCGTGTTTCAGCGTCACTTCGCGTACGTGTCGGCGAAGATCGAACTCCGCGTCGTAGTCCCAACGAGGAAGGCCGAGACCGAATGGTTCCGGCACCACACGCTTGAGATAGCGAGGAATCAGCAGCAGCTTCGATTCAACGTATCGAATCCAGTCTTTAAATGAAACCTTACCCTCGAATATGCAGACGCACGCCACATTCAGCGGCATGCCTTCGCGCTCCAGATTCAGGAAAACCGTGTCGCCCCAGGAAAGCCGGTCGCTTTCGTAGTGGTTCTGGATGGCGGGCCTCGAATTCTTCTTGTCTTTGCTCATGACCTCAACTCACAAAGGAAAATCGCCGGGTAAGTTTCACCAGCTTCAGCACCTTGTAAACCTCTACGTTGACCCCGCGCAAAACCACCTTGACCGCTTTCTCGTCGGCGATGTCGGCAAATTCTTGCATCGCTTGCAGCGCACCCGATTCGATGCGGCGCACGGATTCGAATCCCAAAACCGCTTCGCCGGGGGCAACGTCCAGCTTTTCTGCTGCCGCTTGAAGAGCCAAAACCACGCTGTTTCCGTCAATGTTCAGCCATGTAGAGATCGCTTCCATACGCTCACTCCTTCGCTATGCACTTTGTTGACGAGATGCGCCGGCCGCCTTGGCCAGCCCCCGTCCGAGATAAGCCTTCCAAAACAGCTCCGCCAATTCGCTCAGCAGCGGCATTCGCGGGTTCGACCGCCAGGACGGATCGTCGAAGGCGATCTTCACCAGCTCGGGCACTGCCTTCTCGAATTCTGCGTGTGATATTCCCAGGTCGGCGATCGACCGCGGAAAATCAAGTTGATCGAGCAACTGTTCGATCGCGGCAATTAATTTCTTCACCTTTTCTTCAACCGTGCGGCCGCCGAGTCCCAGCAAATCGGCGATTAATGCGTACTTTTTGTGTGCCACGTATCCAGACTGATAGGGCGACGGCGTGAATTTGGTAGGTACCCCTGCGTTATAGGCAATCACGTGCGGCAACATCAGTGCGTTGGCTCTGCCGTGCGCCACTTTGAAGTGCGCACCAAAGGCGTGCGCCAGCGCATGATTCACGCCCACCGCCGCGTTGGAAAACGCCATCCCCGCGATGCAGGCGGCGTTGTGCATCATGCAACGCGCCTCTTCATTGCGCGGGTCTGCGTAGGCCACCGGCAGGTACTTGAAAGCCAAGCGAATCGCTTGCATGGCGTCAGCGTCGGTGTACGCCGAGGCGTAGGTGGAAACTGCGGCTTCCAGCCCGTGGGTCAGGCAGTCGATGCCGGTGTCCGCCGTCAGACCTTTCGGCATGGACATCACAAATTGCGGGTCGACGATTGCCACGTCCGGATTTAGGGAGTAATCGGCCAGTGTCACTTTCCGCCCGCGCTTCTTGTCGGTCAGCACAGCGAACGGAGTGACCTCGCTTCCCGTTCCGCTGGTTGTCGAGATGGCAATTAGCCGCGTCTGATGGATTTTGTCGGTCGGGTATTGGACCACGCGCTTGCGCAGATCCAGAAATGGCGCTGCCAGTTCCTCCAAGTCCGCATCCGGCGACTCGTACAGAAGTTTCATGATCTTCGCCGCATCGATCACGGAACCGCCGCCGAGGGCAATGATTTGATCGACTTGGTATGAATTGAGCGACTCGACTCCTTGCTTCACGATCTGGATCTCGGGCTCGGCATCCGGAATGACCAGGACATGAACGCGAGTTTGCGGGGAAAGGCAGCGCCGGACGGTGTTGACGTGTCCGATATGCTCCAAAGCCGGATTCGTGACAATGATGGTCGACTCCGATGGGAATTGCCGCAGATTTTCAACCGCGTTCATGTTGAAGTAAATCTGATTGGGAACCCGGAACCACATGTGGGCCTGGGTCCTGCGCGCCAGTCGCTTGATGTTGAGGTAATGAAAGATATTCACGTTATCGGTGGTGCTGTTGCCGCCACCGGTCCCGCATCCAAACGACAAGGTGGGCACCAAATCGTTGTACACCCCACCCAGCGCTCCGATTGAGCCGGGTGAATTTACAATGATCCGCCCCGCGTTGATCACTTCGCTGAACTTTCGAACGATCTCATCGTTGCGCGAGAAGATCACCGCCGTATGTCCCAGCCCTCCGGCATGGTTCACGTTCACGCATACCTTCAGCGCTTCCTCGACGGACTTCGCTCGATAGACCGCCAACACCGGAAATAGCTTCTCGGCCGACAGGGGATGTTCTCGACCCACCCCTTGAATCGGCGCAATCAGAAGTTTGGTGCTCGGCTCGACGGAGATACCGACAAAACGCGCGATATCGGTGGCTTTTTGGCCGACGGCCATGGGCTGCATGAAGCCGGTCTGCGGATCGATCACCATCTGCTCCAGCAACTTGGTCTCTCTCTCATTGCAGATGTGTGCGCCCAGTTCGGAAAATTTCCTCAGTGCCATGTCATAAATCTCATCATCAATCACCACAGTCTGCTCGGAAGCGCAGCTGGTTCCATTGTCAAAAGTCTTGGAGATGAGGATGTCCACCACAGAAGTATTCAGGTCCGCCGTTTTCTCTAAATAGACGGGCGTATTGCCCGGCCCTACTCCCAACGCGGGCTTGCCGGAGCTGTAAGCGGCTTTCACCGCGCTGGGCCCGCCGGTGGCATCGATCAGGCTCACGTCTTTGTGGTGCATCAAGTAAGCGTTGTCCTGCAGGCTGTGCGATTCCAGGCAGGCAAAAACTCCCTCCGGCGCCCCGTGCTTCACTGCGGTCTCATACATTATCTTTACGGCCTCTGAGCAACAGCGCCAGGCCTTCGGGTGTGGACTGAAAATGACCGCATTCCGCGTCTTGATGGCCATGATGCATTTGAAAAGAGCCGTGGCAGTAGGGTTCGTAATCGGCAGGATCGAGAAGATGACTCCGATCGGTTCCGCTATCTCCACTAAATTGCGTTCGGGAAACTCCCGAATGATGCCGACGGTGGCTTTGTCCTTGATGTAATTGTAGGTGAACTCCATCGCCACCATGTTCTTGATGACTTTGTCCTCCATCACCCCGAGCTTGGTTTCCTCAACGGCCAGTTGCGCCAGATATTGAGCTTGTTCCAGACCCGCCAGGACCATCGCTTTGACAATGCGGTCGACGTCCTGTTGTGTAAATTGCGTAAAGACGGCGGAGGCAACTTTGGCTTGACTGACGAGTCTTTCCAGGTAGGCAATTCGTGCTTCACTGAGGCTCTCTTCGGGTTGCGGCGTTTGCACCGCCTCTCTTACTGCTTCGCCCACGCTCATCACTACCCCCTCTCTTCTTCTCAGGGGCCGATAGCTCATGAAGTGCTATTTGACTGCTAAGAATCTCCAGCGCTCAAGACCACGAACTCGACCGGTCTAATCGCCGGAGGTAACCATCCTTAGTTCTTACGCGTAGGCTACAGGGTGTTTTTCCACCCAGTGTTCATCCCGCACTCTGTGAATGTTTCGAAAAGCCTCGGCAGCGGCGCTCTCAGACAGACCTCGGCTTTCCCACGCCAAGCCTGCGCCGAAGCCGATTGCGCCGCCCAGCAAACCGAACAACAACATTCTGCTGATTGATCCATGCTCGTTCCCCGGAAGGCTAGCCAACGCGCCCAGGCATGCGCCGAGGGCGGCCGGCGTTATGGCCTTTCGGGCTGATTCACCGAGAAATGGTGCAAGGGCTTCTCCGTGCAGGAATGCTTCTCCCCCGGAACGAAATCCGTCCAGCCCAGAACCCATGACCTTTCGGCCATACTCAATTTCGGAATTGGACCACTTTCGCAGCTCCATAATGCACCTCGCCGTCCGATCAGCCAGATACGCACTGGCTGATACGAACTAGACGCCCTTTGACGCACTTGGGCGATGATGCTTGTCACGGCTCATTGTGATGTTGGTCACACAGGGAATGATTTTCCACAGGCCATTGGCCTCGCAGATCAGTGGCCGAAACAAGCCAGTGCTCCGTGCGGAGCGCGAATCAATGGGACCTGATGTGCAGCGCTTGTCGCGTGCACTCGAGGGTATGAATCAGCGATTCCTTGGGAAGCTTTTCGATGATCGGTTCAACAATCCATCCCAATCCTAGGGGCACGTCGCGCGATAAAGAGATGGCCCGGCACTCAAGATACACGCCGCCATCCCGCTCCTGGAACCGCCAGTAGGAATACAGGCGCCACAGGAATCCGTAGCCGGTATCGGGCGGCAGGACTTTCTCGTTCGCTTCCCCTGCATCCTCAACTTCCGCGATGCGCGTCGTGTAGGAGTCACAAACCCAACAAGTTGGATTGATGGAGCGATACTGCACCCGGTGATCCGTATCCAGGACCACCGTCAGGACCTTCTTCTTCAGAAGCCGCAAATAGATTTCAAAATCGTTGCCGTGACGGCTGAGAAGCTTCGAGGCAATCACCTCGGGTTGGTAGATATTCGTATGATTGTCGTAATCCTGCAGCAGCGCCAGCGTGGCTTTCACTGTCGTACCAGGAGCCCACGCCGCGCCGATCCAGTCATGGATCAGGCCATTCGGTATTTTGACAGGCCCCCGGCCCGACCAAAATTGCGCCACCACTTGCCCTTCGCGGACTTTGAGGGCTGTCTCTGAAGTACCGTCGGACCACAGGAACGCGCCACCGTGCAGGGTCTGCTTCATCGCCGCCTCAGCCTTGCCGATGTATGCATCAAAACTCTTCAGCGTTTGTTGGCTCAGCCGGATTTTGCGTGTCGTTTGCGGCATACACCCGGCCCACGCCGAATCCCTGCAACGGCATTCCCCTAATACGAGGCGACCCGCCATCTGCGCATCTGCTGTTACCTCTCGCCCCGTTTCCCCTCTCGCACCGCAATCGTATGCTGGGAAGGGCGCGGTTTGTCGCCGCGCCCTTCCGGTTTTCTGTTAAGCAGCGGCTGCTATTGTATGCTTCTTGATATGCGTCCTCGGCTTCCTCGCGTGCCGTACGTGTTTGCTGGCATGTTTGTGTTCGCCCACAGGCTTTACCACTGCATTCACCAGCGCCTTTTGGGCATCCACGTAGCTCTTCACACCCTCCCGAGTTAACTCAACAAATGGTACGAACGAAAATGGCCGCAGCATTTCCAGCGCACTTCCCGCGGTCTTTACGTTGGCATTCATCTGCCGCCCGGCTACATCAACCAGCTTCTTCTGAGCTTCGATGAATGTTTCCGTCGCTTGCCGCGCCAACTCCGTCAGCTCGGTCTTCTTGATTTTCTTCACCGCGCCATCATGGTGCTTTCCGCCGGTAGCCTTGGCCGTCTCCTCGCTCACGATGTCCAGGAAGTGCTTCTGCGCCTTCATGAAGTTTTCCATAGCCTCGCGGGCCAGGGTCACGAACTCCTTGGTCTCATAGGGTTTCCCGGCCTTTGCGGCCTCGATCCAGGTGTGCGTTTGCTTGCCTGCTACGTTCAGGAACTCCTTCTGCATGTGGATGAAGGCATCCACGCTGCGCCGGAGCAGGTTGGTCATGGCATGTGCCGCGGGCCAATCCCCAATGCGCTCTTTCACGCCGGTCATCAGGATCTCGTTCTGTTGTTTTCCCAAATCCAGAAGAATTTTCTGGCCTTCAATGAAATTGGCCATGCCCTCCCCGGCAATTCCGGTGAGCATGGCGGTGGGTGAATGGTGCGGGTCATTGAGTTCGTGCCGCAACGCATTCATAACGTTGGCATTCTGCCGCATAGCGAGGTCCAAAAGGATCCGCTGCGTGGCGAAGAAACTCTGCACTCCCTGTTGCGCCCAACCCGAGAGGACGGAAACAAAGGAAGAATCCCTCGGATGGGTCCGGGAGGTTTCAGTCTTAGTGGCTGCTTGCATGTGACACCTCCGAATGCTGCAGTGCAGCATCAAGCACAATATAGGTCTTGACATAGGCCTTGTCAAGCGTTATTTTGACTTTGTGCAGTGCAGCACATACGGCCCTTCATGACCTCCTCCACCATCGTCATCAAAAAATACGGCAACCGCAGGCTCTACGATTCGACCAACAGCCGCTACATCAACCTCGATGACATTGCCGAATTCATCCGCAAAGGCAAGGACGTCAAAGTGGTGGACGCCAAAAGCGGCCGTGATTTGACGCGCGTCGTCCTGACACAGATCATCACAGAAGACGCCAAAGATAAGCCCACCGGCCTGCCTCTCGAGTTGCTCCGCCAACTGATCGTTGCGTCCGATGAGGTCAGACAGGAATTCGTCATGTGGTATTTGAAGTCCGCGTTCGACGCGTACGCAAAGGTGCAGGATGCGGTGCAAAGCCGGTTGGGCGAGGTACAATCCGCCATCCTGTCGCCGGTGGACACGATGAAGAAATTCCTGGGTGCCACGCCGTCGGAATCGCAACAACCGGCCGCTGCCGAGCCGGATGTCGACGCGCTGCGCAGGCGTGTTGCGGAACTCGAGGCCCGGCTGCAAGGCACGCGCCCGAAGCGGCGCGCGTCCGGGAAGCGTTCGCGAGTAGCAACATAACCGGAAGCGCGCACTGGAGACAGCCCGAGCGGAGCGATATAATTCGCGCAGGAGAAAGATGCCCAGAATGTACGAGCGGGCGCAAGAGGGGAGTCAATGCGGACGAAGGACAAGACGAAATTGCGCGCGCAGAAGCAGAAGAAAATGTCCAAGGGTCCATCCCGGAACGGGTTCCACAAGCATCCGCCTCAGCAGCATGATTCTGCACCCGAGACGTCCCTGTGGACCGAAGCGCTGATTGCAGCCGAGGTCCTTTTGCTGCATGCCATGCCGGTTTACTATGGTTTTGGCATACCGCACGGCGAAGGCGCCGGCGTAGTCATCATTCCTGGTTTTCTTGCCACCGATCTGTATCTGAACGAACTCCACAACTGGCTGGGCCGGATCGGCTACCGGCCGTATTTTTCGGGCATCGGCATCAATGCGGATTGCCCGAATCTTTTGATCCAGCGCCACCTGAACGAAACCATCGAAAAAGCCAGGACCGAAACGGGCCGTAAGATTCACTTGATCGGTCACAGCCTCGGTGGTGTAATCGCGCGATCGGTGGCCGGCCAGCGCCCGAAGGACGTGGCTTCCGTTATCACTCTCGCTTCGCCATTCCGCGGGACGGTGATGAGCAAGGCGGTTTTCCACGTGGCGGAAGCGGTGCGAATGCAGATTCTTAAGGAGAACGGCCCGGGCGTGCTGCCGAAGTGCTATACCGGCCGGTGCACCTGCAATTTCGTCGACTCGCTGAAGCGCGAGGTGCCGGACTCGATGGTCCAGACCGCCATCTACACGCGGCACGACGGAATCGTGGATTGGCGGTATTGCCTGACCAAAAACCCCGAAGTCGATTTCGAAGTTCCCGGCACTCACATCGGAATGGCGTTCAATCCGCTGGCCTACACGATTGTTGCCGACCGTCTGGCGAAGGCGCGATCCTTCGAGTGACTTAGCCGCCCGCCATTTCCAGCACTGCGCCGATTGTCGTCTCGAGTTTTTCCTCCGCTCCGTTTCGCCGCTCTAGGCGCACGGTTGCTCTGGCCAAGCTATTGTTGGCTACTTCAAAGCTGCCTGCGCAGTTCGTTTTGACATAGGGCAAACGATGCACGTTTGCTCCGCGCCCCTCGAGCGCAACTTCCACTTCTAATCCATCAGGCGTCGAACAGCGGAATTCCCACTGCATGTTTTCACGGTCTCTTCTGGCTTCACGCAGGTTCCGGAAGACGTATTTATCACCCTTATGCCACAGCACTGCCTTGCGAAAAAACAACCCGAACGGCATTTCGTAGACCAATGCTTCGAACGTCGTTGCCGGCTCGCCGGGCCGCGGAAAATAGGCATGCGCCCAATTCCAGAAGTTGCGATGCCGGTAGCCGCAATTGTGTCCTTGCACTCCGAACCCCAGTGGATCCCCTTCAAATTTCCGGCCATCGAGGGTGATCTGGCCGGTGAAGAGCGCATCGGAATGCGGCGTTCGTGAGAAACCAATCCAGCCCTTGTCGCTCAAAGTGACGCGAAACGTGGATTGATAGTGCAGCTCCCAGGAAATGGTGTGTCCTTCGACTTGCAACGCTCCGCGGCAGGAATTCTCGTTGATGGCATTGTCCTCCACTCGGAAGTGGAAGGGACTTTCGCCTCGCGCGCTCAGCTCCAAGCCCGGCAGAGAAAATCCTTGAATGAAGGTCTGCGCCTTCTGGTCTGGCGGAAACCACGTGGCCCACACCTGCACCGGCATTGCACGCGAGCCCTCCGGGCAGCCGCCGCGCCCCGGATTCATCAGCAAATAGCGGAACCACCAGGCTCCCGAATTGTTCGCCAGTCCCAAACGAACAAACCAGACTTCGTAACGTCGGGAAGCGGAGATAGAAGTGAATACTTCGTTCAGCGTTTTCACGGAGCCCACCGAGTCCGATTGTATAGCCGACAATCGCCCGGTAGCACACACAATCCTGTTTACCCTGAGCCGCGAAGGGTCTGTGTGCATTTGATTCGGCCCAGGAATCCTGGTGGAGCGCAACCCAGCTTGAGGATTCCAAGGTGACTACTGCGCACCGCTCGTATCTTTCCACTTCAGACGAGTTAATCGAAGAGTGGGAGCTGACGCTCGGTCTCTTGGTCCGAGTCTGCAAAAGGATTATACAAATGATCCGGAATGCTTCACGACTGGCCCGAAAGACGCGAATTATTTAGGAAGTGTTGGGGTGCTGAAGTAACTTGAGCCTGACGAGACACGGGACAATCTGGACGATCTGCTTCATTGCGCTGCTGTCTCGGGCAGCGGAGATGCGATTCGGTATTGGTTGGAGATCGGAGCAATGCCAAAAGGCAAGGCTGACGGTGGTTGTTCAGGGTTGGATCCGTGTTTGTGGCATCTGAACTTCGGTTCCACCGACCTTTACCGCAGCAGGCGGCTGCGATCAAAATATGAAGTCTCCAAAGGCCTGGGCTCCACTCGTGAACTTGTCGCACATGGGCAATCTGGAATCCAGACGATCAGAGCGGGCTGAACTCACTCCGCCAAGCATTATGCGGCTGCGAGCCAGAGGTGACGATCAACTGTTACAGATTCTGCTGCGCCGCCCCGCGCTCTGGCGGATTGGCAATGACAAAGGGGACATCCACCGAGCGGACATGGAGGTCGCGCTGCGGACAGGGCATTTCGATTTTCTGCTCGCGGAAGACGCGAAAGATTTCCAGCATTAGATCGCTCTTCACGCGGCCCGCGCGTTCGGCTACTCCAATTGTGGCGCGCAAGACCATATTGACCGCGTTATCGCCGAATCCGGAAACCAGAACTGTCGGCGCGGGGTCCACCAGCACTTCCTCATTCAAGTGGGCAATGTCTTCCAGGAGCTTGCTCACATTTGCCAAATCCGATTCGTAAGAAACGCCGACGGGGACCGAGAGGCGGACGGTGCGGTCGTTCGCCGTCCAATTGGTCACGCGATTGTTGATGAAATCGGAATTGGGGACGATGATCACTTCGTTGTCGAAGGTCCGCACCCAGGTCCCGCGGGCGCCGATCCGAATCACTTCGCCATAGGTGTTTCCGACGTCAATTAAGTCGCCCACTTTCACGGGCCGCTCCCAGAGAATCACGAGGCCGGCGACGAAATTCGCGACGATGTTCTGCAACCCGAAACCAACGCCCACTCCGAGCGCCCCGCCGAGGACGAGGAGGCTGCGCAGATTCAGGCCCGTGGTGTCCAACCCGACGACGAGTCCAAGCGTGAAGATCAAGTAACCGAAGGCACGGGTGATGGCGTACTGCTGCCCGCGGTCCATGGATGTGTGGGTGAGCACCTGGTTGGCGAGAAATGTGCGGCTCAGGCGCGAGAAGATCCTGAGTGCAACCAGGAAAATCGTGCATTTGATCAGAAACAAAGCGGTCACCGGCAAGTTTCCGAAATTAAACAGCGGCCAATTGAGAAACCATTTGACGTCGGCGTTCAGCATGTCAAAGAGCGATTGGGCATGGGGGCGATGAAGAATTCCCCAGCTGACCAGCAGCGCGAGACCCGCACCCGCGCCCAGAAAAGACTTGTTTGCAGCGCTTATTTTCATCGAGGCGACTCCTTCCCGCAGCGATAAAATCCTCGCGCAGCATACCCAGCCGGTGTGCCGGACACAAGCCAAGGGGCGGCCTTCCAGCTTCTTGGATTCGGGCAGTGTCCTAAATTCGCTCAAAGCGGGTTCGATAGGACATCGCGCGAGTGTCCGGGCAATCGCCAACTCCGTCGAATAGAAATCGAGCCATGACGTATAAAATAAGCTACTTACAAAATTTCAATCGCCAACTTTTCCCCTCTTCCCGGTCGCCGACCGCCCCATGGCTGAAAGTCGCCGAAAATCGGTTCTCGGCTAATTTAGGACACTACCTGGATTCGCTCTCTGTGGGTGACGCGGGCCGATTTGTTGTAAGCTTGGGCGGTATCAAAATGGAGCGGCATTTAAAGGGAGAATTATCGTGGCGCAACTCTTGAGAACATCGAATCCGGCCCTGAACGACAAGGTGTTTCAGGGCGAGCACACCGCCTTGGGCGAGGCGATGACGCTGCAAGGGACCGTCAACAAGACGGGCTTGTTGCTGCTCTGCGCTGTCGGCACGGCTGCCTGGACCTGGAATCTATTTCTTCACTCGCCCCAATCCGTCCTGCCACTGATGATGGTGGGATTGTTTGGGGGGCTCATCTTTGCGATGGTGACCATTTTTAAGAAAACGTGGGCGCCCGTGACGGCGCCTATCTATGCGCTGCTGGAGGGTCTCGTGCTTGGGAGCGTGTCTGCGTTGCTGGAGACGCGCTATCACGGGATCGCGATTCAGGCGGTTAGTCTGACGTTTGGCACGCTGGTGGTGCTCTTGCTCGCGTACCGCTCGGGATTGATACCCGTGACCGAGAAATTCCGGCTGGGGATTGTCGCGGCGACTGGCGGGATCGCGTTGCTCTATGTGCTGGAGATTCTTCTGGGATTTTTCGGCATCCACTTCGCGACGATCAACGGAGCCGGGCCGATTGGGATCGGGTTCAGCGTATTTGTGGTGATCATCGCAGCGCTCAACCTGGTGCTGGATTTTGATTTCATCGAGAGCGGGGTGCGGGCGGGCGCGCCGAAGTATATGGAGTGGTATTCGGCGTTCGGGCTGATGGTCACGCTGATCTGGCTGTACTTCGAAATCCTGCGTCTGCTCTCGAAATTGCGCAGCCGCGAGTGATGCAAGGGGCGCGCCTTCCGGGCAGGCGCTTCCGCGATGCGCTGAGGTACGCAGCGCGGGTGCACGGCGGGCAATTCCGCAAAGGCACGGGTCGTCCTTATGTGGGCCATCTGCTCGGGGTGACGTCGATTGTCCTGACGCACGGCGGTGACGAAGATGAGGCCATCGCCGCGCTTCTTCACGATGCCGTGGAGGATCAAGGCGGCAAGGCGCGGCTCCGCGAAATCCGGAAAAAATTCGGCGCTCGCGTCGCACGGATTGTCGACGGGTGCACCGATTCCTACACTGAGCCCAAGCCCCCCTGGCTCGCGCGCAAGAAAAAATATCTTCGACATCTGCGCCACGCGAATTCATCCGTCTGCCTGGTCTCCGCGGCGGACAAGCTTTACAACGCGCGCGAGACGCTCAACGACCTGCGCTTCGAGGGCACAAAAGTTTGGGAGCGGTTCAAGGCCGCGAAAAAACAGGTGCTCTGGTATTACCGCGAGGTGGAAAAAATTCTCCGGCACAAGTGCCCGCGGGCACTCGCGGGCGAGCTGGCTGGTGTCGTGACCGAGCTTGAACGCCTGGCCAAAATCAGTGTGTAAATTGACATCGAAAAATCCACGCGCCGCTTGCTCCGCGTCCCATCTTGACGGACAATTCAACGAAGGGCGGGCCGAAAGGCATATATGGCTTCCATGTCCACTGCCCGGAATCCCTTCACCATCGGCCCCTTGATTTACAACCGCCCTGCTCGTCAAATCGCCTCAGCCAGGTAGGTGCCATGCCGGTCAATCATGAATCGGGCGCAGAAATCACAGGGTGGGGCTGGGCGGTGGGGCGCGAATGTGTGGAAGTCGCGCGCGTGGAAAAAGAATTCGGGTTGAGTCCGGGTAGGATTCGCGAGCGTGCTGGGATCGAATCGGTCGCGCGAGTTACGCCGGGTGAAAACGAGCTGACGCTCGGGGGAGCGGCGGCGGAATCGGCGCTCGAGATGGGCGGCGCGAAGCGGGAGGAGATCGATTGGATTGTCGCCAGTTCCGAGACGATGTTGACTCAGCCTTCACTGGGCGCGGCGCTGCACTCACAGCTTCACCTGCGGGAATCCTGTGGAACGCTGGACGTGGGCGGCGCCTGCCTGGGATTGTTAAACTGCCTGCGGGTTGCCCAAGCGCTGATGGCAAGCGAATCGGTTGGCCACATATTGGTGATCACGGCGGATGTGCATAGCTCGCGGCTCCTGCCCGGCATAGTGCCGGCCACATTCGGGGCATTGTTCGGCGACGGCGCAAGCGCGTTTCTGGTGCGGCGTGTAAAAGCGAGCGCCGAGCCGAGCGCGTTTCGCCTGGGAGAATTTCAATTTGGCTGCGTGGGCATGCACGCCGCCGCATTGCAATTTACGTTCGCGCCGGATGGAAAGGTAGCGATGAATTTCGACGGAGAGGCGCTGGCCCATGCCGCAGTCTCCCGTTTGAAGAAGGTGGTTGAGGCGGTGGCGCAGCACAGCGGCATTGCGCTCAAGGCCGCGGGCGGATTTGCGATCCATCAGCCAAATCCTCGACTGGTGGATTTGTTTGCACGCCAGGCGCAAATCTCGCCGGCGAAAATTCCCCAAGTGGCCACCACATTCGGGAACCTGGGAACTTCCACCTGCGGGGTGGCGCTGGGCCTGGCGCTCGAACAATCCGACTCGCTGCCATGCGAGAGGCGCGGCCCTGTTTTTCTCGCGGCGGTTGGGCCGGGCTTAGTCTGGGGCGGCGGCCTGCTGTATAGCTGGACAAGATTTGACGGGCCGCGCGAATGGGGCGGGCTGAGCCGAGAATGAAGCGGCGCCCCGGAGAGCTCCCTTCGTTTTACTTTCGTGTAGATCGCGCTGAATGAGAACACTTCAAGCCTGTAGGCCCCGCCAGAACTTGTAACATTTCTACCCCGGCTACTGAGAGTTTTGAATGGACACGTTCTGTCCTATCCCACAAGCATATTATTTTCATTAACTTACATGCGTACTCGCATGGCCAGTCAGTTGCACCATCTGACATGGAATTTGAGGGTTCGCCGCCGCAAGATTCGGCGGATAGAGGGTGCCAGCGTGAAAGAGCGGGAAATGAAGTCGAGAGTGGAGCCCGGCAGAGGGGGGAGTGAGCGCGGGTTCTCATTGATCGAGTTGGGTGTGGTGGTTCTGATTATTTTCGTGCTTGCGGCCATCGCCATCCCACAGATGATGCCATTTCTTTACACGGCGCGCGCGGACTCTTACGCGCGAATGGTGGTGTCGCAGCTCAGGCAGGCTCGCGAGTACGCCATCGCAAACCGCCGCTACGTGCAGATATCCTTTCCGCCGGGCGCAGGCGGGGTCTCGCAGGTACAGACCGTAATCAAGAACTCGTTGACAGCGGGCGGGGGACCGGATGGAAATGCCGTCACTGTACCCCTGGTTCTGCCCTACACGTTCACGGCTTTCGGAGCGCTGGGCGATACCCCTGACGGATTCGGAGCCGGGAGCGCGATTGTGTTTGAAAACATCAACGGCGGTCCAGCGGGCGGTATGTATTTTCAGAGCGACGGAGAACTCGTGGACGCGCTTACCTTCCAGCCCATCAACGGGACTGTGTTTATCGGTGATACGGCTCAGAAAACGACGGCGCGAGCCGTGACCGTCCTGGGCACAACGGGGCGGATTCGCGCCTGGACAGCCACCAGCGGTGTGTGGCTCCAGTTTTAAGGAGAAAGTGAAAATGTGGCAGCCGAAAATGCGACGCGCGGATAAAGGGTTCACGCTACTGGAGACCATGATCGCCCTGATGGTGCTGGTGGTGGGCGTGCTGGGCTTGGCGGCGATGCTCGCCGCGTCGCTTGTCCGCATGGTGGGTTCGCAGAACGACTTCATCGCGCAGCAAAAAGCGGAAGAAGCGATGGAAGCGATCTTCACGGCGAAATATACGAACAGCATTTCGTTTGCGGGTGTGGCGAACAACAGCGTGGGAAACCCCACGGGTCTGTTTGTTACGGCTGCGGTTCCGCTTAGACAGCCCGGGCCAGATGGACTCTTCAATACGATCAATGACGTGGGTGCGACGAGTGACTACATCATTGAGCCCGGCCCGGATAACCTCATGGGCACGGCCGATGATGTGAGGGTAGACCTGAGCAACAACTTCACACGCACGATCACGATTACGAACATCGGGGCTGCGGGAGATCTCCGCCAGGTGGCCATCACGGTGAATTATTTGACGTGCGGGGTTCCGCAAAGCTACACGCTAACGAGTTTCATATCCGCGTACTGAGCGGCAGGAGCCAAGGATGAAGCGCGAGAACGGGTTTTCGTTGATCGAACTGATGATCGCCATGGCCATTCTGCTGGTGGTCGTCGCGGGGGTCACCTCCGCACTGGTGCTGGCGCAGCACGCGTCGAGCGAAGCGATTCTCGAAGCGAGTGTGGTGCAGAACGTTCGCGCCGGGATGCATTTCGTCGTTCGCGATTTGATGCAGGCGGGCGAAGGAATTCCGCCGGAGGGAATCTCGCTCCCGAACACCCTCGCCGGGGTATCGGCCGTCAATCGGCCAGGCACGGCAACGATCTTCGCGAATGCCGGCGTGAGCTATCTGGTACTTCCCTCGGTCGTCCCGGGATCGGGATTGGGGCAGGCGGCCACGTCGGTGAATCCGAATACAGGCAAAACCATAACGGCGGGCGCGGCGAATACGGACATCATCACTGTCTTTTATGCGGACAACACGCTCGTCGACGTGCTCGGCAACTCCCTCAATAGCTTCCCCATTATCCAGGCGGCAGGTCCGGCGTGCAATGGCACGATTGCGGCCAATGGATCGTTCATCAAACTGGCAGCAGCATGTTTCACCATGCCCGGATTAGTGACCCCCATTGCGGCGGGGAACCTTTTGCTTTTTACGAATCCGACGGGCACGGCCCTGGGCTACGTAACGAGCGTGAACGGACAAACAATCAATTTTGCAGGAGCTGATCCGGCCGGTGTGAACCAGACTGGCGACCCCAATAACACCCTGGCAGTGCTAGGAGCGGCCGGCCAGCCGACATCGGTGACGCGCATCTGGATGGTGACGTACTACGTGGACTCCACGACGAATGCGGCATGCCCGCAACTGATCCGTCAAGTCAACTATCCCGGTTTCCCGGCCGCGGCTCCTGCAAACCCCCCGCAGCCAATCGCCGAGTGCATCGAGAGCCTTGGCATCACGTACGATATCACTAGTTCGACGGATCCGGCCGGCACCTATCCACTTGGGGCGGGCGATGCGCCCACGCCGGTTGCGCCCGACACAGCTTCGCAAATTCGCGCCGTGAACGTGTTTTTGGCCGGGCGGTCCGAGGTCCCGTTCTTGATGGGAACGAACCATTCTTTTGTCCGGAATAATATCTCAACGCAGGTGAGCCTTCGCAGTGTTGCATTCGTGAACCAGTTCAATACGTCGAATACGGCGCCACAGTAAGACGATGAGCGTTCACATCCGATCCACCAGAAGGAGAAATGAAGTGAGACACGAGCGAGAAAAGGGAATTGCCCTACTGACGGCCCTCTTGATTCTGTTACTGATTTCCGCCGTCGTTGTGGGAATGTCGTGGATGGTGATGACGGACCAGCGTCTGGATGGGAACAATAAAGACCGGGAATCCGCCTTTTACGGCGCGGAAGCGGGCATGGAGGCACTGACCGCAAATCTGGGAAATAAGTTTGCGACCAAAGGCGCCCTGACGGCTGCCGACGTAACCAACGCCGTAAACAATCCACCCCAAATTCCCAGCATCACGTTCACCAATACGCTCGGCTCCACATACCAAGTGCTCTGTGGGAACCCTGCCGTGACCCCCTGCGTACCGGCCACGACGAACGCCACGATTCTTCCGCCGAGCCCCTATGCGGGGATGTGGGGCCTGATCACTCCCTTTACTTTGCGGGTGGCCGCCCAGGCGCCCATGGGCTCAGAAGTGAAATTGCAGCGGCAGATGCAG
>Ga0187819_10000086_pt1 | contig 40635 bp, 36 predicted proteins | sample NC_wetland_sal_i_15_FD_132411 | JGI IMG/M metagenome (GOLD analysis project Ga0187819, IMG submission 132411) | Wetland sediment microbial communities from Neuse River Estuary, North Carolina, USA - SO4_4 | ecosystem: Environmental > Aquatic > Freshwater > Wetlands > Sediment | place: USA... | reverse complement strand
TTGGCTCATGGCTTGGCTCATGGCTTGGCTCACGACTTGAAGATTGCTGCGTGAGCGCGGCAAGTTTCGTTGGGCCAAGTTTCGTTGGACCAGGGATGTTTGCTGGTCTGGGTACGGGCAGGGGCGCTTGAATGCGCGCTTGAATGGGGGTTTGCGCCGTTATCGGAGCAGGTGCCGTGGGGGCGCGCGCTTGTGCCGTCATCGGAGCAGCAGGGGTGCGAGTCTCCGCAAAAGCCAGAGCAGGCGCGACGGGGACACGAGCTTGCGCCGTCACCACAGCGGGCTCGGCGGATATTCTGGCGATTTCGCTCTTCACCAGATTACGAAAGTCCGAACTGAACTGCGCGCCCGGATGAGAATCGTTGTTGGCAATGTATTCGATGTTCGGACCGATCAGCTTCTTCGATCCCATGCCGCCAAAGGTCATCGATGGATTTGGATTATAGACTTCAATCATCCTGCCGACGCGTCCGGTCACGGCCGGATTCCAGCTCAACATCGAGGGCTGAAGCGCGATAATGACATCGATGTATTCCGCCTTGTTGGCCACGAAGACCGAACTGTTCGCACCTAAACTGTAGCCGACGACGACGGTGCGCGTGCCCGGCGGTTGGCGCTCGATGTCCGCGACCAGGGATGGCCACGCCTGATGCAGATAGGTGCGGACTTCCACATCCGGCATCAATTTGAGCTCGGCAACGAGTTCAACGAGCCCGATCGCTGGAAGCGGTCCGAACATCGGCCACAAGACGCCGACAAAGGTTTTCGCGAAGACCGGTGTAGAGAGCACCGAGCCCCATAAAACCAGGGCGAGGAGTAGCCTTTTCATTGAGTTCCGTCCCCCGCAGCGGCCCATTAGCCAGCTGGCCCCATGCCCGATCAGCCGCCCAGCTCGGTAAAACAGCGGACAATTGCGGAGATTTAGGGGAGGGACATGGGAAACTTTTAGGAACACGCGGTACTTTAGGGACAAAAGACGCGATACTTTAGGGACGAAATGGTTAAGAACTCGCCACTGCCGCGACGTTCACGTCACAGTCTTCGTATATCGCCTAGCGGGGCCGGTACCGATCAACGGCTTTGCGGCAAATTGGCGAGCTGCAAGGTCGCCGCGGCCGAGCCACGATCGGCGGCAAGCTGGTACCATTTTCGCGCGTTCGCGACGTCGGGTTTGACCGTGATCGCGCCGAGCCGTTTGATGACGTTCGGATCATAGGTCGAGCCGAGCGCCAGCGCCGCTTCGGCGCTGCCGGCGTTAGCGGCGCGCTCAAACAGCACCCGCGCCGCGGCGAAATCGCCGTCGTTGAGCAGATTTTTGCCGCGCCTGATCAACGTATTGATTTCATTTTCGTCGAGCACGACTGCGGGCTTGGCGACGCTGGGCGGAGCGGCTTGGGCCGGAGCGGGCGAGGCCGCCGGATTGGCGTCGACCGGGCGCGGTGTCGGCTCGTTCACGGCCGGTGCCGGTGATGACTTGATATTGGCTGGCGAGGAGTTCGGCGCGGGAAGGGATGCAATTTGTTGCGCTGGCTCCGCGGCCGCGGCTGACGTTTGCGGTTTTGCCGGCGCGGTGACGAGCTGTCCCTCGGGAAGCTGCGGCGGTGTCGCGGCCGCAACCTGCGACGGCGTTGCGATGGCGACTTGTCCCGGCGCCAGCGGTGTGGTTCCGCCGGCTGATGTTCCGCCGGCCGATGTTTCGACGGTCAGGGCCGGTACACCGCGGCGGGACGATTCGATCGCAGCCGGTGCGGCGTCGTCGGAGACACTTGCGGGGCGCCGAGGCGTCGGCCTGCGCGATCTTGTGAGCATTTTGTTTCGGACTGAACAAGAACACGAGGGCGGCGGCGACCATTGCGGCAATGGTGCAGACGACGCCCAACCGCAGCATCATCGGCCAAACGTTGGAAACGCCGGCCGGCGGCTCGGGAACCGGTTCGGGCTCCAGCGCACGCTGATGCCACGGCCGATCGTCGCCGAAACGCCGGTTTTCCCGGTCGTTTTGCGCCGCTTGCTCGACTGCCGGCCCGCCGCTTTGCCGAAGGGCGGCGCGAAACTGATCACGGGTTATGGGCTCACGCGGCATTGGCTCGTGTGCAACCTGCTCGCGTGTCGCCTGCTCGCGCGCCGCCTGCTCACGCACCGCCTGCTCACGCACCCATGGCGGCGCGTAGTCCAGCTTGGACCTGACCGGATCCTGATCATCAGGCGAGGTCATGATAGCCGTCTCGTGCTGCAACGCCGTTAGAAGCGACTCTGCCAGATTTGCTCCTTAACGGTGCTGTTCGTGCGTCTGCCATTGCAAAAACTTGCGAAACAAGTCTTCCCGATCGGCATCGCTCACAGGCATCTTGGGCTGATTGCTTAGGAAGGTCTCGAATGCAGCGCGCTGTTGCTGCTTCTGCTGCTGCTCAGCCTGCATCTGCTGCAACAGCTGATCGGCCACGCTGAACCTGGTCCAGCCGGGCACCGTGGCGGCCAAATTCACGTCGCGCCATTTCGGATGGTATGGCGGATGCTGGAGCGTGTCCCAGCGGCTGAACAGATATTCGATGAACCGTTCGACGCGAGTGTAGCGGTCCGAGTTCTTCTGCCAATTGAACACGGCGAGCACTGCCGGCACCGCGATCGTGTCGATGCGGTCCTGGCCCTGGAGCAGATTCGGGTAGTCCTGCTTGGTGAACTCGCCAAGCGTGTACAAGTCCTCGAACGTCTTGGTGAACGGGATATTCACCAGGTGCAACCCCGAGCTTGCCGGGATCTTGCCGAAAAAATCGATCGGCTTGGGGATCACCCGCGCAATGGCGTCGACCTGGCCGGACTGCAATTTCTGCAATGCCGTCGGTTGATCGATCATGACCTGGTCGACATTGATCCCGAGCCGCTGGAACACGATGGTGCCGGTGAGGCTCGCGCCGGTGCCGGCCGGACCGAAGTTGACCTTCTTGCCGCGCAGATCCTCCAGCGACTGAACGTCACTGCGCGCGAGAATATGCAGTTCCGAGATCGGCATCCGGATCACGTACTGAACGCGGCGCTCAAGATTGGGCGTTTTGCGCTGGGTGCGGAAATATTCGAACACGTCGGATTGGGTGACCGCCGCGTCGACCCCGCGCAGGTACAACAGGTCGTCGAGATTGGACGCGGCGCCATACGATACGATCGGCAGAATCCGTAAGTTGTCGCCGTCGTTGAGCACCGACGCCATTTCGTCGACGAAGCGCATATAGGTGCCGGAAAGCAGCCCGCCGACGATGCCAACGGTCCAGGCATTTTTCTTTTCGCGCAACGCAGCGTCGGTCCCTCCCTCCTGAATGGATCGAGGTATGACTTGCGCGGCGAGATTGAAGCTGAATAACCCGATCGCCAGCGCCACAACGCTGGCGAGAATGACGCGATTACGCATATACCGCCCCAAACCTTTGGAAGGCGGCCCTTGCCGGGCCGGTTGACTGCACCCTGCACAAGATCAGGAGTTATTTATGGCCGTGATGAACAAAACTCATCGCGGATCGCCACAATTTTGTCGCGCATCTGTCCGCGTGACACATTTTTGTCGGCAGATACATTTTTCAGCAAATTGCTTTTTCGGCGAATTTGGCGATGAGAAAAAATTTGCCTCATTCTCACCAGAGTTTCTCGTTCTGACTAGAACGTCGCTGGCGCTGCGGACGCATCCCGTCGGTCACGACGACATGCCGTCGGTTGCGCCGGGGCCTTTGAAGAAAGAAGCATTTGCCGGCGCTAATTCGGCCGGCATTCGGGACGAATTGCAAAGCTAATGGCACGGGCGCGTCGCCGCATCGCGCGGTAGCGCGAGCGCCGGTCCGTGAGGAGGGTGCGATGCTGACGAGACGAAATATCGTGGTGGTTGCGGGCTTGCTCGTCGCATTGGGGGGCGTGCTTGCCGCGCTGGCGATTGGGGCGATGAAGGTTGCGCAAGCCGACCAGTGGCCAACCCGGTCCATTACCATGGTGGTACCGTTCGCCGCTGGCGGCCCGTCTGATGTGGTCGGCCGCATTGTGGCGGATCGGTTGAGCGACGTTCTCGGCCAACAAGTGATCGTCGAAAATATCGGCGGGGCGGGCGGCATGAACGGCGCCCAGCGCGTCGCGCTGGCGAATCCCGACGGCTACCAGGTTCTGCTCGGCACGGTGGGCACGCAGGCTTACAATCAGACGCTGTACAAAAAGCCGCTCTACAACGCGGTCGATGACTTCGCGCCGGTGGTGTTGATCGCCGAACAGCCCCTGGTTTTGGTCGTGCACAAGGATTTCCCGGCCGATTCGCTCAAAAGCTTCACCGATTACGTCAAAACCCATGCGGCGAAACTCTCGTTCGGTTCGGGCGGCAGCGGCTCCGCGACCCATCTCGGCTGCGTGTTGCTCAATTCCGCGATGGGCGTGAACGTGCAACATGTGCCGTATCGGGGCTCGGCGCCTGCGTTGCAGGATCTGGTCGCCGGCCGCATCAATTACCTGTGCGACGCGGTGTCGACCGCGCTGCCGCAAATCAAGGCCGGAACGGTCAAGCCGCTCGCGGTGCTCGCGCGCCACAGGTCGGCAGTCCTGCCGCAGGTGCCGACGGCGCAGGAGCAGGGGCTGGAAGGCTTCGAGGCGAATAACTGGATCGGACTGTTCTTCCCGCGCAAAACGCCGGAACCGATCATTCGCCAGCTGCATGATGCAACGATCAAAGCCATGAACGTGCCGGCACTGCGCGTTCGCCTGGAGACGATCGGGACCGATGTGGTCACTCCCGATCGGACCGATACCGACTATCTCAAGCATTTCGTCAGCAGCGAAATCGAGAAGTGGGCGGCGCCGATCAAAGCCAGCGGCGTGTCGGTGGACTGAGCTTTTGCCGCTGCGCCGCTCCAGCGGCGGTGGTCACTCGTCTACGCTTTTCACCGGCGTTTCCGGCGTCAATCCGGGGCGGCGTCGCGCAAAGCTCTCGCGGCCGGTCTGTTCCCATTGGCCAGCCACCGCGCGCTCGGCAAAGGTGTCCCACACCGCGTCCCAATCGCCGAGCGAATAGCCGTACCATGGCTGCCGTGCGGTGATCGGCGGCAGCTTCAGTTCCTCCCAGATCGCCCGCGCGCGTTCCATGAATTCGCGCTTGGGCAGCGAAATCGGCGGATCGGCAGTCTTCTGTGTGGCGTCGATCAGCATGGTCGATTCCACACCGCCGCCGCCTTCCGATTTCGGCCCGTGGCCGGCGGAGCGATAGGGCGCAATGTGCACGTCCTCGATCGGGTTGGCGCGATAAGCGAGCGACCAGAAAACCGCATCGAGATTGTCCGGATCGATATCCTCGCTGACGCCGATCACGTATTTGCCGATGTCGGCCTGCAGCGTCGCTGCCCCGTGCAGGGCTCGCCAGATCTCGGTGCGCGGTACGCCCGGCGCGAACTGCACGAACAAAATCTTCCTCAGATTGCTCAAGGTTTCGTGCATGGCGACGCGGCGAACGCCCTTGATCGCCAGCGTGTCGCGTAGATGCGAGAGATAGCGCGGCTCGTAGGCGACGCGCTTCATCACGCTGGACTCGCTCGGCGTCACCTCGCTCAGAATCGAAAGCCAGACCGGATTACGCTTATGCGTGATCGCGGTCACCTGCATCGACATATTGTAGCCTTCGAGTGCGACGTGCCCGTGGCTCTCGCCGAACGGCCCTTCCGGTTCGAGGAGCTCGGGGTCGATCAGGCCCTCGACGACGAACTCGGCATCCGCCGGCAGATCGAGATCGACGGTGAGCGCTTTCACGGTACGGATCGGCGCGCCCGCAAGCCCGCCGGCGACCGTCATCTCGTCGCAGTCGATCGGCAGTTTCTGCGGTCCGGTGAACATTACGACCGGCGCGCAGCCGACGACGATCGCGATCGGCATCGGCTGTTTAAGTTTGCGGTATTTCTGCCAATGCAGGTAACCGCCGGCGCCGCCCGGGCGGGCCGCCATGCGCACGCCGAGCCGGTCGGTGGCTTTGAGCTGCGCCCGATAGGTGCCCATGTTGCGAATGCCGGTCTCGGGATCGCGCGTGATGCATAACGTCGCCGTTAGATACGGCGCCGCGTCGAAGCCCGGCGTTGAAATTGGCACCGGCAACAGTTTGAGGCCGCCGTCCGGTTGGCGTAGCGCGTCGCCCGTGATGACGACTTCTTGGCAGGCGGCGGTGGTCACTCGCGTCGGCGCAATCGGATTGGCAATGGCGCGCAGCCAGGCGTCGCCGATGGCATCAACCGGCCGGCCCATGCCGACCGCGTAAATGCGTGCCGAAGCCGCCAGCGCGCCGACCGCGACCGGAACGTCATAACGGCGTCTGCCGCCGTCGACGACATTGGTGAACAGGAATGCGCGCCGCTCGTCCTCGCGCAGCCCGCCCTGAAACTGCCAGCGCACCAGCGGATGCAGCTCGCTGTCCTTGTCGATGGCGCGATCGATACGAAGGAGCAGACCTTCGGCTTCGAGCCTGCGCAAATGCTCCTGAAGGTCGAGCGGCGGGCCGCTTGCTTTCACTGTTGCCTCGGCTGCGCGCTTGTCGAGCATCGACGGACTATTTGGCTTTCTGGTGCTCGGCGATGATCGGCCGGGCCACGCGGAAGCAGTCCACGCCGATCGGCGCGCCGCAATAGATCAAGATCTGCGTCAGCGCGGCGCGGATCTCGTTCGGCGTCAGCCCGTTATTGAGGGCGCCGCGGACATGGGTGGCGAATTCTTCCATTTTGCCGAGCGCGGCGATCATGCCGAGATTGAGAATCGAACGTTCGCGCGGCGCCAGGGTTTCGTCGCCCCAGGTTTCGCCCCAGCAATATTCGGTCAACAGCCGCTGAAAATCGCGGTTGAAATCGTCGACGTTTTGCAGCGCCCGATCGACATAAGCCTCGCCCAACACCTTGCGGCGCTTGGCGAGGCCGATCTCATAACGTTTCTGGTCCATCGTGTTTTCCTCTCCACTCGAAACTCCCCTCCCCCCGCGAGCAGTTGCGAGTGGTGGGGAGGGGTCAGGGGTGGGGGGAGTAGGCCCTCCACCCCGGCTCATTTCACTAACGTGAAATTCGCCGACCCTCCCCACCGCTTCGCGGGGGGAGGGAATTCACTCCTTCTCCGCCGGTCCGCCTTTCCAGCGCTTGACCGTGCCGATGTCGATTCCGAACAAATCGAGCAGCCGGCCGCAGGTGTGATTGACAATGTCGTCGACCGTGCGCGGGCGATTGTAGAATGCCGGCACGATCGGCGCGATCACCGCGCCGATTTCGGCGAGCACCGTCATGCTGCGCAAGTGACCGACGTGCAGCGGCGTCTCGCGAAGGGCGAGCACCAGCCGGCGTTTTTCCTTCAGCACCACATCCGCGGCGCGCGACAACAGTGACGCGGTGACGCCGCTTGCGATCTCGCTCATGGTGCGGATCGAGCAGGGGGCAATGATCATGCCCATGGTCGGGAACGAGCCGGAAGAAATCGCCGCGCCGATATCGGTGACCGGATAGTGCACTGAAGCGAGCGCGCGCACGTCTTTCGGCTTGTAATCGGTCTCGTAGGCGAGCGTCATTTCGGCCGATCGGCTCATGACCAGATGCGTCTCGATTTCGGCTTTGCGCAGCATTTCAAGAAGCCGCACGCCGTAGACGGTGCCCGAGGCGCCGGAAATCCCCACAATCAGCCGCGCGGCAGCTTTCGCCATGCCCAACCTCGGTTCGCTCGCCGAACGACTTGTGCCATGGGCCGGGATACGGTGCCAGTAGGGTCAGGGCGCGGCGAAATCATCGAATTTGACCGCCTCGAACGCGCTCACGAGGCGAGCCACCGCGTCTTTCGCAAAACGTGCGCCGAGCACGCGTTCATAGGCCGCGAGATTGGCCCGCGCGGCAGCCGGCGGATTAGCCTCGCTGCCGCGGGGAGCGGAGCGGCTGCGGGCATAGAGCGCTTCCTGCTGCAGGCGTTCCGCTTCAAGCTCAATCGCTTTGATCTTGGTGCGAAGCGCCTCCTGCTTGCCGGCTTCGATCAAGGTCGGCGCGCCTTTGAGCTTGCGTCGGACTTCACGGATCGGAACGATGGTGAGATCGCGCCAACTCCGAACCGCTTGGTCCAGCTCTTTTACATTTTCGGCCGACAATTGCCGCCCGCTTGCGGCCAGCCACAGCAGAAACAGCATGAGATTGACGTCGACGCCGCAATCGTCCTGCAGCGCGATGCAGGCTTCGGCGACGCCCGCCTGCCGATAGAAATTCAGCGAGAAGCGCCAGAACGGCGTGTCGGTCGGCGTATGTGTCGGTGCTTCGGTCATGGCAACGGACTACTACAATGCGAAGCGAAGCATGCTAGGCTTGAATGTTCAAGCAAAGCGATCGCCTTTGGAAGAAGGTATCGTGTTCCTCAATATCGACCGACGCTTCTTCTTGACGGCGCTCAGTGGCGCCACGGCGTCAGTGCTGCTGCGGCCGCTCGCAGTGCGCGCGCAGCAATCGGCGCTGCCGGTGGTCGCATTTATCAACGCCGGGTCGGTCGGTGGCTCCGCGCCCCGTGCGGCCGCGTTCCGCAAAGGCCTCAACGAAGCCGGCTACGTCGAAGGCCAGAACGTGACGGTCGAGTACCACTGGCTGGAGGGCCAGTACGATCGCCTGCCGGCGCTGGTGGCCGATCTGGTCCGCCGTCGAGTGGCCGTGATCGCCACGCCCGCCAACACGCCGGGTGCGCTCGCGGCCAAAGCTGGAACCGCGACGATCCCGATCGTCTTCGGTGTCGGTGAAGACCCTGTCCGACTTGGTCTTGTCACCAGTCTCGCCCGGCCGGGCGGCAACATGACCGGCATCAATCTTTTTAACGCGGAGGTGGCGGCCAAGGGGCTGCGGCTCTTGCATGACTTGGTGCCCAAGGCGGTTCGCATTGCCGTGCTCGTCAATCCGGTCAATGCTGGGACTGCCGAGCCCACATTGCGGGACGTGCAGGAAGCCGCTCCCGCCATTGGGCTGCAAATCCAGATACTCAACGCTACGACGATCGGCGAGATCGATGCGGCCTTTGCCACTTTTGCGCGCGAGCGACCCGATGCCCTCTTTGTCGCTCCCGACGGGTTCTTCTATAATCGGCGCGGGTAATTTGCCACTTTGACAGCGGTCAACAAGATTCCGGCGGCATATTGGGATCGTGATATTGTCGCGGCCGGTGGGCTGATGAGCTACGGAGCCGATATCGCGGACGCGGTTCGTCAAGTCGGCGTCTATACCGGTAAAATCCTCAAAGGCGCGAAGCCCGCCGACCTGCCGGTGCTGCAAACGACCAAGTTCGAGTTCGCCATCAACCTGCAAACGGCGCGGGCGCTCGGCATCGAGGTGCCGTCGGGGTTGCTCTCCATCGCCGACGAGGTGATCGAATGAGACGGCGCGCTACTACGCAGTTTTAATGCCCAGCTCCGCCATTTCCTTGGCATAAGCGGCGTCCATGCGCGGCGCGATCTCGTGCCTGGCCAGTTCGGCCGCGAAGAGGCGGCGGATTTCCGGTTTCTCGTCGATATAGTCTATCTGGTCGCCGCCGGCGCGCCGGCTGATCCAAGCCTTCGGCACGCCTTGCGCGTTGCGGACGGCGACGCCCTCATGCTTGAAGGCGAGGTAACGCGCCGGTGTCGCTCCGGTGTTGAAGTGCTGATGAAACCACATGTTCGGCGGCACAATGAGCGTGCCGACTTCCCAATCGTAGCGCTGCGGCTCCTCGCCTTCGGGCCACATCAACGAATAGCCGTCGCCCGAGAGCACGATGACATGCGCGCCCGGGCCGTGCGCGTGACCTTTCTTATACGTACCGATCGGAAACTGCGAGATGTGGCTGTTCATCGAGCCTTTGGCCATGTTGAAGCGGATATGGCCGCCGCCGGCGCCGCGCTCGGTCGCGGTAATCAGCGCAATGTTGACCGCGTCGGGCACGAAATTTGTGGTCAGCAAAAAGCCCTTCTGCTCGCCTTTGGAGGAAAAATAATCCGGCTCGCCGGCGAAACGGTCCTTGAAGTCGTATTTGGTGTTGAAGACGAAATCGAGATCTTCGTAGAGATTGATGACCGGCGGCGCGTTCGTCACCGCGACGTAGCGCGCTGGCTCGCGCCCCGATCCGTTGAAATGCTGATGATGACAATTGAGCGGGATCGCGAACAGCGCGCCTTCTTTCCATTCGAATGTGATCCGCGCGCCGGCATCGTTCCAGATCGTGGTCGAGCCGCGGCCGCCGAGCACGAGAACCATCTCTTCGTATAATTGCCGGTGCGGCGCCAGACTCTTGCCCGGCGGAATCTCCATCACGTAACAGTCGTTCGAGGTACGCGAGGCGTCGTGGTTAAGAAAGACGGCGCTGCCGCCGCGGCGCGCCCATGGCTTGAGCGCCACCGTGCGCAGATTGCGCACATAAAATGACGGGATGATATCGAGCCCTTCGGCCTTGACCCACTTGGTGTACGGCGTTTCCTTCTCGGTCTTGAACTTGTTGGCCAACTCGTCGGAGACGAGCGCATTCTTTTTGGCAGTCTCGGCCATTGGGCATTCCTTATATGTGTTGATCTAAAATCGCGCAGATTGACCGCAAAATCCAGATAGCCCCTAGGTTCTATGCTTGTGATGCGCATGAGCGTGGCTGTGCTCGTGGCTGTGCTCGTGCGAACGTTCATGGTCATGCGCATGAACATGCGCATGATCGTGCTCGCGGTGGTGCAGGCGCTGGCGTGGCCGTGGACCGCGCGGATCTTCGCTGAACACCAGCGATTTGATCGTGACCGGCACGGTATAGGACGGCGTGCGGATGCGACCGAGATCGATATAGTCGAAGTCCCACAGCACCACGCCGTCGATGACCAGAAGATCGCCGCCAAGGTGGCATTCGTCGCGAAGGAGATGCCCGAGCGTCTGCGCCACGTCGCCGTCGAGCATGATGTAGAGCGGCAAGCGTTTGGCAATCCGCTCGGCGAGACCGCGCTTGATGCCTTCGGCGAAAGCGGCAAGCCGCGGGTAGGACGGCGAACCGCTCCAGCGCAAGGCGAGCGCAATATCGCGGTCGGTGTCGCCAAGGTCGAACGCAGTGATGTGATTGCGGATCGCCCGCGCGAGTTCGTCCGGATCGATCCGCTCCGCACAGTCAAATGGCGGCAGCAGCACCTGCAGATTACGGCGCGGCAATAACTTGCCGGGCGCGGAAATGTAGCTGGTATTGCCGGAAAGCTGCACGCTGTATTCGGAGGCGCCGAGCGCAGTGGCGCGAATGCACTCGCCGGCCGGCAGCACCGGCCAGGGCAAGGCGCCGCTGTCAATGCGCGCGCGAATGGCGCCACCGAGGCGGCGGCCGAGATCGCCAAAATCGCGATCTTGGCGCTCATAAACGTATTCGGCGACGCCGCCGGAAAACATCACCGCGTCGATGTGATTAAGATCACCGATCGGATCGGTCAGATAAAGTCGGGCGATGTCGGGCGGCAAGGGTCGCATGCGGATCGCCGCGACCAGCGCATCGGCCATTGCATCGGCGACTTTCTGCAAATCGACCGCATCGACAATGTCGCCGCGTTGCCACGTGAAACCGGCGCGCGCGGCGTGATGTTTTCCCGCCGGATCGAGGCGCACGATCCGGCCTTGCTCGACCACCTGCAGGCGTCCGCCGATATGGATCGCGGCGGTGGCGATGACCTTGCCGTTTTCGACAAGGCCAAGCTTGGTGGTGCCGCCGCCGATATCGACGTTGAGGATGCGCTTTGCTTGGTCGCTCGACACACGCGCTGCGCCAGAGCCATAGGCGGCGAGCATCGCCTCCATGTGATGGCCGGCGGTGGCGGTGACAAACTCGCCGCCGTTCTCCGACAAGATCGCCGCGATCCTTTGCGCATTCTCGCGCCGCAGCGCCTCGCCGGTGAGGATAACCACCCCGGTATCGATCTTGTCGGGCGGCAGTCCCGCCGCGACATAGGCGTCGTCGATGATCGTGCCGAGCTTTAAGTCGTCGATGCGCTCCTCGTTCTGATAGGGCGTGAGCGCCACCTGCGATTGAAATAGCGTCTCGCGCGCGACGACGTAATAACGGCTGGTCAGATCCTCGGCCAGGCGCCGCAAATGCACCCGCGAGAAGATGACTTGCGTGCCCGAAGAGCCGATATCGATGCCGACGGTGGTCAGCGCGACATTGTCCTGCTGCCACAACGGATTGTCTTCAGCTGGGCCGTCATCGTCGAAATCATGGTCGTGATCGTGATCGGCGTCGTCGGCATGCACATGCGCCACCTCTCGGCCGTAGAGATGGTCGGCCAAGGTGTGCGGCGCTTTGGGTTTTTCCTCTTCGGCCATCCGGTTCGCTATTTCGCGTCTTCATCCTCCGCGCCGGATCGGCCGTCAATAGTGCGGCGGCGCAAATCCCGAAACGCGGCCGGGCAATGCGGGTTTGCCGGGATTGTCGGAAAAATCGCCATGAAAATCGCCATGTTTATCGCACAGCATACGGAGGCTGACAGACGCGGTCGGCCGCACGCGTTACGCGGTCGATGAATATCGCCAGGCTGCGGCACCGCCGTCGTCGGCGTGGTGCAATTAAATGCTGGCCCATAGGGCAGGCGAGGCTCTAACCTTGGCGTGAAATTATTTCAGCCGGCTCAAGGCTGCATTGGGTCACGATGCCAAGTCATTGAAATTCGTGGAACTTTTCCACGTCCGCAATGTTCCGTGTGCTGCGGGGAAGCGTAAAATGCGTGGTCAGGGCTCGGAGATCGCCTCGACAAAGCAGGGCTGCGAAGCCTTTGCCGATATTGACCAAAGCGCGCTGGACGCGATTCCGACGGGCTTTTGTGTCTGCCGCGCCGATGGCGCGCTGGTGCGCTACAACAGGCGCGCGGTCGAGCTGTGGGGGCGGGCGCCACGGGTCGGCGATCCAAGCGAAGTCGCCGAGCGCAATTTCCACCGCTACACGCCCGAAGGCGTGCCGCTGCCATTCGCCGCCACTCCGGTAGCGGTTGCGCTGCGCAGCGGCGTGCCGGTGCGCGGCGCGGAACTGTTCATTGAGCGGCCGGACGGCTCGCAGATTCCAGTCTTGGTCAATGTCGCGCCATTGAAGGACGCGGCAGGCAATGTCGATGGCGCGGTCTGCAGCTTTCAGGAACTGACCGAGCGCAAGCGTGCCGAAGAGGCGCTGCGCGCCAGCCAGGCGGAGCTGCAATCGGTCATCAATCGCACGCCGTTCATGCTGGTGCGCTGCGGCCGCGATCTGAGCTACCGCTTCGTCAGCGAGGCTTATGCGCATCTCATCGATTGCGGACGCGACGAGGTGATCGGCAAAACCATCGATGAAGTCATCGGCCCGCGCGGACTGCGCACGCTCCAGCCCTATATCGACGCAGTGTTAAAAGGCGAGTCGATAGACTTCGAATGCGAACTGGAATTTCGTCACAGCGGCAAGCGCAAACTCGCCATCGCTTACCGGCCCGAGTTCGACGCTATAGGAAATGTCGAAGGCTGGATCGCCTCGCTCCTCGACACAACCGATCAGCGCAGCGGTGAAGTGGCGCGCCGGCAGCTCGCCAGTATCGTGGAATCCTCCGACGACGCCATCGTCAGCAAGGATCTCAACGGACGTATCGTCAGTTGGAACCCGGGCGCCGAGCGACTGTTTGGATATTCCGCCGAAGAAATGATCGGCAAGTCGATCACCACGATCATTCCCGATCATCTCAAAGGTGAAGAACCGCAGATCCTGGAGCGTATCCGGGCGGGCGCGCGCATCGAGCACTACGAGACAATCCGGCGCTGCAAGGACGGCCGGCTGGTTGACGTTTCGCTGACCGTGTCGCCGATGCGGGACGAACACGGCACCATCGTCGGCGCCTCGAAAATCGCCCGCGATGTGACCGAGCGCAAGCGCGCGGAAGCGGTCGTGAGCAGGCGCGCCGACGAGCAGGCGGCGCTCTATCGCTTCACCAACCGGCTTTATCGCGCGGAATCGATCAAAGGCATTTATGAAGCGGCGCTCGACGCGATCATGGACGCGATGCATTGCAGCCGCGCCTCCATCCTGCGCTGCGACTCCGACGGCGTGATGCGTTTCGTCGCCTGGCGCGGCTTGTCCGAGGGCTACCGGCGCGCCATCACCGGCCATTTGCCGTGGACGCTCGACGACGCCAATCCCGAGCCGGTCTGCATGACCGACATCGACCGCGCCGAGCTCGAGGCGCCGCTCAAGACCATCGTCAAGCAGGAAGGCATCGGCGCGCTCGCCTTCATACCGCTGATGGCCGAGGGCCGGCTCGTCGGCAAATTCGTGGTCTATTACAACACGCCGCGACCGTTCGACGGCGAGGCAATGGAGCTCGCGCTGACGCTGGCGCGGCAGCTCGGCTTCGCCATCGAGCGCATGCGCGCCGAACAAGCGCGCCTGAGCATCCAGGCCGAATTGCGCATGCTCAGCGAACGGCTCGAGGAGGAAGTCGAACGCCGCACGCTTGAGCGCGATCGCATCTGGAACGTGTCGGAAGACCTGCTCGCGGTGTCGAATTTCGAAGGCTATTTCCTTTCCATCAATCCGGCCTGGACGCGGCTTCTCGGCTGGACCGAAGACGAAATCAAATCCATGCATGTCAGCGAGCTGCGCCATCCCGAGGACGCGCCGGCCTCCATTGCCGGCCGCGCCCAGCTCGCGCATGGCGCGACCACCGTGCGCATGGAAAACCGTTTCAGGCACAAGGACGGATCATGGCGCTGGCTGCAGTGGACTATGACCGCCAGCAAGGGGCTGCTCTACGTCGCCGGCCGCCATGTGACCGCGGAGAAGGAAGCCGCCGCGGCGCTCGAGCGCGCACAGCGGCAGACCGCGCATCTGCAGAAGATGGATGCCATCGGCCAATTGACCGGCGGTATCGCCCACGACTTCAACAATCTGTTGATGATCGTCAGCGGCCACGCGCAGGGCCTGAAAAAACGCCTGAAGGACGCCAAGGACGTCCGCGCTTTGCAGGCGATTGAAATGGCGGCGGTGCGCGGGGAGAACCTCACACGCCAGCTGCTGTCGTTCTCGCGCACACTGCCGCTGAGCCCGACCGTGATCAATCCCGCAGAGGCTATTCACGCCATTCGCGATGTGCTGGCGGGCTCCATGCACGTCAATATCCAGTTCCAGATCGATGTGCCGAAGTCGACTTGGCCGATTTGCGTCGACAAATCCGAGCTTGAACTGGCGCTGGTCAACCTCGCGGTCAATGCGCGCGACGCCATGCCCGAAGGCGGACGGATCACGATCGCGGCGGAGAATGTTCACGTCCGTCCCAGCGACTTGCCGGAAGACATCGACGGCGATTTCGTCGCGCTCAGCGTTGCCGATACCGGCAGCGGCATCCCGCCCGACCTGGTGTCCCGCGTGGTCGAGCCATTCTTCACCACCAAGGCTCCGAACAAGGGCACCGGGCTTGGCCTGTCGCAGGTTTACGGCTTCGCGCGCCGCTCGGATGGGACGGTCGCGATCACCAGTGAGGTCGACCGCGGCACCAAAGTGACCGTGTACCTGCCGCGCAGTCACGCGGCGCTGACGAAGCCATTGCCGCAGGACGAAACCGACTATGCCGCGCTCGACCGGCGCACCATTCTGGTCGTGGAAGACAATGTCGACGTCCGGCGGGTTGCGGTCTCGCTGCTCGAGCAGCTCGGCTACCGCGCCATCGAGGTGGAAGCGGCCGCGGCCGCGCTCGACGTCATCGTCTCGGGCAAACACGTCGACCTCGTCTTCAGCGACGTCGTGTTGCCCGGCCCGGCCGACGGTCTGGCGCTGGCGCGCATGCTCGCCGAGCGCTACCCGCAGATTCCCGTGGTGCTCACCACCGGCTACACCAAAGTGTTCGACGCCGATCCCGAATTCCCGGTTTTGCGCAAGCCCTACCAGATCTCGACGCTCGGGCGCGTGATCCACGACGCGCTCAATCCGGCGATCCCGTCACCCTCGATGCTGGCGAGTTGACGTCCTATCGCGCAGCCAAGCGGCGTCGCCGAGATTAAGCTCCCAACGTATGGTCCGCTATGATCGACTCCTCGTGTCGAAACGAACACGATGCGGCAGGCCCTAGCGCGCGGTCGCGACAGCGGGTGAGGGGCTGTCACTTGGTGCGCGAACTAGTGCCAGTCTGGGGCCATTGTTCCGCTTCAAATTCATCGTGTCTGACAAAGAATTTGATCTCAACGAAAGAAGGAATTTCGCCATGGCCACATTCGGACTCGCAATCCACAAAGTACTGCGAAGGATTTTACCGGTCGGCGCCTTGATCGCCGCAATGGTTTGCGTCGCCGCCGCTCAAGCGCAGACCGCGGAGCCAAGATCTTCGGCGCGAGCGCGGGTGGTTGTGGTCGGCGAAGGCAGCGTCACCGTGGCGCCGGACTATGCCCGTATCAGAAGCGGTGTCAGCACCAATGCCAAAACCGTCAAAGAGGCCAGCGATACCAACGCAAAACTCATGGTCAATATCATGGCGACACTTGTGGATGCCGGGATCGCAAAGAAAGACATTCAGACATCGGAATTTTCAATCGAGCCGGTTTACACATCGCCGACCCCGCCCGGCGGGCCGAAACTCTCCGGCTATCGCGTCTCGAACCAAATTAACGTGACAATCCATCAGATCGCGCAAGTGAGCGATGTTCTCGACCGTTTGGTCAGAGCGGGTGCGACCGACGCCGGAAACGTAGCGTTTCTGATTTCCGACCGCGAAAAGGCCCTCGACCAGGCGCGCGAGGCGGCGATTGCCAATGCCCGGCACAAAGCCGACCTCTATGCGCGTGCCTCGGGTGTCAATCTTGGTCGCGTCGCATGGATCGCGGAGAGCTCGGATCTGGCGCCGCTTCGCCGAAGGGGTGATTTTGAAGATGCAACACTGGCGGCGTCGCTACCGAAGCAAGTGCCAATCGAAGGCGGCGAGGCTACAATAATCGCGCGCATCACGGTCGGCTTCGACATCGCGCAATAGCCGTTCCGGTCAAGTCCCGGCAGTTTTGCCAATGCGCAAATGGTGAAAGGCCCGGACGCCTTGCCCGTCCGCGAAGGGGCCGCTATATCGGGTGAGCTGCTGCCGCACGGCGGCGTGCTTTCGCCGGCGCATCCTCGCCTGGCGAATTGGTGGAAGTGCCTAACCCTCGCTTCCTCGGTTAGGGCGCATAGCTCAGTTGGTAGAGCAGCTGACTCTTAATCAGCGGGTCCAAGGTTCGAGTCCTTGTGCGCCCACCAATAAAATCAACAGTTGCACCGCACTCACGATCGGCACCGGGCTCGGCAATGCGCTTTACAAGAATCGCGAGCAGTGAAGCTGGCGTTCGTCCCCGCGAAAGCGGGGACCCAGCAAGCTGTGTGGATTCCCGCTTTCGCGGGAATGAGCGGAGGCTGTGCTTACCCCACATCCTGCGAATGGATGCGGCGCTCGGCCAGCGAGATCGGCTCGAGCTTGCCGCGCTGGCGGCGCACCATCAGCTTGTTGAGCGCGGCGAGATAGGCCTTGGCCGAAGCGACCAGCGTGTCGGGGTCGGCGCCCTTGGCGGTCACCGAGCGGCCGTGCTCGGAGAGCCGAACCGAGACTTCCGCCTGCGCGTCGGTACCTTCGGTCACCGCATGCACCTGATAGAGCTCCAGCACCGCATCGTGCGGCACCATCGCCTTAATGCAATTGAACGTGGCGTCGACCGGGCCGTTGCCTTCGCGTTCGTCGATCACCGACTTGCCGTCGATGTCGAGCCGCATGGTGGCGCGCTGCGGACCGCGCGTGCCGGCGATCACGGTCAGGGATATCAACTTGATGTAATCCTGCGCGGTCGCGATCTCCTCGTCGACCAGCGCCTCGATATCCTCGTCGTAGACGTGCTTCTTGCGGTCGGCGAGCGCCTTGAACCGCACGAAGGCGTCCTCGAGCTGGTTGCCGGCCAGCCGATAACCGAGCTCTTCCAGCTTGTGGGCGAAGGCGTGGCGGCCGGAATGCTTGCCCATGACCAGTGAGGTCTGCTTCACGCCGACATCTTCGGGCATCATGATTTCGTAGGTCTGCGTGTGCTTGAGCATGCCATCCTGGTGGATGCCGCTCTCATGCGCGAACGCGTTCCTGCCGACGATCGCCTTGTTGTACTGCACCGGGAACGAGGTAACCGCGGCGACGAGCTTCGACGCCCGCGTCAGCATGGTGGCGTCGATGCCGGTCCAATAGGGCAGCACGTCGTTGCGCACCCGCATCGCCATCACGACTTCCTCGAGCGCGGCGTTGCCGGCGCGCTCGCCGATGCCGTTGATGGTGCATTCGATCTGCCGTGCGCCGGCCTGCACGCCGGCGAGCGAATTGGCCACCGCCATGCCGAGATCGTTGTGGCAATGCACCGAAAAGCGCGCTGCGTCCGAATTCGGCACCTGTTCGCGCAGCCGTTTCATCAAGGACAAATATTCCTCGGGAACCGTGTAGCCGACGGTGTCCGGGATATTGATGGTGGTGGCGCCGGCCTTGATCGCGGCTTCCACGCAACGACACAGGAAATCGAATTCGGTGCGCGTGCCGTCTTCGCTCGACCATTCGACGTCGTCGGTGAAATTTCGCGCGCGGGCGACTTGCGCGATCACCATTTCGTAGACTTCATGCGGCTCCTTCTGGAGCTTGTATTTCATGTGCACCGGCGAGGTGGACAGAAAAGTGTGAATGCGCCGCCGCTCAGCCGGCTTGATCGCCTCGGCGCAGCAATCGATGTCCTTAAAACTGGCGCGGGCGAGCCCGCAAACCACCGCTTTCTTGGCGCGCTTGGCGATCTCATGGACCGCGGCGAAATCGCCATCGGAGGCGATCGGGAAGCCGGCCTCGATCACGTCGACGCCCATCGTGTCGAGCAGTTCGGCGACTTCGAGCTTCTCCTCATGCGTCATGGTGGCGCCGGGACATTGCTCGCCGTCGCGCAAGGTGGTGTCGAAGATGAGGACGCGGTCCTCTTCTCTTTTGGGCGCAGTCGCTTTGGGGGCGGTCGCCTTGGCTGCGGTCTTGCCTGCAATCGTGGCCGCCGCCTTGGCTGGGCTGGTGCTGCCGCTATTCATGACGAGGTCCTTGTCTCTGGCGCCGGTCCCGGATCCGTCATCGGGGTTCGGGGAGTTCCTGGGCGCGCTGGCATTCTTTCGGGTTCGGTGGCGGCGATCCCCTGAGTGCCCAGGCGCAATGGCCCAGCCGGCCCTCAGGGGGCAATAAGGAGCAGTAGCCCGCCGAGAATAAGGGCGGCGCCGGCGCAAGCTTTCGCCTCGCCGTTGATCGCGCGGAATTCGCAGCGGATCGGCATCGCCCTTATCGCACCCACCAAAGTTGCGCGTCCAAATCGTCCCCAAACTCGCGGACCAAGGCTCGCGGATCCAGATGAATTCCGCGTTAAGCCCTGTCGGACGGGATCTTTTAGCGGAATAAACCTACGTTCCGCAAGGTTCTTGCTAGGATCGCCAAAGTGAATTTGCAGGCATCACAAGCACAAATGACATCAATGTTCGCTGGAAAGATGCCGTTCGTCGTTCTTATCGGTCTTCTCGCAGCGACCCCGCTCACTGCCCAAACCGTGTTGGAGAAGGCGGCGCGCGACGAAACCGCCACCGTCGCCAATACCGATCCCAACATGGCGGCGGCGATGCGCAAGGCGCAGGCGACGCTTGCGGATTTTCTCAAGATCGCGGCGGCGCCAAGACCGGGTACGCAGAGCTTCTCTCTCAAGGTTGCCGTTCGCGAAGGTGAGCGCGTCGAATATTTTTGGATTACGCCTTTTACCAATAACGGCCGCCAGTTCTCCGGCGCGATCAATAATACGCCGCGCGTGGTTCACTCGGTGAAGCTGGGTCAAACCATTGCCTTTGCGCAATCCGACATCGTCGACTGGCTTTACATCGAAAATGGGATAATGAGGGGCAATTACACGGCCTGCGCCCTGCTCAAATCGGCGCCGAAAAACGAAGCGGAAGAGTTCAAAAAAATTTTCGGACTCAATTGCGATTTATGAAGACGGATTTTGCCATCCCCTAAGGGCTGCGGCGGACATTATTTGGCGCGACTTTTTTCCGCAAAGGCGCGCAGTCTCGCTTGCGCGGCTTCGGTCGCGATGATCTCGCAAAAGTCTTCGACCGCTTCCACAATGCCGCGCCGATAATCGCGATCGATCTGACGCATGAAGGCGGCGCGTCCCGCGCGCATCGCGGCTTCGGGTTTTGCCGCGAATCCGCCGGCGAGCTTGATGGCCTCCGCTTCGAGTTCGGCGTCGGCGACGACGCGATTGACCAGGCCCAGCGCCGCTGCCTGTTTGGCGTCGAACGGACGTCCGGTGAAGAGCAGCTCGAAGGCGCGGTGGCGGCCGATAATGCGCGGCAGGTGCACAAAGTGAATGGCCGGCAGTACGCCAAGGTCGATCTCCGGATAACCGAACGTAGCGCTTTCGCCGGCAAGAACGATGTCGCATGAGACAGCGAGCGTCATGCCGCCGCCGCGCGCGGCGCCATTGACCGCCGCGATCGTTGGCTTGCCGAGCTGACATTGCGCGTCGAATAGTCCGACATAGAGCTCATGCACCAGCGTCCGGATCTCGTTCGGCGATCGTCCGGCAAGGGTGACGATGTCCAAGCCGGCGCAGAAACGCTTTGCCACCGCGCTCGCGATCACGGCCGCTCGCACGGCATCGTCCGCGGCCGCGCGGTTAAGCGCCGCAATCACGCCGCGCACCATCGCCAGGTCGAGCGCATTCACCGGCGGACGGGCCAGGGTAATGCGGGCAATGCCGCCGGAGACGTCATAGCGAATCCGATCATCGATACGTTCGGCCGTCATCTTTGGCGTCGATCCATGGGGTCACCACCATTGCGTCGGCCAGGTGTCGCCTTTGTTGGCGCCGCGCGCCACCAGGTTGTGCCAAGTGAAGGCAAACAATGCCAACAGCAGCGCGCCAATACCAACCGGCGCGATCAAAAAGCTCCACGACATATTATTGACAACGACCACCAGCGGATCGATCCCGGCCGGCGGATGAAAGGTGCCGGTCAGATGCATCGTGATCATCGCCAGACCGACCGCCAGCGCCGCCGCCCACGCCGTCGGACCGCACAACTTGACGACGAGGAGCCCGATGACCGTGGACAGGAGATGCCCGCCGACCAGTGCGCGCGGCTGGGCCGGCTCCGCTTTCGGCGAGCCCAGCACGGTGACGATGGAAGTTGCAAACGGAATTGCCATCAGCGGGAACGCGGTGGAGAGCGAGAATGCTGCCATACTGGCGATCGCTATGGCGCCGCCCGCCGCGCCGGCGAGCACGGCAAGAAATTGCGTGCGATCGAGCGTTGGGAACCGAGAGCCTTTCATAGCGGCGAGGACGGTTTTGTGGAGCTCAGCTCATATCGAGCCAGATCGCAGCAGACCGGATTGGCGCCGGAGCTGATCATCGGTCGTCTTCGGCGCGCAACGCCCTCTCGGCCTTCTTCAACTCCTTGAGCGCTTGGCCGGCGATCTTCGGGAAATTGGGCTTGAGCGCTTCGATCGCCTCGACGATCGCGGCGGAGACGATCACCCAGGCGACGTGCTTGTGGTCGGCCGGAATGACGTACCAGGGCGCGTAATCCGTCGAGGTTTCGCGGATCATCTCCTCATAGGCCGCCATGTAATCGTCCCAGTACGCGCGCTCGGCGATGTCGCTGGCCGAGAATTTCCAACGCTTTTTCGGCTCGTCGAGTCGCGCCAGGAAGCGCTTGCGCTGTTCCTTCTGGGAAATGCGCAAATGGAATTTCAGCACCAGCGTGCCGTTGCGGGTGAGATGGCGTTCGAAGCCGCGAATATCCTGGAAACGATGTTTCCAGACGTTCTTTTTGGTCACGCTCGGCGGCAACTTTTGCCGTTCCAGGAGAACGGGATGCACCCGCACCGCCAGCACTTCTTCGTAATGCGAGCGGTTGAAGATGCCAATCCGCCCGCGCTCCGGCAGGTATTTATCGATGCGCCACAGGAAATTATGGGCGAGCTCTTCGACACTGGGCGCCTTGAAGGAGTGGACCAGGCAGCCCTGTGGATTGATGCCTGCCATCACGTGCTTGATGACGCCGTCCTTGCCGGCGGCATCCATGCCCTGCAGCACGATCAGCACCGACCAGTGGGCATGAGCGTAAAGGCGCTCCTGCATGTCTTCGAGGCGCGCGACTCCGTCGGCAAGGATCGCGCGTACTTCCTCGATATCGGTCGAGAGCCCAAAGCATTCCGCCGGATCGAAGTCGGCAAGCTTGAACTTTTCCGGCTTGTCGATCCGGCAATGCTTGACGATCTTGGCGAGCTTCATCGCCAATGCGTGCACTCACCTATCTCCTGGTCACTCATGCCATGGTCGCTCATGTCACGCTCACTCGTGTCATGTTCATTTGGCCATTGTCACTCTTGCCAGGTCACTTATGCCATGGATTGACGAACAGTCCGACCATGCCGGCCACCCCCTTGGTGTGGGCTGGCGGCTGCCCAGGCGGTGCAAGCTTGGCCGTGACCTCTTCCCGCGTCAATCCGGGCGGCAGCTCAGTCGGCGCAAGATCGGTAGCTATTAGATCGAATGTATAATGATGCGCCATTTGATTGGGCGGCGTGCACGGGCCGGAATAGAACGCGACCCCTTGGGTGCTTTTGCCGCCGACATATTTGTCGATCTGTTTGCTCACTTCGCCTTCGGCAAAGCCGGTAACGGATGCAGGTATTCCGTAGGCGACCCAATGATTGACGCCAGCGCCGCCACGGCCTTCGGGGTCGATCATTAAGAAACACGAAACTCTTGGTACCATCCGGCACGTTGCTCCAAGAGAATTGCGGCGAGACGTTATCGCCAACGCAATTCGGATTGTTGTTGCCGTTTTGTTTGGTATTAGCGACCTTCTTCGGCATCATCTTGCCGTCGGCGAAGGTGGTCGATTTAAGAGTAAAGACCCCGGCGGCAGTAGCTGTCGCGGTTGCACAGCCGACTGCAAATGCACTGACGCCGAGTACAAAAACGCCCTTGGTGATCATGGTGTTCCTCCGATGTTTTTCGCGGTGGCGATGCGCCGCGAATTTCAGAGGAACCCCGTCGCTTGAGGAAAATTGCTACATGAAAATGATTCAACTCAGCTACAGAAAAGACGCATGCTCAATTCCGCAGCGCTATTGGAAACACGTAAGGCTCAATTGCGCGAGCGATCGACCAGCGCCCGTTGCTTGGTCCCGTAAGGGCTCGCACCTGCGAGCCCGTCTTAGCTAAAATGCCGTGGATCGGTTTTTAGTCTTGTCCACCAGCGGGCGGTCCCTGATCCGGAGCATCACCTCGCGCAGCTTGGCGCCGACCTGCTCGACTCGATAAGTCCATGGCGTGCGCCGGGTTCCTCTAAAGATTTTTAATCAAGCCGGCGTCGATCAACATCCGATTAAAATGACTGGCTTCCGCACCGTCGGCGCAGCCGAAGAATAGTCCCTTGCAACGTATGAGGATCCTCTTCTGTTCGGCAAACGACGGATCGAGCGGCAATCCTGCCGCTTCCTGCACGACCAGCGGCAGATAAGGCCCTTCCAGCGTATCGAGCGCAGACGACATGTCGACTGGCGTGAAGTTGATCGCGTCAACGGCGTAATAAGTCGTGAAGTAACGCGGATCGTACGCCATGAGCCGTTGCGCGATGCCGTTATCGTCGAGGGTGGGATCGATCAGGGACGGGGCAAAGTCCGGCTGATGATCGCCGAACCGAACGATAAGAAAAGCATCGTTGGGGAAGTCCCGCTTCAGCCGCGCCTGAAAATCGGCGTAGTCCTTCACGCTCATCGCCTGACGGCGCAGATATTCATCGACCGGCGGCACATTGCCGAGATCCTGCCACTGCGTCATCAGATCGGGCCGATAGCGATGGTCCCACGGAAAATGATTCGCGGCGAGATAGACGAATAAAAACATCGGCCCGCGTGCGCGCTGTTCGCCGATCATGCGTGCGGCGGCGTTGAAGAAAAAGCTATCCGGCTCCAAATCCCGGGCGCCGAGGTCGTGTTGATCGTAGAAGCGCTGCACGCCAGTCGTGGCCTGGAAATTCCGCGCGCTCATGAAAGCGCCGAGCGCCGGATAAAGCGAGAACGTACGATAGCCGCAGCGTTGCAGCGCGGCCGGCAGGCCGCGATTGACGCGGCCGGCGGCGATGCGCGTCACGAAATAGGCGAAGCGGCCGAACGAGCGCGCCGACAGCCCTTCGAGTACGTTGTACTCGGTGTACCAGCTCGGCCCGCCGTTGCCTTCGACCAAAAAATTGCGCTGCTTGCCGTCGAACGACTTGAAATGCGCGCCATAGCCGCGCGGCACCTTGATGCCGGGCGCCACGCGGATATCGAAGCTCGATTCGTCGTGGATGAGGATGATGTGCGGCGGCGGCGCCGTGGGTCGGCATTTATCCGCAAAGGGCTGCAAGCGTTCGGCGGCGACGGCATCGGACTGCATCAGCCCATGCGTCGTCAGTTCGGCAATGGCGTCGACGCCGGAGCGGGCGAAGGAGGATACGAGATTGCCGCCGTAAAAGGCTTCGAACGGCGCAAGCGGGAAATGCATTTCGAGCGCGACAAGGCCGCCGAGACAACCGATTAACGATAATGCCGCAACGCGCCGGCGTATGCGGAACCGATCAAAGCGCCAGGCGCATATCAGGAGAGGCACCAGCGCCGCGACGCTCAGCATCACCGCGCTTTTCAGCCCTGGGTAGATCGTGAACAGAAAGCTGACGGTGTCGGTATCGACGATCATCAGATCGACGAAATTCGCCGTCATCATCAGGACGTTGTATTTAAGCTGCGACAGCAGCACCAGCAGCGTCATCGGCACGAGCGAGACGAGGCCGGCGAACAGCGGCCGCCGCGTCAGTGCGATAGCGACGAAATTGAAGATTCCCCACGTCAGCAAAAATGCCGCCATCGCGGCACCGCTCGACTCGGTCGCGACCATGACCGCCAATGCGAGGACGTGCGGAAGCGCGATCAAGGCCAGCCGGTGCGATCCGTGCCAGGCCGGCAAACTAGTAACGGTGTGGCGCAGGCGTGAAACGTCGTGACGCAAGCGCAAAATGAGGGCACGCATGACCGCGCGGCCGTGCCCGGAAATGATCTACCCAGCGACAATTTCCCCAGCGCACGGCGCACTGTCATAAAACTGTAATTATTTCGTCATTTCAAGGATTTTAATGCGCTTGGGTTGATTTTCGTACAACCCAGCGACGATCAATCCCGCGAGCGATCGACCCGGCGAGGTCCTTGATCCCACCAAGGCTCGCTTGCGAGCCCGTGTTGCTCAAGATGCCGTGGATCAGTTTCTTGTCTTGTCCACCAGTGCGCGGTCCTTGATCCCACCAGGGCTCGCTTGCGAGCCCGTGTTGCTCAAGATGCCGTGGATCAGTTTCTTGTCTTGTCCACCAGTGCGCGGTCCTTGATCCACGGCATCATCTCGCGGAGCTTGGCGCCGACCTGCTCGATCGGGTGGGCGGCGCACTTGGCGCGCATCGCCTTGAACGAGGTTTGATTGACCTTGTTCTCCAGCATCCATTCCTTGACGAATTTTCCCGATTGGATGTCGCCAAGAATGCGTTTCATCTCGGCGCGCGTCTTGTCGTCGACGACGCGAGGGCCGGAGACATATTCGCCGTACTCGGCGGTATTCGACACCGAGTAGTTCATGGTGGCGATGCCGCCCTCGTAGATGAGGTCGACGATCAGCTTCACCTCGTGCACGCATTCGAAATAGGCCATTTCCGGCGCATAGCCGGCTTCCACCAGCGTCTCGTAACCGGCCTTCATCAGCTCGACCAGCCCGCCGCACAGCACCGACTGCTCGCCGAACAGATCGGTCTCGCATTCTTCGCGGAAGCTCGTCTCGATGATGCCGGCGCGGCCGCCGCCGATCGCCGCGCCGTAGGACAGGCAGAGGTCATGGGCGTTGCCGGACATGTCGCGGTGAATAGCGAGCAGGCACGGCACGCCGGCGCCGCGCTGATATTCCGAGCGCACGGTATGGCCCGGGCCCTTGGGCGCGATCATCATCACGTCGAGGTCGCTGCGCGGCTCGATCAGGTTGAAATGGATATTGAGCCCGTGGGCGAACATCAGCGCCGCGCCCTGCTTCATATTGCCGTGCAGGTGATGGGTGTAGATGTCGGCCTGCAATTCGTCGGGTGTGAGCATCATCATCACGTCGGCCCATTTCGCCGCCTCGGCGACTTCCACGACCGGAAGCTTCTGGCCTTGCGCCTTCTTGACCCCTTGCGAGATCTTGCGCAGCGCCACGGCGACGTCTTTGACGCCGGAATCGCGCAGATTGAGCGCATGCGCATGGCCCTGGCTGCCGTAGCCGATGATGGCGACCTTCTTGCCCTTGATCAGGTTCAGGTCGGCGTCGCGATCGTAATAAACACGCATTTTTTTCCTCACCCTGCTGCGGCCGAGATAAATGGGCCGACGCTATCCGCTGCAGCTTCTAGTTTCTGCTCGCCGCCGCGACAAGCCCGCCGTGGCGGGCCTCGCGCCGCGCCGGCGTAACGACGCTTTTCGCCGCGCCATCGAACTGGTCGCGGGCGCGGGCGATCTTGGCCTGGTTGCGTAAGGCCCAATCGCTTAAGCCCGAGACCGGCTGCAACAAATCGCGCCCCAGCGCGGTCAAGGCATATTCGACCCGCGGCGGAACCGTGGCGAAGACAGCGCGGGTGATCAAACCGTCGCGCTCGAGGCCGCGCAGCGTGAGCGTCAGCATGCGTTGCGAAATGCCGCCGATCGAACGGCGCAATTCGTTAAAGCGCAAAGGACCGCTACCGAGCCGCGTCACCACCAGGACCGACCATTTATCGCCGACCCGCGCGAGCACATCGCTCACGGCGCGGCAATCGGCAGGCAAATGCTTGTGTCTAGGTTTCATCGATGTGCCTTCTTGGCGAAGGCCCTTGGGGTCACTTACGTAGCCCTAGTTACGACTTGTCACTTAGGGATTCAACCATGCTCAGCTCCACGCATCCGCCCAAAATCGCCGTGATTGTCGGCAGCAATCGCCGCGATTCCATCAACCGCAAGCTCGCCCACGCTTTGGTACGGCTCGGCGCCGGCAAATTCGACGCGATCTTCGCACGCATCGACGACCTGCCGATGTACAACCAGGATAATGAGGGCAGCCTGCCGCCGGAGGTGGTGCGCTTCAAGAACGAACTGGCGCGCGCCGACGGCGTGCTGATCGTCACCCCGGAGCACGACCGCTCCATCCCCGCCGTGCTCAAGAATGCGATCGATTGGGGCGCGCGACCGTGGGGCAAGAATTCCTGGATCGGCAAGCCTGGCTTTATCACCGGCACCTCGCCGGGCGCGATCGGCAGCGCCCTGGCGCAGCAGCATTTGCGCTCGGTGATGACCGGGCTCGGCATGATCCTGCTCGGCGGCGAAGCCTATGCCACCTTCAAGCCGAACTTGATCGATGATCACGACAATATCGGCGACGAGAGCACCAAGAAATTCTTGGCGGATTTCGTCGATCGCTTCGCGCATCTGGTGCCCCGCTTGACCTCGGCGGCGCAGGCTTCGGCGGCGTAGGTTTGCTGAGAGTTGGTCCGTCACCCTGGGGTGCGAGCGTAGCGAGCCTCGAAGGGCGACGGCCCAAGCGGTGCAGCATCCTTCGAGGCCCGCGCATCGCAGCCAAGTGTACGCAGGCTGCGCCTGCTATGGCGCGGGCACCCGAGGATGCACATCCCCTCAAGTCCGCGCGCGATCGCGACCACGCCGGTGCGTGAAATTCGACCAAGCCGGCAGGTTCACGCGGTCCGCCTCATCACCACTATGTGACGTTTTGGCGATTGCCATGATTATATGCATAGGCAAAATGCATCTGTCGAATGGATGCCGCATTCGCCCGCGAATTCGCGGAATGATCGGAATCCGCAGCGCGCGGACGAACGCCGGCCGCTCGATCCGGTTTCGGCCTGCGCTTGCTCGAGCCTTCGACAAGGTGGACGGAAAGATACGGCGACCGCGCTAAACGGCTCAACGTATCCAGTAGCACCGTCAAGCCCAAGCTTAGGAGTGCAGCAACGACACTAGTCACTTAGCCGCTTAGAAAAGAGAGGTGTGCAATGAAATCGGGAGGAATCAACCAGAAACGTTGCGTCACACGACGAAACTTCCTTAAGGCATCCGGCGTCGCTGCGGGGGCCACCGGCTTGGCGCCGATGCTCTCCGCGCCGTTTGTGTCACGCGCGTTGGCCGACAACAAGTCGCTGTCGATCGTGCAGTGGAGCCACTTCGTTCCCGCATACGACACGTGGTTCGATAAATTCGCCAAGGACTGGGGCGAGAAGAACAAGATCGCGGTCACGGTCGACCACATCCCGGTGCAGAACGTTCCCGCGCGCGCGGCTGCAGAGGCGTCGGCTGGATCGGGACACGACCTTTTCGGATTCAACGGCTCCGGTGGCGCGCATCTCTACCGCAAATTTTTTATCGACGTCTCCGACCTCGTGAAGGAGACCGAGAAAAAGTACGGCAAAGTCAGCGTCATCGGCAAGCAGCTCGGCTACAACGCGGACGACGGCACCTGGTCTGCCTTCCCCGATTTCTACATCAACTTCCCGGGCATGTATCAAAAGAGCATGTGGGACGAGATCGGGATGAAGCCCGATACGTGGGATAACCTGCGCATCGGCGGCGCCAAACTGAAGGCGAAAGGGCATCCGGTCGGCATCTCACTCGGCCACAGCAACGACCCGAGTACGACGTGGCGCGGCCTATTGTGGAGCTACGGTGCTGCCGAGCAGGACGAGACGGGCAAGAAAATCGTGCTCGACAGCAAGGAGGCGGTCGAAGCGGTCAAGTACGTCGCCGCGCTCTACAAGGAGGCGATGACATCGGACGTGCTGTCGTGGAACGATGCCAGCAACAACCAGTACATCGATTCGGGCGTCGGCTCGTACATCGTCAACCCGATCTCGGCCTATCGGACAGCGCAGACGCTCAACCCGAAGTTGGCCGATGACATCTTCGTCATTGAGCCGCCGAAGGGCCCGGCAAAACAGATCATGGGTGCTGCTTCCGCATTCTACGGCATCTGGAAATTCGCCAAGAACAAGGAAACGGCGATCGAATTCCTCAAATACTACGCTGACAACTGGCCGGAAGCCTTCAAGGCGAGCGAGGGGTACAACAATCCGTGCTTCGCCAATCTCGTGCCCAAGCCGATGCCGATCCTGTCGAACGATCCGACCTCGACGCCGCACGACAAGCTGTCGATCCTGCAGGACTCGGACAGGTGGTCCGCCATCCCGGGCTACCCGGGACCGGCCACGCCCGCGACGGACGAGATCTACTACACCTTCATCATTAACGACATGATGACGAAGACGGCGACGGATCAATCGAGCGCCGAGGATTCGGTCAAATGGGCCACGCAGCAATGCGAGATCATCATGAAGAAGTGGGCCGGTAAGGCCTGATCGCGTAATCCCGGACCGCGCGCGTTCGTGCGCGGTCCGGACATGCCGTCGCTCGGTTCTCGATTAAAGCGATTATGCGCAAGTCACGCTCCCGCCCATGGGGAAGCGCGGCGCGGAGGCTTTCAATGGCTGCAGTATCGACAAGGAACATCGTCAAGAAATTTGGCGAGGTTCCCGCCGTCAACGGCATCAGTTTGGAGGTGCCGAACGGCGAATTCATGGTTTTGCTCGGCCCCTCGGGCTGCGGCAAGACGACGTTTCTGCGCATCATCTGCGGGCTCGAACAGCAGACAAGCGGCGACCTTCTGATCGGCGGCGACATCGTCAACGACATTCCACCGCGCGCCCGCGGCGTGGCGATGATGTTCCAGAGCTACGGCCTCTATCCGCACTTCTCGGTGCGCCACAACATCGCCTTTCCGCTGCGCACCCAGCGCGTGCCCGGCGCCGAGATCAAAAAGAAGGTGGCGTGGGCTTCGCAACTGCTTGGTATCGACCATCTGCTCGACCGCCGGCCGCGTCAGCTCTCGGGCGGCGAGCGCCAGCGAGTTGCGCTCGCACGTGCGCTGGTGCGCGAGCCGACCGCGCTGCTGCTCGACGAGCCGCTCTCGAATCTTGACGCCAAATTGCGATCCTCTGCCCGCCAGGAGATCAAGCAGTTTCAACAGCGGGTGGGTGTCACCACCATCTACGTGACGCACGATCAGGTCGAAGCCATGGGCATGGGCGACCGCATCGCCGTCATTGACCGCGGCCAGGTGCGCCAGGTGGGAACGCCGTCGGAAATCTACGACGACCCTGCCGATCGCTTCGTCGCCACCTTCGTCGGCACCCCGCCGATGAACATCGTCGCGCGCAATGGCGGCTATCTCGGATTCCGGCCGGAGAATTTCCTGCCGAAGGACATGATCAAGGACGCGGCTTTCACAGAATTTAAGTTCCGCGTCGACCGTTCCGAGTATCTCGGCTCGGAGCGGATCGTCTACGGCGTACTGGAAGGTTTCGACCCGAAAGACGTAATCACGGCAAAACTTCCTCCGGCTCACGTCGCCGACGAGTGGATCCGGCCCGGTGACTGGCATCCCTTCGCCGTGCGCGACAGCGCGCTGCGACATTTCGACAACCATGGCAAGCGGACGAGCCGCTTCTAGAGGGCATTTTCGCCAATGGTCGCAATCGCTGATTCAGTCCCCAAGCCGGCCGCGCGCTTCCGGTTTATCCTGGACCGGCGCGACGTGCTCGGCTCGATCTTGGTCGCTCCGGCGGTCCTCTACGTATTGTTGCTGGTCGGCGTACCGTTCCTGATGGCGGTGTATTACTCGCTTAGCGCCTACACGATCTACGATCCCTCGTGGCGCTTCGTCGGCCTGTCGAATTTCGCGGACATCGTTGAGAATCCCGTGTTCCGGCAGACGCTTTACAACACCTTCATCTTCACCTTCGGATCGCAGATCCTCGGCCTCGTCCTCGGCAAGTTCGGCGCACTGGTGCTGCTGCGCCCGTTCCCCGGCCGCAAGCTCGTCAGGGCGCTGGTCATATTGCCGTGGGCGGTACCAATCGCGCTCGCCACGGTCGCCTGGGAGTGGATGTTCGATTCGCTTTACAGCGTTATCAACTGGACGCTGATCGCGCTTGGCATCGTCACCCGCTCGGACGCGCCAAACTGGCTCGGCACGCCGCATCTGGCAATGCTGTCGGTGATCGTCGTCAATGCCTGGCGTTTCTTCCCGTTCGCGATCGTCATCTTCCTCGCTGGCATCACCGCGGTCCCGCAGGACGTGCTCGACGCGGCGACCATCGACGGCGCCGGTTTCTGGCGGCGCAACTACCAGATTATCATGCCGATGATTCTGCCGATTGTGGCCGTCGGCCTCGTCTTCGGCATCGTGTTTACCTTTACCGATCTTTCCATCGTCTTTCTGATGACCATGGGCGGTCCAGTGGACGCGACCTCAGTCCTGGGCTTCTCGGGTTTCCAGACCGGCATCAATTCCGGCGATGTGTCGCACGGCGCCGCCATCTCACTCTTCATGCTGCCGGTACTGCTCGTCGTGGTGGTGGCGATGCTGCGTTTCATCCGGCGGCGGGAGATCTGACATGCCGCGCGCCACTGTCACAAAAGCCCTGCAAGAGACCTCATTCTACGGCGCGGTTGCGTTTTTCTTGGTCCTCGCGGCCTTTCCTTTTTATTGGATGGTGATCACCTCGTTCAAATCGAACGCCGACCTCTACAGTGTCACTCACATTCCGTTCTGGTTCAACGATCCGCCCACGCTCGAGCACTTCCGCTATCTGTTCGAGCAAACGTTGTTCACAACCTGGCTGCTGAATTCCTTGATCATCGGCCTCTGTGTCACCGCTATCACCCTCGTCACCGCGCTGCCGGGCGCCTACAGCCTTGCTCGCATGACCGGCCGCAACGGCGAAGCTCTGGGGATCGGCATCTTTCTGACCTACCTCGTGCCGCCGACGCTCCTGTTCCTGCCACTGTCACGGGTGATCGCTGGGCTGGGCTTGCAGAACTCGATGTGGTCGCTGATCGTCGTTTATCCGACCTTCACCATCCCGTTCTGCACCTGGCTGCTGATGGGATTCTTCAAGGCGTTGCCGGTCGAGATCGAAGAGGCAGCGATCGTCGACGGCTGCAGCCTGTTCGGCGCCTTCGTCAAGATGGCGATCCCGCTGTCGCTGCCGGGCATCCTGACGGTTGTCATCTTCACCTTCACGCTGACCTTGCAGGAGTTCGTCTACGCGCTGACTTTCATATCCGCGTCTGATCAAAAGCCGATTACGCTTGGCGTGGCGACCGATCTCATCCGCGGCGACATCTTCTACTGGGGCGAGATCATGGCCGGCGCCTTGATTGCCAGCATCCCGGTGGCGATCGCTTACAATCTTTTTCTCGATCGGTTCATCAGCGGGATAACCGGAGGCGCCGTCAAGTAGGCGGAGCTTGCGGCCGCGCGCTAAACCATTTCGTTGGCAATCCACTGCGTGACCGATCGCTGGGTCGGTGACCAGCCAAGCTCGGCCGCCGCTTGGCCGCGCACGCGACTGTTGGATCCGAGCGAGAACACCGACAAATTTCGCCCCCAGGCTGCAATCGCTTCCTCGGCGGACCAGCCTTGCGGGGCGCTGAGGCCCAGCCGGGCCGCGATTGCGTCAGCGATTTCACCGAGCGCCGCCTCACCACTCTCGACATACATAAATGTACCGGTTGGCGCCTTGGCGAGCGCCAATACATAAAGCGCCGCGACATCGGCGATGTGCACGTTGGACCATCGGTTCAATCCGCGCCCGACATAACGCACTATCCCTGATGCTTTGGCTTGCCGCACGAGTGTGGGAATCTGGACGCTTTGCGCCGGCGGCCCAAGCGCATTGCCATAGATCATCGTATTGCAGAGGACGACGGAACGGATGCCGGCGGCCGAAAGCACCATCCGGTCAATTGCTACGCGTGCTGCCCTCTCAGGCAACGGCTCAATCGGCGTCGTCTCATTAAAGATACGATCCGATGGCTCGCCCATGGCGAGATCGGCGACGATGCTGCTGCCGCTCGAATGAATGAACGGTTTGGCGGAGCCGGCCAAGGCAGCGATCAAAGTCTCCACGGCGCTGCGATGATCGCTTGACGCGGCATTGATCACAGCATCGGCGGCTCGCGCTTCGGCATGCAGGATTGCCGCGTCGTCCAGCGAACCGATAACGGGTTCGACGCCATGCGCCGCGACCAATTCGGCTTTGGCCTCGCTGCGGACGAGGCCGCGAACTCGATGTCCAGCGGTGCACAGCGCCACGGCGACTGCACCGCCAATAAAACCACTGGCACCGGTCAGAAAAATCCGCATTTTTCGGCTGGATAAGACAGGCTACATCCCCTCAGGCCCGCGCGCGATCGCGACCACGCCGGTGCGCGACACTTCAACCAGGCCGACCGGCAGCATCAGGTTGATGAAGCTTTCGATTTTGTCGGACGCGCCGGTGATCTCGAACACGAAGTGTTCGGTGGTGGCGTCGATGACGCGGGCGCGAAACGCATCCGCAAGCCGCAGCGCTTCCATGCGATGATCGCCGGTGCCGCGCACCTTCACCATGGCCAGTTCGCGGGCAATGGCCGGGCCGCCGCTGCTCAGATCGACGACGCGATGCACCGGCACGAGACGGTCGAGCTGATTTTTGATCTGTTCGAGTACCATCGCCGTACCGCGGGTGACGATGGTAATCCGCGACAGATGCTTCTCGTGCTCGGTTTCCGAGACTGTGAGCGAGTCGATGTTGTAGCCGCGACCGGCAAACAGGCCGATTACCCGCGCCAGCACGCCGGGCTCGTTGTCGACCAGCACGCATAAGGTGCGCGTCTCGATCGGCTCGGCCGTTGTCATTGCCGGGTAGTGGGTGGTGGTCGTCGTCGTGTTCACGAAACTCTCCATCGGCGAGCAGTAAGTCGCGAGTGGCGAATAGAGAAATGGGGCTTTAACCTCGCTTCCACTCGCTATTCACTATTCGCTCTCTTAGACCAGCATCTTGCCCTTTTCGGTCACGGCGTCCTCGACGCGGGTCGTGGCGTCGCCGAGCAGCATTTCATTGTGCGCGCGGCCCGACGGAATCATCGGGAAGCAGTTCTCCGCCGGATCGACGACGCAGTCGAAAATGACCGGCTTGTTGACTTCGATCATTTCCCGGATCTTGTCGTCGAGCTCGCCCGGATGTTCGCAGCGGATGCCGTGGGCGTGATAGGCCTCGGCCAGCTTGACGAAATCCGGCAGCGCTTCGGTGTAGGAGTGCGAATAGCGGCCGCCGTGGAGGAGTTCCTGCCATTGCCGCACCATGCCCATATACTGGTTGTTGATGACGAAAATCTTGATCGGCAGGTCGTACTGCACGGCTGTCGACATTTCCTGCATGGTCATCAGTACGGAAGCTTCGCCGGCAATGTCGATGACGAGCGAGTCCGGGTGCGCAAGTTGCACGCCGACCGAGGACGGCAGTCCGTAACCCATGGTGCCGAGCCCGCCCGAGGTCATCCACCGCGTCGGCTCCTGGAAGTGATAGAACTGCGCCGCCCACATCTGGTGTTGACCGACTTCGGTCGTGATGTAGGTGTCGCGGTCTTTGGTCAGCTCGTATAGCCGCTGGATGGCGTATTGCGGCTTGATGATTTCGTTGGAGTTGCGATAGGCCAGCGACTTCTTCGCCCGCCATTTGCCGATCTGCGCCCACCAGGTTTCGAGCGCCTTCTTGTCCGGCTTGGCGCCGCTATGGTGCCACGCCTGCAGCAGGTCCTCGAGCACATGCGCGCAATCGCCGACGATTGGCAGGTCGACCTTGACGTTCTTGTTGATCGACGACGGATCGATGTCGATATGGATCTTCTTCGATCCCGGCGAGAAGGCATCGAGCCGGCCGGTGATGCGGTCGTCGAAGCGGGAGCCAACCGCGATCATCACATCGCAATCGTGCATCGCCCAATTCGCCTCCCAGGTCCCGTGCATGCCGAGCATGCCGAGCCATTGCGGATCGGCGGCGGGAAAAGCGCCAAGCCCCATCAGCGTCGAGGTGATCGGGAAGCCGGTGAGTTTGACCAATTCGCGCAACAGATCGCAGGCGCGACGGCCGGAATTGATCACGCCGCCGCCAGTGTAGAACACCGGGCGCTTGGCGGCGGCCATCATCTCCGCCGCGCGCTTGATCTTATCCGCGTCGCCCTTGAGCTTCGGCCGATAGCCGCGGTGATGGAATTCGGTCGGTTTGAAATAGCGCCCTTTGGCGAACTGGATGTCTTTCGGAATGTCGACGACGACCGGACCGGGACGGCCGCTGGCGGCGATATGAAACGCCTCGTGCAGCACATGCGGCAGATCGGCGACCGATTTGACGAGATAATTGTATTTGGTGCAGGGCCGGGTGATGCCGACGGTGTCGCATTCCTGAAACGCGTCGTTGCCGATGAGGTGGGTCGGCACCTGCCCGGTGATGGCGACGATCGGAACCGAGTCGCACAATGCATCGGTCAACCCGGTCACCGCATTGGTCGCGCCGGGGCCCGAGGTCACCAGCACCGCGCCGACCTTGCCGGTCGAGCGTGCATAGCCTTCGGCGGCATGCACGGCGCCCTGTTCGTGGCGCACCAGAATGTGCTGCACCTTGTTCTGCTGAAACAGCGCGTCGTAGATCGGCAGCACCGCGCCGCCGGGATAACCGAAAATGTACTCGACGCCCTGATCGGCAAGCGCCGCGATCACCATTTCCGCGCCGGTCATTTCACTCATCGCACTCTCCATCTACCCGCCGCAAATTCCAGCTGATGAACGGTTAACAATCCGGGTAATAAAAAAGGGCCCCGAAGGCCCTTGGTCGCGCACCGCCACGTCTCGCGGGTGGGCTTAGCCACCCCCGGCGGTGCGCTTCGATACGAGGATCAGGGAAACGAACGGACGCACGTGTCTGCCTCTGGTTGCTTTTGTCCGAATGCGAGCGGTTATAGGCATTGTGTCATGGTGGGTCAAGCAAATTGCGGCAACAATCTGGCTTGCGCACCCGCCGCCGCGTTCAAACTGCCGTTTGAAATCGCAAATGCGCGGCAAAGTGAAATCGTTAACCAATCTTAACAGTCACAGCGCGGCCGCGATTTCGCGCGATCGCGGCCTTTAATTTTCCCAAGCCTGTTGCTGGATTACCGCAGTCGGGGGCGTGGGCGTTCTGAGTTTTCCCGATCACGCGCTGCCGGTTTTTTCGGCGGAGGGGAGCAGAGGGGACATGTTCGCAACATATCGGATTGGCGCGCATCTGCGCTTTGCAGCCGTTGTTGTCGTCGGCCTCGGTTTATTGGTTGCGCCGCTCTCGCCGGCCAAGGCGGTGCCGCCGTCGGCCTCGGCGATTACTTCCAACGACGCCATTCTCAAATGGATCAACGGCTATCGTCACCGGCCGGATCCGGACCGGTTGCCGAGCGTGGTGCGGGCGCTTTCCGCCATGCAAGCGTTCAAGGCGGCGGAAAGCTCCGGTCCCTATGTCGGCTTCATCGCCGGCGTGCTCGGCAGTAATGCATCGCACGCCGAAGACTTGATCGCCAAAATGCTGCCGATCGATCCGTCGGATCACTGGGTGCTGGTGCGGGCCATCGCCTATTCCGGCCTGCCGAACTGGCGCGAATTGCTCGCGACCTTCGTCGACCGCATGGCGACGCGCCGCGCCATGATCGACAAATATCTCGACGGCAAGCTGCCGAGGCTCGAGCAGATCGATTTCCGGACCGACAAGCCCGGCATGTTCGACAAGATCAAGTCGACGCTGCACATCGGTAAAGACCAGAAAAAAGCCGTGGCGCTCGAGCCGACGCCGGAGCTGATCGACGTGTTATGGGGCTACTATCTCGCCACCGGCAGCTACGTGCCGATCCAGCGCGTGATCAAGCTTCTGCCGCTGGCCAATGACAAGGACAGTGCCGATAACCTCACCACCGGCAGCGCCGCCAAGTTTACGCTCGCCAGCAATGCAGTGCGCGATTCCGATTTGCTGGCGATGTTGAAATGGGCCGACAAGAGCCAACCCAAGGAAGTCAAAGTCGTGCTCGACGACGTGATCGAGACCGCGGAGACGGTCGACACGGTGCACATGCGCCAGGAGTCGCTCGCCGCGATCGAGGAGCTCAAGACCAAGGGTCCGAATTCCAAGCGCGAATTGTCCGGCTGGGGCCAGATCGGCCAGGGCGCGCTGTCGATGGGCTGCGTCGTTGCCGCGGCAACTGGGCAGATCGAATTGGGGATACCTTGCGTGATCGGCGGCGCCGCTTACACTGCCGGGCTGCAATACATGACGCATTAACTTCCCGTCACCCTGAGGTGGCCGCGAAGCGGCCCTCGAAGGGCGACGGCCGTTCATCCTTCGAGGCTCGCGGAGCTTGTCATCGGGCCGGCCACTTCGGGCCGGACCCGTTGGCTCGCACCTCAGAATGACGGAATTAGCAGCGATCAGCTCACGTGCGTCATTGCGAGCGAAGCGAAGCAATCCAGTCTGAGGGTTCGATCTGGATTGCTTCGTCGCTTACGCTCCTCGCAATGACGAACTCGGGGTTACTCCGTCAAAGCTTTGGACAGCCGCCGCAGCTGCGCCTCGATCGCCGCGGCGGCATCTTGCGGCTCGACCCATTCGAATTGCGGCAGCTGATTGCGGAACCAGGTCGCCTGCCGCTTGGTGTAGCGGCTGGTGTCGCGCTTCGCCTGCGCCACCGCTTCGGCCATCGGAATCTCTCCCTTGAGATGACGGATCAGCCACGGCACGCCATGCGCCTTCATGGCGGGCAGGTTGGGATCGAGATTGCGCGCCGCGAGCGCGCGCACTTCTTCCAGGGCGCCGGCCACCATCATGGCGTCGAACCGCGCGTCGATGCGGAGCTCGAGCTCATCGCGGTTCGGCATCAGAAAGACCTTGCCGGCATCGGCGAGATCAACGCGTGGCGGCGTGTTGTCCTCATGCCAGGCAGTCAACGACCGGCCGGTCGCCAGCACGACTTCCAGCGCGCGCGTTATGCGCGCGCGGTCGCCGGGTTTAAGCCGCGCCGCGGTCGCCGAATCGCGAAGCTTGAGTTCGGCATGCAGCGCGGCAACGCCCTCGGCGGCCAGTCGGCCGCGGACCTCGCGGCGGATCTCCGTCGGGATCGGCGGCACCGCGGCAATGCCGCGTGTCAGCGTCGAGAAGTAAAGCCCGGTGCCGCCGGCCACGATCGCCGGCTGGCCTTGGCTGAGTGTATCCGCCAGCGCCGCGGCGGCCTCGCCGAACCAGCGGCCGACCGAATAATTTTCCGCGGCGTCGACATGGCCGTAGAGGCGGTGCGGCACCCGCTTTTCCTCATCCGGCGACGGTCGCGCGGTAATGATGCGCAGGTCGCGATAAACCTGCATGGAATCGGCGTTGATGATGACGCCGCCGAGTTTTTCCGCGAGCTCGAGTGCCAAAGCCGACTTGCCGCTCGCCGTTGGGCCTGCAATGAGAATGATCTTGGACACGCGGTTGGGATCGCATGACATGTCTTACGTGGCAACGCTTATCTCGGCGCCGCAGCGCCCGGTGGTAACCGAGACCTTGGCCGCGCGCGTCGCCGAAAAGCTGCCGCAACAAGCGCGCGTCGGCACCTGGCTCCATCCGGGCGTCGCCATCGACATCGTGTTTGACGGTCCACCGGATAAGCCCGGCATCACGGCGGGCTTGCTGAAAAAGCTCACGCACGAAATACGCGGCGTGATCGGCGGCGCGCCGGTCGATGTCGTCGTTCAACCGCAGGACGTTCGCCGCAAGACGCTTCTGGTCGCCGACATGGATTCGACCATGATCGGCCAGGAATGCATTGACGAGCTCGCCGACTATGCCGGCTTTAAGGACCGCGTCGCGGCGATCACCGAGCGCGCGATGCGGGGCGAGATCGCCTTCGCGCCCGCGCTGCGCGAGCGGGTGGCGCTGTTGCAGGGACTTCCCGCCGCGACGATCGATAAAGTCATTGCCGAACGCATTCGACCGAACCCGGGCGCGGCAGTGCTGGTGCAAACCATGCGCGCGAACGGCGCTTATACTTGCGTAGTTACCGGCGGCTTCACCGCCTTCATGGCGCCGCTGGCGGCGGCAATCGGGTTCGACGAATACCACGCCAACACATTATTGACCGACAGCACGGGCCGCCTCACCGGCGAAGTGGCGGAGCCGGTGCTCGGCCGCGAAGCCAAGCGCGACACTCTGCTGGCGCTGCGGGAGCTGCTGCGGCTGCGGCGTGAAGACACGTTAGCGGTGGGCGACGGCGCCAACGACATTCCGATGATCGACGCGGCCGGACTCGGCATCGCCTTTCACGGCAAGCCGGCGCTGCGCGAAGCGGCCGGCGCCTGCATCGATCACGGCGATCTCACTGCGCTCCTTTACGCGCAGGGCTATCGGCGCGAGGATTTTGTAAAAGATGGATAGGGTCTACCTATGATCGTGATCCGGTTGGCCAAGATCGCAGTGATCGCGGCGCTCGCGGCGTTCGCGCTCATTGTCGCCTACGACAATGTGTTCGATTACAATTCGAACTACCAGTTCGTCCGGCATGTATTGAGCATGGACACGATATTTCCTGACAGCGTACTGAGGTCGCGCGCCATCGATAACGAAACGATGTGGCGCGCGGCCTATGCTCTGATCATCGCCACCGAGGCTTCAACCGGTTTGCTGCTCGCGCTGGGCGCAGTTATTTTGCTCGGCCGACTACGGGCGACTGCCAAAATCTTCAACCACGCCAAGCTCTGGGCGGTGGCCGGACTGACACTCGGGTTTTGCCTATGGTTTTTCGGTTTTATCGTGATCGGCGGCGAATATTTTGCCATGTGGCAGTCAAAGCTATGGAACGGGCAGGACGGCGCCTTCCGCATCGCCGGAACGATGCTCGCCGCGTTGGTTTTTATCAGCCTGCCTGACGGCGAGCTCGCCTGACGGCTCTGGCCGAACGCCCGACGATCTCCCATCTTCTTAATACGTATTGTTCGGAACGGCTTCCCCCGCGGCCTCCTGATGAACACCCAGTCTCAGGCTTCCAAGCGGCGACGCGTACGAGCGTTCTTGCTGAGCGACCGGATCGACACCGCCAATCTCGAGCATGACGGCGTGGTTTCGACCGCCCCGGTCACCTACAAATTCGGCAAGGACGGTTTTGTCACTTTGTTTCGCTACGGCGTTGCGGTGACCTTGTGTCTTTCGCCCGAGGAGGAGCAACAAGTTCTGCGCACGCTGGAACCTCGCCTCATACGTCCGATCACTCCGCCGGAGGAAGAGACATTATTGATCGAGGAGGCGCCCGATAAGGACGACCAGATTTTGCCGGGCGGTCCGCTGCTGCTCAAAACAATCACGCCTGAGCATCTGGTCGTCATCGCCGATGCCTTGTCCAAGAGCGTCGTTCTCGCTCGCGACGAACGCGAAGTCGCCGGCGTGTTCGAGATCGTCGAGCCATTCGCACGCCAGCTTGCCGAAAAAGGCCGCCTCTATGCCGGCCGACGGACCATCTTGAGGCATATCGGCAATGCGCTCCTTGTGCAGCACCGCCTCTCGGGACGGGTGGCGGTGACCGAGAAACCCGATGTGGTCTGGGACCGTCAGGATCTGGATCGGCTTTATGCGCGTCTGGAAGACGAATACGAGCTGAAAGAGCGCGCCGAAGCG
>Ga0187819_10000085_pt1 | contig 40638 bp, 34 predicted proteins | sample NC_wetland_sal_i_15_FD_132411 | JGI IMG/M metagenome (GOLD analysis project Ga0187819, IMG submission 132411) | Wetland sediment microbial communities from Neuse River Estuary, North Carolina, USA - SO4_4 | ecosystem: Environmental > Aquatic > Freshwater > Wetlands > Sediment | place: USA... | reverse complement strand
TGGTTACACTCTGCAGTCATAAGGCTGTTGCTCCTTCTTGGCAGAATTTCTTCCTGACAAAAGAGTTATGCCATGAAGCCACAGCCTTTTTCTATCTAATATGAGAAATTGCGGCTAGCGGTAGCTTGATTGCCGAGTAGGGGCGCAGCATTCTGCGCCCCTACCATCCGCCAACGATCCGTTGGCTTCTGTTACTGCCGCGCCACGGACTCTTGCCACTCATCCATCGTGAGAATGCAGCCTACGTTCTTCCGTCCCGCCCGTACTTCCGCGCCAAACGAAACGGCCGCCCCATGGCATCCAGCAGCCACGACCGCTTCTCTTCAGAGCCGCTCACCCAATCCTCCTCCGTGGGAGAAAGCGAAAGCCGTAGCAAGTATGCCGCGCCTCGCAGATAGCCTCCGCGCATCCTCATGCGAAACGCCGCACGCCCGAAAAGCCCAAACGGCGTGGCATCCGCCAAGCGCAGCCGGCTTTTGATTTGTGCAACCACTCGTTCCGCTGCGCCATCGGCCTGCACATCGCCCGCAACCTGAGCCGGCAGCCGAGCGCCGAGCACATCAGTCGCGAGCCGCAGTCCCACTCGCAACATGCGCTCCGCGCCTACTTCGCGCCCCGCAGCCATGGCCCGATCCCAATCGACGTCTTGCTTTGATACCAGCGCCGCCACGTCCGCGATCCACATCAGCCGCGTCCAGAAGTGTTTCGCACCGTGAATGCAGATCAGAATCAGCTCGTCTTCGGTGGACAGCGCCGGGACGTCATGGCCATCGAACTGCACGCAAGCCCGCCGCTCGAAAAGCTTCTCCACGGGAAGCGGCCGCGGATGGTAGCGAAACGTGTGCTCGGTGTGGAATTCGACAAGAAGTCCGGTATCGTGCTGCGTAAAAACATATTCACCCGGAAGCTTCTTCGCTTCGATGGCTTTCAGCGGCACCTTGGCTTCATATCCGAGCGCGATCATCATTTCCGTCGCCTGATGAATGTCTTTGCCGCGTACGATCAAATCAAGATCGGTGTATTGCCGGCTGCCGGGATCCCCGTAGCAACGCGCCGCCAGGACCGGGCCCTTGGTCAACAAGACCTCCAGACCTGACGCGGCAAAGCGATCGAGCAACCGGAACAGCTCTGCGGTGAGGCTCAGACTAAAAACCATTTGAGAGCGCTGCCACTCCCGCAATCTGTGGCGCATTTCCGCCGGCACAATCGACTCGTCCAAGTCTCGAAGCCGCATAGCCAGCAGCGGCAACACACCGTGCTCATCCGCAAGTGCCCGCAAGCTGGACCAATTCACCGATTTGCGGACCAACTCGTCCAGGCGCCGCACGTTGGGGTGGGGACTCGCGCACTCCAGCAGCGCGGCCCATTCGGGGGTCAACGCGCTGGTCGGATTTGTAGAATGTTGCGGCAGAAAGTCTCCGAGCTTACTTCCACGAAGGATACGCGAGGGCGCAATCACACACCAGCGCGAGCACTTTTATAGAGCGAACTATCGCACATCGGGAATCGCGGCACCGCGAGACGGTGCCGGTAAATCCGCTCACTCCGCCTCCGGTGGCAACGGGGGAAACTCCGCGTCAAACGCAGCATAGTGCCGGTGCGGCTCGTCGAGCTCATTCAAAGCCGCGCCTTCATACTCGATCCAAGCATGGGCCTCAAATTGTCCATCGGCCTTCCGCGTTCCAATGCGCAGGCTGGACGGGATGCCCTGGCGAGCCAGGAGCCACCACGGCGCCAGTGATTTCTCCAAACAGGTAGAAACGCCCAAGGGCGTACCGAGCGGCAGCGCGAACCATGCGTGCGGTCCGTGCGGCCTCTTCCGCCGCAGGACGAGCCGCCCGCCGAGCAGCTCCATTCGAAGAGGAAAGAAAACTTCGGAGGGCCGCCTGCGTCGCATTGAAGCCGCGAAACCTCAGGCTGAGAGAAATCATAGGCAGCAATACGGCGCTGCGCAGGAAAAGACCGCGCTCCGCGGAGTCCAGCGCCCTAAATCTTCGAAGGCGTTCCCACATCGGAGGGAACAACTTGGAGCAGGCCATTGTCGACCAGCCGGCCTAGCAGTTCGGCGAGATTTGCGCACAGCAATTCAGGTTCGACATCATATTCATCAAGAAGCTGTTGATAGGCGGCGGCGATGCTCGGCGCGGCTGTTAAGAGCCGCCACATCCGGGTCCCCGTTTGGTCCAAACCGAAATAGCGCTCCGTCTCGAGATTCAGGAAAACGGACTCGTTGTCGAGAAAACGGACCATCACGTGCGGTGGCACCGCAACGCGATTTGCGAACGAGAACATTACTAGAGCTCCTTTGCCGGAATCCGCGGGGATAAACTATCGGTTCGACGCTTCGAGTAGTGCTCTAACACTAGCACTTCACGCCAAAATCCCAAAGATGCTTGGCCGCATCAGCCAGGCTTTGCGGGTGCCCCAAGCCGTTTCCCCGGCCCTCGCCGGATTGTCTTCGGAAAGAAGACACGCTATAAACTCTTCCGTGCCTGAGCCCGCGATTGCCGTCGACTCCCTCGAAAAATCATTCCCGCCAACGCGCAGCGGCTGGCGCACTTTCTTGCAGCCTTTCGAGGAGCCAACCGCCGTCGCCTTGGCGGGCGTCTCTCTTGAAGTTCGCGAAGGCGAAGCGCTCGCGCTCCTCGGCGCGAACGGCGCCGGCAAGTCCACGCTCCTGCGGATCCTGGCCACCCTTCTGCTGCCGACGCGTGGCGCAACGCGCGTCGCCGGGTATGATGCCGTCCGCCAGCCGAGGGAGGTCCGCCGGAGGCTGGGATACCATGCCGGAACCGACCACGGTTTTTACGCCCGGCTTACGGGCCGGGAAAACCTTCGCTTTTTTGGCAGGCTCAACCACCTCTCGAATGCCGCCGCTAAACAGCGCATTTCTCAACTGGGCGACCAATTTGGACTCGGCGAAGCCCTCGATCGCCAGGTGCGCACCCTGTCTTCAGGAACGGTCCAGCGCCTGAGCCTCGCTCGCGCCTTGGTTCATCAGCCGAGCGTGCTTCTTCTCGACGAGCCCACGCGCAGCCTGGACGCCATCGCCGCCATGGAGTTCCGCCGCTTCCTGAAAAAAGAAATCGTACAGCGCGGCGGGACCTCTCTGCTCTTCGCCTCCCACACGCTTCGGGAAGTCGAACTGCTCGCCGATCGCGTTGCCGTCATCGACCATGGACGCCTGCTGGGCTGCGACACGCTAGCGGTCTTGAAGCGCCGCACCGGGTCGTCCACTTTGGAAGACGTTTTTCTGCGGCTCACCGGACGCAGCCACAGCCCGCCGAGCGGGGACGCCGCCCCATGATGCGCATCGCGCGTGACTTGTGGCTTTTCTTCTGGCGCGACCTCGCCATCGCTCGCACCTATCGGGCTCCGTTCATCCTGGACGCCATCGAAGCGCTCTTCGGCGCCGCCATGTTCTACTACATGGCGAAATTCGTGGACAGTCCGGGGCTCCGGCACTCCCTGCCGCAGGGCACCAGCTACTTCGCGTTCGCCTTGGTCGGTTGGATATTTTTCGAGTATCTCCACGCGGCCATGGACACCTTCGATCAGAGCATCCAGGAAGCGCGCGACAGCGGCACCCTTGAACAACTACTGATCACGCAGACTTCGCTTCCGGTCATGCTCGCCGGCTCCTCCCTTTATCCCTTCGCCGCTGCGTTGCTGCGCATCGCCGTATACCTTGCTTGGGGGACCGCGCTTTTCAGTTTTCCCCTGCGCGGCGCGAATTGGCTGTCGGTGTGTGTGGTTCTCCTCGCGACACTGCTCGCGTTCTCCGGCCTCGGCATTCTCTCCGCGAGCTACGTGCTGCTTTTCAAGCGAGGCAATCCGGCCAAGTGGCTGTTGCTCTCCTTTTCCAACGTCGCGGGTGGCATGCTTTTTCCGATCCGCATTCTGCCGGACTGGTTGCAGTTTGTGGCGCGCCTCAATCCGGTTACTTACGCGCTCGATGGCATGCGCTCCGCGCTGCTGTCCGGCACCAATCTCGCCGGAGTGTGGCGGCCGGTCGCGGTTCTGCTTCTGATCGCCGCGATCCTTCTACCCGCCTCGATAGCCGTCTTTTCCTGGACCCTCCGCCGCACCAAGACGACTGGCACGCTCACCCACAGTTGACCGCGGAGTGCGGCGGCTTCAGCAAAATTCAAGGCCAGCAAAACACAAGGCCGGCTCTCTACCAGAGCCGGCCCAAAATGCCCTACCAACAATTGTTCTCGCAGCTTAGGACTTCTTTTTCTTCAGCTTGATATCGATTCCCGGAGCGATCTGCGCGAGCGCGTCAAGCCCCTGCTTTGCCTGCTGCCCGTAAACTCCATTGGGATCCAGCTCCACAGCCTTCTGATACGCTTCGACGGTGCCCGGCTGGACCACCACTTGCATCTTGTCGCCGACTTGTTTGTATTCCATCGCACCGACCAGCGACGCACCCAGCAGATACCACGCCTGCGCGCTCTTGGGATCCAGTTCGGTCGCTTTCTTCAGCGGCTCGACGGCTTCCTTCATTTTGCCGACGTTGTACAGCGTAATCCCCGCGTTGCGCCACGCTTGCGCTGCATTCGCCGGATCAAGCTCCGCGCTCTTCTGGTACGCGGCCATCGCATCTTCGATCTTCCCGGAGCGTCCCAGGATTCCGCCAAGATTGTTGTAGTAGGCCGCCGAAGGCTTCAGCGCGACCGCCTGCTTGTACGCATTGGCCGCATCGTCGGCGCGTCCTGCCGTCTCGTAGGCATCGCCCAGCCGCGCCCAGATCAGGTGCAGGTTGGGGTCTTTTTCCGGCGCCGCCGCTTTGGCCGCTTCTAATTCCGTAGCCGCTTTGCCGGACAGGTCCGTCACTTGCGCTTTCAGCGCGTCACGCTGGTCGGCAGGCGCCTTCGGCAGGTCCGCCTTGGCCTGGTTCGCCTGCGCGAGCAGCGCGATTCCTGCGTCGAAGTGCTGCTTCATGCCCTGGAATTTCGTCTTCTCTTCTTCCTGCTTCTTCGCCTGCTCCGCATATTCCGAACCCTGTTTGGCGACGATGTCTTTGAAGTTCAGAACGATCTTGGGCGTCTCCGCCGCTCCTACCTGGACTTTCGCCGCTTCGTACGGCTTGCTTGGCGGAGGAAGTTCCACAGTGATGGTGTAAAATCCCGAGCGTAGATTGCGGAATGCGAAACCTCCGTCTTTGTCCGTCTTGGTCTGCATCTTTGCCCCCTGATCGCTCACAGCATCGATGGGGATATCAACCCACGGCTTGCCGGCCACGTCGAGAATTGTGCCGGATATCGTGCCTTGGGCGGCCGCACGCGGCGGGACAACGCAGGCCAGTGCGGCGGCCAGCATCACGGCGAGCACCCATGACTTGTTCCCGTTGCACCGCAAAGCGGTGAACCTAGTTGGCTTCATGCTCCATTCTCCTTTTGTAACTGGGGAGACCCTACCCCGAAGTCCCCGAGCGGCTTGCGCCCTATTATCCCTAATCCGGGCCAGATTCCAAGCTCAACGCTGCGCCACAACCGCTCGCCGGTAGGGAATCGGGTCCGGCACGCCGGCTTCGGCAAACGCCCGAAGGCGCAGTAAGCAACTATCGCAGGCGCCGCAGGCCACCTCTTCGCTCTGATAGCACGACCAAGTTAGATGCAGCGGCGCGCCCAGCTCGATGCCGCGGCGGATGATCTCGCTCTTCTTCAACGTGATCACCGGCGTCACGATTTTGATTTGCGTCTCCGGTCGCGTGCCCACGCGAATTACTTCTTGAAACGCCCGGTAGTATTCCGGTCTGCAATCAGGATAGCCAGAGCTGTCTTCCGCCACCGCGCCGATGTAAATCGCGCCCGCACCGATGGCTTCCGCCCAGCTCACGGCCACGGAGAGAAAATGCGCGTTGCGAAATGGCACGTACGTGACCGGAATGCTGCTGCTGTGGTGTCCCGGGGCGTGCAACTCATTTTCCGGAACGGCGATGCGCTTGTCCGTAAGCGCTGAACCGCCGATCGCGCGGAAGTGATCGAGCTGCACGATCAGCCGATCCCGCACACCGTAAAAATCGGCAATCTCGTTAAACGCGTGCCGCTCGCGCTCCTGCGTTAACTGGCCGTAGCCCGCGTGCAGCAGCGCAATGTCTGCAGCGCCGTGCCGTTCGCGTGCCACGGCTGTGCTCACGCAGGAATCCATGCCCCCACTCAACAGCACCACGGCTTTCGGTTTTGCTGATTTCTTTTCCATCGATCATCAGTATAGCTCTTCTCGGACAGGTCAGTCCCCCCGGCCCGGCTTAGACCACAGGCTCTGAGATCCCGAGGGAAGCAGGGTCTGTCTGTCCACGGATTACCTTTGCTTTCCGGATGGGGTTAAGAAACTTAAGTTGTCTATTGACAATATCAACTTGTGGATTCAGACTGTTTGTGTTTAATGGGTTTCCAATGGACATTTCTAAGGCACTCTGCCCTAACTGCAATGCACCCCTCAGCGTCACCCGGATGGCTTGCCCGGCCTGCAAAATGAGCCTCGAGGGTGAGTTCGAAGTTTCGGCCCTGGGAAAACTCAGCCCCGACAACCAAGCCTTCGTCATCGCCTTCGTTCGCCACCACGGCTCGCTGAAGAAGATGGAGAGCATTTTCGGAATCAGCTACCCCACGGTCAAAAACCGCCTCAACGCCATCGCGGCAAACCTGGACAAAAACTTTGAAAATCCTTCGCCAAATCTCTACGTGCTGGAGCAGTTGTCCCGTGGAGAGCTTACGGTCGAAGAAGCCCTCGAGAGACTCAGCTAGAAAAACAGAAAGGAGATAGTCGCCATGGGAGAAGAAAGAAAAAAGGTGCTGGAGATGTTGGCGGCCGGAAAGATTTCCGCTGAAGAAGCGGAAAAACTGCTCGACAAACTGGCAGGTGGTGCGTCGAACCAGACCCCTGCCGGAGAACCGCCGGCGGCTTCGTCTACACAACCCGCTGGAAAGCCCAAGTACTTGCGGGTCGTCGTGGATAACCCTGGCCGCGATCAGGTGAACGTTCGCATCCCGCTCTCTTTGGTGGGATCGGGCCAACGGTTGCTGGCGGTGATGCCGGCGCGCGTAACGGAACGCCTGGCCGAATACGGTATCGACGCGGCTATGCTCTCGTCGGCGGACTGCAAGGATTTTGAGAGCCTGCGCGACGTCAACATCGATGTGGATAAGGGAAACGGAAAAAAGGTGCGGATTTACTGCGAATAATTGCCAGGTAGCTTAGACGCCGCGCATCGCCGGGTCCCACACGAACTTGTGCAATTGCAGCCCCAAGCGCACCGGCAAGCCATCTGCGAGAATCCATTCCACCAGCGTGCGCGGCTCCAGCCCTTGCCATTTCCCCGCCGGATCGTCAAAGACCGGCGAAAACAGAACCTGCCGCACACGCTCCGGCAGCCGATGCTGCGCCGTGAATTCCCGCGCAAACTCATAATCGCGCCGAGTGGACAGTACAAATTTCACTTCATCGCCCGCGTTCAGCTCTTCGAGATTGCGCATCTCAAACGTGTCCGCTTCGCCCGAGTCCGGGCACTTTACATCCACGATCTTGATCACTTCCTTGGCCAGCCGGCCCACGTATCGCTCGCCGCTCGTTTCGATCATCACGGTGTAACCGGCCGCGAGCAGCTTTTCGGACAGCGGATAGATCTCGTCCTGCAAAAGCGGTTCTCCACCCGTCAACTCCACCAAGGGCACAGCGGCGCCGGAAGCATGCATAGCGTCGCGCCGCCCAGCCAATTCATCGACGCGTGCCAAGACTTCGTCGACGCCCATTTTCTTTCCGCCATGAAACGCGTACGCCGTGTCGCACCAGGTGCACCGAAGATTGCAGCCCGTCAGCCGCACGAAGATGCACGGCAAACCCGCGCGGGTTCCTTCTCCCTGAATCGACTTGAAGATTTCGGTGATGAACATAGCTTGTGATTCGCGTGTTCTAGTGGTCGCCGGAGCTGGTCTTGCGCGGAACCTTGTATCGCAGCCGCCAGATCGCCGCGGCAAACACAAGCACAGCGATCACCAGCCGCGGGTATCCAGGCGAAAGACCCATGGAGTGGAACACGGCAATGTAGCCCAGCATAACCAGGAGAACCGGTACAAAAATGATGTAGAACGCGCGATTCACTGTTGCCTCCGCCGTTGTAGTGGCCGCCTTCTGAGGCGGGCGCTTTGCTGTTGCCCCCGCCCTTGAACGGCGCTGCGATTTTGCGGATTCTCGTTGGGTCTTACACCTCAAAGGCGGGAGCTAGCTCCCGCACTCCAACCTTCACGCACCCGGCCGGTACTGTGCGCTTGTCGTGTCCGTCTCCCACACAACCGTGTCGGTCACGCGCGCGCCTGGCGGCAAATCCTTCAATTGCCGCGTGATCTCGTCATAGAAATACTTGGCCATATTTTCCGCCGACGGATTCATGGTGCGGAACGCCTCGAGATCATTCATGAACTGATGATCCAGCCCGCCAATGACCTCGCGCATCACTTGCTTCAGTTGCGTGAAATCGCACAGCAAACCGATGGTGTCGAGCTGCGGCCCCTCCAGCGTGACGCGCACGCGATAGTTGTGACCGTGGGGGTTCTCGCATTTGCCGCGATAGCCTCGCAACGCGTGCCCTGCCGAAAACGTCTCTTCTACGCTGACTTGAAACATTCTTCTCTGTGACCTCTGTGCTTCCGTCTCCGTGCCCTCTGTGTTAGTTCTTGTTCTTCTGCAAGATTGGGGCAGGCTGTACCGCTTCGAGAAACCGCGCCACGTCGCGCAATTCCCGCGTCATTCCATACTGCGGCAACGACTCCAAGAAAATTTTACCATACTGCATTCGCTCGATACGGCTGTCGAGCAGCGCCAGCACGCCCCGGTCGGTCTTGGTCCGGATCAAACGCCCGAAACCCTGCTTCAAAGCCAGCACCGCCTGCGGCACCTGAAATTCCGCGAAGGCGTTGCGCCCATCTTCCTGCAAGGCGCTCACGCGCGCAGCCACGATCGGGTCGCTGGGCACCGCGAACGGCAGCCGGTCCACGATCACGCAAGAAAGCTGTTCGCCGGGCACGTCCACGCCCTGCCAAAAGCTCGACGTGGCGAACAACACCGCCCCCGGCGTGTTCTTGAACCGCTCGAGCAGCACGGACCGCGGCGCCGTGCCTTGCAACAGCAACGGAAATGACACCCGGCCTCGCACGCGTTCAAACAAATCATTCATCTGCGAATAGCTGGTGAACAGGCAGAATGCGCGGCCCTGGCTCAACTCCAGCAACTTCACGATTTCATCCGCCGCAGCAGCCGAAAATCCGGGGTTGCGCACATCGGGTATCGTTCGCGGCAAGTACAACAGCGCCTGCTCCGCCCAATCGAACTCCGACGGCAGAGCGCTCTCTTTGGTGTGATCCAGGCCCACGCGCTGGCGAATGTACTCGAAGCGCCCTCCGACCGTGAGTGTCGCCGACGTAAGAATCACCGTATCGAACTTCTCGAACAATCGCTCTCGCAGGATCTGGCTGACATCGATCGGCGTGGCCGCCAGAAAGACGCCTTTGTTCCGCCGCTCGTACCAATACACGAAATTCCGCTCGTTCGATTCGAAAAGGAATGCGAGCTCCTGCCGCAGCTCGAAGCTCCGCCGCGCGATGCGCGTAAGTTCCTCCGGTTTTTGTGCCAGTGCCGCGAATTCGGTCTCGAGTGACTTCAGCGCCGTCGCGAGCGCGTCGTAGGCTTCGCGGTGCTGCTCCAAAAAAGCCTCGCGCTCGTTGCGCGAAAACGGAAACCGTCCGTCCTTGGCCGGAAATAGCTCGAAAAATGCGCGGCAGCGTTCGCGTATCCGCTGCGTGCGGCGCAGCAGCGACGCCGAGCCCAGACGCAGCAGCCGCAGCGTCTGATCGGCATCCCGCGCCAGCTCTTCGAACCGGTAGTTCGAAATCTGCCGTCCGAAATAGTCGCTGGCCACGTCCTCCATCTCGTGTGCTTCGTCGAACACTACCGCGGAATACTCCGGCAAGATGTTTCCGAAATCGTCCTGCTGGAGCGCCAAATCCGCAAAAAACAAGTGGTGGTTCACGATGATCAGGTCCGCCTCATTCGCGCGCTTGTGCATCGCGGTCAGGAAGCATTGGTCGAACTCTGGACATTTTTTCCCCGTGCAGGTCTCACGCCGCGCGTCCAGCCGCGACCACAGGTCGGAATCATCAGGCAAGAATGTCAGCTCCGCGCGGTCTCCGGTTTCCGTCAGCTTCGACCACTCTCGTATCTGCCGGAACTCGTCGATCTCCTCGATGCCTTTCAACATCGGCTGATCCGCCATCTGGTGAACCTTCACGCGGCACAAAAAATTCGATCGCCCCTTCATCACCGCGACCTTCAGCTGCGGTGCGAAATGCTTCTGCAAAAAAGGAATGTCCTTCTGATACAGCTGTTCCTGCAGAGACTTCGTCGCCGTCGAAATCACCACCCGCCGGCCGCTGCAAATCGCCGGCAGCAGGTACGCCAGCGTTTTCCCCGTACCCGTGCCCGCCTCCACGACGACGTGGTGCCGAGTCTCGAACGCGTCGTGCACCAGCTCCGCCATTTCCAGTTGCGCCCGGCGATGTTCGTAGCCTCCGATCATGCACCGTTCCAGCAGTCCGCCCGGCCCGAATACTTCCTGCATCGAGGGCTTGGTTTGCACCTCGCGCGAATCCTCATCCTTCACCGCTGCCGCTTCTCGCGAGTTCGAAGACTCTTCTTCCAACGGAACATACGTCCGCGGCGCTGGAGAAGTTTTCGCAAACGTCGGAGGCTGCTGTTGCCGCGTTGCTGCCGTAGTCTCACGCTTGGCCAATATCGTGTCCCGCACACCCGTCTTTTCGCTCAGATACGCGCTTCGCTAAAGATAGCACACGGAGTGACCACCCAATTACATTGCGAGACAACCATCGAACTCGTCCCCTTCAGGCTAAGAACTGCCTTCTTCTCCAACTCGACAGAGAGGGTCGGTTCTGCAGGCCAACATCCCGCAGCGGTGTTGCATCAGATTGAACAAGCCACTTGATTTGATCTCTTTGCCGCTCGCATCAAGAGCTAAACTACAGAATGGGGCGTAGAGTCCAACTCAAACCTTGATTCCCTCGCGGGGTGCCGAATGAGCAGCTATAAGCCTTTTCTTTGTGTCCTCTTAGCGCCGGCCCTTTTCCTGGCCTCTTGCAGCGGCTTCAAGCTAACCTCTGGCGGCGGGGTCGCCAGCGGTACTGCCACGTTGAGTCTCACGCTCGTGGCCACGCCACCGACACCTCCGCCCAGTTTGTCGCTTCTATCGTTCAGCGTGGACGTGACCGGCATCTCGTTGACCCCCTCCACCGGAACGGCGCAGAGTGTCTCGCTCAATTCCACCACCTACACCGTCGATCTGACCAAGCTGCAGAGCGACTCAGCGTTCCTAGGCACGAGCACCACGCTTCCCTCGGGCAGCTACACCAGCGTCACCGTGAGCTTTTCCAACCCGGTCCTCTGGTACTGCATTCCTGCCACGCAAGTAGCGGCCGGTTGCGCTGCTGGCGGTGTGACCCGAGTTATCGGGGGAGGCACGGCGCCTCCGATCACTATGCCTCTGACTTTGACCGCCCATCAGCAGACCGGGCTCGCCATCAACTTCAATCTTGCCAAAGCCATCTCCGTAAATTCTCAGGGAGTGCCTTCCATCAATCTCGCTGCTTCGAATGTACTCAGCGCCAACTCGCTCCCTGCAACCGCAACAAGCCTCGCAACCGGCCAATTGGACTTCGTGGAAGATGTCATCGGCGTGATCACGTCCGTCAACGCATCGGGTCAGACCGTCACCGTGCAAACCGCGACTCGCGGGAACATCACCGCGAAGGCGGGCACGACTACCGTCTTCTCTCCGAATTGCACGAGCCAAACTTTCAGTTGCGTCCTTCAAGGGCAAGTGGCCAGCCTGGACTTGGCTCTAGACACGGGCGGCACCTTCTCTTTGCTGGAGTACGACCCGCTCGCTGCAACCACCGGCGATTGGGTCGAAGGTATCGTTACCACGATACCTTCCTCTTCGACGCAGTTTCAGATCGTCGCAAACGATTTGGTCGCCTCATCGACCAATAGCTTACTGGCGAGCAGCGCCAGCGCGCTGGTAGGCGCCCCGGTGCAAATCACCCTCGTGAATCCAGGCATTTTCACGATCGACACCAAAGGCCTCACGGTTCCGGTCACCAGCTTCGGCGGTACGGACGCCTCGATCTTAGTACCCGGCCAAACCGTCGCCGTGCACGTTACGAGCTTCACTGCTGCGTCTGGCAGCACGCCTGCCGCGGTCAGCGCGAACACACTAATCCTGCGTTTCACTCGAGTCCCAGGAATCGTCCTCGCAGCCACGTTCCCAACATTTAGCATTCAATCTCTACCGCCTCTATTCGGCCTCACCACGCCGAAACTCGTGCAACTCTCCACCGGATCGCCCAGCACGAATTACGATGGAGTGACCAGCGGAAGCAGTCTTACGGCGGGCCAAACGGTCTCGATCCGCGCGCTCTACTACGGTCCAGTTTCTGCAACCCCGTTCAGCGCGGCCAAGGTCAGGGTCCCGTAGCCGGAAATATCTCGTCTAGTAAACGAAATCGGGCCGGTCCGAGTCACCGGACCGGCCCGTTCCCATTCTCCGGTGCTGCCTATCTCAACGCCCGCCTCAGGCCGGCTGCGCGCCGCCAATCGTCGTGTTCGGTGGCAATGGCGGAGGCACAAAGGGTCCCGTGGGCGAGCCAGGCGTAGTGGTTGGCTGGACCTGCTTGTACAGCGCCAACGAAATCGACCCCATGCCCCAGATCCAGATGCCCAGCGCGGCCAGTATTCCAAGTACGTGCACGTGCTCCAAAGGCGTGTAAGCCACACGCACGAGCACGAACCCCAGCGCCATTCTTCCGATCAACTGCCAAGTGTCCGTCGCTTTGCCGAGAATCCAATTGCCAACCACCGTGCCCACTACGAGCTCCGCACAATTCAGCATCAAAAACCACAATGCCACCGCGAGGACCCCGAGCGGTATGCCCACCACTGTGATGCAAGCGATGATCGCTGCGATCGGCACGCCGAAAAAAACCAGCACACCCAGTCCGATGGGAGCTCCATACCGCTCCGCCTCGTTTATCGTTTGCTTCCCGAATCTCGGGGCCAGCAGGATCAGTACCATCCCCAGCAGAATGAACGCCGCCGTCCATATCACTCGCCAAACATAATAGTGGCCCTGTTCGTAGCGGGGTTTATGCTCCCTCTTGTGGTACTCGACCGGCGACGCCAGCTTGGCATTCGGTGACACTTCCGCCGGCCGGTCTCCCTCAAACCAAATCGGCCCGTCGATCTCTGCGGTCGAGCCGATATCCAGCGTGTCTCCCTTGGCCCGAACCCCACCCCCCACCGTGCCCGAAATTCCGGTGTGCTCCGAGAAAACCAGCAGGTCGCGTCCCAAATGCCCGTCCAAACTCAAGCTCTTCACAAATATCGTCATGCTGCCGCCGATTTTTCCCGCGCCGTCCAAACTAAAGCTTTCAACAAACGCCAACACGTTTCTCGCCACACTCCCACTGAGGGTTATATTGTTCGTGAACGCGCGAATATTCCCTTCCACCTGCCCGGTGACGTGCAGTGACTGCGCGAACGCAATGACGTCGCCTTTCACGACCCCGCTGACGCTGGAATTCTCGGAGAAAAGGTACACATCCCCTTCGACGGTGCCATTCACCCGGGTCCGGTGCCCGAACAAGAAGATATCGCCCTTCACCGTCTCATCTTGTCGCACCTCCACAAAATCACCTCTGCGGAACTCCGACGCCGAGGCCGCCGGTGGCATCGCCAGTGTCACTCCCGCGCACAATCCCGCCAGCACCAGCGCGTGCACCGAGCTGCGTCGCAGCCTGCGCCGGAAGAACGCCAGACCGACCCCCCCGAGCGTAAGCAACGCCAGCACCTCGAGCAGCGTAATCATCGATTGCCATCCTTTCCAGAAGGCGCCTTGAAATACCAGCAAGCTCACCAAGTTCGTGCTCCCGAAACCCGCCTGATCCAACTGCTGCTGCCAGGGCTCCACATAACCCGTATACAGCGCATACACGCCCGTAGCCGCCAGCCCGAACGCTACTCCCCAGATCCATTGCATCGACCTACGCGCCCGCTCCTGAAACTGCGCCAGTCGCGCCGGCAGCGCCTCCTCTTCCTCCAGCATCGCCCGCGTCAACAGCCGCGACTCGCGCTCCAGCGCCCGCAGCAGCGTTCGGCACGCGCTGCACTCCTGCCCGTGCGCCGACACCTCCTGCGCCCGCACCCGGTCCAGTTGCCGCTCGATGTAGAGCAGGCACGTCATCTCATCCAAATGTTGCATCGCTCGATCGGGCGATGGATTGTCGGCTTCCTTCACAGCGCTCCTCCCGCCGCCAGCGCGCCTGTCTCCCCCAGCGCCTGCCGTAGTTCATGCCGCGCGCGCAGCAGCACCACGCCCACAAAGGCTCGCCGCACACCCAGCGCATCGGCAATCTCGTCGTAGCTCATATCCGAGTAGTAGCGCATCACCAGCGCCATGCGCGCCCGCGACCCCAGCTTATCCAGCGCCCGCCGAACTTCCTCGCTGGTACGCTGCTCGATCAAGCGGTCCAGTTGGCTCGGGTCTGGATGTTCCAGCGGCACATTTTCCAGGTCGTCAGTCTCTTTGTCTTGCCGGGTTTTTCGCCGCCGCAGCAGGTCCCAGCAATGGTTGGCGGCCACTTTGTAAAGCCAAGCCGAAAACGAGCGGGTTTCGTCGTATTGGCTCAGCTTGTCTCGTAATTTCATGAAGATTTCCATCGTGGCGTCTTCGGCGTCTTCACGGGTCGGCAGCGCCCGACGGCAAAACCTGAAAATCGCGGCGGCGTAGTCCCGATACAGCTCGCCCCAGGCTTCGGCATCCCCTGCCCGTGCCCGTGCGATGGCCTCCGTCGGCTCTGTCTTTCCCGGCGCGCTCATCCGATCTGGTCTCGGCGCATCCATAGACTAGTACGCAGCAGAGCATGAAAAACTTACACAAACCTAACAAGGGGGCCCCCCACAGAGCGGTAGGTCCCCAAACCAGCCGTCGCAGCACTCTAGCAGAATTAGCCCGTATCGCCAGATCCCGGCCAAAAAAGACGGCCCGGCACCTTCGCCGGGCCTCTTGGGAGGTAGGCGCCGGGCTTTCAGACCGGGCGAGCCGTTCGATAATCGCCGTCAGGCTCCCTAGAACGTGAACTTCGCCGCAAGCTGCAAGCCCCGAGGCCCGCCACTGCCTAGGAACGGATACCCGATCCCCACGTCGCCGGTTGAAGTCAAACGATAGTTCCCAGCCGACTGGCCCGTTGGCAGGAACCCGTTCTGAGCAGCATCCGCGATGAACAGCGGCAGGTATGGGTTGGCGAAGTTCGGATGGTTGAGGAGGTTATAGGTTTCAAATCGAAGCTCTAATTTCACTCGCTCCGTCAGCTGCGTGTTCTTAAAGATTGAGAAATCGAGCTGGCGGAAGTGCGGCCCAATGAGTGAGTTGCGCCCCTCATTCCCAAAGTGCCGTGTGCCAGGGACGCACGACGTGTCTTTTCCGGTGAACCCAGTCGCCACTGGCGTGCAAGGCGCCGCAAACGATGTGAGGCTGAAAAAATTGTTCGGATCGCTCTGGTTGTATTTGACCGGACCAACAACATCGGGCCGCCCAAAACCCTCGCCGGTCCCATCGAAATCATCGGAGGTCTCGAAATTGTAGTTGAGCTGGAAAGGTTGGCCGGACTGCACCGTGACGATTCCGTTCAGACCCCAACCATCTGTCAAGCGCTGCCAGTCCCCCTTGCGATTCGGGAACTGGTAGATGAAGTTCCAGGCCAGGCGGTTGCGCACGTCGAAATTCGAATTCCCGCGGTTCGAGCCAATCGGAGCGGTGCTGTTGTTCGGCTGCGACGCGTTCGGCACGTAGTCCTCTCCGTCGCTGGCATCGTCAATCGAATGCGACCACGTGTAGTTCAGTGTGGAAGTCACCCCGTGCCAATCGTTGATCCGGTAACTGGTCTGCAGAGAGTTGTAGTTCGAGTTCGCCGACGTCTCCTCATAGTCGATAGCGAAAAACGCCGGGTTCAGCGCACGCGGCACGCTTCCGTCATTGATACAAGCGCACGCCAAATCGGCCGCGGTAATCTGCGCTTGGGAAGGTTGGTTGAGGTCGCGGAAGCGCAGCAACTTGTGGCCATTCGACCCCACGTAGCCGATTTGAATCACCATCTTGCGTCCCAGTTCTTGTTGGAAATTCAGGTTGAAGTTTTCCATGTACGGCGTGCGCAGGTGCTGATCCACGCCAAACGCGTCACCCATGGGGGACGCGGCACCATAGACCGGCGTCCCTGCAGCCAAAGGCCCAGGAAGCGCGCTGGCCGTCGAAATGGCGTTCGGGCCGAAACCCGAGTACGCCGGCCCCGGATCGAAGCTGCTGTTGAAGGGCAGGTGCCCCAGAAACATATCCTGCGAGTACGCGTCAAAAAAGATACCGAAGCCCGCGCGCAAAACCGTCTTGCCCCTACCGGTCACATCCCATGCGGCGCTCACGCGCGGCGCCCAATTTTTGTAGTCGGGCTGATACAGCCGCCCCTGGCCCACCAAAATGCCCGCGCCAGTCGTCGGGTCGATGTTTGTAAAGTTGCCGTGCTTCTCCTGGATTAGTCCGTAGTAGTCGTAGCGCAATCCAAGATTCAGCACCACGTTCTTCCGCCAGTGGTAGCTATCCTGAAAGTAACCCGCATGGGAGTTCTCAAAGGTATTCCGGTTCGTGTTTCCTTGCCGCTGGGAGCCCCCGGTGGGCATACCTGACAGAAAATCGCCGATCGAGGCGAAGCTCAGACTGCCCCGGAAACCGGGATTGAAGACTTGTGAGATCGACGTGCGGCGGAATTCGTATCCGAACTTCATGTCGTGCTTGCCGGCTTTCCAGGAAACGTTGTCGATATAGTGCCAGTTGGTGTCCACGCGATCGCGCGGGTCGCTGTTGCTGGCACCGAGTTGCGCAAGTCCGGAAACGGTGATCACCGGCAACCCAAAATTAAAGTTCCCCGGATTGCTGTCCAAGCCGATCGAGCCGGGATTGAAGCTGCGGTCCTGCGGAAAAAATCCCTCTGCAAAACGGTTCCAGCCGAGCCGGGATTCGTTGACGATGGAAGGTGAAACGGTGGACACGTAAGACAGGGAAATGAGCTGCACACGCGTCGGCGTCGCCGTGTCAAACCCCGGCACCAGGCCGCCGCCCACCAGCGCCAGCGGAAAATCTTGGTCGCTGTCCCCAATGTAGTACCTGCCCGTCAGCAAGTTATTGCTGTTAAAACTGTGGTCGATCTTCACGATCGCGCTGTCCACCCGATTGGAAAACGGCGTCGCCAGCGAAACGTTGTCCGGCACCGCCGGCCCGTCTATCGCGTTGCCCAGGCACGATCCCGGCAGGTTGGACTTCGGCCACGGATTCTTGGCCAGCAAATTCGCAATCACCGGGTTGATTCCCCCGCCTGGCGTATTCGTCGTGATGTCCGCCGCTGTCGGAACGCAGGCCGTGCTGGCTTCCGCGCCCCTCTCGCGAAAGCCTTCGTAATCCACAAAAAAGAACGTCTTGTCCCTCACGATGGGGCCCCCGAGTGCCCCGCCATATTGATTGTTGTGGAATGGATTCTGCGGCGTGCCTACCTGGTTGAAAAAGTTCCGCGCGTCCAGCGCGTTGTTTCGGAAAAATTCGAAGGCTGATCCGTGCAAGCTATTGGTGCCGCTCTTGGTCACTACGTTGATGACCCCGCCCGCGCTGCGCCCGTATTCCGCCTCAAAATTGGAAGCCACCCGCAGTTCCGCGATGGCTTCGATCGGCAGAATCGTCGCCGGCGTGCCGAACACACCCGCTTCGTTAATCGCCGGATCGTTCCGGTATCCGTCGTTCATGTCCGTGCCATCGAGAAGGAAGTTGTTCGCGCGGCCGCGCGCGCCATTTACCGAAAAAATCCCGAAAGAACCCGGCGAATCCGTAATCTGGTCCGGAGAACCGGTCACGCCCGGCACCAGAAAAATAAGCTTCTGGTAGTCGCGGCCGTTCACCGGGAGGCTCGTCACCACTTTCGACTCAATGATGCCGCCCAGGGTGTTATCCGTGGATTCCACCTGCGGCAGCGTGTCTCCAGTCACTTCGATCCGCTGCGAAACTTCGCCGGCTTGCAGCGTAACGTCTGCGCGCCGCTCGCTGGAAACCTCCACCCGAATCCCCGACACCACCCCGCTCTTGAAGCCACTCATCTCCACGGTCACGCTGTAGTTCCCGATGGGTAGCTCCGGCGCGGCATAACTGCCGTCCTCGCTCGTCGTCACCACACGGACCAGCCCCGTGTCTATGTTTTTGATCGTCACGCTGGCGCCGGCGATCGCCGCTCCAGACGAATCCATCACCGTTCCAAGAATCGTCCCGCGAAATGTCTGTGCCCCCGCTCCCACCGCCAAAAACAGCAACAACACTCCCAGAACTCCAACGAACGCTCGCCAGGAAGCCAACGTCCTTGTAGGGGAGGGGCTTGGCCCTCCCGCTCGATCCGTCGAGCAATACCTCGAATCACCGAGCCAACACACACTACGGCTGGACCCCTTCATCGCGGTCTCCTTGGTGTCAGCGGCTTCGGAGCAGCGACATCTCACACAATCCAATGTCATTTTGAACCCCCAGGATGATCTATCTGGCATTTCCCCCCGAGAAACGCCGCTAAGCACCTTCAATGATTCCATTTACACTACCCGCGCCCGCTCGCGCCCGTCAAGCAAACCGCGCTCTCCGAACCTGCACCCGAAACCCCGCTGGCTTCGACAATCTTGTCTCTGCCTTGTAGCGGCCGCCGACCGTGGCGGGCGCTTTCCGCGTCGACAGCACAAACTGCGGCCTCAAGTCGCACACCGATGCGCCTGCTCCGCGTCTCGGTGCCCCTGTAGCCAATCCCTTCTTGCTTTCCTTTCAACTGTAAACTGTCGACTGTAGACTGCTTTTCTCAGCCCCCGACTCCCGGCAGCCTGTCCAGGCTGGCCCGATTCTTCTCCGCCCGGTAGTTCTCCAGCCCTTGCGGTCCCTTGCTGCGGGCCCAGGCCTGAAGTTGTTCCCGCTCCCCCTCGTACCTGAGCAACGGCACACCAAAGCCACACGACTCCGCCACACGCTGCACGGCAACGACGATGATCGCCCGCGTCCCTGCAAATTCCGGGAAGTGGCTCTTCAGCGAGGCAAACTCCGCGTCTGCAGGCTCCACCACCCGCCCGCGTCCGTGCAGCCGCAGAATCTTCGGCGCCTCCCGAAACGCGCAGAACATCACCACGATTCGCCCATTCTCCCGCACATGCGCGATCGTCTCGACCCCGCTGCCCGTGTCGCAGGGCCGTCTTCCCGCTCGCCACTCGCCACTCGCTGCCCGAATGCGCTACATTGGAAGGTTGCTCCACTGCCAGGCAGCCGTTCTGTGCGCCCGGCCCAACAAACATGTCGGAAAAACTTCCATCGATCGTGATTGTCGGACGCCCCAACGTGGGCAAGTCCACGCTCTTCAACCGCCTCACCGGCACGCGCCGCTCCATTGTCACCAACGAGCCAGGCATCACCCGCGACCGCATCTACGGCAAGGCCGAGTGGCGCGGCCGCTCCATCGAGGTCGTCGACACCGGCGGCATCGTCCCGGACGACAAAGCGCTGATCCCCCAGGAGATCCTCCGCCAAGCGCACATCGCCATCAGCAAGGCCGCTCTGCTCGTCCTCGTCGTTGACTGCCAGGCGGGTCTCACGCCCCTCGATCAAGAGCTGGCGCGGTTGCTCCGCAGTACCGGCAAACCCTTCGTGGTCGCCGTCAACAAAGTCGATTCACCATCGCAGGAAGCCAACGCCGCCGTCTTCCATAGCATTGGTGTCCCCGTGTTCCCCATCGCCGCCGAGCACGGCACCGGCGTGGACGACCTCCTCGACGCAGCGCTGGCGCAAACGCAGACCGGCGACGCTGCTACCGAGGAACAGGAACCCGAGGCCGTCGAAGTCGCCATCATCGGGCGGCCCAACGTCGGCAAATCCACTCTGCTGAACCGCATGGTCGGCGAAGACCGCTCCATCGTTTCGCCGGTACCCGGCACCACTATGGACACCGTCGACATCGAAGTCCTACACGATGGCCGTCTGTATCGCTTCGTGGACACTGCCGGCATTCGCCGCAAGGGCAAAACCAACCTGGTGGCCGAGAAGCTCAGCGTAGTCATGGCGCGCCGCGGCCTGGAGCGCGCCGATGTGGCCCTGCTCATCGTCGATGGCGAGCAAGGCGTCACCCAAGGCGACGCGCAAATTGCCAGCTACGCCGAGGAGTCCGGCCGCTCCGTAATCATCGTCATGAACAAGTGGGATCTCGCCACGGAAGCCGCGCGCAAGGCCGCGGAACGCGATGCCGCCACTACGAAAGGCAAATTGAGGCGCACCACACACGAGAAACAAAAACCCGGCGGTGTCGCCGGCCCGCACGCATTCGGAGACCTCGACAAAGGCCGGCTGCTCTTCGACTACGAAAAAATGGTTCGCGAAAAACTGAAATTCTTGAGCTACGCGCCCATCGTCTTTCTGTCCGCCAAGACCGGCGATCGCGCGAACAAGCTCTTTCCGCTGATCGACCAAGTCGCCGCCGCCCGCAAGCGCCGTATCCCCACGCCCGAGCTCAACCGCTGGCTCTCAGAAGTCGATCTACAGCGCGGCACAACCCCGAAAGCGCGCGCCATCCGCATCTACTACATCACGCAGGCAAAGACAGCGCCGCCTACGTTCCTCATTTTCACCAACCAGAAGCAGCCGCTCCACTTCAGCTACGAGCGCTTCCTCGAAAACCAACTCCGCGCCAAATTCGATTTCCTGGGCACGCCGGTCCGCTTCATCCAGCGCCTCCGCAAGCGCGGCGAGAAATCCACAAGGGACCAGTAAGTGCCAGGCCACACCCGCATTGACACCGTTCAAATTTGGCCTAGGATGAAGGTGTCCCTGCTCGAGAAAAGCGATGGCTAGCCACGGAACCGCCACACAAACCGCCACTGAAGAGCGCCTCTACCGCATCGGCGAAGTCAGCCGCCTAGCCGAACTAAAACCTTTTGTTCTGCGCTACTGGGAAACGGAATTTCCCATGCTTGAGCCGGTGAAAAGTCCCAGCGGCCACCGCATGTACCGCCAGGAAGATGTGGACATGGTGCTCAAGATCAAGCGCCTGCTCTACGACGAGGGCTTTACCATCGCGGGAGCGCGCCGCCATCTGCGCGAGCAGAACGGCCCCTCAGGCGCTGCCGGAGCCGAAAGTATGCCGTCGGGTTCGTACACCGAAAACGCCGCCGAACTGCTCAGCCGCAAGATGCTGCTCGACCTGCGCGACACGCTGCGCGCTTTCTTGACGCTTCTCGAACGGCGGTGATAGCCTTGACGTGCGTCGATCGCCACCAAATGGTCGATGCGCGGGCGGCCCAAGCGGGTCGCCTCACTCGGTCGGGACGTAGCGCAGCCTGGTAGCGCGCACGCTTGGGGTGCGTGAGGTCGCTGGTTCAAATCCAGTCGTCCCGACCATTTCCTCAATCAGCGGACGCCGCGGCGGCCAGCGGATTGGCGGCGGTTTCCGTGGCGGCGACCGGCATCATGACCGAAATAGTGGTGCCGGTTTCATCCGACTGTATTTCGAATTTTCCGCCCTGCTCCCGCACTCTTTCGCGCATCCCGGCCAATCCCACGCCAACGCGCGTTCCGGTTTTCAGAAAATGCTGCAACGTTTCGCGCGGTATTCCTTTGCCATAGTCGCGAATGCACAGCACAACCATGCCGGGAATCGAGCGCAACGAAACTTCCGCGCGCGCGCTTTTCGAATGCCGGTGAATGTTGGTGAGCGATTCCTGGAGCACGCGAAACAGAGCAAGCTCGGCGGGGTGCGACGTGCGGCCGACATCTTCGGCAATTTCTACCGCCACCTGGATGCCGCTGCGCTGCGCAAATCCTTCCGTGTACCATCGCACCGCCGAAGGGAGCCCCATTTCGTCCAGAAGCGGCGGGTGCAGCAAGTGGGAAATCGTGCGGGTTTCGGTGACGGATTGATCGAGCAGATCATCGATCTCCGCCAGAAGTTCATCGTGGGGATTTTTTTCCAACAGGACGTACATGTGCATTTTGGCCATGGCGAGAATCTGGCCCAGGCTATCGTGCAACTCTCTGGAGAATCTGCGGCGTTCCTCATCCTGAAGCTGGAGGATGCGGCCGCTCACGCGGCGGGCGTTGTCTTCCATGAGCTCGCGCTCAGCGAGCTCTTTGTTGAGCAAGCGAAAGTGAATCCAAAACAGCAAGATGGCCAAGGCAAACGTGGCCAGCAAAATGCCGAGAGTGGCGGTGAAGAGATTGCCCGAAACCTCTTGACGCTGGTGCAGGAGGTTGCGTTCTTCCTGCATCATGCTTGCCATCACGTCCGTGAACTCCGCGCCGACAGCTACGCTTTCGCGGCTCAAGCGGAGTTGCGTAGTTTCATCCAAAGGACCCGAACGGCGTATTTCGATGGAAGTGTCGAGCAACTCGATTCGTCGCAGGATAAGATCGTCCAACTGATTGCAAAGACTCCGCTGGGTAGGGTTGTCGCGGGTCAGCTCGCGAACCAAGGCCAGCTTCGTGTGAATCTGGCTTTTTGCCGATTCATACTCGGCGAGAAAAGAGGAATCGCCGGAGTTCAGATACGAAGTTCGCGTGCGGGCCGCGACGGACAGCGCGGACTGGATGTCACCGAGGGTTACCTGCACGTCGTAGGTGTGCGCGATCCACTTCGCGCTTGCCAAGAGCCGCACAATCGTGAAGGTCGCGGCGGTTCCGCAAAGCAAGAGAAGAACCAAGGCGGACGCAAATGCGAGGCGCGCTTTTTTTCTAGGCGACATCGTGGGCACGCTCAGAGCACCCAGAGATAAAAGGAACACCGAACGGCAGTATCATACGGCAGCGAAGCTCACCGCCGTAAGTACGGTAAATCCTTGACGAAGAAATGGCGAATTTGTGGCGCACTAGGGCGGCTGCGTCTTTGCGAAAGCGCGGAGCTCGGCCACCTTGGTGTGCATCGGGAGCAACTGTTAGGATGAGAGGTATGACGAAGCCGCACATTCTGTTGACTAACGATGACGGGATTCAGGCCGCCGGGCTGCGGGCGCTTGCAACGGTCCTGGAAAACTTTGCCAGGGTCAGCATCGTGGCCCCGAGCCGAGAGCAAAGCGGGGCGGCGCAATCCTTGACGCTGCGGCAGCCGATCATTTGCCACGACGTGGCTGAGGGGGAGTGGGCGGTCGACGGCACGCCCGCTGACTGCGTGATCGTAGCCCTGCATAAGTTATTGCCGGAGAAGCCGGACATGGTGATCTCCGGAATCAATTTCGGGGCGAATCTTGGGGAAAACGTGTATTACTCAGGGACGTTGGGAGCGGCACGCGAGGCGGCACTGCACCACATTCCGGCGCTGGCGATGTCTTTGTGCTCGAAGAGCGCGACGGTGAAGTTCGACGCGGCGGCGCGAGTGGCGCGCTCGGCAGCGGAATTGATTTTGAAGGAAGGACTGCCAGATCAGGTGCTGCTGAATGTGAATGTGCCGGAGCCGTGGTCAGGCGGGGTCAAATTTACGCGGCAGTCGAAGAAGATTACGCGGAATCAGTTGAGTGAAGGCAAGGATCCGCGCGGGCGGAGGTACTTCTGGTTGTTCGAACAGAGGATCGACAAGGACGTTGCCCCGGATACGGACTATGCGGCGATTTTTGAGGGAACGGTGTCGATTACGCCGCTGCATTTGGATCCGACGCATACGCAGTCGTTGAATCATCTTTCGCATTGGGCGAAGCCGATTGAAGGCGTATTTCGGGGAGAGAAGAAAGAGAAAAAATAACGCACCCTTCGAGGCTCAGGGTAAAGAGACGCAGAGGGCACAGAGGAGTCGCGGAGAAAAAGCAAGAGCAAAAGAAAAGGCATAACACAGAGATCGCAGAGGGAAGAACACAGAGGGCACGGAGAGAGAGGGTCTGTGGTGCGAAGCGTGCCCTAGTAAGTTTCTCAAACACCTACGGGATTGATCCTTCCAGAGTTGCTGCTAGACACGAACACATGGGGTAGGATGCAGCGGCGGAGTACGCAGGGATGACTGCGAACAAACGATATGACGTGGTGGTGATCGGCGCTGGGGTGTTTGGGGCGTGCACGGCGTGGCATCTGGCGCGGCGGGGAAAGCGCGTTTTGCTGGTGGATGCGTATGGGCCGGGGAATGCGCGGGCGAGCTCGGCGGGCGAGTCACGCATCATTCGAATGGGATATGGCGCCGACGAGATTTACACGCGGTGGTCGCGGAAGTCACTGGCGCAGTGGAGGGAATTTTTCGAGAGGATCGGCCGGCGGGAGTTGTTTGTCGAGACCGGAGTTTTGTGGCTGGCTCGAAAGGATGATGCGAGGGTTCGCGAGACCCCGGCGACGTTGAAGCGGTGCGGCGTGCGCTTCGAACAGATGGATCTCCGAACGCTGGAACAGTGGTACCCGCAGATCGGCCTGGACGAAATCACCTGGGGATTGCTGGAGCCGGATAGCGGTGTATTGATGGCGCGGCGGGCCGTAGCGGCGGTGGTCGAGGATGCGGTGCGATCGGGCGCGGAATACCGCGTAGCGGACATTGCGACGCCGCGAGGAGCGGGCCGGGTGACGGCGGTAGTAACACGCGCGGGCGAGCGCATCGAAGCGGGCGAATTTGTTTTTGCGTGCGGGGCGTGGCTAGGAAAAGTTTTTCCCGATGTTCTGGGCGGACGCATCTTTCCGAGCCGGCAGGAAGTGTTTTTCTTCGGAGTGCCGGCGGGAGATCAGCGCTTTGCGCCGGGGGCGCTGCCGACCTTCCTGTTTCAAGCCGAAGAAAGCTACGGGATGCCGGACCTGGAAGCGCGCGGGCTGAAGATTGCGATCGACCGACACGGCGAACGCGTCGATCCGGACACGCAGTCGCGCATCGCCTCCGCAGAGGCGACCGAGGAGATTCGCCGGTACGTAGCGCGGCGGTTTCCGGCGTTGCGAGACGCGCCGATCGTAGAGACGCGCGTTTGCCAGTACGAGAATACGTCGAGCGGAGATTTTTTGATCGACCAGCATCCGGAGATGGACAACGTTTGGTTTGTGGGCGGGGGGTCGGGACACGGGTTCAAGCACGGACCGGCGCTGGGCGAGTACGTGACGGGCCGGATTCTGGATGGCGCGGCGGGTGAAGACCGGTTTTCGCTGGCGAGCAAGGATGTGGTGCAGCGGCGCGCGGTGTATTAGGGGCAAGTCGACAGTCGACAGTTCGAAGTTGACAGGAAAGAAGCGGTGGCAGCCTGAGATCTCTGTGGCACAGCCATTTCTGGCTGTGCTCCGGATCCACTGCTCACTGCGTCCATAAGCTCTCAGGCTTTGTGGATGCGGCGGTGGGGGGTGATCGGCGTGGGCGGGCGTTTGCCGCGGCGGGCTTTTTCGGCGTAGAGATGCTGGTCGGCTTCGGAGAGCAGCTTTTCGATGCGCTCGCCGTTGCCGCGGTAGATGGAAATGCCAATGCTCGCCGAGAGTAGCGGCTTCTCGGGGTCGCTGGCCAGGACTTCGCGGATGCGGCTGGCAACCAACTCCGCTTCGGCATCTTGCGACTCCGGCAGGACGAGAGCGAATTCGTCGCCGCCGTACCGCGCGGCGGTATCGATCGAGCGGCAATGGATGCGCAAGATGTCCGCGAGACGACACAGGGCGCGGCTGCCGACCAGATGTCCGTGGGTGTCGTTGATTTTCTTCAAGCCATCGAGATCGAGGAGCAGGACGGCGAAAGGCCTGCCATTGCGATTGGTGCGCTCGGTCTCGGCCTCCAGTACATCCAAGAGCCTGCGGTAGTTGGCGAGGCCGGTGAGAGGATCGCTGACGGCGAGATGCTGCACTTGCTCGAAGAGGCGAGCGTTGTCCAGCAGCGCCCCGCCGAGCGCGACCGCGTAACTGGTTACGGTCAAGGCCTGCGCGAGAACGAACGGCGAATCGAGCAAGCGGACGGATTGCGATGCAGCCAACTGCGCGGCGACGTTCATCCAGGCCGCGGAATAGATGGCGCGGTCGAAGGCCGAATCTTCGATCTGCAAACGGCGCCGAAACCCGATCAGACCGATCAGGAAAATTGCCGCGGGCAAAAGCTGCTGGGGATTGGGGATGAATGCGAGGGGATGCGGAGAGGTCTCCGGAGGTAGGCGGCGCAAGGCCGCGGTGATCAAGTAGGTGAGCCCAACGACGGTGAGCAACGCCCCGGTGATCTCCAGCTTGGGATGACGCGAGCGCGGCAGGAAGTGCTCGACGAGTAGAGCGACCACCAGCAGCAATCCCAAAATGATGCGGCCCACCCACCAGGAAACGGGCGCCCAGCGCAGATGCACCGGCGTCTCTTGCAAGAACTGAAAGAAGAGAAGGCTGGAAGCGGTCAGCAGCGTGCCGGACAGCAGAAAGCCGGAACCCAGGATCAGGGAGATGCGGTCTTGCGTGCCCTGAAAACGAACGAGAGTCACGGCGGCGAAAACGAAGGCCAGCAAGCCGGTGGTGACCTGCAAATAGCCTTGCAGGATGGGATCGGATTGCAAGGGAACGGCGCGCAGCCACATGGCCAGGAAGAAAAGCACAACGAATCCTGAAGCATGCGACAGGAAAGGAATTGCGCGGCTGCGGTCGGTAATGGCTGGGCCCTCGCCCATAAATTTTTGCCTCGGCTGGACCCGGGCCCCCTCTCATGCAATTAGACTCCCGATTGGGGTGCGGCGTTGCTGTGGAATCTGAGGATATTTTAACTAAGAGATACCGGCCTTTTGGATTTGCAGACCTGTACACACGGACAGGGGAATTCGGAGAATTTTCGAAGGAGTATCGAAGGGAGTGGCGGGGAGGGCGGTGGTGCGGAAGTTTGGTCTTGCGGCCGCGCGGAGTTTCGCGGAAAATGCCAGCATTGAAACGATTCAACTCGAACCATTGGACTCTTCGGGTGAGGGCGGCGCGCGGAGCGGAATCGATCGCCGGTGGTGGCAAGGGATTGCTGATAAGATTCGGGCGCTTGGCGAGAGAAAGCGGTTGGAAAATTCCCAGACAAGGACTCAAGAGTGAGCAGCGAAGCGACGATCGCGAGTAGCGCTGCACCGCGCCTGAGGCGCACCCTGACGCTGTGGGATCTCATTCTCTACGGCGTCATCGTGCTGCAGCCGGTGGCACCGATGTCCTCGTTCGGAGCTTTGAGCGATCGAGGCCGCGGCCACGTGGTGACCGCCATCCTGATCGCCATGGTGGCCATGCTGTTTACGGCCATAAGTTACGGACGGATGGCGCGGGCCTATCCGAGCGCAGGATCGGCTTTCACTTACGTGGCGCAGGAAATCCATCCTTCCATCGGGTACGTCACCGGTTGGAGCATGGTGATGGATTACATCGTGAATCCATTGATCTGCGTGATCTGGTGCTCGCAGCAGGCCCACGAATTCGCGCCCGCCCTGCCTGTGTGGGGCTGGAAAATCCTCTTCGCGACGGTGTTCACGCTCTTGAATATCCGCGGCATCAAGACTTCCGCGCGGGTGAATGCGGGTATGGCCGTGGGGATGAGCGCCGTCATCATCGTGATTTTCGTGACGGCGATTCGTTACATCTTCGGCCATGCGCACAGCGACCCGGGATTCTTCACGCGGCCGTTCTACGATCCGCAAACGTTCACCTATGGGGGTCTCTTCGGATGCACGTCGATAGCGGTGCTGACGTATATCGGGTTCGACGGAATCTCGACGCTTTCTGAAGAAGCGGAGAATCCGCGCCGCAATATTCTGCTGGCTACGGTGCTGACCTGCGTGGTGATCGGTGTGCTGTCCGCGGCGGAAGTTTACATCGCACAGCTTGTGTGGCCGGCTTCCGAACAATTTCCGAATCCCGATACCGCGTATGTTTGGGCCGCCGCTCGGACGTGGGTGCCGCTTTTCAGCATCGTCGGTCTTACGTTGGTGGTGGCCAATTTTGGATCGGGGCTTGGCGCGCAGATCGGCGCGGCGCGGCTGCTCTACGGAATGGGCCGGAGCAACGCTCTGCCGAGCTCATTCTTCGGAGCCGTGGACCCTAAGCATCATGTCCCCCGCAACAACGTTTTCTTCGTGGGTGCGATCACCCTTGTGGGCTCCTTCTTCCTGAGCTATGGACGAGGAATCGAACTCCTGAATTTTGGCGCGCTGATTGCGTTCATGGGCGTCAACGCTGCCGCCTTCGTTCGCTACTTTCTGCACGCGGAAAAGAAGAAGGTGTTCTCGAACCTGATTCCGCCGGTGCTGGGTTTTGTGATTTGTTTTGGGTTGTGGCTGAGCCTCAGCCGTCCGGCGCAGATTGTCGGCAGCATTTGGATGATCGTAGGAATTGTGTTCGGAATCTGGAAGACGCGTGGATTCAAGGAACCGCTCTCTTTTGAAGTGCCCGCTGAATAGCGGCTTCCCGATGCAGGAGGCGTTGCAAATTGGGTGACGCTGGCAGGATGATGTTGTCCGCGGAGGGTACCGAACCCGTGAAGCGGCCAAGCGGCAAGAATGAAGCGGTGACGATGCGCGAAGTAGCGACGCAGAGCGGCTTCTCCCCGGCTACTGTGTCGATCGTTCTGAACAACGCGCCATTGGCGCGGTACATCGCGCCGGCAACAAAAAAACGGATCGAAGAAGTGGCGCGGAAGCTGGGCTACCGGCCGAACGCGATGGCGAGGTTTCTGCGAAGCAAGCGGAGCCATAGCGTGGGCGTGATGTTCTTCGATATTACCGATCCGTTCTGCACGCTGGTTCTGCGGGGAATCGAGAATGCGCTGTATCAGGCTTCGTATGTGCCGATTTTCGCGGATGCGCACAACCAGCGGAACCGGTTCGAGCGATACCTGGAGATGCTGCTGGAACGGCACGTGGAAGCGCTGATTGTTGTGGCGAATTGGCTGTTCGTGGACATTCAGCTTCTGGGCGACCTGAGCAAGCGCAACATTCCGGCGGCGACGATCGGATGGGAACTTCCGGGCAACACGATCAGCTCGGTGATGGTGGACAACGAGACCGGTGCGCGATTGGCACTGGAGCACTTGTATCAGCTGGGGCACCGGAAGATTGCGTTCCTGCGCGGGCCGAAGATGCTGATCGATAGCGGGCCTAGGTGGCGAGGGATCCAGAAATTTGCGCAGAGTGCGGGGCTGGAGATCGACCCGGCGCTGGTGCAGCAACTGCCGGAATCGCTGGATCCGAACTCGAGCTTTGAGAGCGGATTCCGGTTCGCGGAGGAATGGCTGCAGAGGAAAAAACGGTTTACCGCGCTGATGGCGTTCGACGATCTGGCGGCACTGGGGGCGATTCGGGCATTGACGAAGGCGGGAGTCAAGGTGCCGGAGCAGTGTTCGGTGACGGGTTTTGATGATGTGATGCTTTCGGCGCTGTCGGCGCCGTCGCTGACAACGGTGCGGCAGCCGATGGAGGCGATGGGCGGACTGGCGGTGAACATCGTGATGGAAGGGATCAACGCGGCGCTGGAGAAGCGGGAGTGGAATATTGTGAGTCATAAGATGAATCCGGAATTGGTGATTCGGGATTCGACACGGGCGGTTGGGTTGAGTGGGTCGGATGATTGAATCGCTCGGGTGCGGACGGAGCGTGAAAGAAGCGCAAATGCAGTTGCGAACTGCGGTCTCGCTTTTTTTCGACTTGCACACACATTAAGTTGAGATCCTTCGGGCATCCTTATCGGATGCCCTCAGGATGACACGTAGTACGTCCGTGCGCGCGTGAACTAATCGGTCGCGATCGGAGTTACGTTGAAGCCGTCGATGGATAGGGTGGGTTGGGCTCCGGCTAGGTCGGCGGTGCGGACTTTTGCGGAGATTACGCGCTTCTCGCCGGGTAGCAGCGGGAAATAGTTGTCGTCGAAGAAGACGGGCAGGACTTCCGAGCCGTCTTTTCCTTTCAATAGACGCAGGCGGACTAAGAACGCTAACGCGGTGGATGAATTTTCCACGGCGATGCGAGCGGAGGTGTCCGCGCCTGCGGTGGTCAGGTTCATCGAGGCGGCGGTGAGTTTCGCCTTGGGCAGAGTTTGCAGGGCGGTGAAGTCCGCATAGGCGGAGAGGGGCGTGTAATACCATTCGGTCTTGGTGAAATCGGGGACGTCTTGCTTGGTGGAGAGCCAGTAGAAATTGCGGGAGAGAGTCTCGCCGGTGGAGGAGAAGAGCTGGAGGTTGAGGAAGTAGGTAGTGGAGATATCGGCCGGTTCCGGGATCGCGAAAGCGGTAGAGACGACGTCAGCGGCGACGTCCATGGTGGCTTCGCGCGAAAAGCGTTCTTTCATTGAGATGTCGTAGACCTTGGCGACGAGCTTCAATCCGGTTTGGGGCTCTTGCTTGCCGTTGACGATGGCGATGGCGCGATCGTCGTAAGAGAATTGCGGGTGGACAAGTTCGAGCGCTTTCTTCGAGCCGAAATAGCCGCCGGCGGGGCGGAGATGGTAGTCGTAGAGGTGCCAGATCAGGCCGGGCCAGGCGTTGTTGAGCATCCACTGGATGATGCCGGTGGACTTGTACTTGTTGCGGCCGTAGGCCTCGAACATGGCGCGCTGACCTTCGTAGGTCATCGCTTGTGACTTCCAGGTGAAGTCGGTGACGTCCGCGGCTTTGCCGTAGCGCTCTTCGATGGCGCGTGCAAAGACTTTGATGTTCTTGAACTGGCCACCGCCGGAATGAAACTCCCAGTAGTCGTTGATGGGCCAGAGTTTGTCCGGCGGGAAGATGGCTTTTAATTCTTCGACGGGCGGGACGGCGGGGCCGGGACTGGTTTCCGTGTTGAAGCCGAAGGCGCCGCCAGCTTTGGTGCCGAGGAGCCAGTAATTCGCGGACACGTATTCGTAGGGGCCGGACATTTTCACGCCGGAGGCGCCGCTGAGTTCGGTTTTCTTCGCGGTGGCGGAGGAAATTACGGGCTTGGGCCAGTTGATTTCCTTTTCGATGTCGAGATAGGCGCGTTCGCGATCGGCGGGAGGCGGATTGTCGCTGCCGTTAAGCCAGACGAGGATGCTCGGATGTTTGCGAAGGCGGAGGAGTTGATCGCGGAGGGAGTCGAGGGAAACGCGGCGGTTCTCGTCATTCCACTTGCCCCATTTTTCCCAGGCGTCGCAGCAACACCAGCCGGCCATGATGAGAATGCCATCGCGGTCGGCGCGCTCCATGAAGGATTCGTCCTCGAGCTTGCCTTCGAGACGAATCGTGTTTAGGCCCATTTCCTTGACATAGCGGAATTCGGCGTCGCGACGGGATTCGTCCAGGCGCAACATCATGTCGGGTGTGTAGCCGCCGCCACGCACCAGCACGGGTTTCCCGTTTACTTTGAGGAGCAGATTTCCTTCGGGCGTGGTCTCAGAACCAGTCTGGACGATGCCGAACGCAATCTGCTTGACGTCCGAAGGCGCTCCTTTGCTGGTGACAAATTCGAGCGAGAGTTTGTGAAGATACGGCTCGCCCATCTGATAGGGCCACCAGAGGCGGGGATTTCGCACGTTCAGAGCGGCTGCTGCTTCGGGGGTGATGGCGATGGAGCGCTTTTCGCCGGCGGCGAGTTCGACGTCCTGGGAGAATTCGATCGGCGAGGAAGGCCCGAGAATTTTTCCGCGCAGCATGCCCTTTACGGGTTCATTGGACGCATTTTGCAGCTCCGCGCGGACGATGAGATGGGACTTGTCCGTTGCCGGCAGGTCGAGCTGAGTTTCGACGGAGGGATGACGCACCGCGACGGGACCGGTTGCCGAGAGGATCACTTCCTGCCACAGACCCATGTCTTTGTCGGGCGGGGTCGGGTTCCAGTCGACAAACGTGATGCCGAGCTCGCCTGCGTGCGGTGCGGAGACTTCTACGGCGACGGCGTTCTTTGCGCCTGCTCTTACAAACGAGGTTACGTCAAATTCGTAGCGGCGGAAGGCACCGGCCACTTCGTCCGAGCCGGCGACCTTCTTTCCATTGATCCAAATGTTGGCGCGATAGTTGATGCCACGGAAGGCGAGCCAGATCTTCTTTCCTTGGTAGTCCGCGGGGACAGTGAACTCCGTGCGATACCACCAGGGAACCGCGTAGGGGCTGTTCTCCGGCATTTCCTGATTGGCGAATTCGGAGCCGATCTTGTATTCGACTCCCGGAACCGAGCGCAGGTTCATGCCGAAATAGGGATCTTTGTACACGCCGTTTTCGACGAGGACGGCGAAGACGGTTTTGGGCGCGGAAGTCTTGTACCAGCCGGAAGTGCCAAAGCCTACCTGCGAGATTTGCTCGCCCGTTGCATTCGCTTTAGCGGAGGATTGCACAGCCCAGGCGTCGCGGAGGACGGCATCGTTGTTGGCGTGGGCCGGAGCCGGGGCAAAGAACGCGGAGAACAAGAGCAGACCAAGGAAACGCAAGGACCGCGCGATTTGAGCTGAAGACGGGAGATTCCACTTTTCGGATACGGTGCGGATGCGGGGACCGCGGCTCATGTGGGCTCCCGGCCTTATTTAAAACGGTTCAATGCACGGCGATGGGCGTAGTCTAACGCCAGCAAGGGCTAGAGACAAGAGCCGGCGAGGGCAAAGGGAATCTGCGGGGCAACGCTGAAGCCCCGACCTCCTAACGAGGGGAACTTTCTCGTGTGAAACTGAAGGCCCAGCGCCTACAGGATGCCCCACACACCAGGTGTTTCGGGGTAAAGAGCGCTTAAGTGATTGATATGGCCTGGGTTGTGGATTTCGAGAGTGCAAAAGAGGGCGCCTTGGAGCGCGGAACTTATTGAAAACAGGCACCTTCTGCTTTTGGGTGATCGCAACGGATGCAACAGAAAAGCGCCGGGAGGTTCCTGGCACTTCTGGGATGCGTAGTTTTACACCGCATAGGCAACTAGCTGTCAAGGAATAAATTGACCGCTTGTTGCGGCGCGGGTCACTTTGCTGGGGGCAAAAAGACTTCCGACGGTGTCATAAATTCGACGCCGGGGATTTCGGTGGCGACGCGGACGCGCTCGAACTTGCCTTTCGTTCCAGCACCAGTGGCGTTGAAGGACAGCAAGTATTGGTTGTTGAGATGTTCTTGGATTTCGTCGAAATATGGCTTCAGGGAAACCGGGCGTTCGACGCCTAGATAAAACGATTCGGCGCCGGTTTCCTCCGAAAGACGGCTGAGGTTGGCTTGAGCGTTGAAAACGCGGAAGTATCTGCGGCCAACGTGCCCCTCATCGGGATAGTAAATCGTCCAGACATTGATGTTTTGCTTTTGCGCGCGCTCGATGGTGGACTCAAGATCGGGATCGATAGGGTCGAAACCCCCGCGGAAGTAGTCGACGCCCGAAGAAATCATGAGGATCGATCGGCGATCGCCGCCCGCGTCCGGCCAGCGCTTGAGCCAGTCTTGCAGCGAGAGATAGGGGCTGGTGAACGCGCCTTGGCCGCCGAGCGGTGTGCGCAGGGCTTTGGCAGCGAGCGCGTGGTCATTGGTGAAGTCCTGTGCGACGGCTGCCGTGCCGTTGCGGGTGTAGGCAACCGCGACGTAGGTGCTTTGCGGCTGGGCGTCGATGAAGGCCTTGAGATCTTTCCATTCGAGGGCGACGGTGCGGTCCAGCGAATCGTCGATCAGAATGGCGAGGAACAGGGTGTCGCCGCGCCGCCAATTTGCTACCTGCATGCGCTCCTTGCCCTGAAAAAGCTCGACGTCGTCTTTTTTGATGGGTGGTGGTGATTGCTTTTTTCCGATCGCGGTCACGGTCATGGTGACGACGTCGGTAGCTGCGGGAGCGGGTGCTGCCGTTGCCAGCGCGAACACTGCAACGGAAACGGCAAGATACAGCAGCCGCCGCCAAGACTGAGACTTAACTTTCATCTATCTAACTCCCTTTCTATCATCCCTTGTGATTAGATGCGTAAAGCCAGCAAAATGCGTACACTGCGTGGCGCGTTCCAGGGGCCAGAATCATATCCCAAAGGGCCGGATGAGATCGAGATCGGAAGCAATCCAGAGAATTGCAGGCAACCGTTTTGATCTTTGCGTCATCGGCGGCGGCGCGACGGGCGCGGGCTGCGCGCTGGATGCCCAGCTGCGCGGGCTAAAGACGGCGCTTGTGGACGGCGGGGATTTTGCGTCGGCAGCGTCGAGCGCGTCGACGAAGCTGGTTCATGGAGGCGTGCGCTACCTGGAGCAGGCGGTCAAGAAGCTGGACCTTGGGGAATATCGCATGGTGCAGGCCGCGCTGGGCGAACGCATCCACATGCTGAAGAATGCGCCGCACCTGGCGCACGCGGCGGAATTCCTGGTACCGGTGTTCAGCCGGGCGCAAGCGCTGTATTACCAAGCGGGAATGAAAATGTACGACTGGATCGCCGGCCGGGACAATCTTTTTCCGAGCCGGTTCCTTTCGCGAGAGGAGGCATTGCACCGAATGCCGTCGCTTCGCGGAAAAGGATTGCACGGAGTGGTTTCTTATTCCGACGGACAATTCGACGATTCGAGGTACGACCTTTGCCTGGTGCAGACGTTTGTGGAAGCGGGAGGCGAGGCGCTGAACTACGCGCGTGTGACGGGATTTGCGAAAAGCGCGGCGGGTAAATTGACGGCGGCCAAGGCGCGCGACCAAGTGGCAGGGAACGAATTCACGATTCAGGCGCGGCTGTTCGTCAACGCGACGGGGCCGGCGTCTGATTTCATCCGGCAGCTGGCGTCGCCCGAGACGCGCCGGAGACTACGGCCGAGCAAGGGCGTTCACATCCTGTTTCCGCTGGATGATTTTCAAAGCAAGGATGCCTTGCTGGTTCCGAAAACGGAGGATGGCCGGGTGATTTTCGCGGTGCCGTGGCAGGGGCGGCTTTTGGTGGGCACGACCGACGATGAAGCCACGCCGGACACGAAGATGATCGTGCTGCGGGAAGAAGCGGAGTATCTGCTGCGGCAGCTCAATCCCTATCTTGCGAGACCGCTGCGGGTCGAACAGATTGTCAGCGGCATTTCCGGCTTGCGGCCGCTCGTTGCGGCGGGGGACGGCCATGGCACGAAAGAATTGATCCGGGATCACGAAGTGGAGTTCGACGCTGGGAGCGGCCTGATCAGCATTCTGGGCGGGAAATGGACGACGCATCGGTTGATGGCCGAGGACACGATCAATGCGGTGCAGCGGGCACTGGGCGAAGGGGTCACGCCGAGTCCGACGAAGCAGCATGTGCTTGCCGGCGCGGCGGGATTCACGGCGGACTACTGGAAGATTCTGGCGAAAGACTACGCGCTTGAAGAAGCCACGGCGCAGCATCTTGCGCAGAAGTTTGGCACGCGCGCGACTGAGGTGCTGGCGTTAGCGCGGGCGGACAGGTCTCTTGCCGCCCCTCTGGTGGCGGGCCTGCCGCACATTCGCGCGGAGGCAGTTTACGCGATTCGAAACGAGATGGCGCAGACGATCGAAGATATACTGGCTCGCCGTTTGGGGCTGCAACTGTTCGATTGGCGGAAGGCGATGGAGGCGGCGCCCGTCGTGGCGGATTTACTTGCGCAAGAGCTGGGCTGGGCGCGGGAACGGCGGGATCAAGCTATCGCGAGTTACACGGACAAGATCCGCAACTTCCTGAGAACACTCGGACTCACGGAAGAAACGGAATCGAGAGGACGCATACAGTGAAGAGCTATCTCGGGGCGATCGATCAGGGGACAACCAGCACGCGATTCATGGTGTTCGACAGAACCGGGCGAATTGTCTCCGTGGCACAGAAAGAACACCAGCAAATCTTCCCGCGGCCGGGCTGGGTGGAGCACGACCCGCTGGAGATTCTCCGGCGCACCGAGGAAGTGATCGGCGAGGCGCTGGAGAAGGGCGGCCTGCGGCCCTCTGATCTCGCGGCGATCGGCATCACCAATCAGCGCGAGACTACCGTGGTGTGGGAGCGCAAGACGGGCAGGCCCATCGTGAACGCCATCGTATGGCAGGACACGCGGGTGGCGGAGGATGTGGCGCAGTTTTCGAAAGAGGGCGGCCGGGATCGCTTTCGCGCGCAGACGGGGTTGCCGCTGAGCACCTATTTCAGCGGATTGAAACTGCGCTGGATTCTGAGGAATGTGCCTGGGGCGCAGAAGCGAGCCGCGGCGGGAGAGCTGTTGTTCGGGAACATCGATACGTTTTTGGTGTGGAACTTAACGGGTGGACCGCATGGCGGCGTGCACGTTACGGACGTGACCAACGCCAGCCGCACGCAACTGCTGGATCTGAAAACGCTGGATTGGGATGCGGGCCTGCTCGCGGCGTTCGGTATTCCGCGTGTGATGCTTCCGCAGGTGCGATCGAGCAGCGAGGTCTATGGCACGGCGACGTTGGGCGTGATTACGGGCGTGCCGATCGCGGGAATCCTGGGAGATCAGCAGGCGGCGCTGGTGGGACAAACGTGTTTCCGGCCCGGGGAAGTGAAAAACACATATGGCACCGGGTGCTTTTTGCTCATGAATACGGGCGAACGAAGCGTGGCGTCGAATTTCGGCTTGCTGACGACGGTTGCGTACAAGTTTGGAAGCGAACCCGCGCGGTACGCATTGGAAGGAAGCATCGCCATCACCGGAGCGCTGGTGCAGTGGGTTCGGGACAATCTGGGAATTATTCAGAAGAGCGCGGATATCGAGACGTTGGCGCGGAGTGTGGAAGACAACGGCGGCGTGTATTTCGTTCCAGCATTTTCCGGTTTGTACGCGCCATATTGGAAGGAGAACGCGCGGGGCGTGATTGCGGGCTTGACCCGCTACGCGAACAAGGGTCACCTGGCGCGGGCGGTGCTGGAGGCGACGGCGTTTCAGAGCCGCGAAGTGGTCGAGGCCATGGAGAAAGATTCGCACATTGCGCTGGAATCGCTGCGCGTGGATGGCGGGATGGTGGTGAACGATCTGCTGATGCAATTTCAGGCCGATATTTTGAACCGCGAAGTGGTGCGGCCGGTGATTCAGGAGACGACGGCGCTGGGTACCGCTTACGCGGCTGGTCTTGCGGTGAAGTTTTTCTCGGGGCTGGATGAGCTGCGGGCGAACTGGGCTGTCGATTGGACCTGGAAACCGCATCTGGACGAAGCGCAGCGCGAAACATCGTATCGGCAGTGGAAGAAGGCGGTAACGCGGTCGTTCGATTGGATCGATAGCTGAGAGGGGACAAAATCGATGACGTCACCATTCCTGGGTGAATTCCTGGGCACGATGATTTTGATTCTGCTGGGGAACGGCGTCGTTGCGGGAGTGCTGTTGAAGAAGTCGAAGGCCGAGGGGGGCGGGTGGATCGTGATTACCGCGGGTTGGGCGTTCGCGGTGATGGCGGGGGTGTTCACGGCGATCGCGTGCGGAAGCAGCGATGCGCACTTGAATCCGGCGGTAACACTGGGATTCGCGGTGCGGGCAGGGAGCTTCGGGAAAGTGGCGCCGTATTTGGCGGCGCAGCTCTTGGGAGCGGTGGTGGGCGCGGCGCTGGTGTGGCTGCACTTCTTGCCGCATTGGAAGGAAACGCCGGATGCTGCGGCGAAGCTCGCTTGCTTTTGCACCGGGCCTGCGATCCGCAGCATGATTCCGAATTTGGTGAGCGAAGTCATTGGGACGTTCGTGCTGGTGTTCGTGGTGGGGGCGATTTTCTCAAAGAGTGTGGCGGCGACGGGTCCCGCTGGAGGCCTAGGTGCTTATCTGGTGGGCAGCCTGGTCTGGGGTATCGGCCTGTCGCTCGGGGGCACCACGGGGTACGCGATCAATCCTGCGCGCGATTTTGGACCGAGGGTGGCGCATGCGATTTTGCCCGTGGCTGGGAAGGGCGGGTCTAACTGGGGTTATGCGCCGATTCCGGTGATTGGGCCGCTGCTGGGTGGGGCGCTGGCGGGGTGGCTACTTCGCGTGCTGGCCATCTAGCCCGCGTCGACCTTAACAACCGTTTCCACACCTTGTTAACAAAAAACTCTCCTTGGACTTTGCCTTTTAAGCCGAACAGGGAAATATACAGGGAAAGCTTTTATCTCGGGGAAGATCTCGCCTAAGAAGCCCGCAGCTGAGGGGCATCTCAAGGGGTCCCATAGGTGAATCCTGCCTTCCGAACAGGGAATTACAGGGAAATTGAGCTAGGAATGGTGAAACACTCAGCCAATGTGAAATTGCCCGGAAGGATTGCGAGGTCCCCTCAGCGTAAACCGAGGATTCCTACCTTATGACCGATGATGTTTCCTGCGAACAGCCACAACGTCCTACCAACGACGGTCATGGTCACGCAGTATGCTCGCGCGGTTGTACTTCATCCTGTACAGAGCCATGTGGTTCTGTGGGGAGTCTAACGGGGAGTGAAGACCTTGTCTGGCTGCTTCCCGACGTAAATACTCGAGGACGCCGTAGACGGGCCTGCCAGTTTTCGACCAGTCCAGGGCCTGCGAGGTAGAATCTACCTGATCGTCGTACTTTCCCTTCGGGAATACGGCCATCTCATGCAAATACTGAGACAGCCATTCGGCTTGCGTCGGAATATAGACAAAGCCGTTCTCAAGTGTGCTGCTGACGGAATGCATGCGCATGATCTTGTCCAGCTTGGGCTCGTACCGAGTTGTTCCGTGCACTCGGTCCGCTTGCAGATCTTGAATGAGTTGAGTTCCCGAAGCCCTATCTTCGATCAAGATGTTTTTGGCTTGATAGGTCTCAGCCTGCTGCTTCACGGCTCGTCTCAGATCCGGATAATCCAACCGCTTACGCAGAACGTGCAACAGATAGAGGTGTTGCTTCAGAACTCCCCAGGTAGTGCAAACGCTATAGTCACTTAACTCCGTGCTTTTGTTGGCGGTGTCCCAACTCTGAAAAACCAGCTCAAATTGCTCTGGTAGCTCCGCAGGCGTGTAGGTCTTGAACCACTGAATTTTGATCATGCCTCCGCCAAAGGCGACGGAGCCTGCTGATACTGACCCGCGAAGTTGTATTCATTCTGAGTCTCTCGCATACGAGCCAGCAGTTCGAGAGGTTCCCGTTCCGGGTGCAGGGCTTCACCTTGCCGGCGTCCGAAAGTCTTTAAGCCGTAGGGCGTCTGGATCAGATAGCTTTCGTCTTCTTCCGCAATGGCGGGAAATTTCAGGAGTTGCCAATCGTCTTGTCGTAGCACGTGCCCAACCAAATCATCCTCGTGCAGCCGCTGCATGATGAGAATGATGCAGCCATTGCGCTTGTCGTTCAAACGGCTAACCAGCGTGTGGTCATACCAGTCGTTGACCGCTCTGCGCTGGGTCTCCGATAGTGCCTCATCCGGTTTCAGGGGATCATCCATGATGATGAAATCGGCGCCGCGTCCGGTCAGCACGCCGCCCACTGAAGTTGCCAGGCGAAAGCCTTTCTCTGTGGTCATGAAGTCACGCACTGTCTGCCGGCGCATGGCAAGACCAGTTGCCGGGAACAGATCCTGATACCACTCGGTCACCATGAGCGACCGACAATCCGTGGCCAGCTTATCTGCCAGGTCTTGGGCGTAACTGGCGCAAATGACTTGAGCCGCCGGATTGTGCCCCAGAAGCCAGGCCACAAATGAAATCGAGGTCATGTGTGATTTCAAGGAGCGTGGCGGGACATTGATGATGAGACGACGCGACATACCCGTACGGCACTGTTCCAGGAACGCCGCAATGACGTCGATATGCCAATTGTGCAAATACTTCGTTTCCGGATTTAGTTCATAAAAACCTCGCTGCACGAATGCCACAAAATCAGTTCGCAAGAACGCCTGGCATTCTTCTCTACTTATCTTCACCGTCTTCTCCTTTCGCGCATGCTTCCAGTCTCTTCAGGACGGTCTGCATGACCTTTAGATCGGCCTCGGGCAGCTGTTTTGTCGGCGGGTCAACCACGTGATCCTCGGCCGAACCAACAAACGCTGTCAGTAGCCGCAGCGCACCCAGATCGCCCGACATGGCCTTATCGACGAGCTGTTTCATTGCGGCCTCGAACTTCGTGACGGTCTTAGGGACTCCCTCCTCGGTGATGGTAGTTTTTTCTTGTAGAGCTCGTTCCAGGACGGTCGCCCAATTACGCCTCCCTTTAGGCCTGCCTCCCGGATTGCCTGAGGCGCCTTGGCGAAAGCGAGTGTGCTTCGGAGGCTGGCCATACCCAACGTCGTATGTTGATTCGTTTTCATTCTTCAACATTGGTGATCGCCCTTTCCTGTAGCCTGCCGCAACGCGTGAAGGCCATGGCCAGCGACAACGCGCGACGAGGCGGCGAGTGGAACGTATTCGAGAGAAAGACTTCGTTGAGCCATGTTTGAACTATCCTTTGGAACAGACAAAGTTCATCGTGACCAAATTGTTTTGCACGCGCAAGCAGTGTTTGGGTCCAAAGAGTGTCAAATAGCCAACAGGATGAGCGAGGTGCTATTCCTTCGGGGTCTTGGGGTTATAGCGGGATAGTTTGGTTTCTCTGCAAAGCAAATTTTGAATATACTACTGCTCTTGGGCGGAATATCGTTCCAGAGCACCGGCAACATTAATGTTTTTTTCCTGCAACGCAGCCAGCTGTTCCCAGATCCACTGAATTTTGCGAAGTTTATTCGGATGACTCTTTCTTCTGGCGAGAGAGTAAGCGACGGAGATAT
>Ga0187819_10000084_pt1 | contig 41334 bp, 33 predicted proteins | sample NC_wetland_sal_i_15_FD_132411 | JGI IMG/M metagenome (GOLD analysis project Ga0187819, IMG submission 132411) | Wetland sediment microbial communities from Neuse River Estuary, North Carolina, USA - SO4_4 | ecosystem: Environmental > Aquatic > Freshwater > Wetlands > Sediment | place: USA... | reverse complement strand
GTTGGGATCGAATCCCGCTGTCACTCCGGTCTTCTTGTACGTGGGACACTGCGAGTAGAGTTTTCGCCGGCAATAAAAGCACTCGCCGCAGGGCACGTGGTGGAAACTGATCGCGCGGTCGCCGGGTTTCCAGCGCGAAACTCCGCGGCCGGCTTCCACCACGGTTCCCGCCATCTCGTGCCCGAAGATCTGCGGCGCGCGCACAAAGCCGTGATGGATTTTTTTGATGTCCGTCCCGCAAACCCCGCACGCCGCCACACGCAGCAGCACTTCGCCCGGCCCGATTTCCGGCACCGGCACGTCCTCCACCGCCACGCGATCCGCTCCGCGATACACTCCCGCGCGCATCCGCCGCCCTGCGGGCTTCGGGCTGTGCCCTGTCGCGCCCGCGATTTCCGCCGATTCCATCGGCAGCCCGCTCATCACTGTGCTCCTGCCACCGCCGTGCACCTATCCCTCGCTTCTGCCAAATCCGCCGTGTAGCGATCCAGAAAGGCGGTAAGTCCCGCCAGCGCCCGCCGGCTGTCCCCCGCCAATTGCAGAAGTCCCCGCAGCGATCCCGGCTCCGCAGCGAGGGAACTGAGCAGCCGCACAGGCCGCACCTTTCCTTTTGCATTGATCACACGGTTCAGATCCAGCGGAAGATCCTGCCCCGCGTCGTCCGACACCACTCGGATCGCCACCGCCGGAATATTCAGCGCGCTCGCCGCCGCCAGCACACCGGCGCTCTCCATCTCCACGGCATCGCCCTGCGCAGCCAGAGCCCTCTTCGCGGTCGCGGAGACAATCACGCTCGGGCTGGTCAGGAAACGCTCCACCACCGTCGCCCCGCAGGCTGTCGCTCGCTCCACGAGCCCGGGGTCGCACAGAAACACGCGTTTCCCGTGCGCCTCCCCCACCTGCGTCGCCACCAGCACGTCCCCCCGGCTGTACTTCTCTTTCACGGCGCCAGCCAGACCCGACGAGATGCAAACGTCCGGGGCGCACTGCAGCGCATAGCGCGCCGCACGGCGCGCCCGCACCGGACCCATCCCTGTCAGCGCCACGAAGATTTCCGTTTCTCCCGTCGGCTTGCGATACATCGGACAGCGCGTTAGATCCAGCCCTGCCGGCAGCTCGGGCAGACGCGTAAACCTGTGCCGGCGTCGCCAGATGGCAAATTCCGTGGGAACCGCGAAGGTGACCAGGATTCTCATAGTTGGTGACACAGTCCCGAAGATTCGGGATCAGTTTGTGTCCCCGTCTCGAACTCGAAGCCCATTCCGCAGGCGCAATCCGTCAAAGCGCCACAGTCGTTTCCAGCTCCCTCTCGATCCCGTTACGCCGCCCGCTGCTCCCGGACCGCAGACGCTTTCCCGCCGGCTCCCCGCACATAGCCATGCCCCTCGTACCACCGCACGGCCCGCTCCAGCGCCGCGGCGATCGGACCCGGCTGGAACCCCAGTTCCCGCTCCGCCTTCGACGTTTCCACGAACATGCGGTGCCGCGCCATCCGCACACCTTCTAGCGGGATGTGCGGCTCGCGCCGCAACATCCGGCAGAAGGCCGTGTCCACGCACGCTGCCGCCATCGCCACTGCATGGGGTATGCGCATGCGCGGAGCCGCCCGCCCGCTGATCCGCGCTAGCTCCGTCAGAATCTCCTGCAGCGTCATGTTCCGTCCGCCCAGGATGTAGCGTTCTCCCGGCTTTCCGCGCTCCGCAGCCAGCAGATGCCCCGCCGCCACGTCCTCCACCGCCACCACGTTCAGTCCCGTCTCCACGTAGGCGGGCATCCGCCCATTCAGAAAATCCACCACGATCCGCCCCGTCGGCGTCGGCTTCCAGTCTCCCGGACCCACGGGTGTCGTCGGATTCACAATCACCACCGGCATCCCCTCCCGCGCCGCCGCCAGCACCTCGCGTTCGGCGATGAACTTCGAACGCTTATAGTGCCCTACCATCTGCTCCAGGCTAGCGGGAGTGGTTTCATCCGGGAGCCGGCCGTCTTCCGTCGGCACGGCCACCGTCGCCACCGTGCTGGTGTAGACGAACCGTTCGACCCCGGCATGCCGCGCCGCCCCCAGCAGGTTCCTCGTGCCCTCCACGTTGTTGCGATAGATTTCCGCAGGGTCGTGCGACCACAGGCGGTAATCGGCGGCCACATGGAATACGCGCCGCACATCCCGCAGCACTGCCTCCAGCGATTCCGGCCGACAGAGATCCCCGATCACCTGCTCGCAGTCGATCCCCTCCAGCACATCCGTGCGGCTCGTCGGCCGCAACAGTGCGCGCACCGGCTCCCCCCGCTCCGCCAGCAGCCGCGCCACGTGGCTGCCGACGAATCCCGAGGCCCCGGTGACCAGCGTGGTCATAAAATGTTGAAGGAGCCGTCCTGATAAGCTTGTTTCTGTGGAGCTGGAGGAGGTGTCGCTCGAAAATCCGGCGCCACGGTGCCGTGGCCGTTTCCACCGCCATTGCCCGCATCACGCGATTTGCCCCGCGCCCCGCCCATCCGGCCCGACACCTGCCATTGCAGCATCTTCCAGTTGTCCCCGAATTTCCTGTGGCTCCCCAGCACTGCGGAGGGCTCGTAGCCCACATGCACCATGCAGTCCGCGCAGCGCGGGTCGCGTCCCCGGCCGTATTTCTGCCACGGCGTCTTCTCGATGAAGTCGTCGAAGGTGGCGTGGTGCGTGTCCGTCATCAGGTAGCACGGGCCCTTCCAGCCCCGCGGGTTGTACGTCGGATTTCCCCACGCCGTGCACATCAATTCCCGCTCGCCCCGCAGGTATTCCAGGTAGATCGGCGAGGTCATCAGGTTGAATTTCTCCAGCAGGTCGCACGCCAGCCGGAATTTCTCCCGGATCATCTCCCGGTCCATGAAAATTTCTCTCGTCTGCACCGCGGCGTAGGAATACGCCGGCGACACCATGTGTCCGTCCACCCCGAGATCGCACAGATACTCGTAGAGGTCCGCGATCTCCCTCAGGTCCGTCTCGCGATAAATCGTCGTATTCGAGCACACCAGGAAGCCCGCGGCCTTCGCCGCCTTGATCCCGTCAATGGCCTCGCGGAACACCCCGTCGCGCTCCACCGCCAAGTCGTGATTCCGCTCCATGCCGTCCAGGTGCACGTTCCAGAAAAAGCTCGAGGACGGCTGGAACTCGTGCAGCCTCTTCCGGATGAACATCCCGTTGGTGCACAGGTAGATGTGCTTCCCGCGATCCAGCAGCTCCCGCGTCAGCCGGCCGATTTCCGGATAAATCATCGGCTCCCCGCCGCAGATGGATACCACGGGCGCCCCGCACTCCTCCGACGCCGCGAGGCATTGCTCCACCGTCAGCATCTCGTCGATTGTAGATTTGTACTCGCGGATGCGCCCGCAGCCCGTGCAGGTCAGGTTGCACGCGTGCAGGGGCTCCAGCATCATCACCAGCGGAAATTTTCCCTCGCCGCGAATACGCTTCCCGGCGATGTAGCCGGTCAGCTTTGTGGTCAGTTTCAGCGGGAATCTCATGCTCCCCCTCGATGTCCGTTCTGGCCCTTCTTTTCGATGCCGATGGTATTCCGCGCGCCGTTTCTATCCCGAAATTTCGAGACAACCGCGCCAAAACTCGCCGCCACCGCCCCCCGGCCGTTCCCATTCCCATTCCCGTTTCCGTTGCTGTTCCCGTTCATTCGCCCCGCCGCTCCCAGCCGGGCCCGGCCACGTCGCCGGCTCCTCCGCCGTTCCGCCCGCCACGCCTCCAGGGATTCCGGCGAGATTAGCATCGAGCGGAACTCCCCCGCCCCCGTTCGCAAGTTGCGGTAACGCGCCAGCGCGTACAGCGGAAAGTAGTGCCGGTACAGATGGTATTTCAAATAGAAGACCTCCGGAAACCCCGTGCCCGTAAACTCCGCTTCCTCCCAGGAGCCCTCGCGCGTCTGCGTGTCCAGCAGATAATCCCGAGCCCTCTCGGCAGCGCGGTCCTCTGGTCCTCCCGAGGCCAGCAGGCCGATCAGCCCCCAGGCTGTCTGCGAGGCGGTCACCGCGCCGCGCCCTTTCCGCTCCGGATGCGCGTAGGAGGCGATCGACTCCCCAAAGCCCCCGTCCGCATTCTGCACCGATTTCAGCCACTGCACGCCGCGCAGCGCGTAAGGTTGCCGGGCCAGCCCCATCGGTTCCAGCGCCCGCAGCACCCCGCTCGTCCCGTACACGTAATTCACTCCCCAGCGGCCGAACCACGAGCCATCCTCGCACTGGTCCTGCTGCAGGAAATGCAAAGCCCGCTTCAATACCGGATGCGACGGGGCCCATCCCAGCCGCGCCAAGCACTCCGCCACCCGCGCGGTCACATCCGCGGTCGCCGGGTCAATCATCGCGTTGTGGTCCGCGAACGGCACGTACGTCAGCAGCCGGCAATCGTTGTCTTTATCGAACGCTCCCCATCCTCCATCTTTATTCTGCATGCTTACGACCCAGTTCAGCCCCCGCCGCAGCGCCGCTTCCATCCGCGGCCGGTCCGGATAGTCCACGCGCTGCAGTGCCATTAGGATGAAAGCCGTGTCGTCCACGTCGGGATAGAAATCATTGCGAAATTCAAACGCCCAGCCTCCCGGTTCGACTCCCGGGTTCTTCACCGCCCAGTCGCCGGGGCCCAAGATCTGGTTGTCGAGCATCCACGATGCCGCGCGCACCAGCGCCGGGTGGTTTGGTGGCAGTCCGGACTCTTCCAGAGCCACCATGGCGATCGCCGTATCCCATACCGGCGACATGCACGGCTGCAGCCGGATTGTCCCGTTCTCCTCGATCTCGAATCTCTCCAGTTCCGCGATCTCCCGCGACGTGATCGGATCGTCCGGCGCATACCCCAGAGCCATCAGCGCATAAATCGAATTCATCATCGCCGGGTAGATCGCCGCCAGACCCTCACTCCTCTCCAAATGCTCCAGCAGCCACTTCTCCGCCGCGCGCAAAGCTCGCTGCCGCAGAGGTTTCCAGGGCAGCCGCTCCGCGAATTTCATGCCCCGGTCCACCAGCAGGAAGAAGTTCCGCCAGGTCAAGATCTTCGAGTCCCACGCAAATGCCCGGTAGCGGTGTTCCGGCTCCCGGAACAGCTCATCCAACCGCGCCCCCTCCGGAATCTTCCACGACGGTCGCAGCGCGTACAGGATCGCCATGGGCACCAGGATCCCCCGCGACCACGACGAAATTTCGTACAGGTTCACATAGAACCAGTGCGGCAGTATCAGCAGTTCCGGCGGCATCGCCGGCACCATGCCCCAATCCGCTGCCCCCACCAGCGCCAGGTAGAACCGCTCGAACGAATTGATGCTTTCCAGCCCGCCTAGCTCGTGCACGCGCTTCCGCGCGCGGGCCATGTGCGGGGCCTCCGGCGGGTCCCCCGCTAGTTTTAGCCCCAGATACGCTTTGACCGTGGCGTTCAACTCCGAAGGGCCGTTCGCGTAGATATTCCATCCCCCGTCCGCGAGTTGGTGTCTTCGAATGCACCGCGCCAGTTTCTCTACGCGTCCGCGATCGAATCTGCCGATGACGTACAGGTAGAGGATGTAATCCGATTCCAGCGTTGTGTCGGCTTCGAGTTCTCCCAGCCAGTACCCCTCTGGTGCCTGGCAGCTCAGTAACCAGTCCACGCCCCGCGAGATCGCCTGATCCAGGCGTTCTTCCAGGGAGGGGATGCGCGCTGGCGCAGCCGCTGCGCTGCCGGTGGGGTGGGGATTCCAACTGAAATTTTGGTTTGCTGTCATCTTGTGTCAGTCGTCCGCCCTTTGATTAGTATTCTGCAACGGCGTGCGAGGCCACCATTTGAACAGCAGCCCCCCTCGCGTTTCAAAGAGGGTCAACGATTCAGGGGATTCTTGGTTTCCCCCTGGAAGCTCCTACAGACATCGTAGTCGAGCCCCCTCTCCCCTGTCCTAAAAATTATCCCAGCGATACAGTTTGCGGTCAACCCGGAAGATGCGGTCAAGTTGCCTCAGGATGCACGGCAGCGAATAACCTCTCTCGAATCAACGCCAGAAGCTGCCCCGGGAGCGGCTCCCCCAACCGCTGCTCAAACATGGGCTTCATCCGAACCAGGCGCTCGGATACCCCCGCCCAAGCCGTTCCCGTCAGACTGTTCCGCAGCACATAGGTGTCCGCCCGGTCCATGAACCTCTGCGTGGACTCCTTGAAATCCGGTAACAGAGGGTCCAGAACCACCACATACATCGCCGGCCGGACAAATCCCAGTACCGCATTGCTCTCCAGGATGACGTTCTCCGCCCCCTCCAGCGCCGCCCGCAAGAGCGGCATCCCCTCCGCCAAATCCCCCTGCCGGGTCCTCAGCCACAGCGACCGCCGCGCCCCAGCCACCAAAAACCTCGAGCTATCCGTCCGCCCGCTCCGGTCCGTTTCCTCATCCAGCACAGCAGCGTGCGTGGCAGAGGCGCAGTCGCAGGGCTCCCCGTGCTCCGAACAAACCCCATGTCCAAACTGCGTGATTTTCACCGCCGTCCACCCAGCCTCCGGAATCGCTCGGATCAGGTCCACCACCAGCGAGGTCTTCCCAATGCTCCGTGTATGCCCACCAATCACCAGGTAACGCATATCCACCGGCCCGTCCCGCCTCCAACCCTGTATGGTATCACCCTGAGCCAACCGCCCCAGTGCGGCAGCCACTCGCCGCGGCGAGCCTGCCCTTAAGAACGGAGGGGCTGATTTTCTCGTCCTCGCGTCTATACAACGCAATCACCGGGAGGCGCGGCCACGCCCGGCCAGCCTCATCAGTTCCTCCCCGACTTCGCTCAGCCGCCCCAGCCACGCGAGCTGCTCCAGATATTTCCGAATCGGCCGTGCCGGTGTGCCCCGCACCGGCTCCCCTGCCACGATCCGTTTGCCTGTCGGAATCCCAGCCTGTGCCCCGATGATCGCTCCGTCCTCAATCCGCACGTGGTCTGCAATCCCCACCTGCCCGGCGATCACCACCTGCCGCATCGGAATTGGCGCACGAGCTATCTGAGAATTCAATGGAACGAGCAATTTTCGCGCTTCAAGCGCATCTCTATATTCCTTGCCTAGGAATATCAGTGGGGAGTAAACTTCGCCGGCGAATGCGCGATATGGGCTATCCGACGCGAGCTTGCCGCCGACATGTTGGACGTGTTTTGCGCACGGCCACCATGCCCGCTCTTCTTCTAGCCATCAGTCTCGGCTCAAACCCGCCTCTGTATGCGTCCAAGGGAAAGGCGGGGCCGCATGATCCGGGTCTGCACCAGCAGAAGCATCAGTCGAATTCCAATCCGGACAACGGCTCGCCGCTCAAGCTTACCGACGGCACGCCAGTGCGGCTACGATTCGTTCGCGCGGTGGACTCCTCACTGGCTATTGCCGGAGAAAAGGAACCCATGGAAGTGGTGGAAGCGGTGCTCGTCGGCAACTTCGTCGCAATTCGGGTGCACAGCTATGCCGAGGCGACCGTGACGCTGGCGCAAGCGAAGCGCACCGAAGGACGCGGCGGCAACTTGCAGCTGAGGATTGAAAGCGTTCGCCTTGCGGATGGTGAGCTTGTGCCCGTGCGGGGAGGCACCAGCGTGAAGGGTGAGGAACACCGGACGGCCGCGAAAGTGGGCTTGGGCGGTTATCTGTTTAACGTGAATGGCAAGAACGCGAAGATTCCGGTGGGAACGGAAATCACCGCGTACATCGTGGGTGATCACGCGCTGGATCCGTCGAAGTCTGAGGCTGCCGGCGCGAATCCCGAAAAGAAAAACGGGCCGCAATGAGATTTCTCCGCGGAATCTGCGTCGTCGTGCTGATCCTTCAGGGCCCGGCGGACCTTGCGCCTGCCCAGCAACCCGCCCCGACTCCCCCGCAAAGTCCCGGCGTGCCCCCGGCGGAGGAACAGCAGAGGACCGCACGCGAGACAAGAAAGCAATTGGAACAGCTTGCCTGTGGCCCCTCGCATGTTCACCTGGTGCATCACACGGAGGAGGGTCAGCAAACGCTTCCGGAACCACCGCCCGATAAAGGGCTTATCTACGTCATCCGTACAAGAAATCTGGCGGGTTCGGCCCAACAGGCAAATTTCGCTATGGATGGGAAATGGGTCGGGGTAAACCGTCGCGGAAATTATTTCTACTTGGAAGCCGATCCGGGTCCTCATTATTTCTGTTTGAAGTTCCGAGGGTTCGCCCCTCCCGGCCTGCTGAGCCTGGTGATTGAGAAAGGGAAAATCTACTATCTGCGTCAGAACGTGACATTGGGAGGTGGAATTGAGGTGGATCTCCTCGACGAGAATGAAGGCAAGAAGTACGTTGCTGAGTACCACAGAAGTTCCTTCGAAGAGAAGCACCACAAATAGCGGCCGCTGAGGGTGGCCGACCCCTCCATTTCAGAAGGCTGAGGCCCCCACCAGTGTCATTCTGCAATAGCCCGCTTGAATCGTTCATGGGTTGCTAAACGCTGTTAGATAGTCACCCGCAGATCGACCATACCGTGGCACTCGGAACGTGAGCGCCCTTCATGATTCAAGCCTGCGCTCTCTCCCGCCCGCAAGCTCCAGCAACTTCTCTCCCACCTCGCTCAATCGCCCCAGCCATGCGAGCTGCTCCAGATATTTCCGAATCGGCCGCGCCGGTGTGCCCCACACCGGCTCCCCCGCCGCGATCCGCTTCCCTGTCGGAATTCCCGCCTGCGCCCCGATGATTGCTCCGTCTTCAATCCGCACGTGGTCCGCAATGCCCACCTGTCCGCCAATCACCACGTGTCGCCCCACCACGGTACTTCCCGCCAGCCCCGCCTGCGCCACGATCAGCCCGCCTTCTCCAATGTGCACGTTGTGTCCGATCTGCACCAAGTTGTCAATCTTCGTGCCCGCGCCTACACGCGTCTCCTCAAGGGCCGCCCGGTCCACGCAACTGTTGCAGCCGATCTCTACGTCATCGCCGATCTCCGCCCGCCCGATCTGCGGGAATTTCCAGTGCCGTCCCTCTCCGGAGACGTATCCAAACCCGTCGCCTCCCACCACCACCCCCGCATGGAGAATCACGTCCCGCCCCAGATGCGTTCCGGGGTAGAGCACCACATGCGGATAGAGCGTGCAGCCCGCGCCGAGCACCGCGCCGCGTCCCACGCAGCAAAACGCCCCGATCTGGCAGGCTGCCCCGATCTCCGCTCCCTCGTCAATCACCGCAAACGGCCCGATGGCCACCCCTTCGCCAAGCGTCACTGCCGGGCCAACCACCGCAGTTGCATGCACGCCAATCGCCGCCACTCGAGGCGCCGGAACCAGCAGCGCAGCCGCCTGCGCAAACGCCAGCTTCGGATTTCCCGCCCGCAATATCGTTTTCTCTCCCAGTTCAATCCCGCTCGGCGCTACCACGCATCGCGCCAGAGATCGTGCGGCGCGCGGCGAATGCTTTGCCGTCTCCACAAAAATCAAATCCGTCTCCCGCGCTCGCTCCGGGCTGGCCAGTCCGCCCACCGCCGCCGCGGGGTCTCCCTCCAATCCCAACTTCAATCGCCTTGCCAGTTCGCGCGCAGTCATCATCACTCCCTCCCGCATGCAACCCCTCTCCCAGCCTGCCCGTCAGCTTCCTGACCTCCCGACTTCCCGGCCTCCTAGAACGGATACAGCGGCGGCTCGCCCGGCGGTCGCGTCTTCCACCGTTTGTGCACCCACAGCCATTGATCCGGAAACCTTCGCGCATATTGCTCGAACACCTGCACAAACCGCGCTGTGTTCGCCACCACGTCCGCCTCCGCGTCCCCGGTCCTCACTAACTCGAGCGCCGGATCGAGCTGCAAATGGTAGCGCCGCTCCCCCTCGCTCCAGTAGACGTATCCGGGCATCACCGCGCAATCCGTGCGCAGCGCGATCCGCGCCACCCCGCTCGATGTGCACGCCGGAACGCCGAAGAACGGCACGAACACGCCCTCCTCGAGCGTGCTGTTCACATCCATCAGCACGCCCACGTCTCCGTTCTCCCGTAGCACGCGCAGCATCTCCCGCACCGCCTCGTTCTTGTCGATCGTGCGGTTCCCACCCAGCGACCGGTAACGGTCCACCAGCGCATTCACCCTCCGGTTTTCCAGCGGCCGCACCAGGAAGTGCAGGGGATGGCCGTTCAGAGCCTGTGCAAACGGAGCAAGTTCCCACGCCCCCATGTGCCCGGTCAAATAAATCAGCCCTTTGCCCCGCGCCTTCGCCGCCAGGTAGTTCTCCATCCCGTCAATCGTGATGATCCGCCGGATGCTCTCCCGCGAGTCCCGCGGGAATTGCGAAAATTCTCCGCCCATCCACCCGATGTGGCGCAGCAACCGCCGCGCCGTGGCGCGTCGCTCCCCCTCCGTCATCTCCGGGAATGCCAGCTTCAAATTGAATAGCGCCGCGCGCTTCAGCCGCGGATTCAAACGGTAGAAGACCGCGGCCACTCCCGCGCCCACCGCCCGCGCCATACGCCGCGGCAGTATCCCCACCGCATGGAGCACGCTCCACGCGGCAATATATTCCAGCCATTCACGCACCGGCGCCATTCTCCCACATCCGGCCACCTCCGCTCCGCGTCCCGGCAAAACCACACCCCCGGTCCCTTGGGGCGAAGCTTTGATAGACTCGTCCCGCCTTGCCGATTCCGACTCCACTACGCCGCGCCGCCACCCCGCTCCTTCTCGCCCCGGTCGCCTTCCTCTGTTTTTTCTCCGGTCTCGGTTCCTTCGGCCTGGTCGGGCCCGACGAGCCGCGCTACGCCTCCATCGCCCGCGAGATGGCGCGCAGCGGCGACTGGGTCACCCCCTGGCTGAATGGTGCGCCCTGGTTCGAAAAGCCCTCGCTCTACTACTGGTCCGCCGCCGCCGGCTTCCGCCTCTTTTCCAGTCCGGAAGTCGCAGCCCGAGCGCCTTGCGGCTTCTATGCGCTCTTAGCCCTGCTCGGGATTGTGCTACTCGCGCGGCGCTTTTATGGTCCGGACGTGGCGCGCGCGGCCGGCTTCATGTTGCCCGCGACCGTCGCCATGACGGGATTCGCCCACGCCGCCGCTACCGACATGCCTTTCGCTTCCTGCCTCACTCTGGCCATGCTCGCCGCGGCTGTCCTCCTCCTCAACAATCATCCGGCCCGGGCACGCGCCTGGGAGGCCGCATTCGGCGCCGCGCTGGGCCTCGCCATTCTGGCCAAAGGGCCTGCGGCGCTTGTGCTCGCCGGAGGGAGCACGGCCCTCTGGGCCATCCCCACCGGGAACTTCCGGAAAGCCTGGCGCCTCTGCCGCCCGACCGCAACACTCGTGTGTGTCGGGGTCGCCGTGCCCTGGTACGCACTCTGCGCCGCGAGAAATCCCAGCTTCCTGCGCGTGTTTCTGCTGGAGCACAACGTGGAGCGCTTTCTCACCAACCGCTACCAGCACCACCAGCCGTTCTGGTTCTTCGTACCCATCCTGTTGATCGCAGCCTTTCCCTGGACCCTCTTGCTCATTCCCGCGATCGCCGATGGTTGGCGCGAGTTGCGCAGCGCTGCCTGGCGCCAATCGCCCGGCGCATTCTTCGCCGCTTGGGTTCTCTTTCCTTTCCTCTTCTTCAGTGCCTCCCAATCGAAACTTCCAGGCTACATTCTGCCTGCCGTGCCTCCCTTCCTCCTCCTCCTGGCCCGCAGCCTGGTCCGCAAGGCAAATGGCTCCGCTCATGTCCCGGCTACGCGGTTCCTCTGGGTTTCCTCGGTGCTGATAGCCGCCGGACTCGCGCCGTACGTTTACTCGTACACCACCTCGCGGTCGCTCCTTTCGAGCGCGTTGCCCGCTGCGCCGAATTTCTCTCTCACCGGCTTTGGAATGGTATTTTTCATTGGTGGAATCGTGATGGCCGCCGCAGGCCAGCTCCACGCTCTCTGGAAGAGCGCTGTGATTGCCTCGGGCGTGTTTGCTGTGTCGGTGGGATTGGCGGCCTATTCTTTGCTGCCCGTGATCGGCCCGCGGATCTCGCCCCGCGAACTGGCCTTCGAAGCCCGCGACCGCGCCGCCGGTGCGGCCATCGCCGTCTATCATCTGCCCCGCGCGTGGCAATACGGCGCCGAATTCTATCTGGATCGGTTCCTGCCCGATTGGAATCCCTCGCTGCCCGCCCCGGTCTGGACCCTCACCACCGATCAGGGTCTCCTCGACCTGGCGCGGCACGGCCTCCGCTGCCGCCCCATCAGACCGTTTTACGGCCGCCAACTGCTCGTCCGTGTCGAATGAGCGCAGTCAATGGGCGTGGGTGTTTCCGTGCGTGGCCGGCCCGGACGCCGGCCCCGAATCAACGTGGCCGAGCAGGCACGGGCGGCAGCGTACGCAGGAAGAAAGTGAGTACGGCATTGTCGTAGGTCCGCTTCTCATCATTCGTCATGGCCATGTAGCTGGCTTGCGGCATCACCCACTGCTCGCGCGGTTCGGGCGCCGCGTTGAACAATCGCAGCGTGGATTGCGCCAGCACTAGATTGTCACGCAGTTCGATGAACAGCTTCGGTGTTTTCGACAGTGCGCCCAGTCGCGCCGAAAGCCGCGGTTGTCCACGGTAGGGCAGTTCCACCATCCGGAATCCGAACCGGGCCATCCAGCCGATCACCGGCATGGAGCCGTATCCTTCGCGGTCCAGTTCCTCGGTGAAAAACTCCAAGGGATCGTCATACACGGAGTCAACCACCACCGCCGCCACCCGCCGGTCCGCGGCCGCCGCGGCCAGAGCCGCGTACCCGCCCACGTTCGCTCCCCACAGCCCGATCCGCGTCCGATCCACATCGGTCCGCTGCGCCATCACCGCGATGGCCGTCAACACTTCGTTGGTTTCCCGCGGGCCGAACGTCGTCGAGCCCGGCGATTTTCCATGTCCCGAGAAATCGAAAACGAAGACGTTGTACTGGTTTTCCTCCAGCGTCGTGGCCAGCGTCACCACGTCGCCCCGCTGCCAGCCATACCCGTGGCACAGAATCAGCACCGGAGCCCCGCGCAGCCCGGGGAAAAACCACCCGTCGCGGCTTCCCAGCCCCGGCGCCGTGTACTGCACCAGACTGATGTGCCCCAGCAGGTCCTCGGGCGTCAGCGACGTCCCCGTGCTCACCGGATGCATCATCCGGTAGTCGATATACGCGGCGATGCAGCCGCACACCACGACCAGCAGCACGAGGAGAAGCAGCAAAAGCGTGAGTGCCCCGCGGATCGGTGAGGAGGGGTCGCGCAGTTCTTCGAAAAAGTCCATTCGCTCCGAACATCGCCTTTCTGCAGGCGATACGCGCCTCTAGGAGACGGCGCATGTTAACACAATCGCGGGCGGCGCCAATGATCGGAGGGCCTCCTCCTTGCGCCCTTTGGCACCGGGTGGCGCATCCTCGGGTCGTGGCCCAGCGGCGGGCGGGAACGCAGGCAGGGAATCTTGCGGCCTATGGTTGGAGCGGACATCCGCCCCCGTTATAATCCCCTTGCCGTCCCTTCTCTCATGGAAATCGTCCCACTCAGGCAGACGACGCCACGCCAACTCGATCCCCTCTTCGAAGAGGAGGCGGACCGCTGGCTACAGGACTTTCGCTGGGACTATCGTCCCTCCCTGGCCCTCATCCGCCGGTTCGTCGAGACGCGCTCGCTCGACGGCTGCGCCGCCTTCGAAGAAGATCGCGTCGCCGGCTACGGCTTCTATGTCTTTGAGGAAGAGAAAGCCCTGCTCGGCGGCCTGTTCGTCGCACGCAGCGCCGGCAACCCCGGCCTGCCGGAACGCCTCCTCGCCGCTCTGCTCCTCCACTTGCGCACGCGCGCGGAAATCGAGCGCATTGAAGCGCAACTGATTCCCTTCGGCCACTCGCTCGATCTCGCCCTGGAGCACCATCGCTTTCGTCTCCACAAACGTCAATTCATGTACCTTGATCTCGGCAAACCGCGCCCCGCCTCCTCTCCCGCCTCTGGCCTGCGTGTGGAGCGCTGGACGGACCGCTGCTTCGAGCCCTGCGCACGCCTCATCGAACGCGCCTACTCCCGGCACGTGGACAGCGACATCAACGAGCAATATCGCAGCGAGGGAGGCGCCTCGCGCTTCCTGCGCAACGTCGTGCTCCTCCCCGGCTGTGGTCAATTCCTGCCCGAAGCTTCGCTCGTCATCCCGGGGAACGGGCGCAATGACCTGCAGGGCGTGGTGCTCACCTCCGTGGTCGCGCCGGGCGTGGCCCACATCACGCAGATTTGCCTGTTGCCCAGCCTCCAGGGCAAAGGCCTCGGCCGCAGCCTTCTGGAAGCTTCGATTGCCGCCCTACAGGAACGGCAATTCGAAGGACTCTCGCTCACCGTCACTTCCTCGAATGCTCCCGCCGTACATCTCTACGAGACTTCCGGCTTCCGTGTGCTCCGCACCTTTTCCGCCGCAGTCTGGGACGCAAAGCGCCAGCCTCGCGCAGGTGTGTAGCGGCGGGTTTATCCCGCCATTCTCCTGCCGCCACCTTCCCTAATCTTCCACCCCGCCATTTTCTGAGGGAAATGTGCCGCCATCCGCGATGGGAAATCTTCTCTACGAGGATGTCGAATCGCCTCTGGAGCGGTGGAGAATCGCTCCTCCATCTCTCCCCCGCTGAATCCTTTCCCTATTTCTGTACCCGCTCCTTCAACAATCCCTTCAACTCATCCACAAATTCCTTCACATCCTTGAAATCCATATACACGGACGCAAATCGCACGTACGCCACCTTGTCCTGCTTCTTCAGCCGCGCCATCAGCATTTCCCCGATCTCTGTGGACGTCCGCTCGCGGTTCGCCGACTCGTGCACAAACGCTTCCACCTCTTCTACCAGCGCCTCAATCTTGGGAATCGGGATGGGCCGCTTCTCGCATGCCTTCAGCAATCCCTGCAGCAGCTTCTGCCGGTCAAATCGCTCTCTTCGCCCGTCCTTCTTGATGATCATGTAAGGGATTTCGTCAATCCGCTCGTAGGTGGTAAAACGCCGGCGGCACTTCAGGCATTCCCGCCGGCGCCGGATCAGGTCGCCCGAGCTCGCCTCGCGCGAATCCACCACTTTGTCTTCCTTATGCGAACAATACGGGCATTTCACGTTTGCATCCCTCGCGCTGTAGCGGCGGGTTTATCCCGCCATCCCTCTCTTCCCTTGCCATCCCCCATCGTGGTCTTCACGACTTCTCCTCGATCGCCGCCATCCCTCCGCCCGCCGTCATCCGCCGCAGCTCCCCCAACCCCATTCCCTCGCGCAGCAACAAGGGAATCCCGGCCAGCGTGCAGCTCGCAAACGTCACCAGCCACAATGCCGCTGCCGCCACAATAGCGGGCTCTTCCTTCACCCCCAAGAACACCGTCAATGCCAGAAACGATCCCACCAGCGACCCTCCGCCCACCATGGGAATCTGCAGCGTCGAGCCCAGCATCGTGCACGCCAGCGTGATCGCCGCCGCCCGCAGGTCCAGCAAAGCCAGGCTGCCGCCGAAACTCGCCAAAATCCAATGATAGATGAGCACGATCAGCGTCCAATGCACGGCCGTCAGCCCCACGGCCACCCCCAGGTCCTCCCAGGTCCGGATCGCCTGCAAGCCTCCCAGGAACCCCTCGATCAGTCCCGCCACGCGCTTCCGCCAGCCCGTCCGGCCGTGCCAGCGCGCATTGGCCCGCGCCAGCACGCCGCCTTCGTGCGCCCGGAGATAGATCAGAAAAACCACCGCCGCCACCAGCCCCGCAAACAGCGTGAATCCCGCTTTCTGCAGTGCAGGCAGCAATACCGATCCCGCCGCCCCGGGACTCTGTCTCTCCCGCGCTCGCAGCAGTCCCGGCAGCAGCACCAGGCTCCATCCCGCCAAGAGAATCGTCACCGAAATATCGAAAACCCGCTCCACCACATAGATTCCCAGCATCGACGAGACCGGCAAATTCTCCCGCCGCGCGATCAGAACCGGTCTCACCGGCTCTCCCGCCCTCCCGAGCAGCACGATGGCCACGAACCCCATCAACGTGGCCCCGTACACGCTCCAAACACCCGCCGGACCTACCGCACGGCTCAATCGCACCCACCGCAGCGCGCGAATCCAAAAGCACAGGTAGATCGCCGCCACGGACAACAACAGCAGGCCAAGATTCGCCCCGCGCACCGCCGCGCCCAGCCCCGCCCAACTGAACCCCTTCAGCGATATCGCCCCGCGCGACTCATACAAGAGCGCGCCAATCACCGCCAGTGCCACTACGAGGAACAGGATTTTTCGCGCAATGCGGTGCATCGGCCACTGACCGTAGCAACATCCCAGACAAAGTGTCAAGGAATCCCAGGTAGCACAGGCCCGCCGCCGCGCGCCTGTGTCCCCGATCCAACGCCGGACCCTTTGCGGCGAAGACGGCCTCTCTAGATGACGCGGCGCGATTCAGCGATATCCACCGAGCGTCCTTCCCCCGGCTTGAAACGCCTGCCGAGATTCGTTAGCTTTACTCGCAGTTGGCCGGCGCGCGCGTCCGCGCTCCTATTGCCGTGCAGGGGGCGACGATTCCCAGGCAACTCATCGGAACGTTTGTTGTTTTTGTCAGGCGGCTGTGGCTGCCGCTGGCGCTTTTTGCAGTCTTCAATGCGGTATGCGTTCTGGTTTTCGGCAGGCTCGAGAATTTGCGCTGGGTGGACGCGCTTTTCTGGATCACCCACCCGCACTCCATCGATTACCGCACGGCGCACACCTCCACCAAGTTGTTTTCCCTGTTCGTGTATGTGGGGGTGTTTGCGTTTCAGATCTGGGTTGCCGAGCGCGTTCTTCTGACCATCTTCAGCCAGCAGGGCAGGGAGGCCTGGAAATCCATGGTGAACGAAGTGAGCATTGACAGCCTCCGGGATCACTTCATTGTGTGCGGCTACGGCCAGGTCGGCCGGACCGTTGTGGACCAGCTCAAGCGCCTCAAACTCCCCTTCGTACTCATCGAGACGAACGAAGGGCTGTATCGCGAGCTCCTGAAGGACGGAATCCTGGTGATCCTCGGCGATGCCAAACGCCACGATGTCTTGGAGACCGCGGGCATCGCCCGCGCCCGGGGCATCTGCATCGTCATCGACAATGACGCCGACAACCTCTACATCACCGTGACCGCCAGGTCGCTCAATCCGAACGCGAAGATCATCACGCGGGCCGGCCAGCAACGCTATGCCTCGGCCATGCGCAGCTCGGGCGCCGACGAGGTGATTATCCCGGAGTACGAGGGCGGCCTGATGGCCGGAAGAATGATCGAGAAATACGGCTCCAACTACCCCAAGCTCGAATAGGAACTGCGCCAGTAGCACCGGTAGTGCGTCAGTTTGCCCTGATGGAGTCGAGGATGGTCTCTGCTCTGCCGTTCCTGGCTTGTTTTGGAGCAGTTGAGCGCGCGCACAGACTGAAGTCTGTGCCATTGGGCAAACTGACCCACTATCACCCGTTGAGCAGCTTGGCAATCACATCTGCCGCCGTGTAAGCGGACTTGCCGGGAGGTAGAAAGTACGAAATCTTGCTTAGGTCATCCCCCGAGGTGACCAGACCCTTTTCCGCGTATTTGCCGCCGCGTGCCTGGGGATGCCCGATATTAGCCAGCAGCGCGTTGCACAGGCACTTCCGCCCGGCCGTGTCCTCCTCCTTCCCCTGCTTGGATAGGTAGACCGTCACCGGCTCCCCGGCGCAGCGGTAATCAATTGTGCCGTCGGCGGTCCTGTACGCCTCGCGGAGGTAACCCACATCACACACGCGTGGTCTGGCCAGGTAATCTTCCTGCTCCGAAAGCGTGCCTGCCAACCGCGCGACTTTGAACGGAAAACCCGTCGGAGAGGCCACCGGATCGGTGAACACGGTGGCTTGGCCACGCATCGCTTTCTTCAATAGCGCCTGCTTGTAATCCTCCCGCAAGCCCGATTCAGCGCAAAAGGCAAATGCGGTTCCCACTTGCACCCCGGCGGCGCCGGCCCCCAGGGCTTCCCGCAGCTTTTCGGCCGAGCCACATCCGCCGGCGAGCCAGAAGGGCAGCCCCAGTTCCCGCAATTTGCCCAGGTCAACGGTGTCGCGCTCTCCATAGATCGGTTCGCCCGCTTCGTTGAGCTGGAGCTTTCCGCGGGGCGGCGCGTTGTGCCCGCCGGCGGTGGGCCCTTCGATCACGAATCCATCCACCCGGCCGTTCGCTTTCTTCTGCAAGGCTGCGGCAAGCGTGTTGGAGGCGACGATGGCCAGAAAGTACGGGCGAACGAGCGGCGGGAGCTCGCGCTCCGCGAAATCACGCGGGGCGAATGCGATCGTGGTGTCGTCACCTTCCTGCGCGCCCGCCACCTGGAGTGTATAGCTGGCCGGCTCGTGCTGCGCCAGGAGGTCGAGGATACCGGGAATCTTCATAGGGATGCCCGCGCCCATCAGCACGTACAGCACGCCCGCCAGCATGGCCCCATAAAGGGATGGCAGATGCGGAATCTGAATTTTTTCCAGATAGTTGATGCCGACAGGATTCTCGTGACCTTCGCGAGCCAGGGTCACTTCCACAAAGTTGGCCACAATACACAGCTCGACGAGCTCCCGAGGACTGTCCTGGACATGTTTCGGCGGGCTCAGGTAGGGCTGGCCTTCCGGCTTGCCGCCGGGAAGGTAATATTTCTCCCAAACTCGTTCCGCCATCCCGGAGAAGGGAAAGCGGTCCAGGCCGCGGCGCATATGCCCGCCGGGGTCGCCGTCTTGCAGCCGCCGGGCGAACACCTGATCCAGGGCGGTCCCGGAAACGACTCCCAATTGGCCGAGTTGGGCCACTGCCCGCGCCAGCCGCCAACTGGATATCCCAATTCCCATGCCGCCTTGAATGATGGTCGGATGGTTGCTCAACGGGCCTCCCGGATCCTGCACACCTCAACTTGCTCTTGGAAAACGTGGTCGAATGGGGCGAGCTTCCGTCTCAATCCCTCAGTTAAAGCGAAAAATAACGGGCTCCGACGCCTGTGGAACGGCCACAGCCAGCACGCCCGAATGATAGACTCCGACGGCCAGCCCTTTTTTGTCTGCGAGCTTCGTCACACGAATATGTGACGATTGACCGCCGGTCTCCCATGGCCCTTTCCATTCCAGCCGCCCATCTCGCTGCCATAGGGCGCAGGAGCCCGGTGGCCTCCCTGACCTTTCTCCCGGCTATCGAACCTTTCAGCGCCCGCGATTGCCCACGCCCACGATCACAGCCGCCAGCAGGCCAACCAGCCCGGCGAGTCGTCCCCAAGCCTCGGGATTCCCGATCCGCAGGACGAACACCGGAACGTAGACCACCACCAGCGCAGTCGCAAGGAAAGCGGTGACCATGCGATAGACCGTTTCAGTCCTCTTGGGGCTTTTGAACACCAGATACACGGCGGCAACAAATAGGAGAATTCCCATCGGGCTGGTTACCATGACCCACCTCGCAGCTTCAAGTGGCACAGCCGCTCCCCGCTGCGCGCTTTCTGCGTCCTGACGCCTTCGGTGGGGGTGCGCTGTTGCGTCGCAGGTTCCGCGCTTTCGGGAGCGCTGTCAAGGAGGCCCCATCTGCGGCGCGGGAAAGGGCCAGATGGCGGGATAAACCCGCCGCTACAGGCTCAGCCACTGCTAAGCCGAGTGGGAGCGGGGATCGGAGCGCAGGAGGCTCTGGAGTTCATCCGGATGGAAGGCGCGACCGGCGGCCTCTTCGCGGCTGAGATGACCCTGAGCAACGAGCTCGGCCAGCGATTCTTCAAGGCTGCGCGAGCCTGATTTTTTGGTGAGCGTGATTTCCTGCTGAAGCTGCTGAAGAGTATTCGTGCGGATGTGCTGCCGAGCGCCGTAGCCGATCATCAGAAGCTCGGTGGCCGGCATCTGGCCCCCTCCCTTTACGGGAACGAGCATCTGCGTGAGAACGGCAGCAAGCGCAAGCGCCAATTCCTGCCGGATGGTGTTTTGGCGCTCGACCGGAAATGAATCCGCGACCCGGGCAATGGTGGAACGCACATCGGTGGTGTGCAGAGTAGACAGGACCAAATGGCCGGTTTCCGCGGCGGCGACGGCAATGCGCATGGTTTCGGGGTCGCGCATTTCGCCGACCACCAGAACGTCAGGCGCTTGCCGCAGGGCGGCGCGCAGCGCGGTGGGAAAATCCGGGGCGTCCGTGCCGATCTCCACCTGTTCGAGGATGCTGCGCGCGTGGCGGTATTCGTACTCGATGGGATCTTCAATGGTGACAATATGCCGCGATTCGGTCTGATTGATTTCATTCACCAGGGCCGCGAGCGTGGTGGTCTTGCCGGAGCCGGCGGGCCCTCCGATCAACACCAGCCCGCGGGGCAGCCGGGACAGAGCGGCCACGGCGGGGGGAAGATGCAGCTCTGCGAAGGATGGAACCTTGGAAGGCAGGGCTCGTATCGTCGCGGCTGCGCTGCCGCGTTCCCGATGGAGATTGATGCGAAAGCGGCCGAGGCCTTCCACGCGGTAGGAGGAATCGGCGATCTGCGATTCCCGGTAGAGCTGCAGCGCATGCGAAGTGAGCGCCGGAAGCACCGCCGACTCGATTTCCTTGCCATCGAGGGGGCGCGCTTCGAATTTGCGCACATTGCCCTTGAAACGCAGGCAAGGCGGCGCCTCCGGCACCAGCAACAGGTCGCTGCCGCCCTGGCCGACCAGTTCGCGGAGCCAGCGGTCGAGCCGGGACGTGGCGGAGGATTCGGCAGGACTCGCCTGGCGCTTCTCGTTCAGTTCGCCGGCAATTTGATTGAGCTCTGGCGATCCGGGCACTCCCACCCTCCTATTGCCCTCGCCCGAGTATGGGGCGCCAGAGCCTGCTAGTCCAGCGGTTGAGGCTCCCGGAAGCGCTTGGGGAGAGATTGAGGGGCGCGCTTGCCGCTGTGCGGCATCGGGACTAAGATGCCATCACTCGCAAGGGAACTTTTCCGGCGGCGATTGCGTTTGATTGAATGTGGGCCGGAATAGCAAGGCGACGAAGAGGCAGATGATCACTTGGAGCTTGACGCTCAACTGGTCGCGCGGTGCCTCCGCGGCGAGGCCCCGGCCTGGGAGGAACTGGTGAGGCGCCATACGCGTCGGGTGTACAACCTGGCGTACCGGTTCACAGGCAACCGGCAGGAATCGGAAGACCTCTCGCAGGAAGTCTTCCTGCGACTCTACCGCACCCTGGCGAGTTATCGCGCCGTGCACGGCGAATTCACCACCTGGCTTACGAGCGTGACGCGCAATCTGCTGATCGACCATTACCGGCGCACGCGCCGCGACCGCCTGACGGATTCGCTGGACGACGAAAAGTCGCCGGCGGAGCACAAAGCGTCGCCCGGGCGCCGGCCGGACGAACTGGCCTCGGCCAGCGAGCTGAGCGAGCAGGTGCAGAGCGCGCTACAAAAGATTTCCCCGGAACTGCGCGAGGCGGTGATCCTGCGCGATTTGCAGGGCCTGGATTACCGTGAGATTCAGCAAGTGCTCTCTGTACCGGAGGGCACCGTAAAATCGCGCATCAACCGCGGGCGCATCGAACTGGCGCGCCTGCTGTCGGGAATGGGAGTGCAACCGGAGTAAGCGATGCCTTGGACCTGCCTGGACACGGAAGAGCGGCTGAGCGACTACCTGGATGGTCTGCTCGCCGCGGACGAGCGCACGGCAATGGAAGCGCATCTCGCCGGATGCGCCTCCTGCCCGGCGCTGGTTGCGGAGGTGCGCTCGCTGGCCGACCGGCTGCCCCGCCTGGAACAGGCCGTGGAGCCCACCTGGCTGGTCTACCGCATTCTGGAAGCGACCAGCGGGGCCGTTCGCGTGAAGAGGGAGGTCACCTGGAAGGGTTTCTTTGCCGGCCTCTTGGCGCCGCGATTTGTGCTGGGGTTGAGCGCCGTCGCCGCCACCATCTTCTTCCTCTTCCAAGCTCTGGGCATCAATCCAAAGAAGATCACGGCGGAGGACCTGAATCCCGTGAACGTGTTCCGCGCGGGGGACCGCCAGGCGCACCTGACGTACGCTCGCGGGGTGAGTTTTGTGAACGATTTGCGGGTGGTCTACGAAATCCGCTCGCGCTTGCACATGCAGGAAGCGTCCGCAACCCCCAACGCGGCGCCGCAACAGGAAGAGCAGAAGAACGCGCCTTCGCCCCAGTCGGATCGCAAATTAAAGAACGATCTGCTCCACCACGGGCCCTCCGTGATTGCGGTGGGCGCAATGGCCGGCTTTGCGGCCGGAGGCCTGCAGTGAGCGCGGGCGACATGAGTAGCGGAGCGTCCCCGGCGGGTTATTGCCGCCATTGCGGGAAGGCCCTGACGCCGGAGACCCTGCGCGAAGTGCGCGGTGTGTATTACTGCCCGGACTGCATCGCCAGCATGGTGGGTCAGGCGCAGCCCCGTCCGGCCCCCGGCGGGGGTCGCGCGGCCACCGCCGCGGCGCTGGGGATCATCCCCGGCCTCGGCGCGGTCTTCAACGGCGAATACGGCAAGGCCGTGATTCACGTGCTGGTGTTCGGCACGATCATCAGCCTGATTGACCGCCAGCCGGCCATTTTCGTTCCCGCTCTGGTGGCCTGGATTTTCTACATGCCGTTCGACGCGTACCAATCTGCCAAAGCCAAGGCGGCCAGCAACGCCGCCGGCGCGACCGCAGGCGGCAGCGCGAGCGAAGGCCCGAGGCCGTACGCGCGCCGCGAGACGATCGGGCCAATCCTATTGATCGCCATCGGCACGCTGGTGTTACTCGACCAGTTGAACCTAGTGAACCTGGACCGTGTGCTGGATTTCTGGCCGCTGGGGCTGATCGCTCTCGGCGTGTGGATGCTGGTGAGAAGACAAGAGCAATAGAGGCGAAATCGCATGAGTTACTACAGAAGGCGCGGCGGACTGGTTGGCCCGGCGCTGCTCATTACGATTGGCTGCATCTTCCTGGCGGACCGCTGGTGGCCGGATTACAGCTTCCACCGGCTCTGGCCGCTGATTCTGATCGTCATCGGGGTCGTCCGCCTGCTGGAAATGAGCATGTCGCGCGAAGATACGGTCTATCCCGCTCCGCCGCCCCCGCCGCCCGGCCCGCCCACGAACGTGCCTCCGCCTCCCGGCGGCTCGCAGTGAGCGCGCAGGAGCTGCGCCTGCCAGGCGTCTCGGAGATATTGACATGAGCAACGGCAAGCCACGCGGTTCCGTGTTCGGCGCGATGTTCCTGGTGATCATCGGGACGCTCTTCTTGGTGCACAATTTCCGGCCCGATCTGATCCGCTGGGGTCTCCTCGGAAAGTGGTGGCCGCTCCTGCTGATCCTTTGGGGGATCATCCGCCTGATCGAAAATCTGGCGGGAACCGGACGTCGCGGGGTCACGGGCGGCGAAGTGTTTCTGCTGGTCATCCTGATTCTCGCGGGCATCGCCATTTCCGTCGGATCGAGAATGCCCGGGGTCATCCATATCGACGATGCGCAGGATTTGCCCTTCGGCGAATCAGCGGACGTCACCGAGGAACTCCCCCCGCGCGATTTGCCGCCCGGCACCCTGGTGCGCATCGACACGGGGCAGGGCGACATCACCGTGGATGGGAGCGGCGACGAGAAGCAGATGCACGTGGTGGTGCGGAAGACGGGCTATGCCATGTCGGAGGACGATGCACGTTCGCGCGCCAAGGCGACTTCAGTGCATGTCCAGCAGTCCTCGAGCGATGTGAGCCTCGAGGCCAATCCCTCGGGAAGGCGCGACTCGGACACTCGCGTGAGCTTTGAGGTGCACCTGCCGCAAAATGTCGCCCTCGATTTGCGCACCGCGCGCGGCGATGTGCACGTGAACGTGGTCACCGGCAACGTCGCGGTCTCCGACTCCCGCGGCGACGTGGACATCCGTGATACCGGGGGTGACGTCCGCGCCGACCTGGGCCGCGGAGACGCGCGCATTTCGGGCGCCAAGGGCAACGTCCACGTCTCCGGCAAGGGCAGCGAGGTGGCAATCGCGGACGTGGCCGGCGCGGCCACCATTGACGGCGAATTCTACGGCCCCATCACCGCGCGCAACGTGGCCAAGGGCGCGCGCTTCGTTTCTTCTCACACGGACCTGACCATCGGCGCCCTCCCCGGGCGCATGACCGTCGAGTCCGGCGACCTCCAGGTGGAGAATGCCGCCGGGCCGTTCCTGCTTACGACCAGCGACAAATCCGTTTCGCTTGAAGACATCTCCGGGCGCCTGCGCGTGCAGGATAAGCGCGGTGACATTTCCGTCCGGCTCACTGCGGCGCCCAAGGAGGAAATTGACCTGACGGACGAGTCGGGTGCGATTGAGCTGGCGTTGCCGGCAAAGTCGTCATTCGAGATCTCCGCGGATTCACGCTCCGGCGAGATTGATAACGACCTGAACGAAAGTTCCTTGAAAACCACGCAGCAGTCCGGCGACTCCAAACTGCAGGGCCAAGTCGGCGTGAAAGGACCGAAGATCACACTGAACACTTCCTACGGAGCCATTCGCCTGAAACGCTCGGACTAGGAGCGCCCGCCATTTCTGGAATTACGGCCGTGACTCCGTTCTCCCTCGCCGCCGTCTCTTCCGCCTCTGCGCTCCCTCTGCGAACTCTGCATCTGTGGCGCGAATCTTCTCTCCCAACCTTTTCAACGCTGCACCACAGCCTCCAAGTCGTCGAAGAAGGCAGGGTACGACACGCCCACGCACTCCGCGCTGCGTATCGTGGTAGGGCTGCTCGCGCCCAGCGCGGCCACCGCCAGCGCCATGGCCAGGCGATGATCGCCGCGCGGGTCCACCTCCGCTCCGCGCAGGCCTCGACTGCCGGTTTCCGCGCGCCCGGCCACGCGCATCCCATCGGGAAACTCTTCGACGCGCGCCCCCATTCGCCGCAGATTCTCCGCCAGCACAGCGATGCGGTCGCTCTCTTTCACGCGGAGTTCCGCGGCGTCGCGAATCTCGATTCCCTCTTCCGTATAAGGCCCCAGGGCCGCCAGCATGGGCAGTTCGTCAATCATGCGCACAACATCGGGGCCGGCGATTTTTCCTCCGCGGAGCGGCACAGGCTTCCGTCTGTGCTCCTCATCTCCCGGCCCACCGCCGTCCGGCGATTTGACTTCGAGATCGCCCACCAGTTCCCCGGACCTTTGCTCGACCCGCGCCACCCGCACTGCTGCGCCCATCTGCGCGAGGAAATCGAGCACAGCGCTTCGCGTCGGGTTCAGGCCCACGCCGAGCAACATCAGCTTCGATCCCGGAAGGATCAAGGCGGCGGCCAAAATGAAGACCGCGGAGGAGAGATCGCCCGGCACGGCGACTTGCCGGGCCAGGAGCCGCGGCCCACCGGCAATTTCGATTCGCGAGCCATTGCGCCGCACGGTGGCGCCGAATTCTCCCAGGGCAATTTCCGTGTGGTCCCGCGTGCGGATCGGCTCGATGACGGCCGTGGTGCCCGGCGCGAAAAGGCCGGCGAGCAGCACCGCCGATTTCACCTGCGCGCTGGCGACCGGCAGCGTGTATTCGGTCGGCCGCAGCGAGGCGCCTGTGATTTCGAGAGGCGCAAAGCCCCCCTTGCGGGAGCGGATTTGCGCGCCCATGCGTTCCAGCGGTTCGATGACGCGCTGCATGGGCCGCTGCCGCAACGACGCATCGCCATCGAGTTGCGAGGAAAAACTCTGTCCCGCCAGCGCGCCTGCCAGCAGGCGCATGGTGGTACCGGAATTGTGCGCATCGAGCGTGCGCCGGGGTTTCTGCCACCCGCGAAGGCTGACGCCGTGAATCCGGAGTGTTAGGTAACCACGGTCCGTGCTGTTCTGACCGCGGGCCTTTCCTCCCATCCCTTCGGTCTCGATCTTCACGCCCAGCCGCTTCAAGCATTCGAGAGTGCTGGCGCAATCCGCAGCCGGAGAATAATTCCGGATTTCGCTGGCCCCTTCGGCCAGTGCCGCCAAAATCGCCAGCCGGTGGGAAATGGATTTATCCCCCGGCACAACGATTCCTCCGCACACTGCACTCCCCGGCGCGATGACCTTCTTCGCCATGGCACAATTCTAACAGCAGGGACAACGCATGCGCCGTGCCCACTGAGCACGCCGTGGGAAAACACTGCGGCGCGTGGGCGAATCAAGTAGAATGGAACATTGTGAACCGCGCGCTCCATGCACTTCTGATCGCCGCTCTCGTGCCGCTCGCGGCGCTGGTGGCCCCCGCTCCCCGCGCTGCGGCCGGGCCGCCCGACAACATCCTGCCGCTCGACCAGGTGAAGCCCGGAATGCGCGGCGAGGTCTACACGATCATCGAGGGCGACAAGATTGAAAAGTTAGACCTCGAGGTGATCGGCATCCTGCCCAACCTGATGGGGCCACAGCAGGACATCATCCTGGTGAGGCTGGTTGGCCCCAGGGCGACGGAAATCGGCGTGGCCGCGGGCATGAGCGGCAGTCCCGTGTACATTGACGGGAAGTTGGTAGGGGCACTGTCGTTGAAATTCGGGATCTTCACGAAGGAGGCCCTGGGCGGGGTAACCCCGATCGAGCACATGCTCGAAGCGGACGCTTCCGACGCTGCGGCATCGACCCCTCCGCAGCGCGCCGGGGCTGATTCCCCGGCTGGCGCTGTGCCCGCAGCCTCAGGATGGCAGGCCGGCGTCCCGGCCGGCGCCGAAGCCTGGAACCCTGCGACGTGGACGGCTGGCGCGCCCGCTTTCCCGGGTGCGGCCATGGCGGTAGCGGCCTCGCCTGCGCACTATCCCGTGGCCGAGAGCGTTCTCCAGCAGGCTGGGTTGCCGACGGGCGCCTACCTTTCGCCTATTGATACGCCGCTGCTTTTTTCCGGCTTCGTGAAGGAAGCGGTGGACCGGTTCGCCCTGCAATTCGCGGGCTACGGGATGACGGCGGTGGAAGGCGGCACGACGGCGGCGCGTCCGGATGACGCAAATCTGGAACCCGGAGAGATGGTTGGGATTGTCCTGGCATCAGGCGATCTCTCGATCAACGCCGGGTGCACGGTGACGGCTGTGGTGAACGGGCACGTGTTCGTGTGCGGGCATCCGGTGTTCAATTTCGGAAAGATGGCGCTGCCGATGTCACGCGGGCGCGTGCTGACCACCATGGTCTCTTCCTACACGTCCACGAAAATCATGAACTCCGGGGGCGCGATCGGCTCGATCGACTACGACCGAGTCTCCGCGGTCACGGGACGGCTGGGGACGCCTCCGCCGATGGTGCCGGTGAGCCTGGACGTGGTGACGCCAGCGCGCAGCAAATCGCTGCACTTCCAGGTAGCGGTGAGTCCGAAACTGACGCCGCTGCTGGTGGCCATCGCGACCTACAACGGACTGGTGGCCAACCCGGTGTACAGCGACAACACCACGCTGCACTTGACCGGGAAGGTGGATGTGGAAGGCCACTCGCCCGTTGAGCTGGACAACATGTTTGCGCCGACCGATTTCGGAGTGCCCAACGGGCTGTTCGTCGCCCTGATGGTGCAGAGCCTTTTCGCACGGGTGTTCATGAACCCCTACGAAATACCTCAGGTGACGGGCGTGCACCTGCGCGTGGAGAGCAATCCGGAGCGCCGCCAGGCGTTCATTGAAAATGCGTGGTGCGACCGTTCGGAGGCGGCGCCGGGCGAGCAAGTGCGAGTGAAGGTGCTGCTGCGGCCGTACCGTGGCACGCCGTTTCTTCAGGAGATGCCGGTGACCATCCCCATGGCGGCGCGGGGGACACTGCGGGTGGTGGTATCCGACGCCGACACGCTGAACCGGATGAGCAACACCCTGGCGTTTAGCCCCTATGCGCGGCTCGCGGGGCTGGAGCAGTTAATCCGCGTGCTGAACCGCGAGAGGCGGAACAACCGGCTCTACGTGTCGCTGCTGCAGCCCGCACCCACATTGCTGGTGGAAGACAAAGAGCTGCCAAATACCCCGCTCACGGAAATCGAGGTGGTCGGGCCGGGACGCACGCTGGGCGGCCCGACGTTGCTGCGGGAATCGCTGGCCGGGGAATGGTCCGTAGGCCTGAACCAGGTGATCTCCGGGCAGCAGTCGCTGCAAATCAAAGTGAAATAGCCCACGACCGGAGAGGGATTCGCCGCTGTGCTGACCCCGAAAGGACGATTCATGTTTTCGACCTGCAGAAAGTTCGCGGCGCCGTGTGCCGCAGCATTCGCCGCGCTCGCTCTTCTCGCGGCGCTGCCGGCCGCCGCCGAACGGATGCGTTTTTGGCGCCAGACATCCTACGAAGACTTCGAGAAGGGAACGCCGAAGGGCGTGGCGCTGCGGAGCGACGGGCGGCTGGTGCCCGCGCCGCACTTTGCGGAACTGGCTGACCCGAATTTGGCCTACCTGTGGGCGCTGGCCGCGGACTCGCACGGGCGCATTTACGCCGCAGGCGGCTCGACGGCCAAGGTGCTGCGGCTGGACGAGAAGGGAAAGGTCACGACGGTGTTCGAAGCGAGCGAACTGGCGGCGCAGACGCTCGCCGTGGACGCGCAGGACAACCTCTACGTGGGCACTTCGCCGGACGGGAAGGTGTACCGGATCACCCCGCAGGGCGAGCACAGCGTGTTCTTCGACCCGCAGAGGAAATACATCTGGGCGCTCGTTTTCGGCCGCGATGGCACGCTATACGCGGGCACGGGGGACAAAGGCGAGATCTTTGCTGTGACGCCGGACGGGAAAGGCCGCCTCTACTTCAAAACCGAGGAAACGCATGTGCGCTCACTCGCGGTGGATGCAGGCGGCCGGCTGTTTGCCGGGACAGAGCCGAACGGCCTGGTGCTGCGCGTGGATGCAGAGCCAAAGGCGAAGGCGCCGCGGGGCTTTGTGGTGTACGAAACGGCGAAGAAGGAAGTGACCGCTCTTCTCGCCGACGCGAAGGGCAACCTGTACGCCGCAGCGGTAGGGGACAAAACGCCGGCGGGTGTTCAGGTGGCCCTACCGCCGCAGCCGGTGCCGCAGGTCCAGCTCGGCGTCCCCGGGCCGGTGCTCACGTTCGGCGGCGCACAGCAGAATGTGTTTATGCCCTTCCCCGCGCTGGGTGGCGGTAGCGACGTGTACCGGTTCGAACCGGACGGCGCGCCCGCGCGCATCTGGAGTTCGCGCGACGAACTCGTGTACACGCTGGCGCTTTCGCGGGAAGGGAAATTGCTGCTAGGGACCGGCGGCCGGGGCACCATCTACCAGCTCGAGAGCGATGAAGTGTTTGCCAACATCGCGAAGACGTTTTCCGGGCAGGTGACTTGCTTCGCCGCGGGGCCCGGCGGAGAAGTGCTGGCGGGAGCGGCCAATCCCGGAAAGGTGTTTGCGCTGGGGCCGGCTGTGGAGCCGGAGGGCAGCTATGAATCCCAGGTGTTCGACGCCAAACTTTTCTCCAACTGGGGCCGGCTCACCTGGTGGGGCGAAAACGGTTCGACCGACGCCCACATCACATTCTACCTGCGCAGCGGAAATACGTCGGACCCGAACACATACTGGAGCGAGTGGGCCGGGCCGTTCCACGACCCCCATGGGGAGCCGGTGAACCTGCCACCGGGGCGCTTCGTGCAGTGGAAGGCGGTGTTCCGCGACGGCGTGCCGAATCTTCAAATCGCCTGGGTGAGCGTGGCCTATTTGCCGAAAAACGTGGCTCCGGTGATTGATTCCATCGTGCTGCAGAACCCGGGAATCCGCGTACAGTCCGCCGCGGGAATGGTGACGGCACCCGGGCAGGCGCAGCCGGTACCGCTCCGCATGCCCGCGCCGCCGCCGCTGCCCGGCCTGAACCTGTTCCCGCAGCCTGCGCCGCCCGTACAGCCGCAGAAGTTCGAGCCGCCCCCGCAGGGCTTCCAGCAGCGCGGCTGGCAATCGGCGGTGTGGGGAGCGCACGACGAGAACGACGACGACCTGGTGTTCACGCTCTACTACCGCGGGGAGCGGGAGACGGTGTGGAAGCTGCTAAAGGATAAAGTGGAGACGCGCTTTTACTCCTGGGATACCACCACGATGCCCGACGGCGCTTATTATCTGAAAATCGCGGCCTCGGATTCACCCTCCAACCCTCCGGACGAGGCGCTGACGGCCGAGCGCGTAAGCGATCGCTTTCGGGTGGACAACGCCGCGCCGGAGATACTGAATCTGCGCGCGAACGTAGCCGGCAACTCCGCGGAGGTTCGCTTTGAAGCGCACGATCCGGCCAGCGTACTGAGCCGCGCGGAGTGGAGCCTGGACGGCGGCGACTGGAAACTGGTGCTCCCGGCGGGGCGGCTGAGCGACGCGCGGCAGGAGAGCTACAGCCTGAGGCTGCCCGGACTGGCCGCCGGAGAGCACACCATTGCGGTGCGGCTGAGCGACGAATTCGAGAACCAGTCGGCGGCGCAAGCTGTATTCCACGTGGCGCCATCCCCGTGAGCGCGGGACCGAGTCTGGACGACATCCGTGTGGCGGCGCGGCGCATCGCGCCGTTCATTCACCGCACGCCGGTAATGACCTGCGCCTCGCTCGACGCCCTGGCCGGGGCCAAACTCTACTTCAAGTGTGAAAACCTGCAGAAAACGGGCTCGTTCAAAATCCGCGGGGCCACCAACGCCATCCTGCAGTTGAGCGCGGCGGAAGCGGCGCGGGGCGTGGTGACGCTCTCGTCGGGAAATCACGCGGCGGCTGTGGCTCGCGCGGCCGCCGCGCGGGGCATTGCGGCCCACATCGTGATGCCGAAGAACGCACCGGCGGTGAAATGCCGCGCGGTGGAGGGCTACGGCGGAGTGATCACGTTTTGCGAGCCGACATTTGAAGCGCGCGAAGCTGCCTCGCGGCGCCTGGTGGAGGAAACGGGAGGCGTACTGGTCCATCCCTATAACGATCGCCGGGTGATCGCCGGGCAAGGGACAGCGGCGCTGGAATTGCTGGAAGACGTGCCGGAACTGGACGTGCTGCTCGTTCCGGTGAGCGGCGGAGGATTGCTGAGCGGCAACGCCATTGCGGCGACCAGCGTGCGGCCCTCGGTGCGCGTGGTGGGGTGCGAGCCGGCCAACGCGGATGACGCCTGCCGCTCGCTCAAATCCGGTCACATCGAGAAAAACGCGACCGCGGATACGATTGCCGACGGGCTGCGGGCGCAACTCTGCGACCTGACGTTTGGGATTCTACGCGAGCGGGTGGATGAGATTGTGCGGGTGAGCGAGCAGGAGATTGTGGAGGCGATGCGGCTGGTTTGGGAGCGCATGAAGCTGGTGATCGAGCCGTCGGCCGCAGTGGCGGTGGCTCCGGCGGTGGGGCGGGCGGTACGCGGCGAGGGGAAACGCGTGGGAGTGCTGCTTTCGGGTGGGAATGTGGATCTGAGCGCGCTGCCCTTTTAGAAGACGAAAAGCGAAATTCGACAAACGAAAATTGAAAAACGGGCAGATGGAGCTGGGCACGGCCGCACTTGTCAGATGAGAGAGACGAAAATCAAAATTCACAATCGAAAAACGAAAATCGAAAGATGGGGCTGCGGCGAGCGGCCCCGCAGGGCGAAAGGACTTTACATTATGAGTGCGGCTGAGAACAAACAACTCATGCAAACGATTTTCGGCGGGCTCGCGGAGGGAAACGCCAGGCCATTTGTCGAAGCTATGGCCGATGGTTTCCGCTGGACCGTGACGGGCACAACTAAATGGTCGAAGACGTATGAGGGGAAACAGGCCGTGATCACGGAACTGTTCGGACAGTTGCGCACGAGAATCGAGGGGGGCATCCGGACGACGGCGCAGCGGTTTATCGCCGAGGGCGATTACGTGGTGGTGGAGGCGCGCGGGAACAACACGACCAAGAGGGGAAAGCCTTATAACAACCGCTACTGTTTTGTTTTCCGCATTTCCGGTGGACAACTGCAAGAGCTGACCGAGTACCTGGACACGGAGCTCGTCACGACGGCGCTGGGAGATGGGGAGTGAGGTAGCTGCGTCTAGAGAAAAGGCGAAATTCGAAAATCGAAATTCGGAAAACCAAATACGGACGCATTCAGGGCAGGCTAGATCCCGGTTAGCGGCTTTCGCGGCGCTAACGATCGAGGGGCACAGACTGAAGTCTGTGCTACCTCGGGGCGGAAACGCTATGGGCCAGGAGCAGGCTGACCTGGGTCTGGGTGAGGCTGAGATCCAACTGCACGCGATCGCCCTGCTGTTGGACGACGGCGGAATGCAGGGCGGCAGCCAGGTCGGGATTTTGATTGGCTTCCGCAGTGGCGTAGAGGGCGAATCCGGCCTGGGCGACGGCAGCAAGCAGCCCCGCCTGAGTGGCATCGGTGCAGATGAAACTGGCAGTGGTCGAAAGGTCGCTGCCCAGGGTGGCGCGGGCCACGGCCGCGCGCAGGTTATTCAACAGCGTCTGAGCTTCCGGGCGTGCCGTGGCGTCGGGCGCGATGCCACGAATCTCGATGGCGGCGAAGCGCTGATCCATCACCGACCAGATGGAACTCCGGCCATTGGCCTCCGGGACGAGCGCGGCAAGCGTAGCGTTCTGAAGGAAACCGGGGCCGCCGGAAGAGGCGCGGTTGAGGAGGGCCTCCACCTGGTCGCGCGTGCCAAACACGAGTTTGCTGGAATCGGGAAAGGTGGCGGCAAACTGCTGTCCGGCTTCATTCTTTCCCATGGCGATCACCGCGTGCCCGGAAACGTCATCGACCGGGAGCCGGAGCGCACGGGCGCGGTCGGAGACTGTGGAAGGGGCAAAGTTGCCTTCGGCAACACTGATCATTTCGATGCCGCCGCTGGGTGTAACCAGATAGGCCCAGCTCAATTGCTGCGCCTGCGCTTCGAAATCAATGCCCAGGCTGAGCGCCTGGGTCTCGAGTTGACGCAGCCGGGAGGGAAGGTAAGAGTCGTGCAGAATGCGGTAATGCGGCGATTGGCGCATGGTGTGCAGGTCGGCAAACGCGAGCTCGCCGGCCTCTGCCGGATAGAGCGCAATGGTGGAGTCCGGGAGGCTCTGGGCGCGGGCGGGCGAGGGGACTAACGGCACCAGGATTGCAGCGAGAAACAGCAGACCAGCGCATCGAATGGGAGCCAAAGCGAGTTTCGTCATGTGCGATTCCTTCGTTGCAAAAGGTTTAGACGCGCGCGACGGGCAGGGGTTTCGACCGCAAATGCTACGCGGGTCACCTAAATACAATGGGCGCGGGACCACGCTTTGTCAATTCGGGAAGGAAAAGCCCGGTCACGATGGGCAACAGCCCGGCGGAGGCGAGTGACACGCGGCCTGCTCGGGCAGGCGGTTAGGTGGATCGGGTTGACTGCGGATCGGGCGCGGGGCGGCTGGGGAGGCCGTATACCGGTTGGGTGTAGAATCGCTTCGCCGTCCTTGACAGGTGGGTGTAGTACTGGGACCATTACATAGTTTCTAGCGGGCACCCCCTTCCGCCCGCGCGTGTTTGCGAGGTCAACATGCGCATCCTACTGGCGGAGGGCGACAGCACACTCGCCTCCTTCGTTCGCAAAGGTCTCGAAGCCGAACACTATGCGGTGGATATCTGCGCGGATGGGCCGGAGACGGCCTTTCTCTCGCAGCAGTTCGGCTACGACCTGATGGTGCTGGACCTGAACCTGAACGGGGGAGTTCGGGGAACGGACGTGCTGCGGAGCGCGCGGGCGGCGAAGCCGGCGCTGCCGATTCTGGCGCTGTGCGGCTCGACGCGCGCGGAGGACCGGGCGCGGGCGTTGGACTTGGGCGCGGACGACGTATTGACGCGCCCGTTTTCGTTCTGCGAACTGGCGGCGCGGCTGCGGGCCCTGCTGCGCCGGGGCGCGCAGCCCGCCGAATCGGTGCTGTGCGTGGCAGACCTGACGCTGCACCGGATCGAGCACAATGTGGAACGGGCAGGCCGGAAAATCCCGCTGACAGCGAAGGAGTTTGCGCTGCTGGAGTACCTGATGCGCAACCACGGGCGGGCGCTGAGCCGGGCCATGATCGTGGAGCACGTATGGAACCTCTCTTTCGACACGTCGACGAACATCGTGGACGTGTATATCAACTACCTGCGCCGGAAACTGGATGACGGGTTCGATCCGCCCTTGATCCAGACAGTGCGGGGAGTGGGGTACCGGCTGGAAGTCCCGGATGGAGCCGAGAGCACGATCAGCGCACGCCGGGGCACACCTGCGAATGCCATCGATCCGCGCCGCCTGGCGCCCATCCCGGCGGTGGCGTCGGGCGGCCCGCGCGTCTCCCGGCGATGAATCCAGAGCGGTAAGCGTGGGGCGGACAGCGCCAGGCGGCACGACCACGGACGCGAATCGGTGCCTTCCCTCCTCTCCGCACGCCACAGAACTGCATGTTCCGTTCCGGAACGGGAATCGCGGACATGTTCCATGCCAGCTACCCCGCCGATGAATTTTTGAACAATCTAATCTCCCACTAAGGCTTCTCTAAGTTCTCCCGCTCACGCTGTTCCACGTAGGAGCGGCCAGTGTGCCGTCCCGAAGCAATGTCCCGAGGCTTCGTGCAGTAACTCGGTGACAGATGTCGCGGACGATACACACGGGCGAGCTGCTTCCGGGCGCTTCGAAACCCTACAGGAAATGGTTTCGGTGGGCACGTCACATCGTCCCCAGGCACGGGGACAGCAAAGCAGAGGTTTCGCCATGAAACGCGACTCACGCGGACTCGCCCTAGCCGAAGCCCCGATAAAGCAGCCGCGCCGCCTGCGCCGGCCCGCCGCTGCGGACGAAGTCGCACGAGGCGCGGACGATGCGGCCCGCAATGCACGCCTGCTGGAGCTGCTGCCACAGGTACGCTACGTGGCGCGGCGCATCCACAGCCGGCTGCCGGGCCACGTGCCGTTTGAAGACCTGGTGCAGGCAGGAGTGCTGGGGCTGCTCGACGCGCTGCGCAAATTCGATCCGCGGAGAAAGGTGCAGATCCAGTCCTACATGAAGTTCCGCATCCGAGGAGCCATCCTGGACGAGTTGCGCTCGCTCGACTGGAGTCCGCGCGAACTGCGGCGGCGAGCACGCCGGCTGGAGGAGGAGGAGCACCGGCTGCGCACGCGGCTGGGTCGAGAGGGTACCGCGCCGGAGCTGGCGGCGGCGCTGGGCGTCTCCCTGGCGCAGTTCCATCGCCTGGTGTGGGAACTGCGGGGTCTCGAGGTTGGGAGCCTGCAGCAGGTGGCCATGACGACGGAAGACGGGGTGGAACAGGATCAGACCTCGCGCCTGGCTGCTCCCAATGCCCTCAATCCCCTGCTCCTGTGCGCCGGGAGCGAGCGCCGCGTGCGGCTGGAAGAGGCCATTAGCCGGCTGCCGGAAAAGGAACGGCTGGTGCTGACGCTGTACTACTACGAAGAACTGACGATGAAAGAGGTCGGCGAGGTGCTTGCGGTGGGGGAATCGCGGGTCTCGCAAATCCACTCGATGGCGCTCGAGCGATTGCGGGAATGTCTGGGGACGGCAGGCCCGGAGGGGTTGATGGACGGATTGGTCCCACCCGGGGGGACGGCGGCCGCAGGCAAAGGCCGGGGACCGGTGGCACCTTCGGCGGCGTAAGGGATAGTGGCATTGCTGAGAGGCTGTCCGGGATGGGCTTGGAGAGCGCAGCCAAGAGTGGCTGCGCCACTGGGTGACTGAAGTTTTCAGGGTGGTTGCCGATGGAAGATTAGGGGCTGATGGCAGGTGGGTGGCCGCTAACCCAAATGGCTGGGCGCAAGCAGGACACGCGATCTCTTGGGACGGCGGGACAAACGGCGGGAGCATCGAGGGCCGATGGGCTCGGATTTTGCTCCGCAGCGGAAATTATCTCATTTTGCGCAATTGTAAGCCGACTCTGCCCTGACCTCGAGTCCGGCGAAATCCTCCAATCCATGCAAAAAGTTGCGGCACGGCGGCAACGCCAGGTGGATAGCCTCGCCCGGCGGATCCGGTGTGGGAAATACCACGTTCTGGCAGCGCGCGTAGCCGATGCGATGCTGGCTGAGCATGGGGCAATGCCCCAATAAGGGCTGCGGGGTTGGCCGGGATGTTTCCGGGATCGCGCCTCCTGCTGGGGTGACCCTCGCTCGGGCTCGCGAGTGCAAAGCGGGCGCTCCCAGGTGGCCCGGCGGCACCTTGCACAGGCTTCGACAGCCTCCTTCGCCTGTTCCCGCCAATGTATCTTGACACCCGGAGAGCAGGTTGTTAGCTTCGTAAACCGCGAGGTCGGGGAGGACTTTGGTGGGTGGTGGTCTAGGCATGGCCTTCCTTTTTGGCCCCCGCCGGGAAACCCATGAACCCCTGTCCGGCCCGCTTGCAGCTCGCGTGGAAGTTCACGTCCCGGAAGTCGAACGGGGTGGCAGCACAGCCGCCGCTCACCGCATCTATGGGACGACGGGAGTTCCATGAAACGTAGTTTTCCCTCCGTTTACCCAATCGGAATTGCCAGCAAGAGGTTGCCTGGCCGGCTGAATTCCCTGCCCCTCGACACGCAAATACGGGGAGAGAAGACGGCGCGGGCGCGGGGCACTCTATCCTTGAGATCCATTGTGGATACGAAGGCGCTATGAACCTACAACGCACTGGTCATCTGCACGACTGGAAGCCGGCACGCAGCGGCTACGGGGCCGCGGGCAAGCCTTCGAGCTTGTTTCGGTTATTTTCGCGAGGCCACCGGCTCCTCTTGAACGCCGGATTGGGAGGCCTGCTGCTTCTTGCGATGCCCGTGCGGGCAGCGGCGCAAGCAACGCCGACGGCGGCGGCGGTGAGGCAGCCCAAAGCCGTGACCGCGAGAGTCACCGAAGCGATTAGAGATGGGGTAACCGTGACGCTGGCGGGGAACGTGCACCCGATGGCGCGGGCGGAATTCGATCAAGGGGCCATCAGCGACGCGCAACCGGCCACTCGCATGGCGCTGCTGCTCCAGCGCAGCCCGGAGCAAGAGAGCGATCTGCGGACATTGCTCGACCAGCAGCAGGACAAGGCTTCTCCGAATTACCACGCCTGGCTGACGCCGGGAGATTATGGGAAACAGTTTGGGCCGGCCGATGCGGACATCCAGAAACTGACCAACTGGCTGCAGTCGCATGGATTTCATGACGTGAAGGTGGGCGCGGGCCGCACGATCATCGAGTTTTCCGGGAACGTGGGCCAGGTGAGGCAGGCGTTTCACACCGAGATTCACCGGTATCTGGTGCACGGCGAAGAGCATGTGGCGAATGCGAGCGATCCGCAGATCCCGGCGGCACTGGCGCCGGTGATTGCGGGAGTGCGCGGGCTCACCGACTTCCGGCCGAAGTCGCTTTTGCGCCGGCTGAAGCTTCCGCGGAATGCCGGAGGAGCCACGACCGAAGCAAAGGCGGCAGAAGCAAGGCAGGGGGAAACAAACCCGGCGGTCACGTTCACTACCGGCTGCGGCGCGGGCGGGCTATCGCCGTGCTACGGGATTGCGCCGGCGGATTTTGCCAAGATCTACAACGTTCCCAATACGCTCGACGGCACGGGAGTGACCATCGCCATTGTCCAGGATTCGAACATCTACCTGAGCGACATTCAACAATTCCGGAGCCTCTTCGGTTTGTCGCAGAATTTCACCGCCAGCAACGTCATCGTGGACGGGCCGGACCCGGGGGTTCTGGGCCCGGATTCAGTAACCGGTGATGAGGGGGAGGCGGTGCTGGACGTGGAATGGTCCGGGGCCGTGGCGCCGGGAGCGACGATCGACCTGGTGGTATCGGAAGACCCGATCTCCGGCGTGGGGCTTTTCGGGATCGATCTTTCGGCGATATACATTATTGATAACAACATCGCGCCGATCATGAGCGAGAGCTTTGGGTCGTGCGAAGCGAATCTGGGCACCAGCGGCGTGCAGTTCTACAACCTCCTGTGGGAGCAGGCGGCGGCGCAGGGGATCACCGTGGTTCTATCCACCGGCGACAGCGGCTCGAATTCCTGCGACGACGGGACCGGGGTTGATTACAGCACGTTCGGACTAGGGGTCAGCGGCTTGGCTACCACGCCGTTCAACGTGGCCCTGGGCGGGACGGATTTTCAGGCCTCCGGTCTTTCGGCCTATTGGAATTCGCCGGGAACGGCCACGGAGTCGGCGAAGTCTTATATCCCCGAAGCTACGTGGAACAGCGGATGCGCGGCAACGGCGACGTCCGCAACTTTGAATACCGTGTGCACGGCAACGATCATCAATAATGATGCGACATTCGACAATGACATCGAGGGAGGCAGTGGAGGGCAGAGCAACGAAAACACCAGTTTTGCGTTGGTCAATGCAAAGCCGTCCTGGCAAACCGGCATCGTTCCCGCTGCGGACACGGGCCGCGACATCCCCGACATATCTTTGTTCGCGGCGATCAGCACCACCAGCAACGACTTCTACCTGATGTGCGAGGTGGATTCGGGGGAGCAGAACAATGCTCCCTGCAGTCTGGCCCCGGGACAGGACATAGGAAAGAGCAACATCAGCCCCGTCGGCGGGACCTCGGTCGCGGCGCCGTCTTTTGCGGGCATCATGGCGCTGATCCTCCAGCAGCAGGGGCCGAACGCCAGGGTAGGCAACGCAGATTACGTCCTCTATGACCTGTACAAAAACAACCCGAGCAAGGTTTGTCAGTCGAACGCGGCCAGTGTGAGCAATTCGAGCTGCATCTTTTACGATGTGGTTACCGGCAACAACTCGGTGGCCTGCCAGGGCGGGTCCCCGAACTGCAGCAACACGAACAGTTCAGCGAATGAATACGGCGTGCTCGTGGATCCAGCAAGCAGTCCCAAAGGTCCAGGATTTACGGCGGTGGCGGGGTACGACAAGGCGACCGGGCTGGGCTCGGTGAACGTGGCAAACCTGCTGACGGCCTGGAGCTCGGCTTCGCTCACCCCGACCACGACCACGATCGCAAGTTCTACAACTTTTCCAATTACTCACGGCATGAACGCGAATTTTACGGTCACTGTAGCACCGACATCCGGGTCCGGAACGCCCACGGGAGACGTTTCGCTGATCGCGGAACCGCCCGGATTCGCGCAGTTGGGTATCGGAACGTTTAGCAGCGGTGGATCGTTCACATTGTCAAACGGCATGGTAAGCATTACGACCAACCAGTTGCCGGGATCGCCTCTGGTCGGGATGACGCCCCAGCCGTACCCGGTGGTGGCGCAATACGGCGGCGATACCACGTTTGCGCCGGGCCAGTCGGCGCCCGTGAATGTGACGGTGAGCAAGGAAAACAGCCTCACAGCCGTCAGTATGCTCGGGCCCGATGTAAATGGCATATTCGATGTCCCCATATCAACGGTCACCTACGGCACCACGGCGTACATCATGAGGGTTGACGTTACGAACGCGTCGAGCCAACCGTGCTCTATCGATTTTGTTCCCTGCCCTACGGGAACCGTCACGGAAACGTTTGACGGCATGCCGCTGAATGACTTCACGATCACACAGACCGGTAAAACGTCGAATACTTCTCCGCTGACCAGCGCGGGTTTTCTTGAGGACCAACTGATCGGTGTTCTCGGCGGGACGCACTCGATTGTGGCGGCGTATGGCGGGGACAATAGCTACAACCCCAGCACGTCGAGCCCGTTCACGCTAACGGTCAACGCGGCGCCAACGACCACGACTCTTTCGGCGAACCCGACCACCACCACCACCACCACTACGCCCGTGCAGTTCACGGCGATGATTACCGCTACCCCCGGGAGCATTGGAAACGGGCCGACCGGGACGGTGACGTTTTCGGCGAGCGGCATTGGAACTCTAGGGACCGCGACAGTAGTCCCCACGGCGTCTTCGAGCGTTTCCAACGGACCGTACACGACTCCCTACGGCACAGCTACGCTGACCTATCCGTTTGGCACGGCGGGAAGCTACACCGTGACCGCTGCATACACGTCCGGGGATTTGAACTACATGAATTCCGGTTCGGGAATTGTGACGGTTAACGTGACAGGGTCGGCCGCGCCGACGATCACCAGCCTTTCGCCTTCCTCAGCCCCGGTGGGTGCGGGGCCGCAAACGCTCACCATCAACGGGACGAAATTCATTTCCACCTCGACGGTGACCTACAACGGGGTGAGCCACACGCCGACGTTTGTGAGCGCGACGCAATTGACGATCCCGTTGACCATGGCCGATCAGGCGACGGCGGGGCTGTTCCCGGTGGTGGTTACAGACCCACCGGGCGGGGCCGGCAACGTATCAAACTCGGTGAACTTCGCTGTGGAACAGGCTCCGGCGATCACCAGCGCAAACAGCACGACGTTTACAGTGGGGACGTCCGGGTCGTTCACAGTGACGGCCACCGGGATACCGGCTCCCACGCTGTCGGAATCTGCTGTTCTGCCCGGAGGGATCACCTTCAACGCGGCGACGGGAGTCCTGAGCGGCACGCCAACGGGAGGCAGCGGGGGGACCTATGTGCTCACGTTCACGGCCCAGAACGGTGTGGGCACGAATGCCACGCAGAGCTTCACGCTGACGGTCGACCAAAGCCCGGCGATCACCAGCGCCAACGCCAGGACGTTTGCAGTGGGGATGGCTGGTTCGTTCACAGTGGTGACCAGCGGGTTCCCGGCGCCTGCGCTGAGTGAGACGGGGGCGCTGCCGGCGACTGTGACCTTCGTGGACAACGGGAACGGGACCGCAACACTGAGCGGAACACCGGGAGCGGGTACTGGCGGGACATACCCGATCACCATCAAAGCGACGAACACAGCGGGGATGGCCTCGCAAGCCTTCACGCTGACGGTGGGCCAGGCCCCTGCGATCACCAGTGCGAACAACACGACGTTTACAGTGGGGTCGGCGGGGACGTTCACGGTAACGACATCGGGGCTCCCGACGCCTGCCCTGAACGAGACGGGCGCTCTGCCCACCGGTGTGACCTTCAAGGACAACGGGAACGGGACCGCGACATTGGCCGGAACACCTGGAGCGGGCACCGGCGGGACCTACGCGATCACCATCAAAGCGACGAACACTATGGGGACGACGTCGCAGGCGTTCACCCTGACGGTGGACCAGACGGCGACGATCAGCAGCGCCAACAACACCACTTTCGCCGTGGGCTCGGCAGGCACGTTCACCGTAACAACGACGGGCGGCATTCCCACTCCGTCGCTGACCGAGACGGGCGCGCTGCCGACGGGTGTGACCTTCGTGGACAACGGAAACGGGACGGCGACGCTGGCCGGGACGCCGGGAGCGGGCACGGGCGGGACCTACGCGATCACCATCAAAGCGACGAACGCGGGAGGGACGGGCACGCAGGCGTTCACGCTGACGGTGGACCAGGCCCCGGCGATTACCAGCGCCAACAGCACAACGTTTACGGTGGGCACGGCAGGCACTTTCAACGTCACCACGACGGGCGGCATCCCGACCCCGGCCCTGAGCGAGACGGGCGCGCTGCCGGCGGGTGTGACCCTCACGGACAACGGAAACGGCTCCGGAAAATTGAGCGGGACGCCGGCGGCGGGGACCGGCGGGACCTACGCGATCACCATCAAAGCAACGAATGCGGGAGGGACGGGCACGCAGGCGTTCACGCTG
>Ga0187819_10000083_pt1 | contig 41339 bp, 51 predicted proteins | sample NC_wetland_sal_i_15_FD_132411 | JGI IMG/M metagenome (GOLD analysis project Ga0187819, IMG submission 132411) | Wetland sediment microbial communities from Neuse River Estuary, North Carolina, USA - SO4_4 | ecosystem: Environmental > Aquatic > Freshwater > Wetlands > Sediment | place: USA... | reverse complement strand
CAGCGTGACCGTGTTCGAGAAAACCCCCATTTTAGAAGGGTTTTCCAACTTCAGCGACGAGTTCCCGGACAGCGAGTCCTGTATGCAATTGAATCTATTCGACTTTTAATGGGACAGCACTGATCATCGATATCTCTCCTGATCAAGGCTCGATCAGCCCGTCGAAGCCCATCACGGCCGCACCACGGCCTCATCTGCGTCTGTCAAAAACCTTGTCGCTCTTCTTTGACCGGCATCCCGGAGTAGTGGACGTGCACCAAGCGCCAGCGGCCTTGTTCCTTCCGATAGAACTGTGTTTCTCTGCCGTGCGTTGTGATGGGAGAACCGTCCTTCCCGAACTTGGCGGCGAAATCCCAATAGAACTCTGCCCACGCTGTGTTCCCGTACACGTGGGCAGAAATATCGTGGACGCTCAGCTTTCGCTCGGAGAAAGTCTCTCCCATCAGATGTCGGTAGACGTTCTGTTCTATCTGCTCCAAACCGTGCTCATGGCCCAGAGGATGGATGAAGGAAACCTCCGGCGAGTCCGACCAAATCTGCGACGCTAGGGTCGTGTCCGCTTCATCGATCGACTTCGCGTATTTCGCGATCATGCGATTAATTTCGTCACCCTCAGCGCTGGTGTCTCGCGCCGGCGAGCCTGCCGCCGTTTTCAATTCCGTTCCTGCTTCCCTGATTGCGCTCCCGGAAACCGCCGAGGCAATCCCGATGGATGTCACCACCATCGTCAGACCCATCGCCAGCCACCGTGTTTGAATCGTTGCTGAAAAGAAGTCCATTTCTCCTCCTCTTTCTTCTAGCTGATGTTATCCAGTCAACTGTCGGACGTGGTTCCAGGTGTAGTTTTCCGTCACGTTCTCCATTTCCTGTCGTTCTCGATACTCTCTCGAACGCGAAACGCGGTGATCTTGCGGATCAGAGGTAGAGGTAGCGGCTTCTCCAACGGAAACTGGATCGACCCTCTAGCCGTGGCAAATCTCGAAAGATCCTTCGCGAAGGCTCTCACTGCGAACGGCGTGGGATAGAAGCCGATGTGATGTTTGAACGCGGCGAACATGACCAGGATCCGCCGATAGGAAAAGGCGGGCATTCCCCACTTCAGGCTTTCCTTGGCCCCGGGTGCGGATGTGCGAATACACGCACGCATTTCACGCAGTTTCTTCTGAGTCTCTTTGGGCCGGCATTGATGTACTCGGTGATGCTTTTACGTCGCGCGTTTTTTGGAGTCATGATTTTATTTTATCGACTCTCCTTCTGATACTGCTATCGCTTTTGCCACACCGCCCGTGACGTCACCGGCCGCGACCTCGCCCGCCACGACGGGGTCACCGCAAGCCTCGGCCTGTCCAGCAACCGTAGAGGTTTTCGACCATATCACTGGCCGCACCTGGACCTCCCAAGGTTCAGGCGCGGACCAATAGCAAACTCGAGGGGCGCACCCTGAGATCGCACATTTTGGACGGGTCCGATCAGTCTTTCCCTTGTTCAAGAGTCTGTCAGATCTACGAAGCTCTTGGGCGAGCGATCAGCTCGGCAGCGGATTCGATCCCGTCGGGCGTCAACGATACAAGAACGTACTGGCGGTCGAGCAGGAATTGCAAGCAGGCCCGATGAACCGCCGGCCCGTGGGTCGCAAGAAAAATCGTCGGCCGGTGGCTCTCGATGGTTTGCGCAGCGCCCTTGAAGGCCTCGGCTTCGGCGCCTTCGATGTCGATCTTCATCACGTTGGGAGGACGTATCTCGCCGCTCTGGACCAAAGTATCGATTCTCACGGTGCGCACTGTCTTCTCCCCGTGCTCCGACAAATGCGCCGTGGACCGCTCCGGTGATGGATCGAAGCCGGCCTGCCCGTTTTCGTTAGCAACGGCGGCTTCAACAATCGTGCAGTTCTGGATGCCGTTCATTTCGATATGTCGTTTCAGATAAGCGATGTTTCTCGCAAGCGGCTCGAAGCAATACACGTGGCCTTTCTCGCCGGTGAGTACACTTGCCAGCAAGCTGTAAAATCCGACGTTCGCGCCCAAGTCGTACACCACATCGCCGCGTGCGACCTCGCCCCGGAACGCCTGCTGCTTTTCGTATTCGAAGCTCCCCACCCAGCACCCATTCGTGCTGGACCCGGCGATCCACTTCTTTCCTCGCAGCGGACCTTGCAAAATCGGAACGACCGCGGTCGGTGGAATCAGCTTCAGGGGACTTCGTAGCAGCTTGCCAAAGAAAGTGTCCTTCGAGATGCCGGAAAGGTTCATGGGCACGCACATTGTAGCCCGACGTTTGTATCCACGGCGTGCGTGTGCGAAAATAGCAGCGAAGAGGCTATGCCATGAGCACATCTCTGGGCAAACACGTCACCCTGAACAGGCCGGACGACTTTGGGAGGCTGTTGGAAGATGAGGGCATCATCTTCACAACGCTGGACAAAGCCGTGAATTGGGCGCGCAAGAGCTCGATTTGGCCGCTGGGATTCGGGTTGGCGTGCTGCGCAATTGAGATGATGTCGATGGCCGCGGCGCGGTTCGATGTTGCGCGGTTTGGAGCGGAAGTGTTTCGGCCATCACCTCGACAGGCCGACTTGATGATTGTTGCCGGACGCTTGTCCCAGAAGATGGCGCCGGTGATCAAGCAGCTTTACGATCAGATGCCGGAGCCGAAGTGGGTGATTTCGATGGGCGCCTGCGCCACCTCGGGCGGAGTCTTCAACAATTACGCCATCGTGCAGGGCTGCAATCAGGTGATTCCGGTGGATGTATATGTGCCGGGATGTCCGCCGCGGCCCGAAGCGCTGCTGTATTCCATCCTGCAGTTGCAAAAAAAGATCGACAGTGAAAAGGGCTCGTTCAAGCGCGCTCTGAATCTCGCCTAGCACGACATTCCTTTCAGGCTGGCAAGCATCAAGGGGGACGCGGTTCGTTCGCTGCGTTCGGTTTTCGATCGAGGGCATCGGTCTATGTGGCAAGTCCGAAAAAGCGGCGGCGTACGCTAAACTCTCCGGTCGTCAAAGGAATTTGTCCGGGGGCATTCGATGACGAATTCGGCGGATCCGGTACGACAGTTTTTGCGGCACACGTTGGCGACCGTGGCCTATCGGGGGGGCAAGGCGCTGCGCGGAGCGCCCGAAACGTTTGCGGCGTTTCGAAGCGGGGATTCGACGCGCACACCGGCGAAAATATTGGCGCACATCGGTGACCTGTTCGATTGGACGCTGTCGATGGCGCAAGGGAAGGCCGCGTGGCACGATTCGCAGCCACTCCCGTGGAATGCCGAAGTGGATCGCTTCTTTGCCGCGGTCAAGAAGCTCGACGACTATCTGGCTTCGGGCGAGCCGTTGCACGCGTCCGCCGAAAAACTGTTTCAGGCTCCCATTGCAGATGCGCTGACTCACATCGGGCAGATCGCGATGCTGCGGCGGCTGGCCGGTGCGCCGATCCGCGGAGAAAATTATTTCGTCGCGGACATCGCTACCGGCCGGTGCGGTGCCGAGCAAGCTGCGCCGCGGCGCGAATTCGACTGAAAGTGTGCGAACGTAGCTTGGCGCACGGATCGCGCGCGGGAATCTGTTGTGTCCAGGCCCACCACAACTGGTAAGATGGGGCACCTGCCCTGGCGTGGTTGCGGTCGCGGTTCACGCGGCTGTAACTAAGATGTTGGTTGAGGCGCCCGTGAATACGAATCAATTGTGTGCCCGCATCGGAAGGAGAACTTCGCTCATGCACAGAGGCGTAGGCTTTCTGCTCGTATTGTTTCTTGGTGGTCTCCCTGTAGTGAAAGCGGGTTCGATTCCATCTGTGGCACCTGCGCACGCGCAGGATCAGAATCAGGATCCGAATCAAGACCAAAACCAGGCGCCTAGTCCGGATCAGGCGCAAAGCCCGGATTACCAGCCGTTTTCACCGGAACAGCTCGACAATCTGTTGTCGCCGATTGCGCTGTATCCCGACCCGCTGCTGGCGCAGTTGCTGGTGGCGGCGACATTTCCGGATCAGGTGGAAGAGGCGGCGCGCTGGGTGCGCGGGAACGGGCAAGCGGGGATCGACGACCAAAACTGGGACGTCAGCGTGAAGGCCGTCGCGCACTATCCGACGGTAATAGAAATGATGGCGGACAAGATCGATTGGACCACTTCGGTGGGCCAGGCGTATGTGAATCAGTCGACGGACGTGAGCGCGGCGGTGCAGCGGCTGCGGCACATGGCGCGCAGGGTAGGGAATCTGGTGACTACCCAGCAGCAGGAAGTGATCGAAAACGGGGAGTACATCGCGATCGATCCGATTCAGCCGCAGTTTATCTACGTGCCCGTTTATGATCCGGCGATTTGCTTTTACCGGCGTCCCTTTTGGGGGCCGGCGATCGCGTTTGGTGTGGGCTTCCCAATCGGCGCGTGGCTGAATTTGGACTTTCACTGGGGGTTCGGCGGCGGTTGGGGCGGCGTGTTTTACACCGGCTGGCGGCCGTGGGGTGGTTGGAACGGAGGCTGGGTGAATCGCTGCCGGCCGTTCGTCCGCGTGAACAACGTCTACGTCAACAACCGCTACACCAACATCAACGTGAACCGCACGGTGATCAATCGCACCGTGAACGTGACCAACGTCAATCGCTACAACTCCATTCACAACAACGTGAACTTCAACAACGTGCGCGTGAACAACATTCGAGTCAACAACTACAACGCCGGGCGCGGCAACATTCAAGTGAACAACCAAGTGAACAACAACTCTCGCGTGAACAACACCCGCGTGAACAACGTTCAGAACAACGTGAATAGTAATGTGCAGAACAATCGCGGGAGTACCGTGAATAATAAGGTGTTGAACCGCAACATCGACGTGAACAATTCGCGCGTGAACCAGTTCCGAGGGAATACCACGATCAATCAAAACAACCCTTCGACGAAGGTGACGCAGGATGTACACAGCTTCGGGCACTCGGAAGGCAATTTCAACGCGAATGTTGCCAGCCAGCGCGGCCAGACCAGCCGCACGCAAATGACGCAGCCGGTCCACACCTACACCCCAGCGTCGCGGGGCGGGGGAGGTGGCGGTAGTCATCCTTCCGGCGGCGGAGGCCGTCCGAGCGGCGGCGGGAGGCATTGATGAGTCTGCGTGACAGGTCTTGTGGCACAGCCATTTCTGGTTGTGCGCTCCAGGCAAGTATAGGAGATTCAAAGCAGGTACGAATCGCATTTGAGGGAGCTGAGGAACGTGGCGCGAGAAAGTGGAGGGAGCTGAATCCAATGAGTACAACGACGGAATTTATGGCGCGCGCAATTCTGGGGAGGCACTCGATCGCGTTGGCGATCGGCTTTGTCCTTGCGATGGCGCTTTGCTGCGCCGGAGACTTGCGCGCGCAGACTTCGGGGCAGCAGACGTTTTCCTCGCCGGACGAGGCGCTGCAAGCGCTGGTGTCCGCGGCCACGGCCAAGGATCGAACCACGCTCGGCAAGATTTTTGGCGCGGACTACAACAAGCTTTTGTCCGGGGATCAGGTGGAGGACGACAAGGATTTGGCCGATTTTGCGGTGGCCGTGCAGGAATCCGCGCAGCTACAGAAAGACAGTGATGCGAAGTACACCGTGCTCGTGGGAAAAGACAATTGGCCCACACCTATCCCGATCGTGCAGAAAGACGGGAAATGGTTTTTCGATACCAAGGCGGGCCTGGATGAAATTCTGAACCGGCACATCGGTGAAAATGAACTCGCGGCCATCGAAACCTGCCGGGCGTACGCGCTGGCGCAATGGGAGTACTACACGGAAGGTGATTGGGATCATGGCGGCGTCGCGGAGTACGCGCAGCACTTGGTCAGCTCGCCAGGGAAACACGATGGATTGTATTGGGAGACGGCGGAGAGCGACAAGCCGAGTCCCCTGGGTCAATTGGTTGCGGCAGCGCGCACCGAAGGTTACGGGCCGAAGCAACAAGATGCGGCGGCAGGGAAGGGCGGCGGCGCCGAAGGCGGAGGCCTGACCCTGGAACACGCCCCCTATCACGGCTACTACTTCAAGATCCTGACCAAGCAGGGTCCTCACGCCGCAGGCGGAAAGTACAACTACATCATCAACGGAAACATGATCGCGGGATACGCGCTGGTAGCGTACCCGGACAAGTGGGGCAGCTCCGGCGTGATGACGTTCATCGTGAACCAGCAGGGCCGCGTTTACGAGAAGAATCTAGGCGCGAACACTGCCAAGACAGCTGCGGCAATGACGGAGTACGATCCGGATCCAACGTGGAAGCGGGTGGATCAACAGTAAGGACTGAAGTTCTGATCCCGGCATTACATTCCCCACTTAGGCCAACTGCGTTTTTCGTTTCTGCAAGAGAGGTGATCGCACCCGACCGGTAGGCGGCAGGTTCACCTTTCGTCCTGGGCAATAGTTACCGCGGGAGAGCCAGCGCGCTGCACTCCGCCAACAAATTAGCGTAGCTGGTTGATAATTATATAGAGTTGTGATTGATCCGGAGCCAGCCGCGCCAGACCGACCGGGCGAATCCCCGCCAAGCGGGCCACCGCCTAACTCCTTTAGAATCCGCACTTCCAAAAAAAGTGGGGGAGGGGGTGCGCAGCGTGGCATAGACTTCAGTCTGTGTCCCGGTGCAAGGCGTGAACTGAACTGCGTGGCGCGCGTACTGATCCGGCAACAGGAGGGCACGACTTAAGTCGTGCCGTACCAGGGGCAAGATCAGTTCGGCTTTAGCCACTGAGGGCCGTTCTTCGGATGAGGCGTCAGTGGCGCGGCCACTCAGGGGAGAATCTCGATGTCGAGCACCTGGAAGACGGTAACGCCGGCGTTAGTGATGCGGTGCGTATAAGGGTGCTTCGTGCCGGCGGTGAAACCTGCGGCACCTTCCTTGACGGAGGTATCGATCCAAGCTTGGCCGGGGGATTGGCGCTTGATCAGAGCGTCGCTGAGATGGACGGCAACGTTATCGAGGGAATGTGTGTGGAAGAGGGTGGTTTCGCCGGGTTTGACGACCACGTCGAGGACGCGGACGTATTGATTTTCGAAGACGACGTGGTGATGGGGTTCTTGCTCGACGGGGACGGGATCGCTTTCCGTTCCTTGCGCTTTCGACTCAATCGCGGCCGGTTTCACTGCCACGCCGGGGGCCTTCGCTTGTTTCAGTTCGATCTCGACGTTTTGCATGGCGTCGCCAGAGAGATTTTCAACCTGATGCGTGACCGGCTCGCTCCAAAAAGACTCGTGCGCCGGGCGCTGGGCGGTCCGCGACGTGCCGTCGGGAAAGGAGATCCGGATATCGTCGTTGGTGAGGGTGACGATGAACAGGCTCGGGTGATGGTGCAGGTGGGATTTTTGATGCGGAGCGTAGGAGACGCGCAGGACGCGAATCTGATCGTTCTCGAATTCGACTCTGGCGATACCGGGATCGACAACGACTTCATCCTGCATTCGGGAAGCCATGGTTGCCAGCGGGAGCAAGATGACACACGCACAAAGGAATCGAGAGAGTTTCACAGGGCCTCGTCGGGAAGCTTGGATACTGTAGCGGTTCCGCCGCTCCATTCCAAGCGGGTTCCGAGAGAGTTGGCTTCTTTGCGGGCGTAACCCATGCCGATGGCGAAGCGCAGAGAAGGCGGCGCAGCGGAGCGAGTGACGTAGCCGACTTCTTTGCCCGCAACGGTAAGGATGGTGCCGGCTGGCGGCGCGGATGGACTGTCGAAGACCAGGTCGACGCGGCGACGATTCACTTGGCCGCGGGAACGCACGCGCTCCACGATTTCCTGGCCGGTGTAGCAGCCTTTGGTATAGCTGATGTGGGAGCCTTGCAGGCCGGCTTCGTGCGGGATCTGCTTGTCGCCGAAGTCGTAGCTGAACCAGGGAATGCCTTGCTCCAGGCGCAGCGCGCTGAGCGCGGTGCAGCCCATCGGACCACCGCCTGCAGCGCGTGTTTTTTCCAGCAGGAGATTCCAGACCTCGGGCAGATGTGGCCGCTCGATCAGGAACTCAGCACTGACGATTTTTCCGGGCGACCTGCGCGACACGGTGCAGGCGAGCGAGCCGATGCGAGCCTCTTGCATGCCGAGCTCGGGCAGCGCGCTGAGATCCACTGCCGTGAGCTCGGAAACGAGCTTGGCCGCTGCCGGGCCTTCGAGCGCGAGCGTGCTGTAGCGCTGGGTGTCGTCAGTCAGGGTGACATCGTCCATGATGATGAATTTGTCGAGGGTTTCGACGAGGCGCTCGCGAATCATGGCGTAGGAGATGCAGAAAAGCGAGTCGGGCAGAGCATAGGTTTCGAGTTCGGCGAGGATGTGCCCTTGGGGATTCAGCAGTAGCGAGACGATGCCGCGCGAAAGTGCCAGGTCTTTGATGTTGTTGGTAAGGATGGCGTTGAGATAGCGGACGCGGTCGGGGCCGGTGAAGGAGAGATAGGCGCGGTGGGTTTTGTCGATGAGCGCGATCGATTGCTTGGCGAAGAAATATTCGCGGCGCCAATCGCCGAAATCGTCGGGGAGAACGCAGCCGAACCACACGCCGAGGTTTGCGCCGGCGGAGCGGTGAAGATCGGCGAGCGGCGTGTCGAGGACGGATTGGGTTCCGGTGGCTTCCATATCTTGCTAGCGCGTCAGTGTTGGGCTAAGCTGGCCAACGTCCCCAGTTTAGCAGAGCAGGTGTTGCTTGTTGCTGCCGCGTCTCCAGCTACCGGTCGCGCGCGAATGGTATACTGCGCCCATGGCGGATCGAAAGCCCGCAGTGGACGCTGCTCACGAACGATTCATCCAAATTACCATTCCAGTGGGAATGCTGCAGTGCAATTGCACCATCATCGCCGATCCGGTGACGCGCGAGGCGCTGGTGATCGATCCGGGCGACGAAGTCAGCCGCATCCTGGAGCTATTGGGCCGGCATAAGTTGACGGTGAAGGCCATCGTCAGCACCCACGCGCACATCGACCACGTCGGCGGTTTGAGCAAGCTTCATCAGTACACTGGCGCGCCGGTGATGATGCATCGGGACGATATCCCTCTTTATCAGGGAATGGATATTCAGGCGGCGTTCCTGGGCGTGGCGCCGCCGGAAGTGGGCGAGATCGACCAACTGCTGACCGACGGCGACGTCTTGCAGTGGGGATCGTTGGCGGCGCAGGTGATGCACACGCCGGGGCACTCGCCGGGAAGCGTGTCGCTCTACGTGCCGCCGGATGCAGGGAAGATTTCCACGGCGGCGCGCCCGCAGTTATTCGCGGGTGACACGCTGTTCGCGGGTAGCGTGGGGCGGACGGATTTGTGGGGCGGGTCGATGGAGCAGCTCATGGCGTCGTTGCGTGGCAAGGTGTTGCAATTGCCGGATGAGACGGTGGTGCATCCGGGGCATGGTCCGCGGACGACGATTGGCGAGGAGCGGCAGTCGAATCCGTTTTTGACGGAGAAGTAGAAGGCGAAACCGGGAAGCGGCCACTCGGGTGCACGGCGAAGCGCGTTGCAGATGTTGACGTTGAGATTCTTCGAGCATCCTTTCCCTTCGCGCAAAGCGCTCTGGGCAAGTCGGATGCTCTCAGAATGACAAGGTCGTGCTTTTCGCAAACAATGTGGCGCGGTTGACGCCGGGCGGGGCTGAGCCCCGCCCCTACAATGGTTGCTGCGACGATTCTTTCTTGGCGCGGCGCAAATCCTCCATTACGGATTGCAGGAGTTCTTTGGCGTGGGCTAGTTCTTGCGTGATCATGCGCAGGTCCATGGCGGGGACGGCGGGATTGCGCTGGCTGGCGCAGTAGACGCCGTGTTGGCCGACGAGGACGAGAGCGTTGGTGATGCGGTCTAGCGAGACCGCGAGGCGGCCGCGCTCGCGACCGAACATTTGCTCGTAGTGGTCGAGTTCGTCTTTGTGTTCGTCGAAGGCGGAAATGGGAGCCATGCGTTGGTCCTTTTTGCGCTTTTGCGTTGCTGCGCTGAGGAGCTTGGCGTGTTTCCTCGGACGGCACCTCAGCGCTAGATGCGCGGTGAACGGCGCAGTTTGCGGTTGCGTTATGGAGAGCGCCCGCTTCGGAAAGCGGCCGCTACATGTGCGCGCCTGAGCAAACGACGAGTGCGTCCGAGCGCCGGATACTGGGCTGATTGCGACGGTTGCACATCGGGCACAGAGAGCGCGCACGTAACTTTACCCCACACGCAGCGCATAACATAATTTGCAGTGGCCACCGAAAGCATTTCCTATGGCTGGTCGAACGTAAAAACGAGGCGTAGAGGTACAGGCCTGGTCCCTGGATAGCTTGGGAAGGGAATGGGCCGGAGCAGCCAAACATGCGACGTTCCGATCTGGTACAGCACAAGGAAAAGGAAAAAGGCGCCACCACGCGCACCTCGCAGATTGTTTTCGGCGAGCGGCAGCACCTGCTGCGGGTGCTGGACTCGCTGGAAGGTACGGAACTCCCGATTGCGCGGATGCAGCAGGAGCGGCGCATTTTGGAAGAGTTGATCCATGCGCGGACCCGCGAGCTGAACCAGATCAACACGGCGTGGGATGAAAAGATCGGCCTGGTGCTGAGCGCGGACGCCAAGCCGGAGATGCTGGAGAAGCTATCGAAGCAGGCGCCGCCGGAAGATTTTTATTTGCTGCGATTGATCAGCGAACATCCGCGAGCGAACGCGAAGACATTGAACAAATTGGCGAAGCATCCTTATGGTGCGATCCGGGAAAATGTGGCCCGGCATCCGAATGCGGATGCGACCACGCTGACGTGGTTGAGCAGGGATCGCAGCCAGCCGCTTTGGTATCTGGTGGCCTTCAATCCTAATACGCCGACGGTGTTGCAGCGGCGTTTGCGAGACCGGCTGAAGAAGCTGGGAGAGAACCAGTTGTCCCGATAGTCTTTCCCTGCACGAAATTCACATCCATTTTTTGAGTTGGTTGCCAAGCTGGGGCGCAGCGTTCCTTCGCGAATGCTCAGGATAAAGCTGCGCCCTACAACCTAAGCGTTTACATCGATCATTGGATGGTGACGCTGACGTTGGAAGTGGTGTTGCCGAAGGCGTTGATAGTGTAGAGGGTGTAGGTCGTGGTCGCGGCGGGCGTGATGGAAACGCTGGACCCGCGGACGGCGCCGACTTGGGGCGTGATGACCACCAAAGATGCGCCGGTGACTTGCCAGGAGAGCGTGACCGGCGTGCCGGACACGACCGTGGCGGCGCTGGTGGTGAACGAGGTGATTTGCGGCGCCGGGCCGGTGGGCACGTTGCTCTGCGTGGTGAACGGCGGCATCTGGATGACTTCAAAGTCCGAGGCTTGGACTTGGCCGAGATTGTGAAGGTCGTCGTTGTTCCAGCGATCGTCTGCGGCGCCGCTGATGTACATCGATGAGCCGTTGTCGGCCATGATGATTCCGTATTTCTTGAAAGCATTCAAAATCACTTGATTGGTGGCGGAAAATCCAGAGATGTCGAAGCTGGATTTGAGGCGCAGCCGCATGCCCATGGGCGCGGCGAGAGCATCACTGGAATTTGCCGCCCAGTGCGACGCAGGCGGGATGAAAGCGGCTTGGCTGTTTTGTAGCGTGAAGCGAATGGCGTGCGAGATCTGGCCGGCGGCGACTTCGTCGTAGCGGACTAGGCCCTCGAAGATGGGCAGACCCGCGGCGTCGGCAGAGGTCCAGGTGTAGGGGCGCTGCTCGTTGCCGAGAAGATCCCAAGTGGCGGCGGAGCCGGCGTTCCAAGTGCTGGTTTGCGGATAGGAGCTGTAGAGTTCGTAGAGGAAGCAGTTGGAGTTGTCGAGAACGAGCACGTGGCGGTCGCCATTTCCGGGATTGGGATAGCCCTCGATGGGATCGGTAAGGGCGATGGGCATGGGGCCGGGATCGCTCTCGGAGCCGTAGGCGGTGAAGTTGATGGGGATCAGCGGCTGCTGCGAATTGACGATGGTGTAGGGAATGCCGATGGTCGAGCCATTGTATTCGCCGGAGCCGAAGTCAGGGTGGAGGCCGATCGATGCGCCGATGTAATTGATGATGGCGGTGGAGTTGGGATCGACCGCGGCGGAGGAGATGTCCTGGTTCCAGAGGCTCCCGGAATTGAAGGGGAGAAAGCCGTTGAGGCCGGCGCCTTGGCCGACGGCCATCTGGCTGCACGCGGAGGCTTGCTGAGAGCCGCCGACTTGAAGATTGAGGGCGTTGGAAGTGCTGCTGCCAGGGTCGGGATTCACGACGCTAATCCTGAAGATGCCCGCCGTGGAGGCGGAACCTGTGGCGGTGAGCTGCGTGGAGGAGACGAAGGTCGTGGTGAGCGTCGTGGCGCCGAAAAGGACCTGCGCGCCGGAGACGAAATTGGTGCCAGAGACGGCCAGAGAGAAACTGCCGGTGTCGATGCTGGCGGGATTTGTGCCGATAAGTGTGGGAGTCGGATTCATCAAGGTGACGGCGCTGGAGGCAGTGGCGGAAGTCGAGGCCGCACTGGTGGCGCTAACGGTGACCTTGTTGGGGCTTGGGAGCGTGGACGGGGCGGTGTAGCTGCCGGCGGAGGAGATCGTGCCGAGGGTTGCCGAGCCGCCGGCAGTGCCGTTCACGGCCCAGGTGACCGCGGTGTTGGAGCTGCCGGAGACGGTGGCGGTGAACTGGAATGAGTCACCGGCGCGGATGTTGGCGCTGGTCGGGAAAACGGCGACGGAGATGGAAGCCGGCGTGGACGGCTGTGCGGGACTGTTTGAGGTTGACGAGGCGGCACCGCCACCGCAGCCGCCAAAAAGTAGTAAAGACGCGAGTGTCGCGAGAGCTTTGGCTAGTGGGCGCATGGCTGTGAGGCACACCTCGAATGGGTGTTGGCTGGGAGTATTGTCGGATGGCCTGGGAGCGCGAGGCTACTGGACGAAAGGGAAGAAGAAGGGCAACGATCAGGCAGGGGAAATAGTAGAATGCCGCCGACGTAGAAGCGTGTGAACCCGAGGAAGTTGCGAAGGCATTTCTCGCTCCGGGGCAAGCGGTGTGCCGGGGTTGACGCCGGGCGGGGCTGAGCCCCGGCCCCTACAAGGGATCAGGAGCGGCACTTTTAGACATGGGTTGAAGCCGTGCCCTGACGTTGTCACAGACTCCCTTTATCACGAGACATCGATTGCGATCCCACGAGATGGCGGGACAAGGAAGCGCGCTGGCCGCGGGCCTGAGATTCCTTCGCGACAACCGGTGGGTGGTGCTGTGCGTGTCGGCGCTGGTGGTCGTTCCTTGTTTGTGGCACCGTCACATCGAGGCGGGCGACCTTGGGAGCCACGTTTACAACGCGTGGCTCGCGCAATTGATTGGGAAAGGGCAGGCGCCGGGACTTTATTTGGTGCGGCAGTGGAACAACGTGTTGTTTGATGTCGCGCTGCTGCATGTGGCGAACGTCATTGGTTTTGCGGCGGCGGAAAAACTTGTTGTTTCCGTTTGCGTGCTGATTTTCTTTTGGTGTGTGTTTGCGTTTGTGTCGGTGGCAGCTGGGCGGCCGCCGTGGTTTCTCTCGCCTTGTATCGCGATGCTGGCCTACGGGTATTCCTTCAACATGGGTTTCTTGAACTACTACTTGTCGATTGGGTTGGGGTGTTTGTGTTTGGCGTTGGTGTGGCGGGGATGGCGAGGGAATTGGGTTGCGGCGCTCGTGCCGGCTGGGCTGGCGTTTCTGGCGCACCCGATCGGGTTTCTGTGGGCTTTGGGAACGATGGGTTACGTGACGATTCGGCGAGTGTTGCCTGGATGGTGGAAGGCAGTTTTGCCGTCGGGGACGGCGGCGTTTCTTGTGGGAGCTCGACAGTACTTGCACACGCGGACGGACATGGAGGCGGATTGGACTCGGGCGATACCGGTGGTTCAGTCCAACGGGGCCGATCAGTTGATGCTGTATGGGGACCGCTACGCCACGCTGGCGTGGGTGGCGTTGATCTTCGGAGTGATTTGTCTTGCGGTGGATCTGGCGGGGCGGCGGAGGGAGCGCACTTCGTGGGGCGCATTTGTGTTGCCGGTGGAGTTGTATTTTGTGGCGTTCGCAGCGACGGCGCTGTTGCCGGAGAATCTGCGCCTTTCACTGTATGCGGGTTGGGTCGGGTTGCTGGTGTCCAGGCTGACTACGATCTCGGCGATTTTCGGTTTGTGTGTTTTGGGATGCGCGAGACTGCGGAAGTGGCAATTGGTTGGGTTCTCGGCGCTGGCTGCGGCGTACTTTTTGTTTTTGTATCAGGATACCGCGGCGCTGAACCGGATGGAGTCGAGCGCGGAGAGTGTGCTTTCGGGGGTGCCGTGTGGAACGCGGATCATTCCCACAATCGCGGCCGACCCGGAGTGGCGGATTGAGTTTATCGGACACCTGGCGGATCGGGCTTGCGTGGGGCGGTGCTTCATTTACTCGAACTACGAGCCGTCGTCGGGTCAGTTTCGGGTGCGCGTGGGGAAGGGCGAGAGCTGGATCGTGACCGATTCGGCGGGCGACGCCGAGGATATGCAGGGTGGCGGGTACGAGATTCAGAGGAGTGATTTGCCGGTGAAGGAGTTGTACCAATGCGACCGCGGGGACTGGACAAAGCTATGCCTGCGGGATTTCGCCGAGGGGGAGAGCACCGGGCAAGTGGGGGTTCGGCCTGGCGGTTAGCGGGGTAGGGCGTTCCTAGTTAACATAATCTGGAAAGTATTCGCGGACACGGGCTTGGCTAGCGCGTTTCGCGCGCTCAAATGCGGCGGCGCGCCTTTCGCATCGCTTCGCGCTGCTCAGGATAAGTCGCCGCACTGCAAGGACAAATTGGCTCTTGTGGCGGGCCAATAGTGTGTAAAATTGGCTCAGGGTGAGAGACAATGCTTCCTGTACACCTCCAGCCTGAGAGCCACGTTCCCCTCTACGTTCAACTGCGCGATCAACTGCGCGCCTTGGTGCATGCGGGAGACCTGCGTCCGGGCGACCGGATTCCGGCTAGCCGGGAGCTGGCCACCATGCTCGGCGTGCACCGGACCACGGTGGCCAACGCATATGCGGAATTGGAGTCGGAAGGGTTGATTCAGGGGCATGTGGGACGCGGCACGTTCATCAAAGGGAACGGGAACGGCCTGAAGATCACGCCGCCGGCGCCTCCGGTTTTGAATGGCGCGAATGGCATCCGGTGGGAACTGCTGTTTGCGGACGAGCGCAGCGAAGAAGTGCTGAGCCGGTTGACGGCGAGCGGGCCTGAAAATGCGTTGTCGTTCGTGATGGCCCGGCCAGCCGAAGAATATTTCCCCATCGAAGAGCTGCAGATTTGCGTGAATGCCGTGCTGCGCCGGGAAGCTACGGACGTGCTGAACCTGGGGCCCTCGGACGGATACCCGCCGTTGAAGGAAGCGTTGCTGGAGTTGCTGCGACGAGAGGGACTGACGGCTAAGGACGAGAACCTGCTGATTACGGATGGGTGCCAGCAGTCGCTGGATTTGATCAGTAAGGCTTTTGTGCGGCCGGGTGACTCGGTGATTCTGGAGAACCCAACGTATCCGGGTGCGGTGACGATTTTTAACGGGTCGCGGGCGCGATGCTTGGGCGTCCCCGTGAGGACCCATGCGGAGCCGGGGACGTCGCTGGGAGTGGATGTCGATTCGCTGGAAGCGACGCTGGCCGCAAATCGCGTGAAGCTGGTCGTGCTGACGCCGGATTTTCAGAATCCCACGGGTACGTCGATGCCGGTGGCTTCGCGGCGGAAGGTGCTGGAGCTTGCGGGGCGGTACCAGGTGCCGGTGGTGGAGGATCACATCTACGCGCGGCTGCATGCACGCGAGGAGCGGGTGCCTTCGCTGAAGCATCTGGATCGGTCGAATCTGGTGATTCACATCGATAGCTTTGCGAAGGTGGCGTTTCCCGGGCTGCGTGTGGGATGGATCGTGGCGGCGCCGGCGGCGATCGAACGATTGCGGATGGTCAAGCAAACCACGGATCTGCACACAGACCAGTTGGCGCAGGCGGTGCTGGCGGAATTTCTGCGGCGCGGGTTGTTCCTGAAACACGTTGCGAAGATGCGTAAGGTTTATGCGTCGCGGCTTTCGGCGCTGGATGAGGCGCTGCGGAAGCACATGCCGGAAGAGACGCGGTGGACGCGTCCGGAGGGCGGGATGTGTCTGTGGCTGGAGTTGCCGCCGGGCTTCGATGCCAGCGAGTTGCTGATTCATGTAAAGGAACGCGGTGTGCTGTTCGCGCCAGGACGGTATTTCTACGTACAGGGGCCGCTGCCGAATACGCTGCGGCTGGGCTTCGCCGGCCTGGATGAGAAGCAAATTGCGCGTGGCGTGACGACGATAGCGGATTTGCTGCGGGTGGAAATGCGCAAGCGGCAGCGGGGAGTGCGGCGGGCGGAGCGGAGCCGGGTGGCTTTGGTGTGAAGCGAAAACACAGAAAAGAACGAAGCAATGAAGTAATGAGGTAACGAAAAGGCGTGCTGGCGGGGAGGCTGGGGAATTTGAGCGAGACGATTAGGTTGGAGCCGAATCCGGCGAATGCATGTTTTGGGTGCGGCGGGGCGAACGATGACGGGATGAAATTGACGTTCGAACAGGACAATGTGAAGCGGAGGATTGTGGGGCGGTTCGTTTTGGGAGCGCGGTACCAGGGTGGCGGTGGAATGGCGCACGGCGGGATCATCGCACTGCTTTTGGACGAGGCGATGGGCAAGGTGTGCAGGTTTCGGGAAGTGCGTGCGGTGACGGCGGAGCTTACGGTGGAATATCTGAAGCCCATCAAAGTAGAGAATGAGATTGTCGTGGAGGCATTTGAGCAGGAGCAGAAGGGGAGAAACTTGTTTCAAGTGGGCGAGATTCGAAATGCTGCAGGAGATGTTTTGGCGAGAGGCAGGGGCAGATTTGTGATCGTCGGGCAGGCGGAAAAGAAAAGTTTGGCGGTCTAGGACATCTGCGAGAGCTGAAAACAGGAGAGCTGAGATGGACGCGAAGAAAGTGAATGGAAGCGGAAGCGGTAAAGCTGCGAACGAATGGCGAGTGAAAGTCGGGCTGGCGGAGATGCTCAAGGGCGGGGTCATCATGGATGTGACCAACGCGGCGCAGGCCGAGATCGCCGAGAAGGCGGGGGCGTGCGCGGTGATGGCGCTGGAGCGCGTGCCGTCGGACATTCGTAAGGAGGGGGGCGTCGCGCGGATGGCGTCGATCAAGGTGATTCGCGAGATCATGGCGACGGTGACGATTCCGGTGATGGCCAAGGTGCGCATCGGGCATTTCGCGGAAGCGGAAGTGCTGCAGGCGCTAGAGGTGGATTTCATCGATGAGAGCGAAGTGCTGACGCCGGCGGACGAAGAGAACCATATCTGGAAGCACGACTATCGCGTGCCGTTCGTGTGTGGTGCGCGCAACCTGGGCGAGGCGCTGCGGCGCGTTGCGGAAGGCGCGGCGATGATTCGCACGAAGGGTGAGGCAGGCTCGGGGAACGTGGTGGAGGCCGTGCGGCACATGCGCACGATCGTGAGCCAGATGAAGCGGCTGACAACGATGCGGGACGATGAGTTGATGCGTGAGGCGAAAGAGCTTGGAGCGCCGCTGGAGTTGATTCGGCAGGTGGCCAAGACTGGGAAGCTGCCGGTGCCGAATTTTTCGGCGGGGGGAATCGCGACGCCGGCGGACGCGGCGCTGGTGCGGAGGCTTGGCGCGGAAGCGGTGTTCGTCGGGTCGGGGATTTTCAAGTCGAGCGATCCGGAGACGCGGGCCAAGGCGGTGGTGAAGGCGACGACACATTTTGAGGATGCGAAGGCAGTGCTCGAGGCGAGCGAAGAGTTGGGAGAGGCCATGCCTGGAATCGACGTGCGGCAGCTGGAGCACAAGGATTTGTTGTCGACGCGGGGTTGGTAGAGAAGGGTGCCGAGCAGCGGCAGTTGTGGCGTGCGGATCGGCCCGGGCGGGGCAAGCCCCGCCCCTACAAGGCGAGGGAGTTGCAGCGGTGAAGATTGGGATTTTGGCGGTGCAGGGGGATTTTGAGGCTCACGCAGAGATGCTTGCGGGCATGGGCGTGGAGAGCGTTGAGGTGCGCACGCGTGAAGAGCTCGAGGGGTGCGATGGGTTGATCCTGCCGGGGGGAGAGAGCACGACGCAGTTGCAGTTTTTGCGGGAAGAAGGATTGGACGAAGCGATTCAGAAGTTTGCTGCGGAGGACAAGGCGATCTTTGGCACTTGCGCTGGGGCGATCCTGCTGGCTACGGAAGTGAAGAATCCGAAGCAGGACTCTTTGGCGCTGCTGGATATGACGGTGTTGCGGAACGCGTATGGGCGTCAGGTTCACAGCGACGTGGTGAGCGGTCCTTCGACTCTGAAGAAAGAGCCGCTGGAGATGGTGTTTATTCGGGGGCCGGTGATCGAGCGGGTTGGTCCGAATGTAGAAGTGCTGGCGGAGTATGCGGGCAAGCCGGCGCTGGTGCAGAAGGGCCGCGTGATGGCTTGTGCGTTTCATCCAGAGCTGACGGAAGATTCGACGGTGCACCGGCACTTTCTCGACCTCGTTGCGCAGGGTTCTCCCCAGGAAACTGCGGAAGCTCAGCGCTGACTGCACTGCCGCTGATTTAGCTTGGGTCTCTCGCTTCTCGATTCATCGCCGCGATTCCGATAAATCCCAGAATGGAGAGATCTGGCAAGAGCAGCGGCGCGAATGGAGGAGCGCCACTGATAACATTTTCAAACAATCCCGCCGCCGGACCGTGCAGGTCCGCCAAGCCATGAAGAAGAAAGCCGAGGGCGCCGACGAACATTTGCAAAGCCAGGACGCCGGCGCACAACCAAAAAAAGCCGCGTCCAACGTCCAGCAGTAGAGGCGTCACGAGGAAGCCGACTGCGAAGGCGCTGCTAATCACGGGAATCCATTCCGTCCAGTGGAAGAAGCCGTTTGCGGCGTGGTCGCTTAGGCTCAGCACAAAATTGCCGGCGAATCCGCCGAGCGCGAAGAACAGCACCCATCGCGGCCATTCTCTTCCGCGCGGCACGACGATGCGGTTCATCAGCAGAAGACAACCCAAAGCAACGTAAGCGAGCGGCGCGGCGAACGGAGCCGCATACGTTAGGCTCTTCAGCGTCCGCTCGTAGAAAAACCGGCTATCGAGGTGATACACGACTCCGGCTGTGCCGATGGCGATGGATGCCCAGCCGACAAAGTGGCCAATGTCGCGCCATGCGGAGTGCCAGTTGCAGCGCAGGCGCGCGAATAGGCTTGCTGACAATACCACCGCGGCAGCAAGTGAGAACCAGAGCGGGAGATACTCGACGCGGGCGCGGAAATGATTTTCGGAATGAGCGAGAGCAACGTCGCCGGTCAAGCAGAGAAAGTTGAAGATAAGGAACACTTCCAGCCAGAGATCGTTGGCACGCAGCGAGTTGGCGCGCCGCGCGTCGCCCGCTTCATTTGGCGTGACCGTGTTTGGCACGTAGTTCCTCCGCCATGGCTTCCAGTTGGACCTGTTTTTTCAAGAGTTCGTAGTTTCCGTGCCATTGCACGAAATCGGCGCCGCCCATGAAGGCGCCGTGCTTCGAGGTGCGCCCGTCGTAGTGCCAGAGGTCAAACAGAACGAAGTCGATGGGCTTTTGAAATGGCGCCGGCCCAAGAGCTCCATCCTTACGGAGGGCGGCAACCAGATCCTGGGCTTTCTGTACTTTTCCATTCGTGGAGGTAACAACTTGCTCGGCTTGGGTATATACACGGTCGATCAACGCCTTCGAATGGCATTGAATGCAGATCTGTTTCATGCTGGTCTGGGCCAGCAGGTAGTTCGGGCGCGGCTTTGAGATGGCGTCGGCAAGATAGTAGGAGAGGCGTTCGCCGGGGTTGTGAGTCACTTTCATGCCGTTGATCCCGGACATGTGGCAGGTGGCGCAAGTCGGCACGAACATGTCGCGCGTGGTGAGAGATTTTGGATCGGCGTCCAATCGCAGCAGCTTTTCTTGTGCGGCGAAGAGAATGCCATGGCGCGATTCCTCGTAGATTTCGATTTGCGAATGATCGGGACCCATATGGCATTGCCCACACGTGCTGGGCAGCCTCGCGATAGCCACGGAGCTCGTGTGGCGCGTGTGGCAGGCGGTACAGTTGCCGAGAGTTCCGTCGGCATTCGGCTTGCCCACGGCGTGGCATTGCGCGCAGCCGCCGCTTATGGCGGAGCCGCCTTCGAGCTGGGCGAGGGCGTTCGCCGGACGCTTGACGTAGCCGGGGTTGTACGGCTCCGAAAAAGCAACTTGCTCCGGCGTGAGACCTTTCTCGCCCATCACCGCGGCCCAGGACGGCGCGGCGTGGCGGCTTTGTACAAACTGCTGATAAATCTGCTCGTGGCACGACCGGCAATTGCCCGCGGTCATTTGCGTGGTGATTACGAATCCGTTGTGTTCCTTCCTTTCCTGGGCTTGCGCCGGCTGATGACAGTCGAGACAGGTGACGCCCTTGGCGGCGTGCTTGCTCATTTCGTATTCGTGTACGACGGAATATTGCTGGCGGGAGTGGCATTCCGCACATTTTCCGGTGGCTTTCACGAAGTCGGCATTCGGCTGATCGACTTCGACACGCGGCCTCGCGCGCTGCACAAGAAATGCGCTAATAATTAACGCGAACGCGATCACAATCGCGACAAAGACAGCGCGGAACGACATGTGTACCTCCGAGAAAGCAGGAATCTGGGGAGCGATGGCGAGTCGCTTGGGAGGAAAGCAAAAATATCACAGAGTGACGCCTTGCGGCAGCGATCGTTTAGCGCAGCCAGAGATTTGCGCTGCGGCGCATCCAACGGAGGGTATGAGAGTTGCGAGTGCCGCTCAACCCGGCTAGGCTGAAGCATGCGGGCACCAGTCCTCGCGCCAGTCGCAAGGATTTGGTTAGACGGGCCAACCGCAAGGAGACTCAGTGCGGCGGGAAAAGACCAGCGTATCGCAGGAAGATTATCTGAAGGCGATCTGGGAGATGCTTGAGGAAGACCATACGCCAATCAGCGCGCGTCTTGCGGAAGAGCTGAACGTGACGCCTCCGGCAGTGACCGCGGCATTGAAGCGCATGACGCGGGACGGCCACGTGCGCGTGGACCGTGAAGGCCGCATCGACCTGACGAGAAAAGGCCGGCAGGTTGCGGAGCGGCTCGCGCTGCGGCATCAGCTGGCGGAAATGCTGCTGACGGACGTCATCGGGCTGTCGTGGGCCAAGGCGCACGACGAGGCGGAACGGCTCGAGCACGCGATTTCGCCGGAAGTCGAAGCGCTGTTGTTGAAGCGGTTCGGCGACAAGAGGAGCTGCCCGCACGGCGTTCCGATGCGAGGCGGAATCGCCAAGCTGCGGCGGCAGGGAGCGGTGCTGTTGTCCGATCTGCGCGGGAATGAAAAAGGCGAGATTCTTTGCGTGTATGAGAAAGACGGCAAGTTTCTGGAATTTCTGGAAGACCTGGAGTTGAGGCCGGAAACCATGGTGGAAGTGAAGAAGCGGGAATACGATGAGACGATGACGCTTCGCGCCAGGGGTCGCACGATGCATTTAGGAAAGCCGGCGACGAGCCGCATTTGGGTGCGGCGGGTGAACTGAAGTTTGGGCCGCTAAGTGCGATCGTCTAGAAGCGATTTGAGACGAGCGTAGCCGGTACGGCTGACCGGCAAACGCGTGCCGTCGGCCAGAATCGCCAAGCGGCTGTCCCTCCCGTAGGGCTCGATCCTGACCACGCGTTCAAAATTGACGATGTAGGAGCGGTGGATGCGCACGAAACGCGCGGGGTCAAGGCCGGCTTCGAGGCTGGCGATGGTTTGTTGCTTCAGATGTTTGGCGCCGTGACTGGCTAGCGCCACGTAGTCGTCCTGCGCTTCCACGTAGTCCAATTTCGCGACAGGGATCAAGGTCACGCGGGTTCCGTCCTTTACGACGAGGCGTTCGAGGAATTGTTGCTGCGGGCGCGCCGCGGCGGCGAGTTCCTGCGCTGAGGGCATTTTTTTGCCGATGCGGCTCTTGGCGCGCTCGAGGGCGGCTTCAAAGCGCTCCCGGCCGACGGGTTTCAACAGATAGTCGACGGCGTGAACTTCGAAAGCCTTCATCGCATATTGGTCATAGGCGGTGACGAAAATGACGGCTAAATCCTGTTCGATCAGCTCCAAGACGTCAAAGCCGCTGAGCTTTGGCATTTGCACGTCGAGCAGCATCAAATCGGGTTTGTGCTCGGCAATGGCCTTAATGGCTTCAAATCCATTCGCGCACTCGGCCAGAATCTGAATTTCGGGATGAGCTTGCAACAGCTCGCGAAGAATCTGGCGCGCAAGTTCTTCGTCGTCAACGATCAGGGCGCCAATTTTTCGTTTGGGTTCTGACGTCAACGCGCCACCTCTTGGGTTTCAGCTGGAAGCGACAGACTGACTTGGAACTGACCCTGGTCCGCCGTGACCCGCATGTTGGCTTCCGTGGCGTAACGGGATTCGAGACGCCGGCGGACGTTTTCGAGCCCCAGGCCCTTCCCACGTGCGGGGGCGTTCTCGGCGTCAAACGTGTTTTCCACGACGATGGACAGGCGCCCGTCGTGAGATTGAGCGAGCAAGCGGATAGACCCGCCTTGTGGCAGGTTTGCGATTCCGTGGGTGACAGCGTTTTCCACCAAAGGTTGCAAGAGCAAAGGGGGGATGAGGATGGCTTTGCAGTTTTCTTGAATTTCTTCCGTCATCTGCAGGCGCGAACCAAACCGGACTTCCTCGATGGCCAGGAATCGATGGAGCAGCGAAATCTCCTCGGCCAGGGGAATGCTGGATTTTTCGCCGAGTCCGAGGGTCATGCGTAGAAACTCAGCGAGTAGGATGCACATTTCGCGAGCCTTTGTTGGGTCGCTGCTGGTGAGCGCGCTGATGGAATTCAGACTGTTGAACAAGAAGTGCGGATTCACCTGGGCCTTGAGAGCTTTCAACTCCGCATCGCGGGCAAGAATGCTGGTTTCCAGAACGCGGGCTTCGGCGGCGCGCGAAGCCTCCAGCGCGATCAGCACGTAAAAGAAGCCGACGTTGACCAAATAGAGCAGAACGCCGCTGACCACGAGGATCGCAGCGTGCGCGTCATAGCGGGCGTCCAAACCCTTAAAGGATGGCGCGGTGGATAGCGCGCGGGCGTAGAGGCGCCCGATCTGAACCCAAACGAAAGAGAGAAGAAATGCGGCGAGAATGTGGGTGACAAACACCCGCGCAATTCCCGATGAGCGCAGGGGCGTCGCCCGGCAGGTATACCAGGTGGAAAGACACGCCGCGGCATACAGGATGGCCATCGGCAGCAGGAGGATTGCAGCTTCAAGAATCCCGATTCCACCGGAAACCTTGATGAGGAAGACGAGCAGGAAAGCGAGGGGCAGCCAGACGGCGAGATAGGCGCCCAGGTACGACCGGCGATTCAGCAGCGGGTGCATGATCCAGCTTAGTTCTTAACCTCGACGCCACCGAACAACGTCGTTCCCGTGAGAATCAGGGTTTTCCGCTTGGGAGCGTTTGGATCGACGGCAGCGGAGCCACGGGTGGAATCCGAGTAGCCGCCGAACAAGGTCTGGCCCCGAACCTCAACCCTCCAGCTTTCCGGCACGCGAATTTCAGCGCCGCCGAAGACGGCGTTCACTTCCAGCACGGCTTCCTCGCCTTCCATTTCGGCATCGCGAAAATCCAGCTCTGCTCCGCCGAATACGCAACTGACCGTTCCGCCGCGAAAGTCATGAGCGGTGATGCGGCGCTCAATGCCGCCGAAGATGGCGGCTACGTTCATCGTATTGTGTGTGTCACCCGGAGAGGCGGCCCGCACGCGACGCGACTCGATGGAGCCCCAGATGATCATCAGGCCGGCGGCGATGATGACGAGCGGCCACAAGTCCACCCAACGGAAACGAATGAGGTTGAGAGAATCCAGCTGGAAAAGCGTCCCGACGAGGATCAGAAAGGCGCCCCAAGCGCGTCTTCCGGGCTGGGCGAAGCTGGCGATCCCGGGCACAATGATGAACATCGGCCAAAAACGCCAGAGGCGCTCGGCGGAGACATAGCCCAGGCGATCAAGCAGGAGGACGACCCCGAGCAGGCAAATGGCGGCGCCCCAGATGACTCCGTGGTAGGAGCCTCGATCGCGGCAGGGCTTCGTTCGCATCCGGTTGCGGATGTCGTTTTCGATGGAACTCTTTAGGGAGTCCTTGTCCCACTGTGTCATTGCGCTGCCTCCACTGCCGGCTTGCGCAGCAGCGTGAGCCCGACCACGATGGCTACAAGCGCGAAGAATAATAGCAGTATCCCGCATGCAAACGAGAATATCGCGGTGTGATCGAAGGCGATCGTCCGGACCAGGCGCAGCAGGGTGAGACCCAGAGCCACGTGCACACCGAGGGCGTCGATTCCCAGACTCGCCAGCAGGCGTGGCAATTGAAAGGCAATCAAGCCGAGCCTGGCGAGCATTAACGCGGAGCCCAGCGCAAGGAGCACAACTCCTGCCCGAGCTCTCAGATTTCGGTTCGAGTTTCGGCGTCCAACCATTTCCGACCTCCCCATCTTGCGTGACGAGGGCAGATTACAGGCGTCCCGAGAGGGGCGCACGGCTAATTCGGGGAAGGCACAAAGGTTACCGGCGAATGGCGGATGAGAGCAGGTGAACGACGGCGCGAAGCACAGGGTTTCGGACGGAACGGGCGCTACTGCTTGCAAAAAATCAGAAATGGCACTAGGTTATGCGCAATCTCAGAAGCCGGATTGGCCTGCAACTCGGCTTTTGACGGAGGGACTTGGGATGACCGCGCGAGTGGCGGCCGTTGGTGCGAGCAGGGAACGATGGCGCTGGCTGTTGTATGTGGCGGTGGCGGGGGCGCTGTTGACCTTTGTGGGAGCGCGAGCGCAGCAGCACGCGTCGGACGACGCCAAGTTCCGCAAGCTGATTGACGACTATTGCGCGGCGTGGAATACGTTGAAGGCGGATGCTCCGGCCAAGTTCTACGCAAAGGACAACAGCCTGGTGTTCTACGATATTGCGCCCTTCGCGTATCACGGCTGGAAGGAATACCACGACGGCGTGCAGAAGGAATTGTTCGCGAACATGGCGAGCGGAAGCCTGACGGCGGGCAAGGACTTGCGAGTCTCGCGGCACGGCACGATTGCCTGGACGACGGTTACGATGCATTTCTCGGAGAAGACGAAGGATGACAAGTCGGTAGAGACCGACGTGCGCTATACGGGCATATGGGAGAAGCGCGGTGCAAACTGGGTTCTGGTTCACGAGCATCTCTCGGCGCCACTCGGCTAGGGGAAAAGTGCGAGATTCGCGGATAGGCGTTTCCATTCACATCGAATGTTGAAGATGTTGCGGTACTACTGGATGGCCGCGAAGGGCTACCGGCTCACTCCCTGGAAGAGCCCCTACCTTCGCTGGCGATTTGAAACGTTCCTAGGAGCGGAAGCGGCGGGAATGGACGCCGCCAAATTCTTTCACTTAGCGTGGAAATACCGGAACCAGATGGAACGGTTTCTGGAGTGGGCGGACGAGCGCAGGCAAGCGCAACGCCGGAGCCGCTAGCTCCCCTTTCTCCCGTAGTTCATCGACTATTAGATTATTCTAATAAGAAATATGATTAATGGGCCATCGCCAGAGTGGGAATGAGCCTATACTCGAAGCATGAAAGTACTTCAAGAATTTCAAGTTGCTGCTGGCGAAGGCGGCTTCGTCGAGGTGGAAGAATGTGGGGAAGGAACGGTCCTGTGGCTCAGGAAAGAAACACAGGATACGGACACGAGGACACATCAGCGTCTGTGCATTGACAGCTTGCTGAAAAGCGTAACCGTCTATTGGATGAGCGTTCCGGGAAAGATAGTCTCGAAGACATTCCGTAGCGTCTCGGGCTTGCAAGGATGGTTTGCGTTGCATCCTGCCCGTTAGGCGCGGCGAAGAATATGACAAATCGTGAAGCCATCCTGCGACTCTCTGTCAACACGGGCGACGATGCCGCCATGACCTCGTTGCGTGACAACAACGCTGAACTCATCCGCGTTGCTATCACGCGTTACTTTGGATCCGGTCCGGTCGCGAACAACGCCGAGTGTACGCTTATTCAACGTATGGCAGACCGCGCTCGCTCCTACGACCATCAAGAAGACCCGGACAAATGGTTTGCCAGATGTGCCAACATCGAATGCGACCGCTTGCGCAACGAAGGCATCCACGACAGGGCGAACAGTGATTAGGCTTCTTCCCTCAGAAATAACGGTGGCCGGCCTGAGCAACCGTTTTGCACGACGAGTCGCGGGGGTTGAGTCATGTTAGCAGATTCAGTCGATTGGAAGCGTAAACGCGAAGTATTGAAAGCCCGGAGGATTCCGCTATTCAAGCAGTACCTGAAGAATCCGAACGATACCCATCTGGCTTTGGAGATAAAGAATATTGACGATCAGATAGCAGAGTGTACCGAGCATATGGCCGTAAGAAGGGGGAAGGGATAGACAGCGTTCTTCAGAGCACGCCCGTTTTCGGGATTCCTGCCAAATCGCGCTCATAGTAAAGCAATTGCACGCCTATTCCCGAAATCCCTTGAGGCATGTTCTTCGACTCGACGTGGGTAACCCGGCCTCTGAAACGGAGAACAGCCGCCTTTGTCCCAGTGACCCGCTTGGGGATTTCCAGCAGAACCTCCACGGCTTCTCCAACAAACATGGCGAGACTTGTGGCGAAGTAAACTCCTCTTGTCGAGATGTTTATCGCTTTTGCTTGCTGCTCGTCCTTGGATAGGTCCTCGATGCGGTGAAAGGAGAGCGAAGTGTGCAGCTTGAAACGCGGCGTGATTCGACGCTCGGATATAGCCATGACTTTTCCTTGCGCCTGTGAAGGGTGAGGCAGGCAAGATCGATCTAGGTAAGCGGATACCCACTGTCACAGAGCGTTTCGCGCGGGTCAAGGAGTATCTTGGCGGACGATTCTAGCGTTGCCGCTCTTCGAGGGCAGGTACCTCTCTTGAGTTTTGCCGCGGGGGTATACTGGAGGTGTGTGAAAGGAGGATCCCGTGGGCGAGTTGAAGATCCTCCAGAAGATGGAAACGCTTCACGAGGCTCGCTGGTGGGAGCCGGAAGCGAATGGCCGCGTTCACTGCTATCTGTGTCCGCGGCACTGCCATATCAATCCGGGGCAGGCGGGGTTCTGCTTTATCCGGGTGAATCAGGGTGGTTTGCTGTATAGCCTGGGTTATGGAGCGCCGGCGGCGCTGCAAGTCGATCCCATTGAAAAGAAGCCACTCAATCATTTCCTGCCGGGGACCCGTGTGTTCAGCATGGGCACGGCGGGCTGCAACATGGGGTGTTTTTTCTGCCAGAACTGGGACATCTCGAAGTCGCGCCACGATCAGGTGCATTCGCAACATATGCCACCCGAGGATGTTCCGCTGCTTGCCTTGCAATATGGGTGCGACTCGATCGCGTTTACCTACAATGAGCCGACCATCTGGGGCGAGTATGTGATCGACATTTGCAGGGCGGCGAAGGTGCACGGGCTGAAAACAGTGATGGTATCGAACGGCTACATCACGCGCGAGGCGTTTCACGACATCTACGATCACATCGATGCGGCGAATATCGACCTCAAGGCATTTACGGAGAATTTCTACGCTAAGACGACGCTGACGCACCTGGCACCGGTGCTGGAAACACTGCAATGGTTGAAGAAGGAAACGAAGGTGTGGTTCGAGATCACCAACCTGATGATACCGACGCTGAACGACGATCCGGCCGAGACGCGGCAGCTTGCGGAATGGGTGTTGGCGCATCTTGGGCCGGACGTTCCGCTGCACTTCACGGCGTTTCATCCGGATTTCAAACTGCGGGATAAGCCGCGGACGCCGCCGGAGACGCTTCATCGGGCGCGGCAGATCACCCGCGAAGTAGGGCTGCACTATGTGTATGAAGGCAACATTCATAGCGATGGAGCAAACACGCTGTGTCCCCAGTGCGGCAGCTTGTTGGTGCGGCGCTCCTGGCACGATGTTTTGGAGAATCGGGTGAAAGACGGCGCGTGCGCGCAGTGCGGATTCGAGATCGCTGGCGTTTGGGAGGGCGACTTGCAGCAGAGTCCGGGAAAGAGCGCGCGGGACCGTGTGGGAGTCTCCGGTAGATACGGCCACATCAATTTGTAGCTGGCGCGTTGACTTCTTCAGGGGCTAAAGCCCTGTCAGTGCGGACGCTTTGCGCCGGGGCTGGAAGCCCCGGCCTCCTGAAGAGAAATGCAAGAAGGTTCTGGGAGGCCACACTCGATCACCAGGTAACCAGTCGTTGGGCGAAGGAGTAGTATCCGGGGCCGACGCGCATGGCGTGATGCCAGGCAATCGGGAAGGCCCACCAGACCAGAGCTCCGAGGATGGCTTGGCCGAGAGTCAGGGGAAGAATGTTGCGCTCGCGAGCGAAGAGCAGGCACATGCCGAATCCGCCGATGAGGGTCACGGGGACGAGGACGGGATTGGGCCAATGCATCGCGGCAAAGATCACGCTAGCGAGCAGAGCGGCGGTGCGAGGATTTTCCAGAGACGCTAGTAAGCGGTTCATCAGGTACGAATTGACGGCGACCTGCTGCAAGAGGCAAAACGAAAAGTAGCCCACGAAGCGGCGCCGATCGATCAAGTGTTCGGGGAGCCGATGAAGTGCTCCCAGAAAAAGCCCCGCGACGCACACCGTTGCAATATAACTTGCGAACAAGACCAGACCCTGCCGAGTGGCGGGCCAGAGGTTATCTGCGCGCCAGCCTAGGGTTCTTGGCGTGTCGCGATGCACGAGAAAACTGACAAGCAGCCAGAGGGGAAGGATGATCCAGGACCATGGGTACGCGGCCTGCCAGCGCCAAATGAACAACGCGACGATGGCGGAGAAGGCGAGCGCTTCGACAACGGTCAGGAATCGATAGCGGGCCGCCATCTAAGAAGGATCTTCGACGGACTCTTCGCCGGTGTCGTCTACATCCATGAGGCGCAAGGCGCTCCGAAACAGCTTCTCGATTTGTTCCTCGGTGACGAGCTTAGGGTTGAGCAAGTCGTCGAGGGCGAAATCGGGGAAGCCGCGGTTGGTTACACGAGCGGGAAGGAGTTGCAGCAAGCGCTTGGGATCGACGGCGCCGAGAGCGCGGATCTCCTCAAAAAGAATGCGCTGGAGCGGCTCCATGAATTTGCCGGAATCGAGCAAGCGGCAAATCTCGACGCGGGTGGCGGGCTTAAGAAGAGCCGAGCAAAGCAACCGCAAGGTGTCCCGCTCCATTTTGATGTGTTGGCCGACGTTGGAGGCGATCATGGTGCGCTCGTTTGGCTTGTGACTGATGTCGCCAATCGTCCGCGAATCAGAGCCTCGACGCGGTGCCAAACGGAAGGGTCGCACTCGATCTCGATGTGACTTCTCATGAAGAGGCGGTCATACCACGGATAGCGAGGGCAGGAGATCGGCTTGGCGCTGTAGTCGATCTGGAAATTGCCCAGAATCTGAGTGCGAGTTGCGTCGGCGGCCTGGATTCTCTGCTGACCGTGAAGAAAGCCGCTGCTTTGGTAGAAATTCGCGGCTTGGCCGACATTCTCCGGAATCAAAGCATCATTTTGGCCGGCTTTGGCGATGCTATCGACTTGAATGGTAAGAAGAACGGGAATGCCGTCGGCCTGGAGGCTGCGCGCAAGGGCGATCGCGGCGCTGGCGCCCCAGCTGTGGCCGAAAAGAATGATGCGCGCGGCGCGTTTCTCGTCCGCGGTAGGATTGCCGTGAGGATCGGCGGCGAGTAGATGGAGGATGAGAGTGTGGGCATCGTCGAGGCGCCGATTTTCGAAGGTCTCGACACGAGCCGTTGCCGGATAGTCTTTCTGCAAGCTGCGGGCAACCTGTACGGTGCTGTGCACGGCATCGTCGTGGTGAACGAATCCGCCCAGGAATCCGATGACGATAGCAGGCGGTGAAGCCGGCCGGGGGTCCGAAGCGGAAGGTTGATCGGGATGAGAGCTTGGGCTATCGGCCAGCGCTGAGAAACTCGGAAGCAGCACCAAAAGGGTTAGAGCAAGACTCTGAAGACAGAGCACCAGTTCGCGCTGCCAGCGAATCAAAAGTGAGACAATCACAGCAGATGAGATGATGCGAGCGCTGGTCAGGTTACCCGAAAGGGGGCGTTGACGATGGCACCGAGGCATCGCGTTTTGATACTGGGAGGCGGCTTCGCCGGGCTGAACGCCGCGCAAAAGCTCAAACGCGCTCCGGTTGACGTGACCCTGATCGATCGGCGCAATTTCCATTTGTTTCAGCCGCTCCTGTATCAAGTGGCGACCGGTTCGCTCTCGCCAGGAGAAATCGCGGCTCCTCTGCGCGGGGTTTTGAGCAGCCAAAAAAACGCCAGAGTACTTCTCGGCGAAGCAGTTGACATTGAACCGGACGCGAAACGCGTCATTCTGCGGGATGGCGCGACCTTTGACTACGATTCCCTCATTGTAGCAACTGGCTCGAAAACATCCTACTACGGAAACGAGGCTTGGCAGCCCTGGGCGCCGAGCTTGAAGACCGTCGAAGAAGCTACCGCAATCCGCCACAAAATTCTATATGCGTTTGAGTGGGCGGAGCGTGCCGCCAGCGAGGAGGAAGCGCGGGCCTGGCTGACGTTCGTAATCGTCGGGGCGGGCGCCACGGGCTTGGAGTTGGCCGGGGCTTTGGCGGAGATCGCTAACGAGACGCTCAAGAGTGACTTCCGGAAGATCAACCCTAAGGAAGCACGAATCATTTTGATGGAGGGCGGGAATCGAGTGCTGACAGCTTTTCCGGAGGATCTATCGGCGAAAGCGGAAGGACTGGTGAAGCGTCTTGGGGTGGAGATCAGGAAGGGCGTGATGGTGACCGGCGTCGATGGGGAAGGGGTCACCTACAAGCATGAGGAGGTGACCGAGAAACTGAGAGCGAAGACCGTGCTCTGGGCCGGCGGAGTGGTCGTGACCGAATTCGGAAAGAAGTTGGCGGAGCGAACGCGGTCGGAGACCGACCGCAGCGGGCGGGTCAAGGTAAATCCGGACCTGACGACGATGAATTACCCGGATGTTTTCATCGCGGGGGACCTGGCGCTGGTTGCGGGAGCGAGCGGGAAGCCGCTGCCAGGGGTCGCGCAAGTGGCGATTCAGGGAGGCGCGTATGCGGCGAAGACGATTCGCGCGCGCGTCACAGGAGGCAAGGCGCTGCCTGCGTTCCGATATTTCGACAAGGGCGACATGGCGGTGATTGGCCGGGCGGCGGCGGTGGCGAACGTTTTTGGCATGCACCTTTCGGGCTTGCCGGCGTGGCTCATATGGCTATTCGTCCATCTGATGTACATCGTGGAGTTTCAAAATCGCGTGATTGTCTTTGTCCAATGGGGATTTCAATATCTGACGTTTAGCCGCGGCGCGCGCCTGATTACTGGCGCCGCTGAAACCGATGTAGATCGCGCGATGAGAGCGAAGGGAATCGCACCGGGCCGCCCTTAACGCCGGGAGCGTTCCGGGTTAGCGGCGGGAATGGTGCCGGGGGGCCGGCATGCACGGTTCTGCCACGAGCTAACTTCCTTGTTGAGGTGGCCGCATGAAGCCCGCCATCTCCCAAATTCCTAAACACATCCGCAAACAAATCGGCTCAGCTCTCTGGCTGTTTGCCTTGCTCGCTCACTTCACACCGGCCGAGTGGACTGGCGATACCAGCGCGTGGGTTGCCAGCGGCAATGTCATCTCGGACGCAGAGTTAGCCGAGCGGCTAGAGGTCTCATCTTCCGCGATCGCCACTTGGCGACGGCGACTCCACAAAACCGGCCTGCTCGGATGGCTCGTGTCTCCAGGGAACGGACGCGCATTTTTCATCACGGCTGTGAATCAAGTGCTCGGCGCCGGTCTTGCCGGGCCGAAGTCTCCAGCGGTGGCCGTTTGGCAGGTCGTCAACGAGCGCTCCATCGCACTCACCGGGAAGGTTGTCGAGGACCTAAGCCCAGAGGAAGGGCTGCAGCTCGCAACTGTTCTAGCGAGGGGTTCGGAAATCGTCGGCGAAGCGCAGGAGGCGCGAAGTTGAAAGCACGTGACTTATGGACGCTGCTTTCGGGGTTCGGGAATGAGTTGTTTTTGAGAGAGAGGAATCAGCATGGCCGATTTGCTCACAGATGACGAGCTCGACCTGAACGAGGACGAGCGCAAAAAGAAGCAACCCGATGAATCTATCGGCCCACGCATCATTGCGCCGCAAAGGGATCCGTACAGCGGCACCTCGCTCGTCAGTCGAGCGGGAATGAACGTTGGAACCGTGGAGCACCCCGAGTCTGTCGGGCCTCCGATTGCGCCCTCGAGGTACGCTGGAACGGAGCGCTATGGAGTCGATCCGTACGCTGGCGCCGCAGAGCATCCCTCGATAACGGGAATGACGATCGCGGGTGCCGTCCCGCGTGGAACCACTGCCACCCCAGGTCTGGAATCCGCCATTGCCGAAGCGCAGCCAGTCTCCGCTGGGGCGATGCCAGAGGCTATCGGTTCGCTCATCGCTCCTGTTTCTCAGCCGCTTGCGCCGCGGCCGGCGGCAGATCGCCTAGCCCAGCTCGAGGCGGCTCCCGGCAACTCAATGTTCAGTCCAGCAATCAGCCGCCATCACGGGCTCGCGGGAGGGTTACTGAGAACAGCGGATGCTATCGGGAGTGCGATTGCACCCAATCGGATGGTCAATATTCCCGGAACAACGCTGCACTACGAGATGCGGCAGTTGCCCGAGGCGGAGAGAGCGGCGCAACTAGAGAGCACTGGCGCGTTGCAGGCCGGCCAAACGCAGGAGGCCGAAGCGCTGGCCAGAAAGAACGCCAATCCCGTCGCCAAGCACATCCCGAAAGTCATCCAAGGGCCGAACGGTGAGCCAATGGCGGCCGGCTATGACCCGCTCACAAACCAGTACATCAACCCCGATACGCAGCAGCCGATTCCTGGCGCGAAGGAATGGGAGAAACCCGCAACTCCTAAAGAGGGCGAGACTCCGCTTGCCGATAGAGTTTCCCAAGTCAATAAGATGCTCTCCTCGCGGTATCAGGTCCTCCATCCGGGTGCCGCGCTTCCGCCGCAGTACACGATTCCGCCAAACGCGACGCAGAAGGATTACGACCGTGTAGACAAAGCCCTGGAAGCAGAAGAACGTGCGCTCGGGACGAAAGCCCAGCAAGACACCACGAACGAAATGCGCCGGCAAACAATGGCGCTGGCGAACCTGAAAGAGAAAGAAGGGGAAGGCAAGACCGACTTATCCACGAAAGAGAAAGTGCTCACCTACTTCGCCCCCGCCCAAGACGCCGATGTGCGCCTGAAGTTGATGGAAGACAGCCAAAAGTCAGCCCTCAAAGGCGACCAACAGGCGATGGTCAATCTTCTGGCGAATCACGTTGCCATGACGCTCGGAATGCCTCGCGGGAAGGTGCCTCGCGTCTCCCACGAGATGTTCAACGAAGCACAAGCGTCTGCTCCATGGCTGGCGCGCGTCGAGGCGCACTTTGACCAGGATGGCTACCTTACCGGCGTAGTTCTGACTCCGCAGCAGATGCAGCAGATGGTGGACCTGGGCAAGCAGACCAGAGCAGCGGAATGGGACGCGGCGAACAGCAAGGCCGATTACATCGGCGTTACGCAACGCCCCACGTCGTCCTACAAAGAACCAACGCCAGAAAAGACATTCACGGACGCCGATGTGCAAGCCGCCGTAGCCGCGCATCCAGGAACGAACGCTAAACAAATTGAAGACGCTTTCAAAGCAAAAGGTTGGAATAAAAAGTGAGTACCGCGGCGCAGCCAGTCACGAGTTTCGATCCTGACGCTTTCATGGCGACGCGTCAAAAGCAGTTTGACCCAGATGAGTTCATGGCGCAGCGGAAGGGCGCGCCGAATATTGCCAGCGAATCAGAGATGGCTGCGCATCCTCCAACTCCCAAACCGTTGGAGATGAAGCCTTCATATCTTGGTTTGGCACTTTCCAATAGTCCCACTGGGGCAGACCCGCACAATCCCGGCAATCCGAACCTGAATGCTATTCCTGAATCTGAACGCGAGAAGGTGAACGATAGAGCCCTCGGCACGCAACTATCTGTCCTGCCTTTGGATATTGCTGGTGCTAACCCCTCCCTTATCCGTCCAACGCTTCGTGCTCTGGCTCGCGGGTACCTCGGAGCGAAAGTAGGAGAGTATGCAGGCCGTGACATCGGTGGGATGGTTGGCCATCCGGAAGCCGGTTCAAGAATCGGTGGAGTTGCCGGTGGTCTGTTCGGCGGACTTGGCGGCAATGTCATCAACCCCAAGGTTGCTCTTCTGAAAAGCATGTTTTCGGAAGCGCCAGAAGCAGAGGCAGCAGCAGAAGCAACTTACCCCGGAGCACCGCTGCCAACAGCCGAAGGATTTTACGAGAACCGCTCTGCTGAAATAAATGCAATGCGCAAGCTGCAACCAGGTGCGTTTGCGGAGCCTGCGGCAGCGGCACCAGAACCAGAACCCCTGTTCCCTGGCGCCCCGCTGCCAGCGTATGAAGACTATGCAGCTAACCGTGGCGCTGAAATCAACGCAATACGCCGGATGCAACCGCAAGCTCCTCCGAGGCTATCCACGACGGAAGGCGCCACGTATGCCGACGTCCCCGCCGCACCGAAGGGCGTTTCGGCACCGTTTACACCGCCGGCGGAAACGCCAACTGCGGAGCCGATTGGTTCACCGATAAAACTGCCGGAGACACCAAAGACTTCGCTTGAGGATGTGATCAATCAGGCCACGGGCGTCAAGCCGCTACGGTCAAGCGTGCCTCTGCGTGAGCAACTGACAAAAATGACTCCTCCGGCCGAGCCGGTCGTTCACCACAACCCGATGGAAGTTGCAAACGGGAAGGAAATCTACGACTTGGCCAAAGACAATCCGGCGACCATGAAAGCCATCCATGATTTGACCCGCGTGGATCTGCGCCAGGCCCTGATCAATGCTGGCGAAGACATGGGACAGGTGACCGTCAGCAACAGCAAGTTTGCAGGCGTCGGCAGCATCACGCGCCAAGATGCTTTCGCCCGTCTCTTGCAGAAGGGTTACAGCCCTGAAGAAATCGTCAAATTGGCGAAGAGCGTACCAGTCGGTGAATCTATCGGGACGCCGATTATCGCTCCGACATCCGGGCTCGGGCGCGGGCTATTCGGACAGTCAACCTCTCGGCCAACGAATTGGAGTGCCGTAAAATGAAACTGACGGCACAGCAAGCGTACGCACTCCTCGAGAAGCACGGCTGCTACATCACGGAGATTTGCGACCGGTGCGGCAAAGGCATCGGCCCGGTACGTTTCACACGCAGAGACGACTCCGGCGTCTGGTGCAGCAGAGAATGCCGCGACGGTAAGAAGGCTACGACCCCTATTGCTGACAGCCGGACTTGCCTTGAATGCGGGGTGCGGCTGAAAGGCAAGCGAGCCGATTCGCAGTTTTGTTCCGACGCGCACAAGATGCGTTATCACCGCCAAGCTGCAAAGTCCTCGACATCGCAAAATGGGGGAAATAGCCGTAACATGCCCATACAAAACACGTCACTTACGGACGCGCAAAACCCCGGTCCGGCCCTACCCACTAACCAGCCTATTGAAGCCCCTAGCCGTAACACAGAGGAGCCCTCAAGGGGCCCGAGAAATGGCGAATATGCGAGGCCCGATGAAGCCAGGGGATAGGAGAAAGCAGGTGAGCATCGGCAGGCACAAGCGGCAGTGCGGGATCTGCGCCCATCCTCAGAAAGAGCAGATTGAAGCCGACTTCATTTCCTGGCGCAGCGCAGCCGCCATCGCGGAGGAGCACCAGCTTGGGGACAAAGTCAGCGTCTACCGCCATGCTCACGCGTTCGGGCTGTTTGCCAAGAGACAGCGCAATGTCCGCGCAGCTCTTGAGCGAATTATCGAGCAGGCGGGCGATGTGGAAGTTACTTCTTCGGCCGTGGTAGCCGCGATCCAGGCATACTCGAAGATCAATGCCCAGGGCCAGTGGGTCGACCGCAGCGAGCACGTCAACCTGAACGAACTATTCGAGCGCATGACCGCCGAGGAGAAAGAATCCTATGCGCGAGAGGGCAAGTTACCCGATTGGTTTACGAAAACCGTAGGCGCAACACCTTTGGCCGGTCAGGAGGCTGGAAACGATGGATAACGCACGGGATAAGTCACGCCTACCCGCAACGGTTTCTATTTCCAAACCGGGGGACTTTCCGCTTGGCTCCGTTGAATCTCGCGCGGCGATGCGGGCCATAATCGAACGCGATGCATCGGAGGAAGAAGCACTGCGTGTGCTTATCGAGTTCATCGGCTCGCCAGAAAAAGATCGGTCGATCTCCGTGCCGAATGCGTTGGTCGGTTTGCGTCTTCGGTTTCAACCGAAGCAGGTATTGTTCGATGACCTTCTTGAGCAATCGGCGGCATCTTGGCTCGGGTATGGCGGCAGCCGCGGCGGTGCCAAGAGCGGCGGCTGCCGGCGAAGCATGGTGCGCCGACGCCTGCAATATCCAGGCACCACAGGGCAGATCATTCGCCGCGTTTGGGAAGATGTTCGGCTCAATCACGTCGAGAAGTTCTTCGAGGAGTTTCCGGCGCTGCTCCCGTACTACCGTGTTGCCGAGCACGAAGTCACGATCCCAACCAATGGCGCACCGTCAACGATCAAATTTGATTCTGCCGAGACCGAGACGGACGTAAAACGCAAGGCTTACGGCCCGGAGTTCATGGATATTTTCGTGGATCAGGCCGAGCAATTCAGCGAGAAGGAACTAAAGCTGCTGAAAACAACCTGCCGGTGGCCGAACACCCCGGAGCATCATTGCAAGTTCGGGCTGTTCTTCAACCCCGGCGGAATAGGCGCTGCTTTCTTGCGGCGCGTGTTTTACACGCACGAATATCATGAACGAGAGAATCCCAAAGACTTCGAGTTTCTGCAGGCCTACGGTTGGGACAATGTGGAATGGTGTCGCGAAGCGTTACGAGCGAACGGTCTCGCCGAGAATGATTTCTACTCTTGGACCGACAAGCAGCGCTTCGACTGCTTCATCACGCGCAGCCAGTACGGGCGAGAGCTCAACGACTTGGATGCTTCGATGCGGCCGGGGCATCTATTCGGAGAGTTCTCAAGATTTGCCGGGCAATACTTTTCGAACTGGAACGAAGCGGAACATGTGATCGCGCTCGAGCATGTGATCTTCAATCCGAAGTGGCCGGACTGGCCGCGGTGGATCTCGATTGACTGGGGCTTTCAGCATCACACCGCTGTTCATTGGCACACCCAGGCCGGTATTCGCAACGAAGACGGCAGCTCGCGGCGTCTGGTCATCACCTATAAGGAATACGTGCGCAGCGGACTATCAGAGAGAGCCTTGGCCGAAGAAATCGTCGCGGTCAACGCCGGCGACAAGATCGACAACATTTTCGGTGGCCATGATCTGTGGAATGTGGACAACACAGGCCCGACCAAAGAGATGGAAATGTCGAAGGTGTTTCGCGCTGCTGGCCTGCCAAGCATGAAAAAAGCGAACACCAACCGCGTAAACGGCTGGCGTTTGATGCACAGGATGGTGGACGAAGACGAATGGCGCATCACCAGAAATTGCACCGAAGCCATTGCCGCGATGCCGACGGCGATCTTCGATGAGAAGAAGCAGAACGAAGACATTCTAAAGACCGGAGACCTGCTGGACGATGTTCGCGACTCGTTGCGCTATGGGCTCTACTCGCAGTACGCCCCTCGCGAACTTTCCGAGGAAGAGCAAATGCGGCAAGAAACCTCCCATCTATCCGACCCAACAAGCCGGGCGATTTTCGCGCAGAAGAGGATCGCGGGCCGCGACAAGGCATTACGGGAGCGCGGCATGGTGAATAATCGTAGTTCAGCTCGACATCAGAGATACGGGAAATACGGCAGATGAGCGAGCAGCTAGAGATCAAGCGGTACGAAGCTAATGGAAAAAAGGTGTGGCCCGGCCAAGCCGATGGCCGGAGGGAAATCGTAAACCTTGCCTATCTCACCTGCGTGAAAAACGGGAGGCTTTATTTTCTTGCGTTCGACGCGCTTAAGGTATCGGAGGAACGCGCGCGCCGATCCTTCCGCTGGCACCTTGAGAGGGACGACGAGACACTGCGCGACCCTAAACTGCGCGAACTTGCCGGTGTGAGCGCGCATTATCTGTACGGGAAAGCTGTCTTTGGAGAGGCTCCGATAGACAGTGATCCAGAGTCGCTCCTTTGGATTAAACATGAGAGGAAATCAAAGCCTTAACAAAGAATTGAGAAAGCCGACGCTCATTTTCGTGACGACCAAGGCCTTTACAACCGCGAAAGCTGGCCTGGCGGATCCAGCTTCCAGCCCAACTCGCCTAGTGTTTGCATCACGAATGCGGCGTGATCCTCGAACTGCCATTTGCAGCCGGCGCCGATTGAGCAAGAAACCATCCGCGCAGGGCCGCCGCGGTAAACCAACGTGCAGTTGACGAACGTGCAGCGCTGATAGCTGATTCCATCGAGACCAACGATTGCGTTTTCGTACCTCTGTTCCTTAACCTCCGGTAGTCTCACCTCGTCCACTTAGTTTTCCTCCGCGCTCTTCGCGATCGGCGCGTGATCTTGACGAACGGGAAGAATGCTCGGTAGGATGCAAACACCCCGAGCCTTCCGGCTCGAATCGAAGTAAAGTTTTTCAGAGGGCGATTGCCGCGAGCAGTCGCCCTTCTCATTTGCTGAGCGGGATTCTATCTCACCGATGATGCGGGCGCTAACCCGTTCATTCAGAACCCACCGTGTACTTAGGTGGCCTTGTTGTACTCGGTCAATCCCGCTATACGCTCGAATCGGTAATCTGGAAGAACAGAAAATCCAAATGTGGTCTCATGTTTACCAAACGCATCTCGATACCGGATTACTCCCCAGATGACCGAAACGTCTCCGATTTCTTCTTGCCCTTGAGCCTCAAGTGTTTCGTCCAAATGTCCGCTAGCTTTACTTCCTAGCCATTCCGGTTCGGCGTCAAGCAATTCCAAGTCGCTAAGGTTTGGTTGAGCAGGCAGGCTCTTGACTATCCGAAAGCATGCCAGCTTCTCGTCAATCCAAGCAATCGTTTTACCCTCGTTCGTATACTTGAATCGGATTCCAGCCGACGTGTATTGCCGAATCGCGGAGCCTCTTTGACTGCCCGAGCCAAGTGTTATCTTGGGGCATGCGGGAACCCAGTCGAGGTCTACCATTAGCCAAGCGCGCTCAGCATTGATAACGGCTTGCGCGTTCAAGAGGGCCGCATCGGCAGCGACCTTGGTGTTTTTTGTTTGCTTCCTGATGTCGTTCAGGGTTCGCAGCGCGAGGTAGGCAGCGACGACACCGACACCGACGAGCGCCCAAGTAGACCAGGCGACATCCCACCACGGCGGTTTCGCAAGGAGGAATCCCATTGCGCCGCGAAGCTATAACACAATTACGTACCGCGCAAGCCACGGTGACGTGCGCCAAGCGTTAGAATCAAAGCCAGCCATCGAAGCGGTAGTGGATGGAATGGAGTGAACCCCGCGTCCGGGATCACCGCGCCGGGAGCGCTTAGAAAAGCAAAAAGCCCGATTGAGCATCGGGCCTGCTCTGAATCCCACCCATTCGCAATCGCCACCAGAATAAAAAAGATCGCAGTTCTTCAAGCGGCAACGGATGAAGACAACGTCGTCCAGAATACAGCTCTAATCGTTAAAGCTCGCTCTTGCCCTCATACACTTTTATTTCGCTTCTCAACGGGTCTGCTCTTTTAATGCCCCAGCGATCTGCGCCAGTAATGCGGGCAGGATGTCACGTGGAACCTTCGGAGAGTCCGTCAGCACCTTTTCGTAGTCATGCCGGCGTGAAACATCAAAGTCTATGAGCGTGACGCCGACGAATTGGCCGGTTGTTCGGTCCTCACGCAACAAAACGCCAGAACGCAGCGGTTCGCTCACTGCGGCGGTAGGCTCGCCCAGGGATATGTAAAGTACGTGCGCCCGCTGATCGTAGAACTTCTTCAGTGCGCTCATGATTAAGACTGCTTCCACAAAGTCTTTCCCTGGGGAAGCATTCCCGTAAAATATCCAGTCACCCAAATCCGACTTTTTGTCGGTTCCCCCTCTAATCTTACAACGCTCACTGCATGCTCCCCCCCGTAGATGCCCTGTGCAATAACTGTTCCAACGTACAGATGGGTCTTCATCGATGTATCGCTTTGTATTAAGAGCACGGGAGTGACCAAACTCTGCATGACCAAGCCTTCATGTCCGACTAGTTCCGGGTGCCTCGCGGTAGCGTGCGCCCAGGTATCATCGTACGCGATGATGCTCTGATTCCAGTAGTCGAAGACCTTGAAGAAGGGCATGCGGGTGACACTACTTTGGCTGTGTGACGATCTCGCCAAACTGTTTTTCGTACTGGCCAACGGTTTGAGTTAACGCTGTGACCAGTGCCTTGGTTTGCTGTGGGCTCAGGAAGATGCCAACTTCGTTTTCGACATTGAGCTGACCGTCTTCGGAGACGGAAATGATCTTGCCAAACTCAAGGAGAAAGTCCCAGTTAGTAGCTCGGATTGACACATTATTCGCATAGGCCTGCCGGTAGTTGGCAGCGGGCGTCATTTTGGGCATTTTTATTGCGGGCTTAGCTTGGTTTGCCATATCGTTTTAGCGTCCTCATTTTGAGTGTAGGAGAATGCTGCAAGGAATGGAGCAATAGGGTACCGAGTTGTTCGACAGAAAGCAAGTACCTCCTATGGCACCTACCATCACGGTTTTTTGAGGAGCAGGAGGTATATGTATAAGTAAACGCCCTTAGCTCTTAACCGGCAAGCGCGGCCGGCCTAGCCGTTTGGTCGGTTTGGCATTTACTTCTGCGAGCGCCGCGGTCGCCTGCTTCGCGGGAGGCCCGGTCTCTTCCCTGAGCGCAGCTAAGATAGCCTTAGAGCGCCGCTGGCCGAGCGCCACCTGGCGGACGAAGCTGAATCACTCTGCCCGCATGATCCGTTCCGCTTTGGTTTTGAGAGGTGTCCCATTTCGCACAGATTGTTAGACCCCTCTTTTGGTTGCATTAACAGAGGCTCTCGGAGCCCATGAAGTTTCACCCAAAGAATGCAAGGCACTTTGGTGCCGTTTAGGATTGCCATGAGTCAAAAAAACTTTCGAGTCGTACAGGCAGGCGAACGGACCAGCGTCGACGGAAAATCAGTAAGGAATAAAGTACTGCTGGCAACGCCCGATAATGAATACGAGTTGATGCGTCCTGACTTGAAGTACGTCGATCTGCCGCATCATCTCAGCCTTCATGAGCCAACGCAAAAGATCGAGTTCGTCTATTTTCCGAACCGAGGAATGGTTTCTCAGGTTGTAGTGACCAAAGACGGTCGAACCGTGGAAGTAGGTGTAGTGGGGAACGAGGGCTATGTTGGGGCAGGATTGGCAGTT
>Ga0187819_10000082_pt1 | contig 41428 bp, 31 predicted proteins | sample NC_wetland_sal_i_15_FD_132411 | JGI IMG/M metagenome (GOLD analysis project Ga0187819, IMG submission 132411) | Wetland sediment microbial communities from Neuse River Estuary, North Carolina, USA - SO4_4 | ecosystem: Environmental > Aquatic > Freshwater > Wetlands > Sediment | place: USA... | reverse complement strand
TCCCCGCCCATCGAATGACCGATGAGGACTATCGGCGCCGGATCGTGCCGATAGTCTTGGATCGCCTGATCGACCGCGGCGCGCCACAACAAATAGGTTTGCACGCTCGTAGCGATGCCGGCGTGCCGAATACGATCGGCCAAACTATCCATGCCACGCGAATAAATCAGTCCGGCGACGCCGCGGAACAGATAGGCGCGGCCGCGCGGTTCGGCGATATCCTTGTCCGGCGGATGAGCAGGCGGCGGAGCAATATCGGCCGTGCTCGCAACCGCGACTGGCCGGGTGGTCGCTGCACGATCGTCGGCCTCGCCCTCAGCAGCGCCGGCGAACATTGCGTTGAGGGTTGCCGCTTCCCTTCGGTCCGAAGAACCCGCCGCTGAGCCGGCGCTGGGCGCGGCCGAAGGACCGCCGGAAAAGGACACCGCCGATGTACTCTCGGGATCAAACGCGGCATAGCCGCCGCAACCGCCGAGACAAGCTGCAAGCAGCAAAACCGCGATGTGCGAGCCTACTCGCCCGCAGCGTCGAAGCTGCTTGGCTATAGTCGAGGGATGTCGTGACCCCGATAAGCCGGGCAATTCACCAAACGCACGCAACACAGACCCACCCTACTGACCCCGCGACGATCTCAGCAGAGCGCGAAATCCTTAATTTCCGCCGAATGAAGCGCCCCGAAATGCCGCTTCTTTGCCGCGAATTGAGCGCGCCGCCAGATTTTTTGATGGCGAAATAGCGGCCCAGGCCTTATCTGCGCTCGATCCGACCGGCGCTCAGACCGTACAACCGCATGCTATGAACAACCTGCGATGAACCGCCCGCCCCGCATTTCTTTTGTCTCGCTCGGCTGTCCGAAGGCGCTGGTCGATTCCGAGCGCATCATCACCCGGCTACGGGCGGAAGGTTACGAACTAGCGCGCGAGCACTCCGGTGCCGATCTCGCCATCGTCAATACCTGTGGTTTCCTTGACAGCGCTCAAGCGGAGTCGCTAAGCGCGATCGGGGCGGCGATGGCGGAAAACGGCAAAGTCATCGTCACCGGTTGCATGGGCGCCGAGCCCGAAAAGATCACCGCCAAACATCCCGGCGTGTTCGCGATTACCGGTCCGCAGCAATACGAAAGTGTGCTCGATGCGGTTCATCGCGCGATTCCGCCGGCGCATGACCCATACGTCGAGCTGATCCCGCCCCAAGGCATAAAACTCACCCCGCGGCACTACGCTTATCTAAAGATTTCAGAAGGTTGCAATAATCGCTGCACGTTCTGCATCATTCCGAAATTACGCGGCGATCTGGTGTCCCGGCCCGCCGCAGATGTGTTGCGCGAGGCTGAACGGCTGGTGGCCGCAGGCGTCAAGGAACTCCTTGTCATTTCCCAGGACACCTCGGCCTATGGGATCGACCTAAAATACGCGGCCAGTCGCTGGAAGGATCGCGAGGTGCGGGCGAAATTCGTCGATCTCGCCCGCGAGCTCGGCGAGTTCGGCGTCTGGGTGCGCTTGCACTATGTCTATCCATACCCGCATGTCGATGATGTCATCCCGCTGATGGTTGACGGCAAAGTGCTGCCGTATCTCGACGTACCGTTCCAGCACGCCAGTTCGGCGGTGCTCAAACAGATGCGCCGCCCGGCGGCGCAGGAGAAGACACTGCAACGCATCCGGGCGTGGCGGCAGGCCTGTCCGGACCTGACCATCCGCTCAACCTTCATCGTCGGTTTTCCGGGCGAGACCGAAAATGATTTCGGCGAGCTGTTGGAATGGTTGTCTGAGGCGGAGCTCGATCGCGTCGGCTGTTTCCGCTACGAGCCGGTCGCCGGCGCCGTCGCGAACGACCTGGCCGCGCCCGTTCCAGACGAAGTCAAGGAGCAGCGCTGGCACCGCCTGATGGCACACCAGCAAGCGATTTCACAAAAGCGATTGAAGCGGAGGATCGGCAAGCGCGAAAAGGTCATCATCGACGAGGTCGTGCCCGCTGGCGCAAAGGCCCGCAGCAAGGGAGATGCGCCGCAAATCGACGGCACGGTCCATCTCACGAGCCGCCGCCCACTGCGGATCGGAGAGATTGCGACAGTGCGGATCGAGCGCACCGACGCTTATGACCTGCATGGCGCGGTGGTGGGTTACTGAAATCGCGGCGGGTCGAAACGCCTTCTAAGCGAGAACGCGCGCGACTGCGCTGGTCAATTTGGCTAAGTCCTCCTCGACAATGGTGAGGGCCGGCGTGAGGTATATGATTGAACCGAACGGCCGGACGAAAACCCCTTCTTTGATAAAGCGTTGGCGTAATTTATTGATATTCTCGATGCGGTCGAGCTCGACCACGCCAATAGCCCCTTTCACTCGCACCTCCTTGACCCCGGCCAGCTTACGGCATGGTTCAAGACCAGCACGCAGCAGCGCCTCGATTTTGGCGACCTGCGCCAGCCGCGGCTCACGTGCGAAGAGATCGAGCGACGCATTGGCGGCGGCGCAGCCGAGCGCGTTTGCCATAAAGGTGGGGCCGTGCATCAGCGCCTTTGCCGGATCGTCCGACCAAAAGGCCTCAAACACGTTTCGACGCGCCACCGTGGCCGCAAGCGGCAGCGTGCCGCCGGTCAATGCCTTGGACAAAGTGATGATGTCAGGAACCACGTCTGCTTGCTCAAACGCGAATATCGTCCCGGTGCGCCCGAAGCCTGTAAAAATTTCGTCGAAGATCAACAAAAGCCCATAACGATCCGCGACCGTCCGCAGCGTCTGCAGGACCTGCGCGTCGTGAAAGCGCATCCCGCCAGCGCCCTGCACTAATGGCTCGACAATGATTGCGGCGACACGCTCGGAATGCCGCGCCAGCACCATCTCAAGCGCCACCGTGCTTGCCTCATCGACCGGTGGATCGATGATGATCTGCTGCGGCAATGCGCCGGAGAGCGTGCCATGAAATCCGCTCTCCGGATCGGAAATAGCCATGGCTCCGCTCGTGTCGCCGTGGTAACCGCCCCTGAAGGCAACGATCCGGTCGCGACCAAAAATGCCGCGATTGCACCAATACTGCAGCGCCATTTTCAACGCGACCTCGACAGCGACCGACCCGGACTCACTGAAAAACACACGATCGAGATTGCCCGGCCCGAGCAAGCCGGCGAGCCGCTGCGCCAGCGTCAAAGCCTGCTCGTGCACCAGACCGCCCAACATCACATGGGGCATGGTTTGGAGCTGACGCTCCACCGCGGCGCGGATGTGCGGATGGTTGTAGCCGTGACACGCTGTCCACCACGAGGCGATGCCGTCAATCAATTCGCGCCCGTCTGCCAGTACGATGCGGCAGCCGTGGGTCTCCTTGACCGCAAGCGGAAACGGCGCCGTTTTCATTTGTGCATAGGGTAGCCACAGGTACTCCAATCCGGCTTCGGAGCGGGCGGGAATTACCTTGGCTAGACCCTTGTTTTCGCTGGCATTGCCCGGCATTCGGCGCTTTCATGGAGCTGGTGCGGAAAGCCATTTCGGTCGGAGTAGAGCGCGTCCACAATCGGCTTATCCCTGTTTTGTGCGCTCGCTCTGTACGGCACATTGTGCCGTTCGGAAATGCCGAGGTCACGTTCGTTCGAAAGGTAAGCTGGACCTGACATGCGTTCGCTCGATGGATTTGCCGGCGACAAGCTTGCGGCGCTCGAACGCGCGCAGCTTCGCCGCATGCCTGTGGTCACGACGCGCTCGGGAATTTGGGCCGAGCGCGACGGCCGCCGTCAGCTGTCGTTCTCGTGCAACGATTATCTGAACTTCAGTCAACACCCCCAGATCGTCGCCGCGGCCGTCGATGCCATTAAACGCTATGGGGTCGGCGCCGGCGCGTCGCGCCTGGTTACCGGCAATCATCCACTCTACGACGAACTTGAAACGCGGCTGGCGCGATTGAAGGGCAGCGAGGCGGCCTGCGTGTTCGGTTCCGGCTATCTTGCCAATGCCGGGATCATTCCGGCTGTGGTCGGCCCCGATGATCTGATCCTCGTGGATGAATTGGCGCATGCTTGCATTCACGCCGGCGCCAAGTTGAGCGGCGCGCAGGTTTACCCCTACCGTCATTGCGATCCGAGCCATGCGGAAACCCTGTTGGCTCAGCAGCGTGCCGGCAAAAAACACGCGCTCATTGCCACCGACGGCGTGTTTTCGATGGACGGCGACATAGCTCCGCTCGCGGCGCTCTCCGAGCTCGCCCAGCGGTTCGACGCTTGGCTTCTGAGCGATGATGCGCATGGGCTCGGGGTGGTTGGCGGCGGCCGGGGCTCGGCTTTCGTCAACGATGCGGCGCGGTCTCCCATTGATGTACCGCTGCAAGCGGGAACGCTGTCGAAGGCCGTCGGCGCCTATGGTGGCTATTTGTGCGCATCGCGGGCCGTGATTGACCTCATGCGCACCCGCGCCCGCACCTTCATTTACTCGACCGGATTGCCGCCTGCGATCGTTGCCGCGGCAATCGCCGCCCTCGAGTTGATCGAGCGCGATCCAGTCTATGCCGCCGCGCCATTGCGTAAAGCGCGGCTCTTTACGCGTGCGCTCAATCTGCCGGAGGCGCAAAGCGCTATCGTTCCCGTCATCGTCGGCGATGCCGCCGCGGCGCTCGCGGCCTCTGATCTTCTGCGCGACAACGGCTTCCTGGTCATCGCGATCCGTCCGCCGACAGTGCCGGCCGGCACGGCGCGGCTGCGCTTCGCCTTTACCGCCCAGCATGAGGATGGCGACATCGTGCGGCTTGCGGAAATCGTGCGGCGGCGGGTTTTGAGGCGCTAATCCGGTGACCGCGATATTCATCACCGGCACCGGAACGGAAGTCGGGAAAACCTTTGTCGCCGCGTCGTTGATTCGCCATCTGAGGCAGATCGGTCGCTCGGTCGAAGCGATCAAACCCGTGGTCAGCGGCTTTGACCCCGACCGCGCTGCCGAGAGCGATCCGGGCATTTTGCTCCAGGCTCTCGGCTTCCCGGCAACTTTGCCGAATATCGAGCGCATTTCGCCGTGGCGTTTTCGCGCGGCGATGTCGCCGGACGCCGCGGCGCGGCAGGAAGATCGCCGTATCGACGTCGACGAGGTCGCCGCCTTCTGCCAATCGGCAATCGAGCAGCGGCAAGAGATTTTGCTGATTGAAGGCGTCGGCGGCATCATGGCGCCGCTCGACGAGCAACGCACCATCTTAGACGTGATGATGGCGCTGCAACTGCCGCTCATTCTGGTTGCCGGCTCCTATCTCGGCACCATCAGTCATACGCTAACGGCACTCGACGCTTTGTTTCGCCGCGATTTGTCGGTTCTTGCGATTATCGTCAGCGAGACGCCGGGCTCGACCGTACCGCTTAAGGAAACCGTGGCCGCGATTGGGCGATTTGCCGAGCCGGTCATCGGACTGCCGCGCCAGCAGCTCGGACCGGCCGAGAAGCCGACCGGGAGCACGCTTGCCGCCTTCGATCGGATTTTTGGATCATCATGAATGGCTGCACGCCGCCTCCAATTGTGCAGCCCGCAGCGAACTTCACTTTGCAAAATGGATCAGCGCCAGCGTTTCCAAAGTACCTTCGAGATTGAACAACGCGTGCAGAAGGAAGGTGAGCACCAGTGAGCCGCTGCGCCAGCGCATCCAGCCGAGAAAGAGGCCGATGACAAATATCTGCAAGACGCCCGTCCAGTCATACTGGATGTGCAGCATTGCCCACAGGATCGATATCACAACGATTGCCGGCCACACCGAGCGCGGCGAACGGGCCCAGCCGCGAAACAGAAAGCCGCGGAACACGGTCTCTTCGCCTGCAGGAGCGATCACAATCGTTGCGGCAAACATCGCCGGAAGCCAGCCCGCCGCGGCCGCGGTCGTATAGGATTGCAGCTGGAACGCGGTCACCAGATCCCGGCCGCTCAAGTAAAGCAGCGCATCGCCCGCTGCGATCAGCAGCACCAAAGCGGCGATGCCGAACGCGAGGTCATGCGTTGCCGGCCACTTTAACGCGAAATAGTCGGACAAATCCGACCGCGCGAGCCGGACCGCAATCGCGAGCACGCCGATTGTGACCGGATTGGACAGCGCGACGAAGATCGTGACCAAAACGCCGTCAAACGGCGTCTGCAGGACCGAATCCAAAGCGGCGCCGCGCAGCCAGAGCAGAACGCCGAAGCCGACGAACTGTCCAAGGAGGAAGGCGACGATGCTCCAGCCCAGCGTCGTCCAATAGCCCCAAATCTTCATGCGAACCGAAGCTTCATGCGGCACTGGGCATTACATCGGTGGCGATTATGGCACCAGGATCGATGATCCCGTCGTGGCCCGGCTCTCGAGGTCGCGGTGTGCTTTCACCGCGTCGCGCAGCGGGTATTTTTGGTTGACCGGGACCTTCACCGCTCCCTTGCCGACGACGTCGAACAGATCATTGGCGATCGCCAGCAGGTCTTGGCGCTTGGCCGCATAGGTATTGAGCGTCGGTCGCGTGGCGTACAGCGATCCCTTGGTTTGCAGAATATTGATGTTGAAGGCGTCGATCTGCCCGGAGGCGCTGCCGAAACTTACAAACATGCCGAGCGGTTTGAGACAATCGAGCGACGCCGGAAACGTCGTTTTGCCGATGCCGTCATAGACCACCTCGCACATTTTACCGCCGGTGATTTCCTTCACGCGAGCGACAAAATCTTCTTCCCGATAGAGGATCGTGTGATGGCAGCCATTCGCCTTGGCGAGCGCGGCTTTGTCTTTGGATCCAACCGTGCCAATGACATTGGCGCCGAGGTAATTGGCCCATTGGCACAGGATCAGGCCGACGCCGCCGGCAGCCGCGTGCATCAACACGTTCATGCCCTTCTCGACCTTGAAGGTGCGCCGCAGAAGGTATTCCGCCGTCATGCCTTTGAGCATCATCGCGGCGGCCTGTTCGTAGCTGACATTGGACGGCATCTTGACCGCGCGGTCGGCGGGCACCAGGCGCTCCGCCGCGTAACAGCCGAGCGCAACGACGTAAGCGACCCGATCGCCGACCTTAAACTCGGTCACGCCTGGACCAACCGCCGTCACCTCGCCTGCGGCCTCGTTACCGGCGACGAACGGCAATCCAACCGGTGACGGATACATGCCCATGCGAAAATAGGTATCGATGAAATTGACGCCACAGGCGTGTTGCCTGACGCGAATTTGGCCCTGGCCCGGAGCGCCGACCTCGATCTCTTCATATGACAGAACCTCGGGTCCGCCGACTTTATGGACGCGCACTGCAGCAACCATTGTTGTCTCCTGTCGTGATCTGTTCAGGGTTTATGGCTGAAAATCGGGCGCGATCATAAGTGGTCGGCAGGTTCACGCAAGGCCATGCGCGGCCGTTGCGCTCATGGATGGTGGCGCCGGAAAAATCCGATCGCGACGAAATAAACCGCCAAAGCACATAGCGCGGTGGCGATCCACAGCGGCGGGTTGAGATCCCGCGCAACCGCCACGATGGCCAGCACCGCCCAAGCCGCGAGTGCCACGGTCGTAACGCCGCGCAAATGCGCGATGCGCAGGGGATGAACGACGTGAAACGGCACGAATGTCAGCACCGCTAGCGCGATGATCGCAGCCGCTCCCACCCAAGGTTCGAGCTTGAGCACGAACAAATAAAACGCGGCGACATTCCAGAGCGCCGGGAAGCCGCGAAAATAGTAATCGGACGTTTTCATCAGACGGTCGGCGAAATAGAGGGCGCCGGTGACGACAATCAGAAGGCCGAGCGGAACTGCCGCTGGCTTCGGCACCAGTCCACTCGCCGCCAACGCATAAGCGGGGACAAAAACATAGTTGAGAATGTCGACAACGAGATCGAGAATGTCACCCGACCAGCGCGGCAACAGCTTGGCGACTTGCAGCCGCCGCGCGAAAGTGCCGTCGATGCCGTCGATGCACAGTGCGATCCCGAGCCAAACGAACATCGCCGCCCATTGGCCGTTCACCGCGGCGGTCAAGGCCAATAAGGCACAGCCGGCACCGCATGCGGTAAATACGTGCACAGCGAAAGCTGCGGCGCTGCGCGTCGGATTTACCGGTTCGTGAGGAGTATCGGAATCCATGTCGCGAGTTTACATGTTAGGTTGAGGATCGCATCCAAGTTGTTTGCGATCGCGGGATTTGACCAGAGTACGGATGCGCAGCTCTCTGTTATGGCGGGGTCGCGATGAAATCCACCTTCACCGCTGAAGTCGCGGTTATCGGCGCCGGCCCAGCTGGGCTGGTCAGCGCGATCGCGCTGGCGGCCGCCGGCGTCGACACGCTGCTCGTTGCGGCGCCGGCGCAGGCCGACCATCGCACCACGGCGCTGTTGGCCGGTTCGGTGACCGCGCTCGACACTTTGGGCGCCTGGCGAGGCTGCGCGCCGCAGGCCGCGCCGCTGAAAAAGCTGCGCATCATCGACGATACGCGGCGGCTTTTTCGCGCGCCCGAGGTTTTGTTCACCGCCGCCGAAATCGATAGCGAGGCCTTCGGCCACAACATCGAAAACTGTCATCTCATCGCGGCGTTGCAGACGCGCGCCGCGGCCCTTGATTTGAGATCGATCGCGGCGCCAGCGCTGGCGATCGAGAGCGAGGCTTCGGCCGTCACCATCAGGCATGCCGACGGCGAAGCGCGGGTGCAGCTTGCGATCGGCGCCGACGGTGCGCGCTCGATCTGCCGGACGGCCGCCGGGATCATGACGCGGCGCCGCGCTTATCCGCAGACCGCGCTCACGCTCAATCTTGCGCATGCGCGGACGCATGACGATACGTCGACTGAATTTCACACCGAGGAAGGTCCATTCACGCTGGTTCCCCTTCCCAGCCGCCGTTCGAGCCTGGTCTGCGTGGTCGCGCCGGAGCATTGCGAGGAGCTTGCGGCCATGGACGATACGGCGCTGTCCGCCGAAATCGAGCGCCGCGCTCATTCGCTGCTCGGGCCCATGACCGTCGAAGCTGGACGTGGGGTATTTCCGCTTGCGGTGGAGACCGCCGACGGTTTTGCCCGCAATCGGATTGTGCTTGTCGGCGAAGCTGCGCATATCGTGCCGCCGATCGGCGCGCAAGGACTCAATCTCGGGATTCGCGATGCGGCCACCATCGCCGAAATCGTGGCGGATGCGCACCAGCACGGCGACGATGTCGGCGGCATTGAAGTGCTGCGGCGGTACGACCAGGAACGCCGCGCCGACATTGTCACCCGCACGCTCGCGGTTGATCTTTTGAACCGGAGCTTGCTCTCGGACTTTCTTCCCGCGCATGGGGCGCGCGGATTGTCGCTTTACCTCGTCGACCGCATCGGACCCTTGCGCCGCGCCATGATGCGCGAAGGCATCACGCCCGCCGTGTCGCAGCCCAAACTGATGCGCGGCGAAATGGTATAAGTTTTGCACCGTAACGCAGCATGAGCGGTCCGATCCGGATTTGGCGATGAAACTACCGCGCAATTTTTTCAAGCCGCTTGCGATCGGCGCGCCGGCGCCGCTGCGTGAATTGCCGCTGCGGCTGGAGCGAATGATCCATTTTGTTCCGCCGCATATCGAACAAGTCCGCAGCAAAGTGCCCGAGCTCGTCGCCCAGGTCGACGTCGTCCTCGGCAATCTCGAAGACGCCATTCCAGTTGACGCCAAAGAAGCGGCCCGCGCCGGCTTTATCGCCATGGCGCGGTCCTGCGAGTTCGGCGCCACCGGATTGTGGACGCGGATTAACGCGCTCAATTCGCCGTGGGCGCTCGCTGATGTGACCGAGATTGTCGCCGCCACGGGCGACAAGCTCAACGTGATCATGCTGCCAAAGGTCGAAGGCGCATGGGACATTTATTACCTCGATCAATTGCTCGCCCAGCTCGAAGCCAGACACCGCGTTGCCAAGCCAATCCTCATCCACGCCCTCGTTGAAACCGCAGAAGGCGTCAACAACATCGAGTCGATCGCCACCGCGTCGCCGCGCATGCACGGCATGAGCCTCGGTCCGGCCGACCTCGCCGCATCGCGGGCGATGAAGACGACGCGGGTCGGCGGCGGTCATCCCGAGTACAAGGTCCTGGCCGACGCCGGCGCAGCCGACGCGCCGCGGGCGGCGTTCCAGCAAGATCTATGGCACTACACGATCGCCAAAATCGTCGACGCCTGCGCTGCTGCCGGCATCAAGCCGTTCTACGGCCCGTTCGGCGATTTTGCCGACGCCGCCGCCTGCGAAGCGCAATTTCGCAACGCCTTCCTCATGGGCTGCGTCGGCGCTTGGACACTGCATCCAAGCCAGGTGCCAATCGCCAAGCGGGTGTTCTCACCCGAGCCCACCGAAGTGGCGTTTGCCAAAAAGATCCTCGCCGCCATGCCCAGCGGCAGCGGCGCTGTCATGATCGACGGCAAGATGCAGGACGACGCCACCTGGAAACAGGCCAAGGTCCTGGTTGATCTAGCGAAACTGGTCGCGCAAAAAGACCCCGAAATGGGCAAGCGTTACGGACTATGAACAGGCATTTAGCGCAGCGTTGCATTCCCGCCCCAGTCGGGCTGTAAATTAATTGGCGTTATGATCAAGATTCGCGACGCGAAGTATCAGATCGGCCAAGTCGTCCGCCACCGGATCTACCCGTTCCGCGGCGTGGTGTTCGACATCGACCCGGTATTCGCCAATACCGAGGAGTGGTACGAGGCGATCCCCGCCGAGGTGCGGCCGCACAAGGACCAGCCGTTCTATCATCTGTTCGCCGAGAACGACGAAACCGAATACGTTGCTTACGTCTCGGAACAGAATCTATTGCCGGACACCAGCGGCGAGCCGCTGCGCCACCCGCAAGTCGCCGAAGTCTTCATCAAAGACGGCAAAGGCGGCTATCGTCCGCGCGCCGCGCTACGGCACTAAGCCTGCCGCACTAAAGTTGCGGCACCAACGACGCGACGCTACTACGAAAGATCGGAACGCGATGTGCGAGAGCGCACCGGCCTCCCATAGGCCGGCGCGTTCACTTGCTTACGGCTTGCCGGAGGCCTGCGGCGCCGATGCCGGCGGCGCATTGGAAGATTGCGGCTGGCCCTGCTGGCTTTCCAGCTTCTTGCGCGCTTCGTCGGCGCGGCGCTGCAATTCCTCTTGCAGCTTCTTCTGCTGCTCCTCGAACACTTTCGGATCGGTCGGCGGACCGTCATAGGCCTTGGCGAAATCGGCAAGCGGCAGGACGAGGCTGATCGGCTGACCGGTCGAGTTGATTGCCTGGATGACGAGCCCCTGCCCCTTCTTCATCTTGGTGACCAAGTCGCCCGAGGCGTCGTAGTCGGCCATGCAGCCGTTGGTGAAACAAATAACGTAGGGCGCGGTCATCGGCTGGTTCTGATCCACGATCACGCGTGTGCCATGGACGAGCTGCATGCCGAGCGGGAGTGTGACGCGGAGAAGTTTTTTTGGCTCGCCCTCGGGCTCGATGAGCACGGCGGCGACCACCGGCATGCCCGACTCGATGCGCGCATCCTTGCCGGTGAAACAGACCTGCTTGGCGTTCGGATCGTTGTTCTGGCCCTTGAGGCAGAACTTGGTCCACGGCGAATAGATCAGCTGCACCTGTTGCTGTTGTTCGCCCTGCGCCGGCGCCTGCTGCTGCGCTTCGGGCGCGGCCGGGGCAGCGGCAGCGGGGGGCTTCGGCGCAGGCTTTTTCGCGGGCGCGGCCGGCTTCGCCGCCGGAGCGGGCGCAGGCGCAGCGGGCTGCTGGGCAAATGCCGAGCCGGCGGTCAGCGCGACCGCGGCGGCAAACACGCCGATGAATTTGGCGATGGCAGCGAGCGTGCGGCTCGCCGGCAGCGCCGGCGCCGACGCGTTCGAATAAGTCATGCGATGCAGTCCCTCTTTGCTGCTGCCCGCTGCAAATCGTTCAAAGCGAAATCGATTTGCCTCTGGTCAGACTGGCGTGTCGATCGAGTGTCGCGGCTTGAGCCGATCCGTTTTCCGCGCCGCGCGGGCCCCCAGCTGACGGTCAATCGGCGCAGATTACGGCAACACCGTGTCCCGGCCCAATAGCGCAATTGCACCATAAGATCAAAGGCCAGGAACCCGCCGCCGCGACGGATTTCACAGCTTCTAACGGGTCTAAGCCGTACGGCAAGCCACCAAAGCCCACACCGCCGGCCACCGCCATGCACGCCGTGATACAGTCGCGCGCAGTGATTAGCATTCTTTCGAGCGCTTTTTGCACTCTCCAATGCTTGCGGCCGGCGCAGGTCGCCTTTCGCGCCGCGCTCTGCGGCCTGCTGGCCGCTCTCGCTTTCGCGCCACCGCAGACCGCGCGCGCGGCGCCCGCGATCGCCATGCATGGCGCGCCGGCACTGCCGGACGATTTTAGCGCCGCCCCTTACGTTAATCCGGACGCGCCGAAAGGCGGGCGGATGATCGAAGGCGTGCTCGGTACCTTCGACAGTCTCAATCCGCTCATCGTCCAGGGCCTCGCCGTGCAGACGATCCGCGGCTATGTGGTCGAAAGCCTGATGGCGCGCGGCTATGACGAGCCGTTCACGCTCTACGGCTTGCTGGCGCAAAGCGTCGAGACTGACGATGCGCGCACTTTCGTGACCTTCACGCTCAATCCCGCCGCGCATTTTTCCGACGGCGCTCCGGTCACCGTCGACGATGTCGTGTTCTCGTGGCAGCTTTTGCGCGATCACGGCCGGCCGAACCACCGCACTTATTACGCCAAGGTGGAAAAGGCCGAGATCCTTGGTCCGCGCACGGTGCGTTTCGATTTTCCCAATGCCGACGATCGCGAACTGCCGCTGATCCTCGGGCTGATGCCGGTTTTGCCCAAGCATGCGATCGATGCGGCCACGTTCGAGAAATCCACCCTGGCCAAACCGGTCGGCACCGGCCCCTACGTCGTGAGCGCCATCGACACCGGCAAGAGCGTCACTTTCAAGCGCGATCCGAATTATTGGGGCCGCGATCTGCCGATCAACCGTGGCCTGTGGAATTTCGACGAGTTGCGCTTCGATTTTTATCGCGACGAGAACGCCTATTTCGAAGCCTTCAAGGCCGGCCTGTACGACGTGCGCAGCGAGAGCGATCCGGCGCGCTGGCAGACCAATTACGATTTTCCTGCCGTGCGCGACGGCCGCGTGATCAAGGAGACGTTCACCAACGGCCTGCCGAAATTCAGTTCGGACTACGTCTTCAACACGCGCCGCGCGGTCTTTGCCGACATCAGGGTGCGCCAGGCGATCACGCTTTTGTTCGACTTCGAATGGATCAATCGCGACTTTTTCTTCAACCTCTATCGCCGCAGCGCGAGCTTCTTCGACGATTCCGAACTCTCCGCCTATCATCGCCCGGCCGATGCGCGCGAGCGCGCACTGCTCGCGCCATTTCCGAGCGCCGTGCGCGCCGACGTGCTCGACGGCAGCTGGTCGCCGCCGGTGAGCGACGGCTCCAGCCGCGACCGTAATATGCTGCGCCAAGCACTCGCGCTGTTTGCCGACGCCGGCTACGAGCTCAAAGGCACGGTGCTGCGCAATCGCGCGAATGGCAAACCGCTCGCCTTCGAAATCATGGTGACGAACCGCGACGACGAACGCCTGGCGCTCGCCTTCGCCGGCAGTCTCGCGCGCGCCGGCATCGCCGCGCAGGTGCGCCTCGTCGACGCCGTGCAGTATCAGCAGCGGCTCTCGACTTTCGATTTCGACATGATCGAATATCGCTGGGAGCAATCGCTCTCCCCCGGCAACGAGCAGACCTTCTACTGGGGCTCTGCGGCGGCCGATCAGGACGGCACGCGCAACTATATGGGCGTGAAAAGCCCGGCCGTGGACGCCATGATCGCGGCGCTCTTGCGAGCCCGCGAGCGCACCGACTTTGTCGCCGCGGTGCGTGCGCTCGACCGCGTGCTCATTTCCGGCGCCTATGTCGTGCCGTTGTTTTATCTGCCGCAGCAATGGGTGGCGCGCCGCGCCACGATCAACCATCCGGCGCGCACCTCCCTGTTCGGCTTCCTCCCCGATAGTTGGTGGCGCGACCCTGGCCAGGCCCGGCAGTGAGGTTTGACGAAGGTCTTTAGCTCCTTCTCCCCGCTTGCGGGGAGAAGGTCGGGATGAAGGGGCGTTACCGACACGCTCAGACTGACCGGCAGGCCCCGGATTGCTGCACGATCCGACCTCTCCCCGCACGGCGGGGAGAGGTAAAATTGACGGGGCGTTAACAGCACTTTGGCAGGATCGGCGGCAGGTTTTGTAACCGCTGCCGTTCGCGCTCGAGCCCCATCAAAAGCCGCATTCCAACTGTCATTCCAACTGCCAATTAAACCGACATGGCGCTGCAAGGTCCCTTCGCCGTAATTGCCGATCAGCCGGCCCGCGACGTCGTCGAAGCTTTGCGCGCGGCCGGCGCCTACCCGATCATCGAGGCGCGCTGGGCCGACGCCGCCGCGGTACTGCAGGCGCGCCCGCCGCAGGCTGTCATCCTCGCCGAAGGCTGCGCCGACCGCGCCCGCGCCGCGGTCCTGGAGAAGGCGCTCGAAGTGCAGGCCGAGCAAGAGGCCGGTCTGTTCACGCCCGTCATCGCGCGGGCCCGCGACGATGCCGCACAGCGCTTTGCCGACGCCCTTGCGATCGCCGCCAAGGCGCCGGCCGAGCGCCTGATCGGCCGGCTCAATGCCGCGCTGCGCGTGCGCGCGCTCCATGCCACCGTGCTCCGCCGCATGCGCACGCTCGCCGCGCGCAGCAAGGAATTGCCGGACCTGCCCGACGCCGATCCGCTCGACGAAGCGAGCGTGCTGGTCGCCGGCCGCGGCCGTTCCTATCCGAGCCTGTGCACCACCGCCGGCGAACATGTCGGCGTCGTCGGCGCGCTCACCGTCGAGGGCGCGGCGCGCGCGCTCAAAGCCCGCGAGATCGACGGCATGATCATCGGCGACGGTTTCGGCGCCCGCGTCGTCGAGGCGCTGTTGACCGTGCTCGCCGAGGAGGCGCGCTTTCGCGATCTCCCGGTCGCCGTGGTCGGCAATCATGCCGCGGTGATCGAGACTTTCGCCGCGGCGCTGCCCAATCTCGAACGCGTCGGCGGCGGGCCGCAGCGCGCGATCGACTATCTGTTGCCCTATATTCGCCTCCACGCCTTTACCCGCCGGCTCAAGCGCATGCTCGCTTCGCTTGACGCCAAGGGCGCGATCGATCCCGATACCGGGCTTCTCGCCAATGCCGTGTTCTGGCGCGATCTCAACCGCGCGGTCGACGACGCCGACAAACGCGGCGCCGCGCTCTCGATCGCGCGGTTCTCGCTGCCCGCCGCCGATCGCCGCACTAGCCTCGAAGCAGCGCGTCTCGTCGGCCGCTTGATGCGCCAGGTCGATTTCGCCTGCCAGGAGGCCGACAAATCGATCTTCACGGTGTTCACCGAGACGGATCTGCGCGCGGCGCATGTGGTGACGCGAAGGATCGCGAGCGTGCTCAAGAAGGTCATGCTCGTCGGCGACGGCAAAGCCGGCGCCGAACCGGCGGTGACGCTCGCGACGTTGAAGCCGAGCGACACCACCGACTCGCTGATCGCGCGCGTGGTCGAAGAGCCGCCCAAGCCGGCGTGATTTTTTCGCTCATTCCCGCGTACGGGACAAGCCAAAACTCGCTCCACCCGCTCGTCCCCGCGAAAGCGGGGACCCAGTGTCTCCTGGATTCCCGCTTGCGCGGGAATGAGCGGAAAATCGAGCTCGCTCGAACAGGCTGGCGACGCAGCCGCTCCCTTCCGATATAAACAAGACCGAAATTTAAGTCTGCGAGGACCTTCCCATGGCCGCATCGAACGAGCCCGCGCGCGTGCATATCGACGTCGTCTCCGACGTGGTCTGCCCGTGGTGCTATATCGGCAAGCACCGGCTCGAACGTGCGCTGACGCTCACGCCCAACACCGCGGCCGAGGTCGAGTACCGGCCCTATTTCCTCAATCCCTGGATCCCGCGCGAAGGCATCGACCGCAAGACCTATCTCGAGACCAAATTCGGCTCGGTTGCGCGCTATGACGCGATCGCCGAGCGCGTCGCCGCGGCCGCGGCGGCGGAAGGGCTTACTTACGAGCCCAAGAAGATGACGCAGCAGCCGAACACCATCGATTGTCATCGCCTGATCCTGTGGGCGAAGAACGGCGCCGATCCGGCGCGGGTCAAACAGAGACTCATGGAGCTTTACTTCGCCGAAGGCGCCGATCTTTCCGATCGCGAGGTTTTGGTGCAGGCGGCGAAAGATTGCGGCATGGACGGCGACATCGTGCGGCGCTTGCTCGGCGGCGAGGACGATGTCACGCGCGTGACGAGCGAAGCCAATGCCGCCAAGGACGCCGGCATCGACGGCGTGCCGACTTTCATTTTCGATTCCGCCCTCCTCCTCACCGGCGCGCAGCCGCCGGATTATCTCGCCACCGCAATCGCCCGCGCCGCGGGCCAGCAGACGAAAGCGACGGCGTAATCGGCCACTCTGCCTCGTCACCACCGGACTTGATCCGGTGGTCCATACTGAGGCGACGCTCCGTATGGATTGCCGGGTCAAGCCCGGCAATGACGAAATAGAATCTCGTTCTCGCGATGCGACTGAGCATCCGAGCTATGCCACGCCACGGTCACGTGAGCGCGAAGGCGGAGCGCGAAGTGCGACAGGTGGTGGAGCCTGCCTTGGTCCTTCGCTCAAGTCCGCTTCGCAAATGCGTAGCCCGGATGAAGCCAACGGGTCCCGCCCGAAGTGGCGGGCCCGATGACAAGCTCCGCAAAATCCGGGATGGCCGGTGCCGCTTCGATCTTGCTCCCGGGTTTCGCTGCGCTCCACCCGGGCTACGAAAGAAGAAAAAAGATTCGGAGGCGAAACGCCGACAGACGCAATGAGTATTCTGCCGTGCCTTCGGGCCCGGCCGCGCCTCAAGCGTGAGGCGCACATCTATCGGCGTTCCACCGCGGTTCTCGTCCCAAGGAGTCTTTCATCTCAAGGGACTCAGCCTCAGGCCAGGCTTCCTGGGACGCGGCGGAACACGTTTTGCGTGTCCTTTGAGCGGGTTGCTTTCGCTGGACTGGGACAGGCACCTCGCGCTCCGGTCATAGTGCCGGAGGGATGATGCCCAAAGCCGCCCGGGAGCGGGTTGCAAGTTCGCCCGCGGGCACCGCACTCGCCCCGCGCTTACGGCCTGCCGGCCGCAGCCCGTCCGATTGGGCGAGATTCGAAAGTGAGTGTAACGTAATCAGTGACAAGAGTCAACGTAACAGGGACATCACGTTTTCGTCATTGCCGGGCTTGACCCGGCAATCCATGGGGCGTTGACCGAGCAAGTTGCGTGTATTGTGCAATCACACCCGCGCGACGCTTATCCGCGCTCACCTGGCGCGGTGAAAAATTTCTCGCCATAAGCGAAACGGTTGGGCTTGAGAAAGAAGCCGAGCAATACGGCGCCGTTCGGCGCGACCGCCTCGTGCTGATTGCCGGCGGGACGCCAGACGAATTGGCCCGGCCCGCATTTGCCCTCGTGGTCCTCGAGCGAGCCTTCGATCACATAGGTCTGTTCCAGCGCGGTGTGCTCATGCAGCGGCACGACGGCGCCGGGCTCAAGCTTGAACAAAGCCGTGGTGATGCCGCTGTCGTCGGTATAGAGCACCTTGATCTTGATGCCCGGAAACTTGGTTGCCTCCCACGGCATGTTGGGCGCGTCCAGATAGTGCGCGGCGCGCTCCGGCGGATTTTCCGGTTTGATATCGGGATGCGCGAGTTTGCGGGCTTGATTGGACATGATGGACTCCTTGGCGGTTCCTTTGGGCTCCTTTGGCGGGCTCAACTCGTGACAGGCAACATACTGCGCGTAACGGAGCGCGGATAGTACGACGAACCGACATGCGTCGCCCGGGCATAGGTCAACAAATGAAAATGCGTGCTAGCCTGATCAAGTTCGTGGCTCTTTGCGGAGCGCGCTTTCGATGGCGACGACCGACAAACTTTTTGCTGGATCGATACCGGAAATCTACGAACGGTTCCTCGTTCCCCTGATTTTTGAATCGTACGCGCGCGATCTCGCCAATCGCGTCGCCGCAGCCGCGCCGCGGGATGTGCTTGAGACCGCGGCGGGCACAGGCGTGCTCACGCGAGCGATGGCATCATGCCTCCCCGCTGCCGCACGCATCGTCGCGACCGACCTCAATCAGCCGATGCTCGATCAAGCGGCGCAGCGGCAGGCCGGCAACCGCCGGATCGAATGGCGGCAGGCCGATGCGCTGGCGCTGCCTTTTCCGGCTGAAAGCTTTGATGCCGTGGCGTGCCAATTCGGCGCGATGTTCTTTCCCGATAAAGTCGCGGCGTACAAGGAAGCCCGACGCGTGCTCAGATCCGGCGGCCATTTAATTTTCAATGTATGGGACCGGATTACAGAAAATGAATTCGCCGATGTCGTCACGCAAGCGCTGGCAATAGTCTTTCCCGATGATCCGCCGCGCTTCATGGCGCGCATCCCTCATGGCTACCACGACGCGGAGCAAATCAGGCAGGAGCTGAACGCGGCGGGCTTTTCCAACATTTCGGTCGACGCGATAGACGAGAAAAGTAGGGCGGCATCGCCGCGTGATCCGGCCATCGCCTACTGCCAGGGCACTCCGCTGCGCAATGAAATCGAGGCGCGCGACGCTTCCAGCCTGGAGCATGCGACGGCGCAAGCCGCGGCGGCTTTGGCGCGACGGTTCGGCAACGGTCCGATCGAAGGTCGCATCCGGGCGTTTGTTATCACGGCGGGCTGCTGATCACAGAACCGCTCACCGCGCGCCAGATTGTCGTCGCGCCCCTCGCCGCGCTCGCTTCCGTCGCTCCACGGCCAAAAATGTGATCGCGGGCCAAGGCCGAATCAGGCGTATGATTCACCCAAAGGCGATTCGCTGTCGCCGGCGTAAAGGTGATTGGCTGGTCGCCCGCAACCAAACCAGGAAAGGTTTGATCATGTGCGACTTCAGCCTGCTACACGCCAAGTCGCGTCCCGCAGTCGTTGCCGACAAATTGGTAAGCCACAATTTCGGACGTGGCACGGTCGGATTCAAACCCGTTGACGATCCGATCGGCGATGCCACGGCGGTGTGTCTTCTTCCCGGCACCGAACTTGCTTTCGACAAGCCGCTCAAGCTGCGCTGGTCCGCCGACGAGTCCAAGAGCATCGAAGCCTTCACCACCGCGATCTTCCGGCAAAGGGACAAGGACAAGCCGAGCGTCCATCACGATGTCCTGGAAATGCCGGACGGCCAGCAGATTCTGCTGACCCATCTCGAGGAAGGCCAGACCGCAACTGTGTTGCAGCTACCGGCCGCTCCGAAGACGGAAGCCGAAGCCGAGGAGCAGAAGCGGGCCGAATACGCCGGGTGAAAGCAGCAAGTTCTCGTCATTGCGAGGAGCGCAAGCGACGAAGCAATCCAGATCGACATCTCAGCCTGGATTGCTTCGCTTCGCTCGCAATGACGAACTACGCCGCTTTCGCCTGTACATTTCTCCCTCTCCCCTCGCCCGGGAGAGGTTGGGGCAAGGGGGTTGGCGTGAGGGGTTTCGGAGATGACCGACCCCCTCACCCGAGTTGTCTGCTTGCGCGGCACGCCTGCGCACTACTTCTCCCCGCTTGCGGGGAGAAGTAAGCCCATAGGTCCTTCACGCCGCTTTCACGCGCACATTCTCCCTCTCCCCGGAGGGGAGAGGGTTGGGGTGAGGGGGTTCGGAGATTGAAATTTGAACTCCGAGCCCCCTCACCCGACTTGCTCGCGCTGTTCGCAAGTCGGCCTCTCCCCACTGGGGAGAGGCGAATGGTGCCATCATGCCGCTTTGCTACGCTCCGCGATCGCGACCAACGACCGCGAGCTGCTCTGCTCGTTTTAAGAGCGGATGAGTTGTGGCGATATCACAGAGAGCGGCGTCGTAAACGCCATTGCGCCCAAAGCCCGATAAAGATCAGCACGATGCTCATCGCGATCCAGAATCTGGAATAGAGCTCAATTTCACCGCGGTCGGGAAGTTGGCTGCCAAAAAAGGTTTCCCACTGTTCCCAGTGGAGAAAAATCCGTAAGTCCCCGAAGCCCTGTAGCAAACAAAAGATGCCCGTCAGGTAGAGCGAGAACACCAGCATCCAGCCCAGAACGCGAAATTTTTTGGCTGATTCCGGAAGATCAATCGCGACGTGCGATGGGTTGAATGCATCTCGTACTGCGATCGCTGGCAGCCGGCCTATTCGGGCGCGCGCGGTGATGACGGCGACCACGACAAAAGCTGTTGCGCCAATAAGAGCCACAATGAGACTTGCGGTCAGCCCATTCATGATGCCCGTTTATCGTTCGTCGGAAATTGTGATCGGCGCGATCGGATCAAATTGCGCGAATAGAGAACGTATTTCAAGCTGGCGATCGCGATGCCGTCGCGCTTACGCTCTCCTTCTCCCCGCTTGCGGGGAGAAGGTTGGGATGAGGAGGGTTGGGCGCGCTCGATTCTTCATCACGTCATTGCCGGGCTTGACCCGGCAATCCATACGGCGACGAAGCGCGCGCGGCGAGTCAGCATGGACCACCGGGTCAAGCCCGGTGGTGACGAGGTGGGGGTCCAACTTTTACGCGGCCAATTCACGCTGCCTTCGCCCGCTCCGCGATCGCGACCAGTGAGCGCAAAATTTCCGTCGCGCCTTTGAGGCGTTCGGGCGGCGTATCCCATTCGTCGAACAACACGACCTTCATATCCGGACGCACGCGCGCGCCGGCCGGATGCTTGGCGATATACGCAATCAGCCCATCCGGATTTTTAAAAACATTGTCGCGCAACGCGAGCACCGCGCCCTTCGGCCCGACTTCGATGCGCTCGACATTGGCGCGCCGGCACAAAGATTTGATCGCGACCACCTGCAACAGATATTCGACCTCGTCCGGCAGCGGGCCGAAGCGGTCGACGAGCTCGGCGGCGAATGCCTCGATGGCGCGATCGTCCTCGATCTCGGCGAGACGGCGGTAGAGCGCGAGCCGCACCGGCAGGTCGGTGACATAATCTTCCGGAATGAGCACCGGCGTGCCGATGGTGATCTGCGGCGACCAGCGGTCGGGCGCGGGCGCGGTAATACCGGCCTTCATCGAGATGACCGCCTCCTCCAGCATTTGTTGGTAAAGCTCGAAGCCGACCTCCTTGATGTGGCCGGACTGCTCGTCGCCGAGAAGATTGCCGGCGCCGCGAATGTCGAGATCGTGGGAGGCGAGCTGGAAACCGGCGCCGAGCGTGTCGAGCGATTGCAACACCTTGAGCCGGCGCTCGGCTTGCGGCGTGATTTTGCGCGCCGCGGGCAGCGTGAGCAGCGCATAGGCGCGAAGCTTCGAACGCCCGACGCGGCCGCGCAGCTGATAAATTTGCGCCAAGCCGAACATGTCGGCGCGATGCACGATCAGCGTATTCGCGGTCGGAATGTCGAGGCCGGATTCGACGATGGTCGTGGAAAGAAGCAGGTCGAATTTGCCGTCGTAGAACGCAGACATCACGTCTTCGAGAACGCGCGCCGGCATCTGGCCGTGCGCCACCGCGACGCGCACTTCCGGCACGTGCTTGTCGAGAAACGCCTTGGCCTCGCCGAGGTCCTCGATGCGCGGGCAGATATAGAACGCTTGCCCGCCGCGATAGCGCTCGCGCAGCAAAGCTTCGCGCACGGTGACCGGATCGAACGGCGAGACGAAGGTGCGCACCGCGAGCCGATCGACCGGCGGCGTGGCGATGATCGACATTTCGCGCACGCCGGACAGCGCCAACTGCAACGTGCGCGGGATCGGCGTCGCGGTCAGCGTGAGCACATGGACTTCGGCGCGCAATTGCTTGAGCCGCTCCTTGTGCGCGACGCCGAAATGCTGCTCCTCGTCGACGACGATCAATCCGAGATCCTTGAATTTGATGTTTTTGCCGAGGAGCGCATGGGTGCCGATGACGATGTCGATCGTGCCCTCGGCGACCCCTTTCTTGACTTTGGCGAGTTCGGTCGCGGAGACGAGCCGCGAGGCTTGCGCAAGCTGGACCGGATAGCCGCGCAAGCGCTCGCCGAAAGTCTTGAAATGCTGGCGGGCGAGCAGCGTAGTCGGCACCACGACCGCAACCTGCTTGCCGTTCATGGCGGCGATGAAGGCGGCGCGCAGCGCGACTTCGGTCTTGCCGAAACCGACGTCACCGCAAATGAGCCGATCCATCGGCCGGCCGGAGTCGAGATCGGCGAGCACGGTGGTAATCGCCGCCTCTTGGTCCTCGGTCTCCTCGTAGGGAAAGCCGGCGCAGAATTCGTCATAGAGGCCGGCGGCGACCGCAAGCCGCGGCGCCTCGTGCAATTGCCGCTCGGCGGCGACCTTGATGAGTTCGCCCGCAATCTCGCGGATGCGGTTCTTCATCCGCGCCTTGCGCGACTGCCAGGCGGTGCCGCCGAGCCGATCAAGCTCGGCGCCGGCCTGGTCGGAGCCGTAGCGCGAGAGAAGTTCGATGTTCTCGACCGGCAGGAACAATTTGTCGCCGCCGGCATAATGGATTTCGAGACAATCGTGCGGCGCGCCGGCGGCCTCGATCGCGCGCAAGCCAGCGAAGCGGCCGATGCCGTGATCGACATGGACGACAAGATCGCCGGCGGCGAGGCTCGTCACTTCGGCGATGAAATTCTCCGCGCGTTTCGACGGCCGCCGCGCGCGGATGAGCCGCTCGCCGAGAATGTCCTGCTCGGTAATGAGCGCGACGTCGGCGGTCTCGAAGCCGGATTCGAGGCCGAGCACCGCGAGGGCGATTTGCGGACGCGGCAGCAAGAGCGCTTCCGGCCATGAGGCGGCCGGCGCCAGATTGTGCAGCCCGTGCTCGGCCAGCACGTGGCCCATGCGTTCGCGCGAGCCTTCGCTCCATAACGCGATCACTGGCCGCTTTCCGGCCGATTGTAGCGCGCCGACATGGTTGACCACGGCCTCAAACACATTGGCGCCGGGGGTTGCGCGTTCGCTCGTGAAATTACGGCCGGCATGAGCGCCGATGGCGATCACGTTGTCGGCTGATTGTCCGGGTTGCGCGCCGCCCGGTTCGCTTGCCTGTTCTGGCGCGGTGAACGGCGTCAGCTTCGCCAGCGGCGAAACTTCGAGCCGCTCGCGCCATTCACCTTCGGCCAGATAGAGCCGGTCCGGCGGAAGAGGTTTGTACGGCGCGCCGCCGCCGTCTTTGCCCAGCGCATCTTTCCGCGCCTGATAATAGTCGGCGATCTGGGCGAGCCGTTCATGCGCGGCTTCTTCGGCGAGCGGTTCGACGGCAAGCGGCGTTGCCGGCAGATACTCGAACAACGTTTCGAGCCTGCGATGAAACAGCGGCAGCCAATGCTCCATCCCAGCGTGCCTGCGCCCCTCGCTGACCGCTTCGTAGAGGGCATCGTCCGGCGCGGCCGCGCCGAACTCCGCCACATAGCCGGTGCGAAAGGCGCGAATGGTGTCGCTGGTGAGTTGAAACTCGGCGACCGGGACGAGATCGAGCGCGCGCAGCTCGCTGGTGGTGCGCTGCGTCTCCGGATCGAAGCTGCGGATCGATTCCAGCGTGTCGCCGAAAAAATCGAGCCGCACCGGCGCGTCCATGCCCGGCGCGAACAGATCGACGATGCCGCCGCGCACCGCATAATCGCCGGCCTCGCGCACGGTGGCGGCGCGGTTAAAACCGTTGAGCTCGAGCCACTGGATGATGTTTGCCATCGGCGAAATATTACCGGGCGCGACCGAGAGCGACTGTTTGGCGACGACCGCGCGCTCGGGCACGCGCTGCAGGACGGCATTGACGGTGGTCAGGAGGACCGCCGGATACTCGCGGCCGATAGTTCGGGATAGCCGCGCCAGTGTCATCACCCGCTGCGCGACGACGGCGGAATGCGGCGAGACGCGGTCATAGGGCAGACAATCCCAGGCGGGGAATTCCAGCACTTCGATATCGGGCGCGAAGAATGAAAGCGCGCGCGAGGCCGCCGCCATGCGCGGCCCGTCACGGCAGACGACCGCGAGCGAAATTGCCGGCGGATTTTTGCCGGCGGCAATGGCGCGGGCGAGATCGGCGATGACAAGCCCCTCGGCACCGTCCGGCACGCCGGCGAGCGTGAGTGGCCGGCCGGGTTTGAGCCGCTCGGCCGGCGATTTGGTGAGCAGAGGCGCGGGCGGGCTCATGGCTTCCATGGCTTACTCATGGCTTCGCCTCGGCGCGATTGTGAAAGGCGATGAGCTGGTGCAGCACCGGCGAGTCTTGCTCCGCCGGGATGGCCGCATTGCCGACAATCCAGGCATAAAGTTCGGCGTTGGGCACTTCGATCAGGTGCTCGAATTGGTCGAGCTCCGCGGCATCGAATTTATCGATGCGAGCGTCGGCAAAGCGGCCGACGATCAGATCCATCTCGCGCACGCCGCGGCGCCAGGCGCGGAACAATAGCCGCCGCCGCCGCTCGTCCAATCCTGCGCTGGAGCGTTCCGTCATTGCCCAAAATCCATAGACACGCAAACGCCAAAAGCCCGGACGGGGCCGGGCCAAGGGTATATAGAGGGCGGCACGAAGAATGTCAGCCAACCGAAATCAGGTTTCCGATTTCGGATCATGCTTTTCCAAGTCGGCAACGGCCGACTTGATCGCCGTCGCCCTTCGAGGCTCGCGGAGCTTGTCATCGGGCCGGCCACTTCGGGCCGGACCCGTTGGCTCGCACCTCAGGGTGACGGAAAACAAGAACTCTGCATGCGTCCAGCCGTTCTCAACCCGCTCTTTGCGTCGCTCGCCTCGCTCCCCGGGATCGGGCCGAAGCTGGAAAAACTCTACGCGCGGCTTTTTAACCGCGACAGCGAGCCGCTGCGCCTCATCGATCTTTTGTTTCATCTGCCAGTCGGCTTCGTCGACCGCCGCAATCAACCGAAGCTCAGCGAAGTGACGCCGAACACGGTCGTCACCGTCGCGGTCACGATCGACAAGCACCGGCCGTCGCCGCCGCACCGGCCGCGCGCGCCCTACAATATCGAGGCGAGTGACGACACCAATACGCTGACCATCACCTATTTCAATGCGCGCAAGGATTTGCTGCAAAAGCAGTTTCCGGTCGGCGAAGTCCGCTACGTGTCCGGCACCGCCACGCTCTATGACGGCCATTTGCAAATGCTGCATCCCGATCGCGTCGTCGACGCGGAGGGGTTCAAGCACCTGCCGCTGCTCGATCCGGTCTATCCGCTGACCGAAGGCTTGCATCCCAACCAGCTGCGCAAGGCGATCGATGCCAGTCTGGAGCGGCTGCCGGCGCTGACCGAGTGGCAGGATCGCGAGTGGCTTTCGCGCAATACGTATCCGAATTTTGGCGAGGCGCTGCGCACGCTGCACCGGCCGCAATCGCCCGACGATCTTTCCCCCGAAAGCGCAGCGTGGTCGCGGCTCGCCTATGACGAATTTCTCGCCGGCCAGCTCGCGCTCGCTCTGCTTCGCGCGCATATGCGCAATCGCAGCGGCCGCGGCAGCGCCGCCGAAGGACGATTGCGCGGCCGCATCATCGCCGCACTCCCCTACGCGCTCACCCCGTCGCAGCAGCGCGCGGTGACCGATATCGTGGCCGACCTCGCGCAGCCGCAGCGCATGCTGCGGCTTCTGCATGGCGATGTCGGCTCCGGCAAGACCGTGGTCGCGCTCCTTGCCGCCGCCAATGTGATCGAGGCCGGCCGGCAGACGGCGTTCATGGCGCCGACCGAAATTCTGGCGCGGCAGCATTTTGGCACCATTGCACCCTTGGCGCGCGCCGCCGGCATCCGGCTTGCGATTCTCACCGGCCGCGAGCGCGGGCGCGAGCGCGAGGATATTCTTTCAAGCCTCGCTGTCGGTGAGATCGATCTGATCGTCGGCACGCACGCGCTGTTTCAGGAACACGTCGCGTTCCACGATCTGGCGCTCGCGATCGTCGACGAGCAGCACCGTTTCGGCGTGCATCAGCGCCTGGCGCTCGCCCGCAAGGGCGAGGCCGTCGATCTCCTCGTGCTCACCGCCACCCCGATCCCGCGCACGCTGGTGCTGACTTATTTCGGCGACATGGACGTCTCCGAGCTGCGCGAGAAGCCAGCCGGGCGGCAGAAAATCGACACCCGCGCGGTGCCGCTGGAGCGGCTCGCCGAGACCACCGATGCGGTCGCGCGGGCATTGAAAGCCCGACGCCAGGTCTATTGGGTCTGCCCGCTGGTCGAGGAATCCGAAAGCGTCGATCTCGCCGCGGCCGAGGAGCGCTTCAAAATCTTGCAGAAGCGCTTCGGCAACGCCGTCGATCTCGTTCACGGCCGCATGCGGGGTACGGAAAAGGATCGCGCCATGGAGCGCTTCGCCAACGGCGAGACCCGGCTTCTGGTTGCGACCACGGTGATCGAAGTCGGCGTCGACGTCCCGCAAGCAAGCGTCATGGTGATCGAGCACGCCGAGCGCTTTGGGCTGGCGCAACTGCACCAATTACGCGGACGCATCGGCCGCGGCGCCGAGCACTCGAGCTGCATTCTGCTTTACAAGGCGCCGCTCGGTCCGACCGCAAAGGCGCGGCTCGCCATCCTGCGCGAGACCGACGACGGCTTTCGCATCGCCGAGGAGGATTTGCGGCTGCGCGGCCAAGGCGACCTGCTCGGGGTGCGCCAAAGCGGCATGCCCGGATTTCGCGTGGCGCGCATCGAAGCGCATGCCGCGCTGTTGCCGGCGGCGCGCGACGATGCGGCGCTGGTGCTCACGCGCGATCCGAAATTGCAATCGCCGCGCGGGCAGGCCTTGCGGCAATTGCTTTATCTGTTCGCGCGCGATGAAGCGGTCGGGCTGATCAGCGCCGGCTGAAGCGGATCGGGCCCGAACCGGCTGTAGCCTCTGCCGCCCTCCAGGCACCACCAGACGATCAAGACGACCATGCCGATGAGCGGGATCAGCATGAGTAAGAGCCACCAACTGCTGAAGTCGGTGTCGTGAATTCTACGCACCATGACGGCGAGATCGGGAATGATCGTTGCAAGCCAGAACAAGGTCGCTAGCGGCGAGCCGCCAAGCATGTTGAAATTTGCGAACAGGTCCAGCAGCGCAGCGACTATGCCGCCGAGGACGAGGAATAATTGCCACCACCAGAATTCGGAGCGGGCCGCGCGACCGCGGAAATTTGCGTAGTTGGAAAATCCCGACTGGACTGCCTGTTGAAAATTCATGGCTGCCTCCAACCCGATCGGAAAAGATTAGCAGCAGGACGGGCGCCTTAAAATGGGCTCAGCTTTCCGCACCGCAGCGGTTCGCGTTTACGCGAGCTAAGAGCGTGTACTCATAATTTCTTGAGGCGATGTCGGGCTTGTGAAGCACAAAACGACTTCCATTCTGTGATGTGGTATTATGTCATCGTGGCCGACGCGATCCTCGGCACGGGGAAAACCCATGAGGCGGCGGGAATTCGTCTCATTTAGCGGACATTCCAGCCGCCCTGAGAAATGTCAGATTTCGGAGGTAAAGCGGAGCTAATCCAGGCGGCCTCCAAACTATCTGCTGCAACATTGCGGCGGCTAGCAAAGGATTGGCGGGCAGAACCTACTAACCTGAGTATTCGCCGCCCAGGCGTGTGACCATGCCTACGCGTCGTCAGTTGATCATATTGGGTACCGAAGCGGCGTTTGCGCCGTGCCTGGTTCGCGCGACGCGGGCAAGTACTTGGCCGGACCGACCCGTTCACATGGTTGTGCCGCTTGCGGCAGGCGGGCCGACAGATACCAACGCGCGCATCGTCGCGGACCAGCTCTCTAAAATCTGGGGTCAACAAGTTGTTGTCGACAACAGGGGCGGCGCTGGTACCAACATCGGTAATGCTTTCGTCGCACACGCCGATCCAGATGGTTACACGCTGTTGTTTGGTACCTCATCGCTTGCCTCGAATGGAGCGCTATATCGTTCGCTAGACTACAGTCCGACGATGGACCTAGCGCCGATTTCCTTGGTCGCTAAGTTTCCATTTTTTATGTTTGTACCGAATTCTTCCCCGGCCAAAACGATCAAAGAGTTCATCGATTATGTGAAAACTCAGCCGGGAAAACTCATCATGGCCTCTCCAGGGACAGGGAGCGGGCCGCACCTTGCTGAACTGTTGTTCCTGCAAATGGCCGGCATTCAAATGACGCATGCGCCTTATCGCGGTGCGGCACCGGCGTTTACCGATCTTATCCCGGGCCGCGTCCACTGCTATTTCGGCAGCGGGGAATTGCTTACCTATTCGCGATCGGGCCAGGTCCGCGTCATTGCGTCAACCGGCGCCAAGCGGTCACCGGCTGCGCCGGATGTACCCACCATCGCCGAGTCAGGCGTTCCTGGCTACGTGGTCGATTCGTGGCAGGGCGTCTTTGCGCCGGTCAAAACGCCACCTGAAATCGTGCAAAAGATAAACGGCGACCTTGCCAAAGCACTCGCTGACCCAGGTCTTGTCGAGAAGCTTGAACGCAACGCCTATACCGTCGGGAATTCCTCGGCAGACGACCTTGCGGAGTTTCTCAGAGCAGATACTGAGAAATGGGAAGCTGTCATCAAGAAGGTAGGTATCAAAATCGACTAGATTATAGCGCTCTTGTTTCCCTCCCCTCCCCCTCAAGGGAGGTGACTCAAAATACGCATCTGATCGAGGATACGAGCTCAGCCAATCACTTCGCGGTTGTCGGCTCCGCTTTCCGGGCGGCCTGTGCCGCGCGCGCGGTTTCGGCGAGTGCGGCGAGTCTGGTTTGCGAGCCTTGCGCCTGCGCCTCGGCGCCGGGCTGAACGATGCCGGCCGACATGATCACCGTCATCGCTTGTTCGACCGTGATCTCGAGCTCGATCACATCGGCCTTCGGCACATAGAAGAAAAATCCAGTGGTCGGATTGGGCGTGCACGGCATGAAGGCGGAGACATACTCGCTCGCCGGCAGCCGCCCGGCGATTTCCTTGGTCGGCGACTGGGTGAGAAAAACCAGCGACCACATGCCGGGCGAAGGAAATTCGATAAGCGCGACGCGGCGGAAGCTCGATTCCGATTTCGAGAACAGCGTCTGGAAGATCTGCTTGGCGGTGCGATAGATCGGCCGTACCACCGGCATGCGGCTTAGAATGCTCTCGCCGAAATCAACCAGCTTGCGGCCGATCAAGTTGGCGGTGAAGAAACCCAGCAGCGTGAGCGCCAGGAAAGCGATGATCAGGCCCAATCCGGGAATCTGTACGGGCAGATAGGTCTCGGGCCGGTAAGCCACCGGAATGAACGGCCGCACCAGGCCATCGACCCAGGTGACGAACCACCAGACGAGCCACAGCGTCACCGCGACCGGCCCGGCGACGACCAGACCGGTGAGGAAATAGGTGCGGATGCGGCTCATGATGCTAGGCGACGATTTGGCTGCGCTGGTGGCGCGCGTATCTTGGATCGGGTCTGTCATTGCTGTGGGGGCACCGCTTCTTCGCACAAGTGTTCTTTGTACAACTGCAAGATATACACGCCGCCGGCCCGATTTGCACGGCGCGCCGGCACGCGCGGCCAGCGATTATTCCACCGTCACCGACTTGGCCAGATTGCGCGGCTGATCGACGTCCGTGCCCATCAGCACCGCGGTGTGATAGGCCAAAAGCTGGACCGGAACCGCATAGACGATCGGCGCCACCGCCGGATGCACCGTCGGCAAGGTGAGCGTGACCATCGTGTGGGCTTTCGCCGCGCGCGCGCCTTCGGTGTCCGTAATCAGGATCAGCCGCCCGCCACGCGCGGCGACCTCCTGCATGTTGGAAAACGTCTTTTCGAACACCTTGTCGTGCGGCGCGATCACGATCACCGGCATGTTTTCGTCGACGAGCGCAATCGGCCCGTGCTTGAGCTCGCCGGCGGCATAGCCTTCGGCATGCAGGTAGGAAATTTCCTTCAGCTTCAGCGCGCCTTCGAGCGCAATCGGAAAGCTCGTACCGCGGCCGAGATAGAGCACGTCTTTCGACTTGGCGAGATCGCGCGCCAAGTGTTCAAGCTGCGGCTCGAGCGCCAGCGCCTCATTCAAGCGGCGCGGCACCTCGATCAGCGCCTGCACCAGGTTCTTTTCATCGCTTTCGCTCAAAGTTCCCCGCGCGCGCCCTGCGGCAATGGCGAGGCAGGCCAAGGCGGCGAGCTGGCAGGTGAACGCCTTGGTTGACGCCACGCCGATTTCCGGCCCGGCCAGCGTCGGCATCACCACGTCGCTCTCGCGCGCGATACTCGAGCTCGGCACGTTGACGACCGAGAGCACGTGCTGCTTATGCGCACGCGCGTAGCGCAGCGAAGCCAGCGTGTCGGCGGTTTCGCCCGATTGCGACACGCAGATCGCCAGGTTTCCCGGCTTGAGCGGTACGTCGCGATAGCGGAACTCGGACGCGATATCGACTTCGACCGGCAGATGCGCGAACTGCTCGAACCAGTAGCGTGCCACGAGGCCAGCATAATAGGCGGTGCCGCAGGCGGCGATGGCGATGCGATCGAGCTTGCGAAAATCGAACGGCAATTGCATCGGCAGATCGACGCGCGCCGCCGCCATATCGAGATAATTGGCGAGCGTGTGGCCGACCACTTCCGGCTGCTCGTGGATTTCCTTGGCCATGAAATGGCGGTGGTTGCCCTTGTCGATCAACAGCACCGAGGCCTGCGATTTGATCAGCGCGCGCTGTGCGACCTTGCCGCCGCTGTCGTGAATTTCGGCGCCAGAGCGTGTCACGATCACCCAATCGCCGTCTTCCAGGTAGCTGACTTGGTCGGTGAACGGCGCCAGCGCGATCGCGTCGGAGCCGACATACATCGCGCCGTCGCCGAAACCGACGGCAAGCGGGGAGCCTTTGCGCGCGCCGACCAGAAGATTGTCTTCGCCGGCGAACAAAAACGCCAATGCAAAAGCGCCGCGCAGCCGCGGCAGCGTCGTCTTCACGGCATCGACCGGCGACGCACCGCGCTTGATTTCCTCGGTCACCAGATGCGCAATGACCTCGGTATCGGTCTCGGTCGAGAACTTGACACCCTTATCCTCAAGCTCCTGCCGCAGCTCGGCGAAATTCTCGATGATGCCGTTGTGCACGACCGCGACTTTTTCGGTGGCGTGCGGGTGGGCGTTATTCTCGGTCGGGCGGCCATGGGTCGCCCAGCGGGTATGGCCGATGCCGATCGTGCCCGCGAGCGGCTCACGTAAAAGCCGGTTCTCGAGATTCTTGAGCTTGCCCTCGGCGCGCCGCCGCGTGAGCTTGCCGTTTTCCAGCGTCGCGACGCCCGCGGAATCGTAGCCGCGATATTCGAGGCGCTTGAGCGCATCGATCAGCTGCGGCGCCGCCGCCTCACGGCCAATGATTCCGATAATTCCGCACATATCAGCTATCAGCTATCAGTAATCGGTGATCAGTAATCAGAACGTATAGCAAAACTCCGGCATTATTTGATTACTGATTTCTGATTACCGACTCCTGTTCTTCTTGCCGAGAGACTTTAATCCGCGCAAGCGCGTCGCCCAGCCTTCCTTAACCACTTGGCGGCTGCGGCCGAGCGCCAAGGCGTCGGCCGGCACGTCCTGCGTGATCACCGAGCCGGAGCCGACATAGGCGCCCTCCCCGATCTTGACCGGCGCGACCAGCGCCGTGTTCGAGCCGATGAATGCGTCACGGCCGATTTCGGTGCGGTGCTTGGCGGCGCCGTCGTAATTACAGGTGATAGTGCCGGCGCCGATATTGGCGTTGGCGCCGACTGAAGTGTCGCCGAGATAGGTCAGATGATTGGCCTTGGCGCCTGCTTCCACCACCGCTTCCTTGACTTCGACGAAATTGCCGATACGCGCGCCCTCGCCAAGCCGCGTGCCCGGGCGGAGCCGCGCGAACGGCCCGACCGATACGCCCTTGCCGATATGCGCGCCGGCAATATGCGAGAACGAATGAATGACGGCGCCGTCCTCGATGGTGACCTTCTCGCCGAACACGACGAACGGCTCGACCACCACATCGCGGCCGAATTTGGTGTCGGCGCAGAGATAGACCGTTTCCGGCGCGACCAGCGTGACGCCGGCATCGAGCGCAGCCTGGCGCAGCCGCTGCTGCGCCACCGCTTCCGCTTCGGCGAGCTGTTTTTTGGTATTGATGCCGCGCATGTCGTCCTCCTCGATCTCGACCGCCGCCGCGGGCAGCGCCATGCCGCGCGCGATTTCGACCGCATCGGTTAGATAAAATTCGTGCTTGCGATTGTGGTCGCCGATCCGCTCTAGGATCGCAAGAGCAGTTTTGCCCGCGAGCGCCATGGTGCCGCCGTTGCACAGCGCCGTCTTGCGTTCGCTTGCGCTGGCGTCTGCCTCCTCGCGAATGGCGACGAGCTCGCCGTTGTCAACGATCAGCCGGCCGTAACCGGTGGAGTCGCTCGCACGAAAGCCGAGTACGGCGACTGCCGCACCGTCGGCAATCGCCGCGCGCAGCCGCGACAGCGATGCCGGCTGCACCAACGGTGTGTCGCCGTAGACGATGAGAATATCGTCGGCCTGACGTGCGATGGCGGCCCGCGCCGCCAGCACCGCATGCGCGGTGCCGCGCCGTTCCGGCTGCACGAAGCATTCGGCGTCGCGGCAAACGCGTTTGACTTCGGCGGCGACCGCATCTTCGCCGGGACCGATCACGACCGCCGTGGCGGTGACGCCGGCCTCGGCGATGCTGCCAAGCACGTGCGCAAGCAGCGAGCGCCCGGCAAGCGGATGCAGCACTTTCGGCCGCGCCGAACGCATGCGCGTGCCCTCGCCGGCCGCGAGCACGATCGCCAGGCACGTTCGAGCCGTCATCGAGAACCTCAAACCATTCTTAGAATATCACCGGGAAATGGGGGAAAGTCATTGTCCGCGGAGAGTTGGCGTAAACGCGCGAAAACTGTGTCAGTTTGCGGGCTTCGATTTTAGCAGGATAGGCGTGAAATTCTGTGGTCCGGCGGGTATAAACGCGTGCACACGCCGGGCTCTTTTGGGCCTACCCACGATGACACCGCCAATGCCCCGCCCGCTCTTTCTTCCCACCGCGCGCCAGACCAATTGGCTTTTGATCATCGCTTTCCTATCGGTCGGCGAGGCCATGTATCTGCGCTACATGGCGATCGAGAATCTGAACGTCGAACTCGCCTGCCAAACCGGCTTGAAGACCTGGCTGTGCGGCGCCTTTCATATCTCGATCGCGCTCTACAATCATTATGTATTCGGCGCCGTCGCGCTGGCCGCGGCCCTTCTCAACCTGATCCGCCCCTCGATCGTGTTGGTTGCGGTTTCGCTGGCGGCGGGCGGCTTCGGCATCGTGCTGCATAACCCCGAGCTTTCCGCGCTCGCCGCCGCGCTCTTGATCCTTAGTCTGGCGCGTCCCGCGCCCGCGACAGAATGAAGACGAGCCCGACAAACCCGGCGCAAAGCCAGAGCGCTTGCCAGTTCGCAACAGTTTCGTTGATCGCGATATAGACCGCGGCGACCGCAAGCACGGCGGCCGCGAGCGTTTCGGCTGCCGCCCGCTTGCCGGTCGGACGCGGCGCCGCCACCGTCAGCGCAAGAAACGCGATGACGCTGGCGCTTTGCGGCGCGAACGGCAGATCGCGATAGCGCGGATCGAACACCAAAACGAGCGCGGTCTCGATCGAAAGTAGCGTCAGCGCGATCAGGCTGCCGCCGAGGACGATTCCGAGCGCGTCGCGCGTGCCGCGCCGCCCGCCAATAAGCGCGGCGAATGCCGGCTGCGCGCGGCCGGCGGCGATAGCCGCAGCGCAAGCTGCCGGCGCGATAGCTGCGGTTGCGGCAAAGACAATGGAACGCAGCCAGCTGCCGATGCTGAAACTGTCGATCGGAATCCGCTCGAGCGTCCAGCCGAACAAGACCGCGGGAAAGAAAGACAATAGCGCGACGCGCGGCCACAGATAGAGCACGGCCGGCTTACCGCCCGCGCCTGCCAAGGCGCTCGCAAATATAACGGCGGCGAGCAACACGCCGGAAAGCGCTTGCAAGACCCAATAGGGGCGATCGGAAACAATGCCGCTGAAGGCAAATTTCGGCGCGCCGGTTGCGCGATCGAAAATGCCCCAATAGCCGCCGGTCGCGCCTTCCAGCCATCGCTTCCACGGCTGATTGAAGGCCTCGATGACGTTGAGGCGAAAATTCTCGCGCTGCGCGAGCGTCATGGTTTCGCTGATGACGCGCGCCTGATTGGATGGCGACGGCAGCGCCGCCTCGCGCATGCGGCCTGCGCTCGGCCAGCCGACTTCGCCGATGAAGATCTCTTTATCCGGGATCGCCGCGGCGACTTGCTTGCGAATGGCGTCGACATGAGCGGCGGCAACGGAAGCCGGCAGCGGGAAATCCTCCCAGTACGGAAGGATGTGAATGGTGACAAAATCAACCGCGGCCTGGAGGTCGCGGTAGCGCAGCCAAAATTCCCACACATCGGCATAGGTGACCGGCATCGTCACCTGCGCCTTCACCGTGCGGATGAATCCTTCGAGATCGCCGACGGAAAGGTCGCCGCGGAGCAGCACCTCATTGCCGACGATCACCGCGCTGATCGTTTTTGGAAAGGTTTTGGCAAGAGCAACGACGGTCTCGACCTGACGGCGGTTCTTTTCGGCTTTGTTGGACAGCCAAAGGCCCTGCATCACTTTCAGCCCGTGACGCTCGGCGATCGCAGGAACCTGATCGAGGCCGTTTTCGATTGAATAAGTGCGAATGCAGTCCGTGTACCGGGACAACAGCGTCAGATCTTCGTCGATCTGCGCCGCGTCCACATGCGTTGTCTCGACCAGCGGATCTTGATCGCCGCGAAACGGCGCATAGGACACGCAAGCGAGTTTGCCACCGGCGGCAAGCGGCGACGGCGGCAGCCGAATGGGCGCGCCAAGCCACCACCATGCAAACCCAATCGCGATTGCGGTTGCGGCGTAACAGGCGAACGCTGCGGCAAACGAATTTGCGTATGTCGGATGCGGCACGTATCCGCCTTAGCCTTGGCCGAAGCCAATGCCAAGCGCGCTGCCGTTAAGGAGCGGCGGCGTGCGCGCTGGACAAACGGCCGTAGTTAGGCTGTGGTCATGGCCGCGGTTATTGGCGAAAACCTCTGCCGCAATAGGGGCCTAATCGACAGCCACAAGGGGCAGCGCCGTAAGGCAAAACAAACTCGGGGAAACGCCCTTCCAGCTTAGCTTCAGTCCAGCGCAATAAGGCAATTATGTCGTACCGCGTACTTAAACTTACCGGCGGGATTTGCGCCACCCTATGGCTCGTTGCGGCCGCAACCGGTACCGGAGTTTCTCCCACCTTCGCTCAAAACAACGACGCCAAGCCGGCCGACCAGCAATCTGCGGCGTCGAAAGAGGGTGCTAAGGATAGCGCCAAAGACAGCGCCAAGGACGGCACCAAGGAACCGCAGAAAATCGATGAATTTGCCGAAGCGCAGCGCGCCCTGAACGGTCCGGCCGGCAACCCGGAATGCGTGTGGCTCGGCCGGCGTGTCGTCAGCCTGCTTTGGCGCGACGATTTGGACACGGCCTTTCGCCACCTCGACCTCTATGACCGCTTCGGCTGTCCGAGCGGCCATATCCAGGTGACGTTCCGCTGCCTGGTTTTGCACGCTAATATGATCGATCCCAAAGCCGCCGATAGCCTCAACGGACGCGTCCACGCGTGCTGGATCAATCCTTCTCTGCAACCCCCGCCAGCACCAGCCGCGGCTGCGCAAAATCCGACTACGACCCGCTAAAGCGGCACCCGGCGCGTCATTAACTTTCAGCAATGTAGGCTTCGACCGGCAGCGTCAAAAAAATCGCTGGCGCACGGGGTCTTCCGCCATCCTGCTGTCTTGAATTCGCCATTGGCCGTCGCTAGTTTAATTTTGCCGTTGCAAGGTTAGCCTCACCCTTACGACCATCGTCGAACCTGGGGGCAGGTTCGGGCCTGTGTGGTTTGCCCCGCGTGGTTGGGAGTCCATGCGCACCGTCGCTGCCGTGCTCGCGCTAATTGCGTGCGTGCATGCCGGCATTTGGGTTTTGCTGAGACCGGTGGGGACCGCCCCAGACGTCACCCGGCAGCTTGCCAGCATTTCCTATTCGCCGTTCGCTGACTCCTCGCATCCCGACCGGGGCGTGCGCCCAACGGCCGAGCAGATCCGGTCCGACCTCCGCACCATAGCCCCCTATACCCGCGCCATCCGGACCTATTCGGCAACCGGCGGCGCCGAACTCGTGCCGCCGATCGCCGCCGAATTCGGCCTTAAAGTCACGGTCGGCGCCTGGATCGACAAGGATCAGGCCCGCAACGAGCGGGAAATTCGCTCGGCCCTCGACCTTGCCCGGCACTACAGCAATGTCGATGCCATCGTCGTCGGCAACGAAACGACGCTGCGCGCCGAAATGACCGTGCCGGCGCTGATAGAGCTCATCCAAAAGGTGAAGCGGTCAAGCCCAGTCCCTGTAACTACAGGTGAAATTTGGACGGTCTGGATCGATCATCCCGAGCTCGCATCGGCCGTCGACTTCATCGCCGCGCATATCCTGCCCTACTGGGAGGGCTTCGACGCCTCCCGCGCGGTCGACCACACCATCGAGTTCTACGACCGGCTGCGCCAGATGCATCCCGGCAAGCGGATCGTCATCGCCGAATTCGGTTGGCCCAGCGCCGGCTATAATTTCCATGACGCCGAACCCGGCCGCATGGAGCAGGCGCAGGTTCTGCGCGATTTCGTCACTCGCGCTCAGGCCTATGGCATCGACTACAACATCGTCGAAGCCATCGACCAGCCGTGGAAGACCATGGAAGGCGGCGTCGGCCCCTATTGGGGACTGTTCGACGCCTCACGCCAGGCCAAATTCGCCTGGACCGGCCCGATCACCGATCCGGACTACTTAAAGCGCGCCGGGCTAGCCGTTTTGTTCGGGGTGCTGCTGTCGCTGCCGATCCTGGCGCTGGCCGGCGCCAGCGCCACCCAGGCGCTGATGCTGGCGGCCTCGGCCAATGTCGTCGGTGCCTGGTTCGCTGCCATCGTCGCGTTCTGGAAAGGCCATTACTTCTTGCCGGGCGCCGCTTTCGCGCTGGGATTTGGCATCGTGCTGCTTCTGCCGCTGGTCGCAATCGCGCTGGCGCGCCTCGAAGAGATCGCGGCGATCGCGTTTGGCCGCGCGCCCCGGCGCCTCGCCAATGCGCCGCCGCTCGTGCCGGAGCCGTTTGCCCCCAAAGTCTCGATCCATGTGCCGGCCTGTTGCGAGCCGCCGGATATGCTCAAAGCCAGCCTCGATGCGGTGGCGCGGCTCGATTATCCCAATTTCGAATGCGTGGTCGTGGTCAACAACACGCCCGACCCGGCGCTGTGGCGGCCGATCGAGGAGCACTGCCTCGCGCTCGGCGAGCGCTTCAAATTCGTCCGCGCCGATCAGCTTACGGGTTACAAGGCCGGCGCGCTGCGGCTTGCGGCCTCGCACACCGCTCCTGATGCGCAGATCATCGGCATCATCGATGCCGACTATGTCGTGAGCGCCGACTGGCTGACCAACCTGGTGCCGCTATTCGCCGACAATCGCGTCGGCTTCGTGCAGTCGCCGCAGGATCATCGCGACGGCGATCGCACCCCGCTGCACGCCGCCATGAACGCGGAATATGCCGGCTTCTTCGACATCGGCATGGTGCAGCGAAACGAGTTCAACGGCGTCATCATGCACGGCACGATGTGCCTCATTCGCCGCGCGGCGATCGAGCACGCTGGCGGCTGGTCGAGCGACACCATCGTCGAAGATACCGATCTCGGGCTTGCGATCCTCGAACACGGCTGGCTCGCGCATTACACCAATCGCCGCTATGGCCACGGGCTTCTGCCCGACACTTTCGAATCCTATAAGCGCCAGCGCCACCGCTGGGCATTCGGCGGATCGCAGCTGGTGCGCAAGCATTGGCGCGGCCTGTTGCCCTGGGCCGACGGACTCACGCGCGAGCAGAAACGCGAATATGCTATCGGCTGGCTCAACTGGCTGGGCGCGGACGCGATCGGGGTTGCGGTCGCGCTTCTCAATATCGTTTGGGTGCCGGTTGTCGCCTTTGCCAATATCGCGGTGCCGGACCGCATCTTGACCATTCCGATTATCGCCGCCTTTGCCGTTTCGTTCGCGCACTTCACCGCTTTGTACCGGCTGCGCGTGCGCGCTTCGCCGGGGCGGATGATCGGCGCGGTCTGCGCGGCCATGGCGCTGCAATGGACAGTGGCGCGCGCGATCGGAATGGGCGTGATCCTCGAGCGGGTCCCGTTCCTGCGCACCGCCAAAGGCGGCGCTTCGCGCAAAGGTCCGGACTTCCCCGCCTTCTGGGAAGCGGTGATCGGCGCCTTGCTGATTATTGGCGCCATCACACTCGTCGCCACCAATTACAAGCAAGTCCGCGAAATCAATATTTTCGCTCTCGTACTGGTGGTGCAGAGCCTGCCATTCGCCGCGGCGGTCGCGCTCGCATTGATCGAAGACACCCGCTTCAACAGCTTCGTCTATTGGCGCGAACTGGAGGCCAAAATCGCCCCGATCGCGGCCAAGCTCACCGCCAAGGCGGTCGCTCTGATGCCGCAGCGCCGCGCCATCAGCGAGGTCATCGCCGATCCGCCGAAGCTGCCGGCCGACACCGCCGAGCCGGTGCAGTAGGCATTCTGGACCGAGTCTAATCCCGTCATCCTGAGGTGCGAGCGAAGCGAGCCTCGAAGGATGAGCGGCCCATAACGCTGGGGCCGTCGCCCTTCGAGGGCCGCGGAGCCTGTTCATCGGGCCGGCCACTTCGGGCCGGACTCGTTGGCGGCCACCTCAGGGTGACGGTCAACGGTTCAAACTAGGGCACTTTCGGCGAGCCGCACCCAATACGAGGTGCCGACCGGGATCGCCTCGTCGTTAAAATCATAAGCGGGATGGTGCAGGCCCGCGCTATCGCCATTGCCGACGAAGATGAAAGCGCCCGGCCGCTCTTGGAGCATGAAGGCGAAGTCCTCCGCGCCCATGACCGGCGGCACGTCGATGTCGACTTTGTCCTTGCCGGCGATTTCGCGCGCGACATCGGCGGCAAAGGCGGTCTGCCGCTCGTGATTGACGACAACGGGATAGCCGTTGGTGTAGGTGATCTTGGCCGAAGCGCCGTACATGCGGGCGGTGCCCTCGACCACCTCGCCAATCCGTTTATGCAACAGCTCGCGCACTTCCGGCGTGAGGCTGCGCGCGGTGCCGCGCAGGACCGCGTGCTGCGGAATGACATTGTCGGTGTGGCCGGCCTGGAACATGCAGACCGAGATCACCGCGGCTTCTAGCGGATCGACATTGCGCGCCACGATGGATTGCAGCTGGTTGATCATCTGCGCGCCGACCAGGATCGTGTCGATGGAAAGATGCGGCCGCGCCGCGTGCCCGCCTTTGCCCTCGATCTCGATGGCGAGATGATCGGCGGCCGCCATTATCGCGCCCGGCCGGATCGCGAACTGGCCGACCGGCAGGCCGGGATAATTGTGCATGCCGTAGACTTCCTGGATGCCGAAACGCGAGATCAGCCCGTCTTTGACCATGGCGAGCGCGCCGGCGCCGCCCTCCTCCGCCGGCTGGAAAATGACGACCGCGGTGCCGGCGAAATTGCGCGTCTCGGCGAGATATTTGGCGGCGCCGAGCAACATCGCGGTATGGCCGTCATGGCCGCAGGCATGCATTTTACCGGGAACGGTCGATTCGTACGGCAAGCCGGTTTCTTCTTCGAGCGGCAGCGCATCCATATCGGCGCGCAGCCCGACTACCTTGCTGCCGGCCGTGCGTCCGCGAATGACGCCGACCACGCCGGTCCGCCCGATACCGGGAACGACTTCGTCGCAGCCGAAACTCTTGAGCTTTTCGGCAACCGAACCGGCGGTGCGGTGCACGTCGTAGCGTAGTTCCGGATGGGCGTGGAAATCCCGCCGCCATTCCTTGATCTCGTTGTGCAGGTCGGCGACGCGGTTGACGATCGGCATGGGCGGTTCCTGTTCCGGCGGTTCTTGGATGGGAGGCGCAATGTAGCAAAGCCCGCATAAAAAAGCGCGCGGGCGAGATTGCTTCGACGCCGGGGTCTGGCTCCTCTGCTGTCGCGAAAGTTTGAAACCGAGGTGCCCGAACGCAGCGCGCTGATGAGCCGGAAGTACTGTCCCGCCAATACTTTTGGCCCGTGTTTATAAAGTGGGAAAATTGCTGCCGCGCATGAGAGCTTGTCACCGCCGCCAATAGCCTTGAGCCCGCCACTGAGGGGTGGCTGGGGGCAGCTTTGATTCCGAATTGCTGACGGCAGCGTAGCCTAAAACGAAAACCTGCGAGCAGTCGCGAAGGGCTTTCGCCTCCCATGACCATGGGAGCTATTCATGTTGTGGACATATCGACTACTGCGGTTCACCGCAGTGCTTGTCGCCACGGTCTTATGTGCGGGTTTGCTTATTGAAGTTGCCGTGGCGCAAACACCCACGACCGGCTGCAACCCGACGATCACAGGGCCGAACGCGACCTGTTCGAGTACCACTACCGTCACGCAACCGGTTTCGGCTGGCAACGGCACCACTATCGCGAAGACCACCACCCAACAAACGACGACTACGAATACGACGAGTTACGGCACTACTACTTGGCAGGGACTCAATTGGGGAGTTGGAATCGCTGCAGACTTCGATGTCGGCGGCAAGCGAGTCACCGGTGCGCAGATCGACAACGTCCCCGGCGGCAGCATTGTGCGAGTAACTGATACATCCGGGAATGTTGGTGTCAGCTTGGTGCTGGAGGCGCATTACTTCTTTAAGGAATGGCTGCCTTTTGCGAACTGCCAGGACTACAATTGTAACGAGATAGCGATCGGTCCTTTCGTAGCTATCGAAGCAGGGAACGCAACAACGTCAGGCAGTAATGGACCGATCACCGGCTACGCGCTGGGGCTGATGGTCGGTTTGCACCATCCCGACCCGACCTCTGCCAAGACCACTAATGCCAGCTGGAATTTTGGGGTGGGGCTCCTCGTCGATCCGTCGGCTACGGTTTTTGGTGACGGTGTTCGTGCGAATTAGCCTCCCCCGCCTGGGATAACAACTGCTGATCAAATTGCTTAAGAAGGAGCCGCGTTACGGCATAATGCTGCTCTCATCATTCAACTTCTGACCACTTGCGGCTAAACGGTGGTGAAGCCTTGCCCGCTTCACCACCGCTTCCTCGTTAATGCGAGGGCTACGCTTGATGGCTTGCGCAAAGCCGGCGAAGCCCACATAAGGACGCGCGTTATCAACGCATTCGAGCCCGTAGCTCAGTCGGTAGAGCACGTGACTTTTAATCACGGGGTCGTTGGTTCGAAACCAACCGGGCTCACCAATAAAAACAAGGACTTAGATGCAATTATGGCCTAGTCAGCTTCCAAGAAAATCCGGCTTGGAAGCGCTTTGGAAGCGGCCGGCAAGGAATACCAATAATGGCCGATGATCTTCGCGGTGTGTATCTCATCG
>Ga0187819_10000081_pt1 | contig 41733 bp, 37 predicted proteins | sample NC_wetland_sal_i_15_FD_132411 | JGI IMG/M metagenome (GOLD analysis project Ga0187819, IMG submission 132411) | Wetland sediment microbial communities from Neuse River Estuary, North Carolina, USA - SO4_4 | ecosystem: Environmental > Aquatic > Freshwater > Wetlands > Sediment | place: USA... | reverse complement strand
TCGCTGCCGTATTTGGCGCCGAGGTCGAGCGCTTGATTGCTTAAGCGCCCGGCTTGATCGCCGGCGGCTTGGCCGCCTTTGCGGAAACGGTCCACCATCTCGCTCAAGATCGTGGAGATGGCGTCGCCGATTTGATCGCTCGCCGCAGCCGCGGCATCGGACGTTTGACGCCCGGCAATGCGGCCGATCTTCTCAAGTTCCGTCTCGACAGCGCCCAGATGCTTCTGGATGGCGGCAACGCTCGGAGCGAAATTCGATGTGCGATACTGTAACATGGTGCCTCGCGAAATCTTTAGATTGCGGTTAGGACCGCGACTTCGTCGCACCAACTTGTCAGTTGTGCGTTTAGTTCCGCGCGCGAGGCCAAGTGCGCAGAATTGAAACGGATCGCGCCCTTTGCGGCTCAGACCACCGCAGTCGGCGCCAAAGCATCGATATCGGTCACAACATCGATCACAGCGGGCCGTTCCGCCGCCAGCGCCTGAGCGAGCGCCGCCGGAAACGCGGAAGCCTGTTCGACGCGAATGCCGAGCGCGCCCATATCCTGCGCGATGCGCGCGAAATCGACCTTGCTGAAGGTCCACAATTCGCGCGCTTTCGTGGTCTGCTGTCCGCCATAGACACGATCGAAGCCGCGCTTGGATTGATTGCCGCCGCCGTTGTTGTTCACCACCGTCACCGCATTGATGTTCCAGCGCGCCGCGGTCTCCACTTCGGCGATGTGGTACCAAAAGCCGGCATCGCCGGTGAACGTGACCACCGGACGTTGCGGACAAGCGCATTTGGCGCCGAGGCCGGCGGGGAATGCCCAGCCGAGATGTCCCGCGCTGCGCATGTAGCTTTGCCGCGGCGAGGTCAGGTCGAACATGCCGCCCATCCACATGCCGGCGTGCCCCGTGTCGACGACGACGATGGCATCGTCGGGTACGTGGCGAGTAAGTTCATGGCACAGCCGCTCCGGCCGGATCGGCACCGCGTCGGAGGTGAGCGCCGGCTGATATTTCTTCTGCCACTCGGTGCAGATCATCTGCGCTTCGGCGATCCAGTTTTTGCGTTTGGCGGCACTGGTACGATCAGCCTGCGCCAGCATGCGCGCAAGCGTCGCTTTGGCATCGCCGTTGACCGCCGCGAGCAGCGGATAATTGCGGCCAAGCGTTTCCGGCTCGATGTCGATCTGGATTGCCGGCGTGCCGATCTTCGGCGCCGCCCAGAAATGGGTCGTCATGCCGCCGGTCTCGGTGCCGATGAAGCAGACGAGATCGGCGGCATTGACCACGCGGTTGGCGCTCTCGCGCGAATAGGTGCCGACCACCCCGGCCGCGAGCGGATGACTGCCGGGAATCGTATCCTTGCCGTTGAGCGAGGTCGCGACTGGAATCTGCAGCGCCTCGGCAAGCGCGACAAGCTCGGCGGCGGCTCCGGAAGCGCGTACGCCGCCGCCGGCGACGATTACCGGCCGCTTTGCCTCCTGCAGGATCTTCAACGCCGCGCGCACGCTCGCTTCATCGGGCTCGGGACGAAAAGCCGGCACGCGGGCAAATTGCGGCTCGACCAGCGGCTCCATGTCGGCTTCCTCGGCATCGATCTGGCCTTCATTGCCGCGAAATTGTAAGTGCACCGGGCCGGGACAGCCGGTCACGGCCGTGCGGAAGGCCTGGCGCACCATGTCCGGAAAGCGCGCGACATCATCGACGGTGGCGTTGAACTTGGTCACCGGCTCGAACGCCGGCATGTCGTCGATCTCCTGATAAACCTTGCGGAATTTTGTTTTCGGTTCGCGGCCGCCGGTCATCGCGATCACCGGCGCATGCGCAAGCCAGGCATCGCGCAATCCGGCGGCGAGATTGAGCGCGCCGATCACCTGCGCCATGCAGATACCGGGCTTGCCCGAAGCGCGGGCGTAGCCGTCGGCCATGTAGGCGGCGGCTTTCTCGCCATGCACGTGCAGGCGTTTGATGTCGGTGCGGCGCTCCATTTCGGCGAAAGTGGTGCGCAAGACGGCGGGCACATGAAACACATGCGTGACACCATAGCCTTTGAGCATGTCGGCGAGGCATTGCGCCCCGCTCATTTTGCGATTGTGTCCGAGCTGCATTCTTTCCCTCAGGCAGAATCAAAACTTATAAAGCCAAGTCTTTCCAAAGCGCGTCATTGCGAGCGAAGCGAAGCAATCCAGACGGCTGCCTGGAGGGCTGGATTGCTTCGTCGTTTCGCTCCTCGCAATGACGGGTTGTTTCATCAAAACGAAACCAAACTTCGAGTCTGGATCCTACTAATCGTCGAACACGGCAACCGCGCGGATCGGCGAGCCAGTGCCCTCGCGCCATTTTAGCGGTAGGCCGATGAACTGAAATTCGCCCTGCCCGAGCAGCGCCTCGAGATTGCACAGGCTTTCCATATGCGTGATGTCGAGTTCGAGGCAAGCTTTGTGCACCAGCGCATTGACTTTACCTTCCGGCCCCGGCCGCATCGAATCGATGCCGAAATGCACGATGCCCTGGCGCGCAAGCCATTCGGTTGCCGCGACATTGACGCCGGGATTGTCGGTCGAATAGGCCGCCGTCGGGAACGTGCGGGCGTGATGACCGGTGCAAAGGAGCACGGTGCCCTTTTTTGGAATCGGCACGCCCGCCTTCTTGACCGCGGCTTCCAGATCCGCCGGCGTGATCTCGGCGCGCGGCGCAATGTGGCGCAGATCGATACAGATGCCGCGCACGATGCAGTTCTCCAGCGGATATTTGTCGATCGGCGTGCCTCTTTTGCCGAAATGCCGCGGCGCGTCGATATGCGTGCCGCCATGATCCGGCATGGAGAAAAACATCACCATGTTGCCGTGGACATTGCCGGAATCGACGAAGGACTCTTCGTGGGTCTTCCAGATGCCGTGGATGATCGGCGGCTGCCCCGGATAGGACGGCGTACGATGAAAAAGCTCGCGGCTGAGATCGACGATCCGCATGCTCCCCCCCTTTAGCGTTTTCGCCGCTTCGCGGCTTATTGCGGCTTGAAGTCCATCGCCACGCCGTTGATGCAATAGCGCAGATGGGTCGGCGGCGGACCGTCTTCGAAAACGTGGCCGAGGTGACTGCCGCAGCGGCTGCAATGCACCTCGGTGCGGGCCATGCCGTAGCTGTCGTCGGTCGCCGTCTCCACCGCGCCCGGCTCGGGATCATTGAAGCTCGGCCAGCCGGTGCCGCTCTCGAACTTGGTCTTGGAGACGAACAGTTTTTGGCCGCAGCCGGCGCAGTAAAACGTGCCGGCGCGTTTTTCGTAATTCAGCGCACAGCTGCCCGGCCGCTCGGTGCCGTGCTCGCGCATGATGTGATACTGCTCGGGGGTGAGGATTTTGCGCCATTCCGCTTCGGTATGGCTGACAGGATAGTGCTTGGTGTCCAGATTGGTGCTCATGTTGGTACTCATGTCGGTACTCATGTGGGTATTCATGGCGGTATGCCGTACTCGATATGGATCTTGATAAACGTAATCGATGTATGGCAATGCGCAATCCCACATCCACCGGCCACAATCGCATCGCGCTCACCGCGGTCGCCGCCCAGCTTGGCATTATGTTCATCGGCGCGATCCTGCCGACGCCACTCTATCCGCTGTACCGCGAAGCCTTTGGATTCTCCGGCGTCACATTGACGCTGATCTATGCGACCTATGTTCTCGGCAATCTCACCGCGCTCCTGTTCTTCGGCCGCCTCGCCGACCAGGTCGGACGGCGATCGGCGAGCCTGCCGGCTGTTGCTGTCGGCATTGCCAGCGCCGTCATCTTTGCCGCGGCGCAAAGCACCGGATGGCTGTTCGTGGCGCGCGGCGTCAGCGGTTTCTCGACCGGTCTTGCGTCCGGCGCTGCCACCGCCTGGATCGCCGAACTTTATGCGGGGAGCGACAAGAGCCGCGCCGCCCGCGTCGCATCGGCGGCGAATTTCTTCGGCTGCGCCGCCGGGCCGTTGATGGGCGGCTTATTCGCGCAATTCGCCTTTGCGCCGCTGCGGCTTTCCTACTTTGCCTATCTCATTCTCCTGTGCGGCGCCGCGGGCGCAATCTTGCTGCCGCGCGAAACCGTGATGCAGCCGAAACCCCTCGGCGACATCGACCTTCGCCCGCGCATTGGCGTGCCGCCGGGAATCCGGCTGCAGTTCATTTCACCCGCCGTGACCGGCTTTGCCACCTTTTCGCTGATTGGCTTCTATTCGGCGCTCATCCCCAGTCTCCTCGGCGAGACGCTGCATCAATCCGCGCCGCTCGTGGCCGGCGGCGTCGTCTGCGAATTGTTCCTGATCGCCGCTGTGGCGATCCTGATCAGCGGCAAATTCGCGAGCCAAACCGCTACGCTCACTGCGTTGCTGCTGTTGCCGCCAAGCGTGTGGATTCTGGTCGGAGCGGAAATCGCCCACTCGCTGGCGCTGCTTTTTTTCGCCGCCGCGCTGGGCGGTCTCGCCGGCGGCCTTGGCTATCGCGGCAGCCTGGAAGTGATCAATCGCATCGCGCCCGCCGACCGGCGCAGCGAAGTTGTTTCCAGCTATATGATCGCGCTGTTCGCCGGCAATTCGGTGCCGGTGATCGGCATCGGTTTTCTAGCTGCCGCCACAACCGCGCTGACGGCACACGCCATCTTTGCCGCGGTGCTTACTGTGCTCGCCGGTGTCGCGATGCTGACCGGCTTGAAATTCCCGCCGGAGAAGTGACGCCTGCGGTGCCACTCACTTGATCGCCAGCGGATTGGTCGGCGAACCGACCGCGCCGGTGATCGGGATCGCCGGCGCCACGAACATGAATTCGTAAGTACCGTCGGCGGCGCAATCCTCGGCAAGATCTTTGACGTAAAAAATCTCGCCCATGGTCATGCCCATGATCGGGATCGTGATCCAGTGCCACGGCTGATTGATGCCGCCCTCGGTATTGTTCGGCCGCACTTCGCAGCCCCAGGTATCGCTGGCGAGCGCGGCCAACTCGGTGCGCGCGACGAATTCCAGCGTCTCGAAAGCGAAGCCCGGCGCGTCACCGCCGGGATAGCCGTCCCAGCTTTTGGCCTTGAGGCAGCGCTCCATCTGTCCGGTGCGCACGATGATGTAATCGCCGCGCTTGAATTCGACTTTCTGTTTTTTTGCCGTCAATTCGAGATCGGCGCAGGTGATGCCGTAGCCGTCGTCCAAGCAGTCCTTGCCGAGCGCGCGGGCGACGTCGAGAAAGACGCCACGGCCGACCATCTTACTCTTGGTTTTCTCAATGCCGCATTTCTGGGCGCCGAACGACGACACCTCGCGGCAGTCGTAGCCGTTCCACATGTAGTTCTCATAAAACACGTGACCGAGGCCGTCCCATTGCGTGCCGCATTGCAGCGGCATCACCACCATGTCGTCGGCGGCGCGGATGCCGCGCTTATCGAGCGCGCCGGCATAGGCGTCCGTGCCGGTGCGCAGCATCGTGTGCAACGGATTGATGCGGCCGAGCGCCGGATAAGAGGTCTTGCCGCCCTGCGGGCCGTTATTATCGAAATTGAGCGCGAGCGAGATCACCTTGCCCTTTTTCACGAGCTTCGCTGCGGCGACGATGTCTTCGGCTTGCGTGTAATTGAGCGTGCCGATCTCATCATCGGGACCCCATTTGCCCCAGTTCTTATATTTTTCCGCGGCTTGGTGGAGATCGTCTCGCGTCACTTTGCGCCCGGCCATTGGCTTTCGCTGCCCCTCTTTGCTGTGCGGTGGATTTGACGGGTCTTCTCGCGCATGCTCGCCCAAAACACGGCGCGATGCTAGCATTCTCGCCGGTCTTGCGAAGAGACTCGCGAGCAGTCTTGGGAGGAGAATGATATGCGCATGAACGCCCCTTGGGCTCGTCTTTGCGGTTTTGGCGCAAGCCTCGCGATCGGGCTGTCGCTCGCGGCACCGAGCCGCGCCGCCGACACCTATCCCGATCACAAGGTCCGCGTGATCGTGCCGTTCGCGGCCGGCGGTCCAACCGACGTGATCGCACGCCTAGTGGCGGAGCGATTATCCGAGGCCTGGGGACAGCAGCTCTATGTCGAGAACATGCCGGGCGCCGGCGGCAATCTTGGCGTGGAGACCGGCGCCCGCGCGACGCCGGACGGTTACACGATCGTCGCCGTATCGACGGGCTTCATCATCAATCCGAGCATGTACAGCAAGATCGGCTACGATCCGGTCAAAGACTTTGCGCCGATTTCCCTGGTCGCGGCCTCGCCCAATGTCGTGACCGTGCATCCTTCGGTGCCGGCGAAAGATCTCAAAGAGCTGATCGCGCTGATCAAGAATAATCCCGGCAAATACAGCTTCGCGCAGCCAGCGACCGGCTCGACGCCGCATCTCGCCGGCGAATTGTTCAAGCAGACCTACAATCTCGACCTCGTTACCGTGCCGTTCAACGGCGCGCCGCTTGCGGTCAATTCGACGCTCGGTAATCACACGCCGATCGCCTTTACAGCGTTGCCGCCGGCGATCGGAAATATCAAGGACGGCAGCCTCCGCGGCATCGCGATATTGGCCAAGGAACGCGTTGCCGCGCTACCCGATCTGCCGACCAATATCGAGGAGGGCGTGCCGGGGCTTGAAAGCGACACGCTGACGGGAATCGTGGCACCGGCCGGCACGCCCAAAGCGATCATCGACAAGTGGAACGCGGCGATCGTCAAAATGGCCGCCGATCCCGAGACCAAGAAGAAGCTCGACGCGCTCGGCTTTGTGCCGGTGGCCAACAGCCCGAATGAGTTTGCCGAGCGCATAAAATCGGAAATGGCGCGCTGGGATAAAGTGGTGAAGACCGCCGGCATCCACGTCGATTAATTTGTAACCTGCCCCATGCGCATCATTGACATCCGCGAGATTTCAGTCCCGCTCAATTCCACGCTCGCCAATTCGAGCATCGATTTTTCCGAGATGACCACTTCGGTGGTCGCCGTGATCACCGACGTCAAGCGCGACCGCGAAACCGTCTGTGGCTTCGCCTTCAATTCCACCGGCCGCTACGCCTGCGGCGCCCAGATGCGCTCACGGTTCATTCCGCGCATCCTCAAAGCCGAGCCCCATTCGCTGCTCAACGAAGCCAGCGACAATTTCGCGCCGGAAAAAATCCTAAACGTCATGATGCGCAACGAAAAATCCGGCGGCCACAGCGAGCGCTCGATCGGCATCGGCACGATCGAGGTCGCGGTGTGGGATGCGGTCGCCAAGATCGCCGGCAAGCCGCTGCACCGCCTCTTGGCCGAGCGTTTCAACGGCGGCAGGGCCGCGGCGAAGGTGTTCTGCTATGTCGGCGCCGGCTGGTATGCGCCCGGCAAGACGATCAAGGATTTGCAGGACGAGATGCGCGGGCATCTCGACGCCGGCTACACCATGGTCAAGATGAAAGTCGGCGGCATGCCGCTCGCCGACGATCTCAAGCGCGTCGAGGCGGTGAAATCTATACTGCCGCGCGGCGGCAAGCTCGCCGTCGACGCCAACTCCAAATTCGGCCGCGACGAGGCGCTCGCTTATGCGCGCGGCCTCGAACCGTTCGGGCTGCGCTGGTTTGAAGAACCGTGCGATCCGCTCGATTTCGCGCTGCTCGCTGAAATCGCGGCGGTCTACAACGCGCCACTGTCCACGGGGGAGAATCTTTTCTCGACGCAGGATGTTGAAAATCTGATCCGCTTCGGCGGGCTAAAACCGCAGCGGCACGACGTTATCCAGGTCGATCCGCCGCAAGCTTACGGCATCGTGCAATATGCCCGCACGCTTGAGATGCTGGCGCGGCATCAATGGCCGCGGAGCCTGATGTTTCCGCACGGCGGCAACCAGATGTCGCTCGCGATCGCGGGCGGCTTCGGCCTCGGCGGCGCCGAATCCTATCCCGGCGTGTTTGGCGATTTTGGCGGCTTCGCCGACGATGCGGAGCTTGAAGACGGCTATCTGGGATTGTCGGATCGACCCGGCATCGGCTTCGAAGGCCAGGCGCGGCTCCATCGCATCATGCGCGAGCTGGCGGCTTAGCCAACGGGCTATTCCCCGGTCAGTCCCTTGTCGCGGATCACCGCGCGCCAGCGCGCGATCTCTTCGCGCATATAGGCGTCGAATTGCTGCGGCGAGCTCGGCGCCGGCGTGGTACCGACGTCGCGCAATTGTTCGCGCAGATCGGGCGCCTTGAGCGCCGCGACCATGGCGGCGTTGAATTTGGCGATGACCGGCGCGGGCGTGCCGGCCGGCGCCAAAACGCCGGCCCAGTTGTCGCCAATGACGCCGGCAAAGCCTTGCTCCACGAAGGTTGGAGCATCCGGGAAAATGTCGGAGCGGTTCTTTGACGAGGTGGCAAGCGCTTTGAGCTTGCCGGCCCGAACCTGTCCCAGCACCGTGGGGATGTCGCCGACCAGGCCGTCGAGCCGCCCGCCAAGCACGTCGGTGATAGCCTGCGCCGCGCCGCGATACGGCACCGACTGCAATTGAATGCCGGCGTCGGCCTCGAATAATTGCAGCGCGAGATCGGACATGGCGCCGCGCCCGGTTATGCCGATCGTGATCATGCCGGGTTTTTTGCGCGCAAGCTCGGCAAGATCGCGCGCCGAATTCACCTTCATGCCGGCATTCACCACCAGGACGGGCGAATTGATGGCGGCCTCGCCGACCGGGGCAAAATCTTTGATTGGGTCATAGTTCAGATCGGAGTGGAACGCCGGGCTGATGGCGATCGCTCCGGCGGTGGTGAAGAACAGCGTGTAGCCGTCGGGCTCCGATTGCGCCACATATTGCGCGGCGACCGCGCCATTGCCACCGGGCTTGTTCTCGACGGCGACCGCCTGGCCGAGCGTGCTCTCCATCTTGGCCGCGATCAGCCGCGCGGTGCGGTCGGCCGTGCCGCCGGCGGTAAAGGCGACGATCAGGCGGACCGGACGGGTTGGATAATCCTGCGCGTAGGCAAGCGACCCGGCAAAAATGACAAGCGCCGCGGCAAGCGCGCGCGTCATTGCGCTCATTTTCACTGACCGGCCCATGGCGTATCGCTGAACCTCTTACTTCCCCTGGAAAGGGATAAGTAAGTGATATGCGATCGCCCGTCGCTATGCGACAGTGCTGTGTTTAGCCGGACAGGCGCTCGATGGCCGCGCCGCAGCGGCCGAGCTTTTCCTCAAGCCGCTCGAAGCCGCGATCGAGGTGATAGACGCGGTTGACGATGGTTTCGCCCTCGGCCGCGAGTGCGGCGATCACCAGTGACACCGAGGCGCGCAGATCGGTCGCCATCACCGGCGCACCTTTGAGCGCCGCCACGCCTTCGATGGTAGCGCGCTCGCCGTCAAGATGAATACGCGCCCCGAGCCGCGTGAGCTCGCCGACATGCATGAAGCGGTTTTCGAAGATGGTCTCGGTGATGTGCGACGTGCCATTCGCCCGCGTCATCAGCGCCATGAGCTGCGCCTGTAGGTCGGTCGGGAATTCGGGGAACGGCGCGGTCGTCACGTCCACCGGCGCCAAGCCATTGGCGGCGCCGTTGCGAGCAATGCGGATGCCCTGATTGGTCGGCGTGACCGTCACCCCGCTGCGCGTGAGGACGTCGAGCGCGGCTTGCAGGAGTTCCGGCCGTGCGTTTTGCAGCAAAACATCGCCGCCGGCCATCGCGGTCGCCATGGCATAGGTGCCGGTCTCGATCCGGTCGGGCAGCACCGCGTGCCGCGCACCGTTCAACTTGGCGACACCCTCGATGACGATCTGCTTGGTGCCGGCGCCGGAAATTCGCGCGCCCATCTTGTTGAGGCAGTCGGCGACGTCGATAATTTCCGGTTCGCGCGCCGCGTTTTCGATGACGGTGGTGCCCTGCGCAAGGCTCGCCGCCATCATGGCGGTATGGGTGCCGCCGACGGTGACTTTCGGGAAAACGATTTCCGCGCCGCGCAGTCCGTGCGGCGCGCGCGCCACCACGTAGCCGCTTTCGATCTCGATCGCGGCGCCGAGCTGCGCCACTGCCATGATGAGCAGGTCGACCGGCCGCGTGCCGATGGCGCAGCCGCCCGGCATCGAGACGCGCGCCTCGCCCATGCGGGCCACGAGCGGCGCCAGCACCCAGAAGCTGGCGCGCATTTTGGACACGAGTTCATAGGGCGCGGTGGTATCGACTATGCGGGAAGCGGAAATGTGCAGCGTCTGGCCGTGATCGGCGGTCTGACCGGAACGTTTTCCGCTCACCATGATGTCGACGCCGTGATTGCCGAGGATACGCTCGAGCAGCGCCACATCGGCGAGCCGCGGTACATTTTCCAGGATCAAAGTCTGGTCGGTGAGCAGGCTCGCGATCATCAGCGGCAACGTAGCGTTCTTCGCGCCGGAGATCGGAATCGTGCCGTTGAGGCTGCGGCCGCCGAGAATACGAATGCGATCCATGCTCATCCCCGCGGTCCGTTGCGGACCGATATCGCCACAAAACTTATATGGCGTTCGTTAATCGAATTGCTCATTCACTCCCTGCACTCCCTAGGGCCGGGCACGCAAAGCAAATAAAGGCAGCCGCCCCATCCACGCCTACTCCTCATCGCGATTACGGCGGAAGTCGGGTGCGTCGCCCGCTGCCGCGGCCTCTTGGGATGACGCCTCGGCCGGAGGCGTTTTGTCCACCCCCGCGCGTTGGCGCGCTTGTTGCTTGCGCCGCTTGAGGTTTTCGCGCAGCGCCGCGGCAAGGCGCGCCTTGCGGGCGGCGCGCGCATCCGCCTTGCTGCTTTTGCCGGTTTTACCGCTGGCGACCATGGCCGGACTCAAAACACGCCCGCCGCCGCCCGGCAATGCCGCCAGCGTGGGGCCGACCGCTCGCTTGCGCGGCCATGCCCCCTATGGCAAGCATCGCCGCGTAATTCCACCTATTCTGGTTGCGCGTTACACGCGCCCGCTGCCGTAGCTCAGTGGTAGAGCACTCCCTTGGTAAGGGAGAGGTCGTCAGTTCAATCCTGACCGGCAGCACCAGTTTCATTTTCTCGCTGGCATTGGCGAAACCCCGGGCATTACCTTGTCTTCGGCAACTGGTTCCTCTCGGCGGAACGCCCGCAATGTGGCTGTTCACGCGACGCGCCTTGCTGGCGGCGTTCTCGCTCTTCTCGCCGGTTCACGAGGTCAATGCCGTGACCGAACTGGGTTGGCTTCCCGATCGAGCGATGATCGATAAGATCGAAGCCATGCTCATCATGCCGGATGGAGCGTTGCCGCTCTCATCCTATCGGCGCCGCTATGGCGGCGCGATCGAAGAGGGCCGTCGCATAATATGGGGCGTTTTCCTGCTCGCGACCATGGCGCCCGACGATGGCGAAATTACCATCCTGGATCATCGGCCCGAGTCGTTAGTGGAGGATGGCGGCTGTCTAATCGTCACCTTAAAATTCGAAGTAGTCTCGGATCGGGTTCTCTGGATCCAGTGCAACGGTCAAGCGTGATGCAGCCTTCGCCTTCCGACGGGCTTTCTTTTTGCCTTTGGCCTTCTTCATCGAATCCGCCAGCTTGATCGCCGCCGCCATCGCGGCGATGATGATTCAAACACCGCGGAGGAAACGCCGTGCTGGCGCGCAGCGCGTCGATGCAGAACCGCATCGCCATGTACAACGGCAATGCGCTCAAGATCGGGCTGTTCGGCGCCAATTGCTCGTCCGGCCGCTCGGCTACGAAAGTCCCGGAGCGCTGGTCGGCAAGCTGGCCCGATTGCCTGGCGCTGGCCAAGCTCGCCGACGCGGCCGGGCTCGATTTCATGCTGCCAATCGCGCGCTGGAAGGGTTATGGCGGCGACACCGATTTCCATGGCTGCTCGCTCGAGACCATCACCTGGGCGGTCGGGCTTCTCTCCGCCACCACGCGCATGACGGTGTTCGGCACCGTTCACGCGCCGTTGTTTCATCCTTTGATCGCCGCCAAGGAATTCGTCACCGCGGATCACATCGGCGAAGGCCGCGTCGGCGTCAATATCGTCGTCGGTTGGAACGAGGGCGAGTTCGACATGTTCGGCGTCAAGCAGCGCGAGCATGACGCGCGTTACGACTACGCGCAGGAATGGATCGACGTGGTGAAGCTGGCCTGGTCGCGCGACGGCACATTCGATTTCGACGGGCGGCATCTCCAACTCAAGGGCGCCCGCGCCTATCCAAAGCCCTACGGCAATACCTGGCCGCTTCTCATGAATGCCGGATCGTCCGATGTCGGACAGGCGTTCGCGCTGCGCAACTGCGACGCATTCTTTGTCGCCACCGCCGGATCGCGCACCTCGCTCGCCGGCAATGCGGCCAAAGTCGCCGAAATCAAAGCGGCGGCGGCAAAGCTCGGCCGCCAGATCGAGGTGTTCACGGTCGGCCAGGTGATTTGCCGGCCGAGCCAGCAAGAGGCGGAGGATTACTATCGCCACGTCAATATCGAGCATGCCGATTGGGGCGCGATCGACGGCATGCTGGCGAACAAGAGCATCACGCCGCAATCGATCGGCGATGAAGAGTACGAGAAGAAGCGGCGCTACTTCGCCGCCAATGCGATCGGCGGCTATCCATTCGTCGGCACGCCCGACCGCGTCGCCGAGGAATTGGCCATCATCAGCCAAGCCGGCGTCCGCGGCATTGGCCTGTCATTCGTGAATTATCTCGCCGAAGTGCCGTATTTCTGCGCCGAAGTCCTGCCGCGGCTACAGCGCGCCGGGGTGCGGATGGCGTAGCAAGAATAAAGTGCAGCTATCTGTTCCCTCCCCCCTTGTGGGGGAGGGGAAGGGAGGGGGGTATAAGTGCCGCATGCAAAAGTCGACGAGTGGCAGCGGGGCCGGGCCAAGCAGCTTCGGCAGAAAATGACACGTGCGGAAAATTTGCTATGGCGTTACCTCAAAGCCCATCACATTGATGGTCTCGCTTTTCGGCGGCAGACGCCAATACGACTATTCATCGTTGATTTCGTTTGCCATTCAGCAAAACTAATCGTTGAAGTCGACGGTATAAGTCACGATTCAATTCCGCGCCAACAAACTGATCGAAGGCGCGACGAATGGTTCGCGTCACAGGGTTATGTCGTGCTCCGTTTCACGGACGAACAAGTTCTGACAAATTTAGGAGGTGTTATTGAGGTCATTCGCGAGACGGCATCAACTCGCTCGAATGAGCAACCCCCCTCCCTACCCTCCCCCACAAGGGGGGAGGGAGCAGCCGAGCACTCGCCCGCACAAGCCAAAATTGCTCGCGACGACGTCCCCTCAAATGGCGCCTAATACCGTCAACCGAAGGCAACACACCGAGGTCCGTCCATGAACATTCGCCCGCCGCGCATCGGCCCGCAGCCCTGGGAAGTCGTGCGAACAAAACTCGACCAGTCGCTGCCGTTCGCCAATATGCGCGACACCCCGTATTACCGCGACGCGGTGTGGGAGCAGTTCTCCAAAGCCGAATATGACCGCCGCTACCGCGCGCTGCGGGCGAAAATGCGCGAACACAAGCTCGACGCGCTGATCGTGCCCGGCGGGCCGAGCCATTGGAGCTTCGGCGGCGGCATGTTGTGGCTGACCGGCCATTGGGAGTGGCACGCGCTTTCAAGCTACGTCGTGGTGCCGCTCGAAGGCGAGCCGACCTTGATCTACTCGATGGGCGGCACGCACGCCGAAGCGGTGCGCCGGCAGGTCGAGGTCGCGGTCAAAGACGTCCGCCACAGCCGCAACGGACGGTATGCGGATATCATGGTCGAGCGCCTGCGCGAGCTGAAACTCGAGCGCAGCCGCATCGGATTGATGGAAATCGATCCGCGCCACGGCGATTACCTGCCGGTCAATCAATACAACGTGCTGCGCGAGAATTTGCCCGAAGCGGATATCGTTTTCACGCAAGGCTTCCTGCACGAATTGTTGTCGATCCACAGCGCCGAAGAACTCGACTGCATTCGCAAGGCCGGTGTGCTCTGCCAAAAAGCCATGGAAGCCATGGTCGCGCGCGCCAAGCCGGGCGTGAAGGAATACGAGCTGCGCGCCGCCGCCGGCGCCGCCATTCTCGAAGGCGGCGGCGACATCGACTTTCTGATCATCGGCTCGACGCCGATGGCCAATCCGGCGTTGATCTTCGGCAATCCGCGGCCGTCAGGGCGCGTTTTACAGAAAGGCGACATCGTCAATATGGAGCTCGCCGCCGGCTATCGCGGCTATACGGCGCAGATCGGTTCGCCGATCTGTCTCGGCGCGCCCACCGAGATGGTGCGCAAATTCTGGCAAGAGATCACGCTGCCGGGCTACCGCCGCATCGTCGCCGAGATCGCGCCGGGCAAGCCGGTCGAAGCCATGCGGCAAGCGAGCAAATTTTTCCGCGACAAGGGCTATCAGTCGCGGCCGACCCAGGTGCACGGCATCGATCTCGTCACCGATAAGCCGCATGTGGTTGCCGAACATGTTTCAGCGGAAAAGTTCGAGGAGGTGCTCAAACCCGGCATGGTGATCATGGCCGAGCCCAATCCGATCACCACCGATGGAATGTTCGGGATTTTCTTGGGTCACACGTTCATTGTGACCGAGAGCGGTCACGAAGTGGTCGACAAATTCCCGCTCGAGATCGCGGTGGCGGGGTAATTTCCCCTCCCCCGGCGCGCGCAGCGCGCGGTGGGGAGGGAAATGTGACCTCAGCGCAAAAAGCCGAAATCGCAACCCTCGTCAGCGCCGAGAATTTGCTCGGCGAAGAGCTTGGCATAGCCGCGTTGCGGAATTTGCGGCGCGCGCGAGGCGACGCGCGCGCGTTTTTGCAGTTCGGCGTCGTCGACCAGAAGCTCGATGCGCCGCCGCTTCACGGAAAGTCGGATGCGGTCGCCATTGCGCACGAGTCCGAGCGGGCCGCCTGAGGCGGCGTCGGGCGTGACATGGAGCACGATAGTGCCGAAGGCGGTGCCGCTCATACGCGCATCGGAAATGCGGATCATGTCTTTGACGCCGCGTTGCGCCAGTTTTTTGGGAATTGGAAGATAACCCGCCTCCGGCATGCAGACCGGAGAATGCGGCCCGGCATTCTGCAAGACCAGAATGTCGGTCGGCTCGACTTCGAGCGCCGGATCGTCGATGCGCGCGGCAAGATCGGTGAGCGAGGAGAACACCACCGCGCGGCCGTCGTGCTCGAACAGCTTGGCGTCGGCCGCCGAACGCTTGAGGATGGCGCCCTTGGGCGCGAGATTGCCGAACAGCGCGACCAGACCACCCTCCGCCTCCAGCGGCTTGTCGGCGGCAGCGATGATCGTGCGGTCGACAAAGGCTTCGTCATGTGCGAGCCGTTCGCCGAGTGTCTCGCCGGTCACCGTTACGCAATCGAGATGCAACAGCGGCTTTAACTCGCGCAACAAGGCGCCCACGCCGCCGGCGGCGCAAAAATCCTCCATGTAGCCATTGCCGACCGGCTTGAGGTTCACCAGGACAGGGGTCGAGTCCGAAAGCGCGTTGAGGTGCTCGAGCGAAACCTTCACGCCGGCGCGTCCGGCAATCGCAGTGAGATGAATCACCGCATTGGTTGAGCCGCCAAGCGCGAGCAGCACGCGCAGCGCATTCTCGACCGATTTTTCATTGATGAGCTGCGACGGCTTCAGTTTCGTCCCGATGAGCTTGACCGCGGCGGCACCGCTCGCCTCCGCCGCGCGCAGGCGATCCGCGTGCACGGCCGGGATTGCGGCGGTGCCCGGCAGACACATGCCGAGCGCCTCGATCAGACAGGCCATGGTCGAAGCGGTGCCCATGACCGCGCAGGTGCCGGCGGTGACGGCGAGTTGACCTTCGACATCGGAGATCTCGGCGGCGTCGATATCGCCGGCGCGATAACGCGCCCAGAAGCGGCGGCAATCGGTGCAAGCGCCGAGCCGCTCGCCGCGATGCCGGCCAGTCATCATCGGTCCGGCAAGCAGCATGATCGCCGGCCGGTCGGCCGAAACCGCGCCCATGAGCTGGGCCGGCACTGTTTTGTCGCAGCCGCCCATCAGCACCACCGCGTCCATCGGCTGCGCGCGGATCATTTCCTCGGTGTCCATCGCCATCAGGTTGCGGTACTTCAGGCTCGTTGGTGTAAGAAAGACCTCGCCGAGCGAGATGGTCGGAAATTCCAGCGGCAGCGCGCCGGCCGCGAGTACGCCGCGTTTGACGGCGCTCAACAGTTCGGGAAAGTGGCGATGGCAATTGTTGAAATCGGATCCGGTATAGGCGATGCCGATCACGGGCTTGCCCAGCATCTCGCGCGAGTAGCCCATGGATTGCGCGAAGGAGCGCCGCAAATAGCGTGAGAAATCGCGGTCGCCATAATCGGTGAGGCCGTGGTCAAGGCCGGCAGTGCGGTCGGTCATGGTCCAATGTGGTCCCAATATTCAAAAGCATGATATTCAAGGGTATGGCGGATAGGCCACACCGGTTGGCGAAAGCATAACCCGTTTCCGTGAATTGATTGGGATCAAATCGCGCGGCCGCCAAGCGGGCCGATATGGTCTCGACAAATACCCTGGAACGCTTCTAGAACTCTTCCGCGATAGCTCCAATATTCAGGCCGGCCGACAGCCGGACACGATCGCCAATGGCCTATCCCGACAATCGCCCGGACATTGATTATCACGGCTATTTCACCGGGGCGCTGGCCCGGCTGCGGACCGAACGGCGCTACCGCGTATTCGCCGATCTGGAGCGTATCGCCGGGCGCTTTCCGCATGCGCTGTGGCATTCGCCGCAGGGGCCGAAAAGCGTCGTCATCTGGTGCTCCAACGACTATCTCGGCATGGGCCAGCATCCGAAAGTGATCGGCGCCATGGTCGAGACCGCGACCAGGATGGGCACCGGCGCCGGCGGCACCCGCAATATCGCCGGCAACAACCATCCGCTGGTGGAGCTCGAGCGCGAGCTCGCCGACCTGCACCGCAAAGACTCCGCGCTGGTCTTCACCTCGGGTTATATTTCGAACGAAACCGGCATATCGACGCTGGCGCGCTTGATGCCGAACTGCCTGATCCTGTCGGACGCGCTCAATCACAATTCCATGATCGAAGGCGTCCGCCAGGCGCATTGCGAGAAGCAAATCTTCCGCCACAATGACATGGCGCATCTGGAGCAACTGCTGGCGGTTGCCGATGCGCTTCGGCCGAAGCTCATCGTCTTCGAAAGCCTCTATTCCATGGACGGCGATGTCGCCCCGGTGGCGCAGATTTGCGATCTCGCCGCGCGCCATGGCGCGATGACCTATGTCGACGAAGTGCACGCCGTCGGCATGTACGGTGCGCGCGGCGCTGGAATTGCTGAGCGCGACGGCGTCATGGACCGCATCGACGTGGTCGAAGGCACGCTGGCCAAGGCGTTTGGCTGTCTCGGCGGCTATATTGCCGGCTCAACTACGCTGATCGACGCGGTGCGCTCCTATGCACCGGGATTTATTTTCACCACCGCCCTGCCGCCGTCGGTCTGCGCCGCGGCGACCGCGGCGATCCGGCATCTGAAAGCCTCGAATTGGGAGCGCGAACGCCACCAGGAGCGCGCGGCGCGAACCAAGGCGGTGCTGACCGCCGCCGCGTTGCCGGTGATGGCGAGCCCGACGCATATCGTGCCGGTCTTCGTCGGCGATCCGGAACGCTGCAAAGAAGCGAGCGATCTTTTGCTCACCGAGCACGGCATTTACATCCAGCCGATCAATTATCCGACCGTGCCGAAGGGCAAGGAGCGGCTGCGCATCACGCCGAGCCCTTATCACGACGACGGCTTGATCGACACGCTGGCCGAAGCCTTGGTCGACGTCTGGCAGCGGCTCGATTTACCGTTCAAGGAGCGCGCGCTCGCGGCAGAGTGAATCTGCGCAAGGGCGGGTCCTAATCGCCGCCGAGGACGGGTGGAGACCCTTTTCCGGACCAGACTTGCCCGAGACGTACGGCTTCAAGCGTCGTCGACTGCGCGTTCGGTCTGACGAAATCGTATTTGATGACGCTTGTGTCCGCACCTCCAGGCGCGACACCGCTGACCAGTAGATTGGCGCCGGTCGTCGTGCTGGTTGTGGCCACCCGCACGCCGCCAGATCCGCCGAATGGCTCGAAGCCCGCGATCTCGCGGAATTGGGCACCATGACCATGCTGTTCGGGGCCCTGCAGGTATAAGGACGGGCCCCCATCCAGCGCGGAGCCGCTGGAGAAAATCTTCACTGAACCGTTGTCCGCAAGTTTGCTCACGACGATCCGCTTGGCGCCGCCGAGTGAGCCGGCCAGCCAACCCGTGGCCAGGGAAACGCCGCCCCGATAGTCGTCGCCGAACGGATTGAAAAAGGCAGTGTTCACGGGCTGGTCCGCCGTCTGCGTGTTGCCGCGATCGGCCTTGGCTTCAGCCTTGGCGATGGACTTCAAGAGCGGGAAGGCAAACACCTTGATCCTCGTTCGGATGCCAGGGCCGGGCGCAGTGACGATACTCTCGCGGCCGGTCGAAAAGTCCACGAAGCCCGCGGCAACGCTCACGCCAGACTGATCTTGACCACCGTAAGGCTTGAACGACGCGAAGAGCGCCGGCCCGGTGCTCGACGATACCGCCAGCGGCACTTGATAGACTTTCACTTCACTCGGGATGCCCGGACCCGATCCGACGATGATGTTGTCGGCATTTGTCCCATCGATCTGAGCAGCCGCCACGCTGACACCCCCGCGCGCTTGGGAATCGAACGGCTGGAAACGCGCCAGCTCTGTCCCGAAGGTGCCTTTGCCGCGTATTGACGCGCCGGCATAGACCACGACTTCCGGTGCGTGATCCTTGCCGGCGCCGACGATTAGGTCGAGGATGCCATCACCGTCAACATCCCCCATCGCTACGTTGACGCTGCCTTCAAAACCGGGGAACGGGATGATCGTGGCGACGAACCGGTCGCCGTTGCCGTCGTACAGACGAACCTCGGCAGGCTTGCCGGGTGCGCCTGGAATCGCCACCGCATAAATGGATACGGCCGGGATGACGTTAATCAGCGCCATCAACCCGTTGTCTTCATGGTTGAGGCGGTGGCAATGCATCACGTAAAGCCCGGTATATTCGTCGAACCGGGTGCGGAGCGTAAGAATGCCGGGTTGGATCACGCTCTCGTCACCATGCATTGTCGGTGCCGGCGCATTGGCATTGTCGATGGCAAACTTGTCGGGGCCAGTTCGTAGCCCGGTCGTGGGATCAAAGTACTCGATCACCTGAAAATCATTGACGTGAATATGAATCGGATGCTCGTCATTGTTGTTGTTGATGAACCTCCACTCCTCGACTGAGTTGAGCCGAGGTTGGATCAGCGGCACATTCGGGAATGCGCCCCCATCGAATGCATAGACGAACGCTTTTGGATCACTGGTGCTCGCCATGTTGTTGAGAAATCCGCCGGATATCAGGATCTGCCGCTTGAAGTCCGGGGTGGTGTTGGCAAGATCGATAAAAGATGTGTAGGCGCCGAGCGACTGACCTTCGACGAACGGGGTCGTTACGCCGCCGGGCTGCGCGGCTGTGGCTCTTGCCAATACCTGGGTTGGAAATATGAAGAACCCGTCGTCATAGCTGACGGCCGAGGGCAAGACGCTCAGGCTCCCCAGCATGGCCGGAGGATTGTCGCTTCCATTATTCGTATAGAGCACGCCGGGGGCGGTGATCGTTTTTGCACCGCCGCCGCGCTCCGGTATCTCCAGAATGAGGTCGCCTTCAGCTGGTATCGTCACGGCAATCGCGAACCGGCTCGCCGGTGGAATGAGCAGTCGGGTGCCATTGTCGGCAGGCGGATAATGAACGGTTGTGTAGGGGTTGCCATCCTGGCCAACAATGGCGATCCGCGGATGCCGCCCAGTCGCCGTTTCCGTGAGCTGCACATTGATGTAGGCAATGTCGCTCACATTCGCGAGCACCCAAATTTCGGTCTGACCTGCCTTGCTCTTGATGACCGGCTGAAACTGGCCGTTCACTGTGAATTGCACATCACGTTGATAATCCGGGAGCGATGGATTGGCCGGCACATCGCTGCCCGCTTTGGACTCCGCCGCGCTGAATTGCTGGAGATTGCTGGGAATGAACTCCAACTGCCCCCGATGATTGTTAATTGAAAGCGGCCCCGCATACCAAACAGTGAAGTATTTAGTTCCCAACTTGGATTGGTTGAAGTTAACCGGCGTGAGCAAAGGACGGTAGGCGCCGCTCGCCAGCTCGCCCTCCTTCGGCGGGATTATCGTGCTGACCCACTGCGGCCAGTTCAAGTTGTTGAGTTGCGCCAGACCGCCGGCGCGGTCAAAGACGAAATTGTACTGCAGAGCCATGTTGCGGATGGGAATGCTCTTCTCGGTGACGAGCGGCAGGTTGCCATCCGTTCGTCCGACCTCGAGCAAACCCACCAGACCCGTATAAACCTGCGCCGCGGTGAGCCCGTGAAGATGACAGTGATACCAGTACAGCCCTTGCGGCATGTTGCGAGGGATGTCGTAGGTGTAGGTGTTCGACATCCCTGGAGGGATGTGCAGCATGACGTTGTCGGCATTTCCCTTCGGACTGATGTGAGCTCCATGCGTGTGGAGGTTTATCGGTGACGAGGTCATCTGCTCCGGGTAAAGAGGAACTTGCTGATCCTTGGGCGTGTATTGCGGAATGAAGTAATCCCGGATGGTCAGGCCGGTGAGGCCGTTTTCGAAATGAACGATCAGCCTTTCGCCGGGAAATACCTGGAGGGTCGGCGCCGGATAGAGATTGCCGCCGGACTTCTGTCCGTTGGATGCCGTGCCCCGGATCACCTCGTAATCGAAAAGGAGAAAGTTCTGGACAGGTGTCGCTACCGTGTCGAGCGTTGCCTGGCCTTGCCTTGCGGTGAGCCGAACTTCGAGGACACCTTCCTTGCTTGTCAGCACGACGGGCTCTCGGAACTCCGGCCGAATTGCGAGATCGGTTTTTTTGTCCGCACTTTGCGCGAAGGCAGTCGCGCTGGGCCACGCCAGCGCCATCAAGACAGCGAGGGCACCGAGTATCACCAAGTTATACAGGCGACCGGCGTGGAATGTGTCGCGCAAGGAAAGACTATACATGAAGTATCCTCACCCTTGCTAAATTCTACCAGCACGCAACGAGCCGCCCGGGACGACTGCAGACGAAGAGAGATCCCGCAGAGAGTGATCCCAAGATTTTAAACGAGTTGCTACCGTGATCGGACCGCTGGAGTTTGGCCCGTCGGCCAGAATTCAGTACCCTGAGTGATAGCGGGCGCGAAACGCTATGTCTCATCACTTTTCCAATCGCTGCCGCTGATCACTTGGCTCCGCAAAAATCACTTTGCCATGCGCGGCATGGTGGACGGGGCGCTTCGTCGAGATCCGGCGCGCCGCGACGGCAATCGCAAAAGTGACGACCAAAAATCGCACCAGATGATGCGCCCCGACATAAACGGGATCGAGGTGAAGCGCGAGCGCCAGCACCATCATCGTGTCCTGGGCGCCCGGTGCGAAGGCGATGACAATATTGGCGATCGGGAACGAAAATAGCCGCGCCACGATCACGACAAACACGGTCGCCACCACCATCGACACCGCGAACGAGCCGAACGCCGCGCCAAGGTGGCCGAGCAGCATGCGCGCGCTGGTATTGGCAAAGCGGGAGCCGACCAGAGCTCCCAGCGTGATCACAGATGCGCCGCCGACCCACCACGGCAGCGCGGCGTGAATAAGCCCGGTGCCGTGCAGAACGGCCGAGCCGGCCAGCGCGCCGAACAATAGCCCGCCGGGAAAACGCAGGCGTAGAAAAATAAGTGCAAACGTAATGGCCACTCCGAGCAGAAGCAGCATTTCGCCGAGCACGGAAAATCCGGCGGGCCCACGCGGCAGCGGCACCGCCGGCACGACCAGCCCGAACAGTGCCAGTCCATTCGGCAAGCCAATGACGAGGAGAAGCACGCGCACAGTCTGCACGATGGCGACCGCGCGCAAATCGCCGCCGAGCTCGCTCGACAGCGCAATCACCTGGGCCATCGAGCCGGGACTTGCGCCCATCAGCGCGGAGAGCGAATCCCAGCGGTGCACGACGCGCAGATAGGTCATGGTCGCGGCGATCATGCCGAGCGACGCCAGCATCAACAGTGCGACGCTCGCCGGCCAGGTGACCACGCCGCGCAGCGTTTCCGGCGTCACCACCGTGCCTAGCAGCGTCCCGACGACGACGTAACAGATGCGTGCAAGCGTCAGCGGGACTCGCATCGGGCGGCCGAGCAAGGCCGCGGTCGCGACCGCCACGACCGAGCCCGACACCAGGCCGGCCGGTAGACCGAGAAATACGAATGTGACGCCACCGGCCAGCGCGATCGCCAGCGTTTCGGCAGTCTCGAGCAGAATACGGCGGAATGCGGGGTTCATCAGGCAACGGCCAAGTATCCGTCATGAATGCCGGCTGCACCAGTGATCGTCAACGCGCGACGGCTTCAAGCCGGGCTTGTGCGGTCCAGATAGACACCCTCGCCAAACTGTGTGACCTTAACAGAAACGCAAACATGCTGTTTGACCCACGGCGCCGGTGACGGCGGAGCTCAGGTCATGTTGCAGGGTTGGGTCATCGTTGTCATCGCGCTCGCTTATATCGGGCTGTTGTTCCTGGTGGCGAGTTATGGGGATCGCCGGCGCATAGCGCGTGGAAGTTCGGCGCGGCGCTTCATCTACCCGTTGTCGCTTGCGATCTATTGCACGTCATGGACGTTCTTCGGCTCGGTCGGATTAGCTTCACGGTCCGGCTTTGATTTTCTCACGATCTATATCGGCCCGATGTTGATGTTCGGTTTGGGCTTCCCGCTGCTCATCCGCATCGTGCGCCTGGCCAAAAGCCAGAACATCACTTCGATCGCGGATTTTGTCGCGGCGCGCTACGGCAAGAGTCAGATCGTGGCCGCGACCGTGGCGCTGATCGCGATCGTCGGCATGATCCCCTACATCGCGTTGCAGCTCAAAGCAGTGTCGTCGTCGGTGTCGACCATCCTTGCCGAAGCGGCGCCAGGCGGAATGGCGCAGCCGCCGTTCGGGGATCTCGCGCTGTTCGTTGCGCTGGCGATGGCCACATTCGCCGTTCTGTTCGGCACGCGGCACATCGACGCCACCGAGCATCAGGACGGCTTGATGCTGGCAATCGCGACGGAATCCGTCGTCAAGCTCATTGCCTTCCTCACCGTTGGCATCTTCGTGACCTTCGTGATGTTCGGCGGACCGGCGGCATTGCTCGTGCAGGCGCTGGATCGGCCCAACACCGCCGCAGTGCTGACCCGGGCGCCGCAACTCGCCTCGCTCTGCGCCATGACGCTATTGTCACTGTTTGCGATCGTGCTGTTGCCGCGGCAATTCCATGTCACCGTGGTCGAGAACCACAGCGAGTCGGAAATCCGCCGCGCCTCCTGGCTGTTTCCGCTCTATCTCGTGCTCATTAATCTATTCGTGCTGCCGATTGCGATGGCCGGGCTTTTGACTTTTCCCACCGGACGCGTCGACAGCGATATGTTCGTGGTCGCGCTGCCGCTTTCGGCGCAGTCTCAATTGATCACGCTGATCGCTTTCGTCGGTGGCCTCTCGGCGGCAACCGCGATGGTGATTGTCGAAACGGTCGCGCTTGCGATTATGGTGTCGAACGACATCGTGATGCCGCTCGCACTTAAGCGCCGCGCTCTTGCCGGCGAGCCGACCAATGCCGGCGCCCAGCTTTTGACGACGCGGCGCATTGCGATTTTCGCGATTCTGTTCCTCGCCTATGCCTATTACCGTTCGGCCGGCGAGGCGCAGCTCGCCGCGATCGGGTTGTTGTCGTTTGCGGCGGTGGCGCAATTGGCGCCGGCATTCTTCGGCGGGTTGATCTGGCGGCGCGGCACGTCGCTCGGGGCGATCGCCGGGATGAGCGCCGGCCTTTTAGTCTGGGCCTATACCCTGTTGCTGCCAAGCATCTCCGCCGCCGGCATCGTCAGCGCGCGCATATTGACGGACGGCCCGTGGGGCGTCGCCTTGTTACGGCCCGAAGCGCTGTTCGGTCTCGACTTGCCGCCGCTCGTCCATGGCGTGTTGTTGAGCTTTGCCGCCAATATCGCTTGCTACATCGGCTTTTCGCTGGCGCGGCCGCCGAGTCCAATCGAACGTGTGCAGGGCGATTTGTTCGCACCGCCCACGCTGGCGCCGATGCTTGGCCCAATGGCGCCGGGCTTTCGCTTGCGTCGCGCCTCCGTCAGCGTCGAGGATCTGATCGCGACCGTCGCTCGTTATCTCGGCGACGAGCGCACGCGCAGATCCTTCGCAAGCTTCGCGGCGGCGCGCCGCATTAGCATCGAGCCGACGGCAGAAGCGGACTTTCAGCTCCTGCAATACGCCGAATATTTGTTAGCCTCGGCGATCGGCGCCGCGTCATCGCGCCTGGTGCTCTCCCTGCTGTTGCGTAAGCGCACGGTCTCGACCAAGGCGGCGCTGAAGCTGCTCGACGATGCCAGCGCCGCGATCCACTACAACCGCGAGATCCTGCAGACTGCGCTCGATCATGTGCGCCAGGGAATTGCCGTTTTCGACAAGGAGCTGGAGCTGGTCTGCTGGAATCGGCAGTTCGGCGAGATTCTCGACTTGTCCCATGAACTCACTCGCGTCGGCATCCCGCTCGACGACATTTTACGCCGTATCGCCCAGCACGGCGGCGCCAATGCCGGCACCGATCGATTCATCGCCGAGCGCGTCGCCAAATACACGTCCGACGCCGAGCCGTTTCTCGAGCGCATCGCCGGACGAGGCCTCGTCATCGAAGTACGCGCCAACCACATGCCCGGCGGCGGACTGGTGACCACGTTCACCGATATCACGCCGAGCGTGAAAGCGGCAGAAGCGCTGGAGCGCGCCAATGCGACTCTTGAACGCCGCGTGCGCGAGCGCACCGGCGAGCTGACGCGGCTCAACGCCGCCCTCGCGCGCGCCAAGGCGGAAGCTGACGAAGCCAACGTCTCAAAGACCCGGTTCGTCGCGGCGGCCAGTCACGACATTTTGCAGCCGCTTAACGCCGCGCGGCTCTATGTGACGAGCCTGATCGAGCGCCACGGTGCCGGTGAGGACGCCCCGCTCATCGGCAATATCGACGCCTCGCTCGAAGCCGTCGAAGAAATTTTCTCGGCGCTGCTCGACATTTCGCGTCTCGACACCGGCGCCATGAAACCGGAGCTCGCCGATTTTCGCATTGATGAATTGCTGCACCGGCTGGAAGTCGAATTCGCGCCACTGGCCCGCGAGAAAGGGCTCGACCTCATCGTGATGCCCTGTTCGCTCAATGTGCGCTCCGACCGGCGCTTGTTGCGGCGGCTCCTACAAAACCTCATTTCCAACGGCATCAAATACACACCGGCCGGCCGTGTGCTGATCGGCTGCCGGCGCCAGCGCGAGCGGCTGCGCATCGATGTTTATGATACCGGGATCGGTATCCCACCGGCCAAACATCGCGCGGTGTTCAAAGAATTCCATCGCCTCGACCAGGGCGCGCGGGTCGCCCGCGGCGTCGGCCTCGGCCTCTCGATTGTTCAGCGCATCGCCCGCGTGCTCGATTGCGAGGTAACGCTGAAATCCAATCCCGACCAAGGCTCGCGTTTCTCGGTCGCGGTGCCGCGCGCGGCGGCAATTGGTTCGGCATTGCGGCCGCCCGCCGCGCTCCGGCTCGAGCCCGGACGGCTCGACGGCATGGTCGTGCTTTGCATCGACAACGAGCGCGCCATTCTCGACGGCATGGAGACGCTTCTGAGCGGCTGGGGCTGCCGCGTGCTCAAGGGTGCCGATCTCGCCGAAGCCATGGCGGCGCTCCCGGCGAGCCGTCTCGAACCCGACGGCCTGCTGGTCGATTATCATCTCGACGGCGGCAATGGCATTGCCGCGATCAGGGAGTTACGCGGGCATCTTGGCCGGCCGGCCGGACGCGATGTACCTGCAATTGTGATCACCGCCGACCGCTCGGCGCGCGTCCGCGACGAGGCGCACGCAGAAGGCGCGCATATTCTCAACAAGCCGATCAAACCGGCATCGTTGCGCGCTCTGATGATGCAGTGGCGGGTGCAGCGCGTCGCGGCGGAGTGAGTCTCACTAAAATAACAACTCGCCTATTCGATAACTTCATCGGCGAGTTGTTGAAGATACAGAGGCACATCGAGGCCAAGTGCTTTGGCCGCTTTCATATTGATGATCAATTCGAATTTGGTGGGTTGCATCACCGGCAATTCACCGGCCTTTTCGCCTTTCACGATGCGAGCGGCGTAGATGCCTACTTGACGACAGACGTTTGGCACATTGGGTCCGTAACTGACTAGGCCGCCGGCAAGCACAAAGTCGCGTACATTGTACATCATGGGAATTTCATGACCGGCAGCCAAAACGGCAATTTTCTTACGCTCTACGAAGAAAAATGCGTCGCCCGCAATGAGGAGTGTGCGCGCATTGTGTTCGATGAAATCAACAAAAGCAGCATCGAGATCGCTCTCCTTGCCTGCCTTGGCAACGCGAATATCGAGCCCAAGCGTGCGCGTTGCCGCTTGCACATCGCGTACATCCGACTGGTAACGCGGGTTATTCGGATTGACCAGAACGCCGATGGTGGTGGCCTTGGGAACCAGATCATGGAGAAGATCGACCTGCTTCTGCAGCAATTGAGCGGCGAAGAATGTGGCTCCAGTGATGTTTCCTCCGGGGTGATTAAGGTTCGGAACAAGCCCCACTTCCACGGGATCGCCGCCAATTGCGAACACTATCGGGATCGTCGCGGTCGCCGCTTTGGCTACTTTTGCCGGAACCCCGCCGAGCGCGGCAATCAGGGCGACCCGACGCTGCACCAACTGATCGGCGAGCGGTCGCAATTCCGGGTATTGTTCTGTCGATCGCAAATCGGTCGTCACGTCACGACCTTCGATAAGGCCGCCCTCCTTCAAGCCCAGGCGAAAAGCGCCCACCCAGTCGGAGCTCGAGTCATTAAGTATACCAATGACCGGCAGCGAAGACTGCTGGGCGTACGGCGGGCGGCCATACTGTAGCCACACCACCGAGAAGCGTGAGTAAGTCCCGTCGCCTCATCAAGCGACCCTTCAGCCTGAGGACAGCAACAAACTACCACATCATCGATGACGAGTGACGTCTTTCGCATCACACTAAAAATTATAGCAGCCGACTGCCGACATAGGTCATTTCATCCAAATTTAACGAGTTGACGTCCGGTTCTCCCCCAAAGACCGACATTTGCGGCCACGAACAAATTTTCGAGCTGCTCAGTCAATTTTAATTCCCAGCTCCTGCACGATCGGCGTCCATTTTGCGATTTCCGCCTCAATGCGGCGCCGAAATATTTCCGGGGACGAATCCACGTCCGGCTCAAATCCGGTCTCCACTAGCATCTTTTGGTAATCGGTGTCGGCGAGCAAGGCATGGTTTGCTTGCGCGATCTGATCGATGATCGCCTTCGCGGTGCCGGCGGGAGCAAATAAGCCGATGAGTTGCTGCGAAATCATGCCCGGCAGCGCCTCCACGGCCGTCGGCAGATCGCTCGCGGCAGTCAAGCGCTGCGGACTAGTGACGGCGAGAATGCGCAGCTTGCCGGTGCGGTGAAACTCAATCACTTGGCCGGTCACGGCCGGCGTCACCATGGACACATGGCCGGCAAGCGCGTCGGCGATGGCCGGTCCCGATCCGCGATACGGCACCTGCAAAAGATCGGGAAGACCGGCGAGCGACTTGAATAATTCGCCGGTGAGATGATTGAGCGAACCGACGCCGGCATGCCCATAAGAGAGTCTACCGCGATTGGCTTTGTCATAATCGATGAACTCCGCGAGCGTCGTGGCCGGAATGGAAGGATGCACCGCGAGCGCGAACGGTGAGACGGCAATGTTGGATATCGGTTCGAGGTCCTTGATCGGATCGTACAGCGGCCGCGTCTTCAAAATCGCCTCGGTAACGTGCGTGCTCGATCCGCCAAGCAAAAGCGTGTAGCCGTCGGGACTGGAATGGGCGACCGTGGCGGCGCCAAGGGAACTTCCGCCGCCGCCCTGATTTTCCACGACGATGGTGCCGAGCAGCGGCTTGATCCGCTCGGCCCATGGGCGTCCAATGGCATCGAAGCCGCCACCCGGCGGGAACGGAATGATCAAACGGACTGGCCGCTCGGGATAGTTCGATGCCGCGCGCGCAGCCGTGATCGCCAGTCCGCGAACTGCCAACGCCGCCGATCCGAGCGTCAAGAGATCACGCCGTCGCATCGCTGTTCCCCGCCCCGTTCCCGTCTCGGCATTTGCGCAAGCCGGGAGTGAAGTTAATGACGCAGTCCAGGAAGGTCCAGCACCGCTGGGAAGACGCGACGCTTTGGCTTATGATTTCCGAACCATGTCGTGTCGACTCCGGAGTTCCCGATCGATTGGAGAATGATTCATGTCGATGACACTGACGCCGCTGACGCCGGCGGTTGGCGTGGAAATAGGTAATGTCGATCTCACCGCCTTGAGCGCGGCGGAATTTGCGCAAATCGAAGCGGCCTGGCACCGCCATTCGGTGCTGCTGTTCCGCAGACAGAAACTGCGCGATGACGACCTTCTCGCTTTCAGCCGGCGCTTCGGTGATCTCGATCCGCCGCCAAATCAGGAACGTGGCCGGCAGAGTCCGCCGGGATATCCCGACATCTACGTGGTCTCCAACGTGCTCGACGACAAAGGCCAGCCGATCGGCGCGCTCGGCGCCGGCGAAGCCGTCTGGCACACTGACATGAGCTATCTGGAGTTGCCCCCGGATGCGTCCATGCTCTATGCGCTCGAAATTCCACCGGCCGGCGGCAATACCTGTTTCTGCGGCATGCAAACGGTATGGCGGGCATTACCGGCATCGTTGAAGGCAAAACTCGGCACGCGCCGCATCAAACACGACGGTACGTTCAACAGCGGCGGCTATGTGCGCCAAGGGGTGACGCCGACCGACGATCCGCACCAGGCGCCCGGCGCGTGGCATCCGGCTGTCTGCGTTCATCCTGCCACCGGCGCACCGGCGCTTTATCTCGGCCGGCGGCGTAATTCCTATATCGAGGGTCTGCCGCGGGCGGAGTCGGACGCATTGCTCGATGAGCTGTGGCAGTTCGTCGACTCGCCAGAATTCGCTTACGAACACCACTGGCGTGTCGGCGATCTCGTGGTCTGGGACAATCGATCGACGATGCACCGCCGCGACCCGTTCGACAATGCCTCACGCCGCGTCATGCATCGGACCCAGATCAAAGGGAAATTCCGGCCCAGGGCCTACATCGCGGCTGAGCGGCAAACGGCCTCGGCTTAAGTTCGCATCGCCGCGACGGACATCAGTGCCGACGCATTTTATCGCCAATCGGCGAATTCGAACAGAATTTGAGGCACGACCCTCAGTTCCTCCTTTTCATTTCCGCGGTATCGTCATTTTTTTGAACTCAATTTGCCCGATAGCCACCGTTTGAGTCGTACTGTGGCAGAGGGTTTGCTGGGATGTCCGCGCCAGAGAGCGTTTCTTTTATCTCGCGTTTCGCCGTGAAGTTCGTCGAGATTGTCGCCGCTGGCCTTGCGACTGCAGCGAGCGGCTATCTGATCGCCCATCTCAGCGGCGTTCTGTCCTCTCCTGCGCCCGCTCCTAGCGCAGCTGCGATTACCACTGCGAACGGGAACATGGCGTCCGGACAGCCTCCCCAGCCCATCGCGCCGACTGCCGCCGAGACTACTGAAGAGCGGCTCGTGCCTCAGCAGGAGCCCGAGGCGCTTCGCGCCGCAGGACCCTCGCGTAGAATTGTGAACATCACAAAAGCCCAACCTGCAGGTAAACACATCGAGAAGGCTATCAGGGGAGCAGAGAGCACGCGTGATCAGGACTCATTGGCCGATCGAGTCCGAGCAGCTCTCGCGAATGCAGATGCCAAGCGTGCGGATCCACTCGACGGCTCATTATCTGGCAGCTTTGCGCGGCAGCCCGCTGCTATTGAACAGCCACGGCCGCTGAATAATCGATCCGACGCTGCCGCTATAAGTGCAGCACCGACTGCAGCTCCCGAACTGCGGTCGGCGCCTACACCCGTAGAGGCCAATGCACCCGCGGCGGTCGAGACACCATCACGGCCGGTCACCGCAACCCAATCGTCCCCCGCGCCCGGGAAGGAAACCGATGTGTTGTCCACGCTCGAGCAAATGCTGCGCCACGACCCCGTTGCCAACGCCGATGAAGCGCCGCGGCCGCCGATGCCAGTTGGGCAGTAGCAGCCTTATCGGGTTTTGTGCGACTTAATTCCGAGGAAGTTGATGATGTGCATCAAACAAACGGGCGTTGTGACAGCTAATGCCGTCCGTCTAGCAGACCTTCAAAGTCCCGCATTGAATATCTCGCGCCAATTCACCTTAGCGGCCATTGCCCGGTTTCGATCTTGCCGGCGGCAATCACGGCCTGCGTCCGGCTGTCGACGCCGAGCTTTTGCAATATGGCGGAGACATGCGCTTTGACGGTCGCCTCCGACACGCCGAGCTCATAGGCGATCTGCTTATTGAGGAGCCCGCCCGAGAGCATCATCAGCACGCGCACCTGCTGCGGCGTCAGCGTTGCCAGCCGCCTGATCAGTGCGGCGGTCTCGGCATCTGCCGCGCCGGCAAGCTCGACATCGGGCGGCGTCCACATTTCGCCCGCCAACACGCGCGCGATGGCGGCGCGCAGCGCCTCGACACCGAGCGTCTTTGGCAAAAAACCCGCGGCGCCGAATTCCATGCAACGGCGAATCACGACCGGATCGTCATTGGCGGAGACGATCGCGACCGGCAGGCTCGGATATTGCGCACGCAAATACATCAGCCCGGAAAAGCCGCGCACGCCCGGCATTTGCAGGTCGAGCAGGATCAAATCCACCTCGCCGCCGGTTTCGAGCCGCTCCACCACCTGCTCAAACGTACCGGCTTCCGCAACCTCGACGCGATCGAACAGGCGATTGACCGCTTCGCGCAACGCGCCGCGAAATAGCGGATGATCATCCGCGACCAAGACCCGGTAAGATTGCGCCTCGCTCAATCGGTTGCCTTGTCACTGTTGGCGCAGGATCCACAGAATTGCAGGATCACTTCGCGCCGATGCGGGGTCGTGCGATGCTCGGCGACATAAATGCCCTGCCAGGTGCCGAGCGCCAGATCGCCATCGCTGACCGGTATCTGCAAGGACACGCCATTGAGCATGGATTTGACATGGGCCGGCATATCGTCCGGCCCTTCGACGTCGTGCACCCAGCCGGCATTGGCCGGCGCCAGGCGGCGGAGCGCAGTGACCAGATCGGTGCGGACGTCGGGGTCGGCGTTCTCCTGGATGACGAGCGAGGCGGAGGTGTGCCGCAAATAAATTAGAACCGCGCCGTCGCGCGCGCCGATCTGTTTGAGAAAGCGGGTCACCTCGGCTGTAATGTCGAAAAAACCTTCGCCGGACGTTTCCACCAACAAACGAGCGGTGGCAATGCTATCGGCTTTCGTGCTGCGAATGGCGGAAAGCTTGCTCAAGATCGCTCAGCTCTTGTTGAAGACCTGCTTTTGGGCGCGTGCGACGGCATCGATAAAACGCTGCCAGACGTGGCCGACAAAAGCGATTGCCCGATCGATATCGGCGTCGCTCGGCAGACGCAGCGTCGAGTCACTTTGCGCGGCGGGAGCATCTGGCGCCACGCCCGGCGGCAGCGACAGGCCATGCGCAAGCAGAACTTTCTTCAATGCCGCATTCTCGCTCTGCAATCGGGCGATCTCATTCTCGAACACGGCCCGATCCTCCGGCGCCGTTTGGCAGGCCCAGCCGACCGGCTGTTCGCTGCACAGCGATACCGCCCCTGATCGGGTGTCGAGGCGCAAAAAGCCGTTCGCCTGTTTGCTGAAGACATAACGGCCGCCCTCGGTATCCGGTGTCGGTTCGTCGGCTAAGGCTGGTCCAATCAAAACTGCCGGCCCCATCAGAACTGCCGCCGCGACGGCGATCGCCATGCCGATTTGCTTCATGACCAATTCCTCTCGCGAGAGCACGTCAAGATTCCAATATTAAGGGCGGAGAGCCCGCCTGGCACGGCCGGGCGCGGCATCTAACCGACCTTTGCGGTGCACAAAGGGGAACCAAAAAGAACCGCGCGCGCATGCAGTATCTCCAGAGAAATCAATGGCGTAGTCGAGGTCCGCGTTTTCTTGACTTGCCGAAACCCAGTCAGTATGGTCCGCGCGGCTTTAAGGTGCGCGTGGGCCGCGATCGCTGCAAGCCGCGAGTGTCGAGAGCATGAGCGACGCGCGCGAAAACGGCGACCGGGGCAAGCAGCAAACCAGCGAAGCCGCTCTCTCCGCGAGACTCCAGCGGCTCAACGAAGGACTCGGCCAAGCACGTGATCAAGCACACGATGCCGCAGGTCACTCTTCGGACAGTTCTGGTGCGCAGCGGGCAGCGACTGCATCAGGCTACGCCAGGGGCTTCCGCCTCTCCAGCGAACTCGTTGCAGGCGTCGTGGTCGGTGCCGGCATCGGCGGGCTGATCGACCGCTGGCTCGGCGTCTCGCCCTGGGGGCTGATTGTATTTCTCTTGCTCGGCTTCGCCGCGGGCGTGCTCAACGTGATGCGCTCCGCGGGCCTCATCGCCGGCTCCGCGCTCGATGACGGCACCCGGCAAGGTCCGGACAGGTAAGGCCGCGCAAGCTGCCAATGCGCAATCGGCGATAGGACCATGAAGGTCGATCCGATCCACCAATTCGAGATCCAGAATTTCTGGCCGCTCTTCAATTTGGGCAGTCATCAAATCAGTTTCACCAATTCAGCACTGTACATGTTCATCATCGTCGGATTGGCGTCGGCGCTGCTGATCGGCGCCACGACGCGCCGCGCGGTGGTGCCGGGGCGGCTGCAATCGATCGCCGAGATTTGCTACGAATTCGTCGCCAATACCGTGCGCAGTTCGGCCGGAACCGAAGGGATGAAATTTTTCCCCTTCGTTTTCACGCTGTTCGTGTTCGTTTTGTTCGCCAATCTGATCGGGCTCATCCCTTATTCGTTCACGGTCACGAGCCAATTGATCATCACCGTGACCCTGGCGTTGCTCGTGTTCTTCATCGTCGTCGGCTACGGCTTCTGGAAAAACGGTCTGCATTTCTTGAATCTGTTTGTGCCGAAGGGCGTGCCGAAACTCATTCTTCCGGCAATCGTCGCCATCGAGGTGCTGTCGTTTCTGTCCCGGCCGGTCTCGCACAGCGTCCGATTATTTGCCAACATGCTCGCAGGCCATATCACGCTCCAGGTCTTTGCCGGCTTCATTATTATGTTGGGTAGCGCCGGCATACTCGGCCTATTCGGCGCGACCTTGCCGTTTATCATGGTCGTGCTGTTGATCGCGCTCGAGCTTCTGGTGGCGTTCTTGCAGGCTTATGTGTTCGCCATTCTCACTTGCATCTATCTGAATGATGCAATTCACCCAGGCCACTGACGGCCAATCATTACAACCTAAGAAGGAGTGTTCTCATGGATCCGACCGCCGCGAAATATATCGGGGCCGGTATTGCTTGTATCGGCATGGGTGGCGCCGGTGTCGGCGTGGGCATCATTTTCGGCAACTATCTTGCGGCGGCGTTGCGCAATCCGTCGGCGGCGCAGGGTCAGTTCGGCAACCTGATTTTCGGCTTCGCCATCACCGAAGCGCTCGGCATCTTCTCGCTGCTGATCGCACTCTTGTTGCTGTTCGGGCTATAAGGCCGCCGGAAAATCGAACTGCCAGCTTCCAAGGCAGACATCATGGCCGAAACGACCGCCCATACCGAAGCTCCCGCGGGACATACCAAGTTCCCGCCGTTCGAATCTGAGCACTTTCCATCACAGCTCGTCTGGTTGGTGATCAGCTTCGTTCTGCTCTACGTGCTGATGTCGAGAATTGCGCTGCCCCGCATCGGCGGCATCATGGCGGCCCGCAGCAAAGTCATCAGCGACGATCTCGCGGCGGCGGAACAGTTGAAGGAGCGGTCGAACGCGGCGCAAGCGGCTTACGAAAAGGCGCTTGCGGACGCCAGGAGCCGTGCTCAGGCCCTTGCCGGCGCCACGCGCGAGCAGCAGGCCCGCGAAGCCGAGGACATGCATAAGCGGCTTGAGGCGCAGCTCCACGAGCGGATAGCGGCCGCCGAACAATCGATCGCAAAAAGCCGCGACGGGGCCATGGGCAATGTAAGATCAATTGCCGCCGAGGCGGCTTCGGCGATCGTCGAGCGCCTGATCGGGCAGCGGCCGCGCGACGAGGAAATCGCCGCCGCACTCGGCGATGCCGGCAAACATTGAAGGAACGGCCATGCTCGAAGCCGAAAATTGGGTGGCGGTCGCCTTTCTCTGCTTCCTCGGGCTGCTCGCTTATCTCGGCGCCCATCGTAAGGTGATCGACGCCATCGACCGCCGTCAGGCCCGCATCAAATCGGAGCTGGAACAGGCCCGCCGTTTGCGCGAAGAGGCGCAGGCGCTGCTCGGCGAGTTTGAGCGCAAGGCACACGCCGCCGAAACCGAGGCGCAGGCGATCATCGCCGGAGCCAGAGCCGAGGCCGAGCGATTGGCGGTGGAAGCGAAATCAAGAGCGGAAGATTTCGTCTCCCGGCGCACCAAGATGGCCGAGACCAGGATCGCCCAGGCCGAAGCGCAGGCGGTCGCCGATGTGCGGTCTGCCGCGGCCGACGCTGCCGTCGCCGCGGCAGAGAAGATCATCGCGACGACGGCGAAGGGTAAGGTCGCCGAGGACCTGCTCGCGCGCGGCATCGCCGAGATCCGGCAGAAGTTCAACTAGCCTAAACGCGTTGGAGCTAATTCTTCCGTCACCCTGAGGTGGCCGCGAAAGCGGCCCTCGAAGGGCGACGGCCTCGGCCGTTCATCCTTCGAGGCTCACTTCGTTCGCACCTCAGGATGACGGGCCGAAGTGACGGGTTTCAGCGAATAGCCCCAGAGAGATTATCCCGTGGGCGCGTTGGGGTTTGGCTTCACGCTCGGCTTTGGCTTCTTGGCCGGCGCGGGCTTCTTCGCCTGATCCGCCGCCGCGGCGCCAAACGGATCGAAGCCGATATAAACGAGATACGAATCGGACGAGCTTGACGGCATCGGGAAGCTCAGTCCCTCCTCGATATGGGTGAAGTCGACATTGGCATCGTTGGCGCCGATCGTCACCGGAATACGGATCAGCCTGGTGACGACGGTCTTCGGCGCGGTGATCGGCGCGCTGACGACGGCGATGCGGAGCGGCACGTCGATCTGACCTGCCCCGCCGGCGGGGCCGACAATAATGCGGCCCTGCACCCCGACGCGCATCACCATCTGGCCGTTGACGACCGCGCAGTCACGGGCGGCGCGCACGAAGATGCCTTGGTACTTCAGCGACATCGCTTCATTGCTGCCGTCGGGCGGCGGCGGCGGAAATGTCAGCGTGGAGGCGCCTTGGCGGATGTCGAGGAAAGGACATTCGACATTCGGCTGCGCGTTGGTGACCGGCTGCGGTTCCCTCTGCGTGGCGCCGGAGAAGAAGCTTGCGATCTTGTCTTTCAGGGACGGCGTGCTCGGCGCTGCAGGCGCCGGCGGCGGAGCCGCGCCAGTCGATGCGGAAGCCGGTGGCACCGCGCTGGTCGAGGCGGTCGTCGCCGGCGCGCCGGCGCCGCCGCCACTGCATCCGGCGAGCAACAGTAACGCGAGCGCAGCCCCGGCCGGCGACCCATGGTGCCAGCCCGACCCAGGAAATGCGCGCTTTGTTCCCTGTGTCATCGCCAATTTGCGATCCCCGATTGCTATAGCAAACTCATGACGGCATTCCCAAGGCGTTTCGCAGCTTGGTTAAAGGCGCGAACGGTCACACTCTGCCCTAATCGGAACCGTCGCTCACGTGCGCGTAGAGGAGATGGTCCTGCCAGATACCGTTGATACACAGATATTCGCGGGCATAGCCCTCCCGCACGAAACCGGTCTTTTCCAGAAGCTTGATCGATCCGCTATTGCTGGGAATGCAGGCGGCTTCGAGGCGGTGGAGCCGCAGGCTGGCAAAAGCAAACGGTACCACCGCGCGCACCGCCGCCGTCATGTAGCCGTGGCGCGCGAACGGCAAGCCAGTCCAATAACCGAGACTGCCGGCCTGGGCGACGCCGCGCCGGATATTGGCCAGGGTCAACCCGCCGACCAGGGCGCCATCGGAATTGCGGGCGATGAGAAAGGCGTAGCCCTGGTCGCTGCGCAAATCCTCGGCATAGCGTTTTATGCGACGGCGAAACGCCGCACGCGTGAGATCGTCGACCGGCCAGGTCGGCTCCCAGGGCGTGAGAAAATCGCGGCTTGTTTCGCGCAGCGCCGCCCATTCCTCGAAGTCGTCCATCTGGGGCGTGCGCAGCACGATGCCGTCGCCTTCGATACTCGGCAGCGGCTCAGAAAAATTGATGGTGCGAAAGAAAGCCATTGGCTGGTTCGGCCGGACCGTTCATGCCGCGGCGCGGCGCGTCAAAGTCTCCGCAATCGCGGCCGCGCTTTCAAGTCCGGAACCAAGGCCGAGAACCGCGGTGGCGAGTTTGCCGCGCGCGATGAGCGCCCGGCCCGCCGCTCGCGCGCTTTCGACCGTGACCGCATCGACCTTTGCCACCAGCTCGTCGAGCGGTATCGGGCGGCCGCGGGTGATCATCTGCCGGGCCAATTGTTCAATGCGCGCGCCGGAGCTTTCCAGCGCCATCAGCAGACCGGCTTTCATCTGCGCTTTGGCGCGCGCCACTTCCGGTTCGGAAATGGTCTCGGCGGTGCCGGCGATCTCGTCGACGATCAGCCGCATCAGTTCCGAGGTGTCGGCGGCGTCGGTGCCGGCATAGAGGCCGAACATGCCGACATCGGAATACGGTACGTGAAACGTGTAGATCGAATAACACAGGCCGCGCCGCTCGCGCGCTTCCTGGAACAACCGCGAGGACATGCCGCCGCCGAGGATATTCGTGAACACCTGAAGGCTATAGAGCGCCGGATCGACAATCGCGACGCCCGGTAGCGCCAGCGCGATGTGTACCTGCTCGAGTTCGCGTTTCTCGACGTGAGTGCCGCCGCCGAAATTTGCCGGTTCCGGCAGCGGACTGGCCGGCCCATTGAAGCCGCCAAAGTGCTTCTCGACCTCGGCGACCACGGCGCGATGCTCGACCGCGCCCGCGGCCGCGACCACGATATCCGGGGCGCGATAATTTCTGGCGAGATAAGCGCGCAGCTTGCCGCCGTCGAACGACCGCACCGTCTTCGGCGTGCCCAGGATCGAGCGGCCGAGCGACTGATTGGGAAAAGCGACGAACTGCAGGTGTTCGAAAATGAGATCGTCGGGCGTGTCCGCGACCGCGCCGATCTCCTGAATAATCACATTCTGTTCTCGCAGCAGCTCTTCGCGATCAAAGGACGGGTCGGACAGGATATCGGCGAGCACGTCGAGCGCCAAAGGCACGTCTGATTTGAGCACGCGAGCGTAGTAGGCGGTGCTTTCGGCGCCGGTCGCGGCGTTGAGATCGCCGCCCACGGCCTCGATTTCTTCGGCGATCTGCCGCGCGTTGCGCCGGCGCGTGCCTTTGAAAGCCATGTGTTCGAGAAAGTGGGAAATACCGTGCTCGTCGTGGCGCTCGTCGCGGCTGCCGGACGCCACCCAGACCCCAAGCGAGGCGGTCTCGAGGTGCGGCATCGCGTCGGTCACGACATTGAGGCCGGACTTCAGCGTGGTTACCTCGACGCTCATGCCGCCGCTCCTTCCTGGGCGGCCCGGCTCGTCGCCAAAATGAACCGCTCAACCGCCGACTGGTCAGCCGGCAGTGCCGTGACACGCTCGGGCCGCTCATTGACATGCGCCAGCCAATCCGGAAGGGCCGGGCGAACACCGCACGCCGCTTCCACCGCATCGGGAAATTTCGCCGCGTGCGCGGTCGACAGCACGATCATCGGCACCGCCGGATCGCGCGATTCCTTCTCCGCCACCGCGACCGCAACGGCGGTATGCGGGTCGATGCAATTGCCGGTCTCGCGTTTGACGGTGCGGATCGTGGCGGCGACTTCGTCTTCATCGGCACGATCCGCGGTGAAAAAGCTGCGAATCGACGACAGAGCGCGCGATGACAGCGTGAAGCGGCGCGACTGCGCCAACGAACCCATCGCCGCCCGCACGGCCGCAGGCTCGCGGTCATAGGCCTCGAACACCAGACGCTCGAAATTCGACGCAACCTGGATGTCCATCGATGGCGAGGTCGTCGGCACGACCGCACGCGACTCGTAGGTCCCGGTCGCGAGCGTGCGCGCTAAAATGTCGTTGACGTTCGTCGCCACGATCAAACGATCGATCGGCAGGCCCATGCGCGCCGCCACATAGCCGGCATAGACGTCGCCGAAATTTCCGGTCGGAACCGCGAAGGCGAATTTGCGCGCCGGAGCACCGAGCGCGACCGCGGCGGTGAAATAATAGACCACCTGGGCCACGATCCTCGCCCAATTGATCGAATTGACGCCGGAGAGCCGGGCCTGCTCGCGAAAACCATGTTGGCCGAACATACCCTTCACGATCGCCTGGCAGTCGTCGAAGGTGCCATCGATCGCAATGGCGCTGACATTGTCGGCGCCGCTGGTCGTCATCATGCGGCGCTGCACATCGGAGATGCGGCCTTGCGGAAACAGCACCACTAGGTCGACCTGCCGGCGATCGCGAAAGGCCTCGACAGCCGCGCCGCCGGTGTCGCCGGAAGTAGCCACGACGATGGTGCGCCGCTCGCCGCGCGCGGCAAGCGCGTGATCCATCAACCGCGCCAGGAGCTGCATCGCCAGATCTTTGAATGCGAGCGTCGGACCGTGGAAAAGTTCAAGCAGAAATGTGTTGACGCCGAGCTGGCTGAGCGGCGCCACAGCCGGATGACGAAAATTGCCATAGGCCTCGCGAGCCAGCCGCGCGAGATCGCCGGATGCAACCGAGTCGTCGGTAAAAGGCCTGATGATCTCGACGGCAACCTCGGCATAGGAGCGGCCGGCGAAACCCGCGATCGCCGCGGCATCGAGGCGCGGCCAAGCATCCGGCACATAAAGCCCGCCATCGCGGGCAAGGCCGGCAAGCATGGCTTCGGCAAAGCCGAGCGAGGGCGCTTCGCCTCTGGTCGAGATATATTGCACTGGCCCTTTCCGCCGCCGTTTGGAGACGCCGGCTAGAAGTTGCTAAGTAACTGATATGGCAGGATTATCTGCCAGGCCAAACGGTGTGGCCGCCGCGGCGGCGCGCCGCAACGCGGGTCACACTAATAGCAAATCGAATGGCTTCACAAGCAAGGCAAAGGCACCGGCAAGACACCGCCAAGGCACTGGGCGGGCCGGACGCTCGGGACGCTGGTTTTGACGCAACCGAGGGGCTTCTACGGACGATCCGGAACGGTGCGGCGGCCAGATGTGGCAGCCCAGAAGCCGAACACAGCCGCCAGCACCGCAGCCAAGCCGTACCAAGTCAGTGCGTATTGCAGATGGTTATCGGGCAAGGCGACCACGAGCTTCCCGGGCCGCGGTAAACCTCCCGGCGGCGTCGGGGCCTCCTGTTCGACATAAAACGGCGCTACGGCACCCGCTTTCGGATCCAGACCCTTGGCCGCTGCAATCCCGGCCGGGTCGCGCGTGAACCAAAGATTATGGGAAGCGTCGTCCGTCGGCGTGAACCAGTGCCGCTCGTCCGGCCAGCGCAGCGCGCCAACGATTTCGACTGGTCCTGAAATCTGGCCGGCAAGGCGCGATTTAGGGTCGCGCTGGGCATCCGGAACGAAGCCGCGATTGACGATAACGATGCCCTCGATAATGGCGATGCTATCGCCTGCGTCGCCGACCCGCCGCGCTGGCGTGAACACCCAATAGCCCGGGCTTGTGACATCGGGCCGGAAAGCGCTCGCCGCGGCAAAGACCAGCGCTTCACGCGCGTTGTCAAAGCTCGCCGTGAATTTGACCCGGCGGTACTCATCGCGCGAACGATCAAACTTGCTCCAATCCCTAGCCGGCGGCAGCGCTTGTGGCGGTGCCGCGAGGTGTTCCGTCAATGAGGCGATCAGAGCTTCTTTCCAGGCTTTGCGCTCGATCTGCCAAGTGCCGAGCGCAATAAGCACCGCGAAGGCCAACAGCGCGGGCAGCAACAGGCTTCGCCATGAGCGATTGCGCGCCGCCGGCCGATGCGGCCCCGCTTCTGCGCGCGGCTCAAGCGTCATGGTTCATGATGCTCGTGGTCGTATTCTTTGTGCTGTTCTGGACCATGTTCTTGGCCGAACCGACTCTCTGCTGCTTTGTGATGATATTGCAGCGCGATCATCAGGCCTTTCATCGGCCGCAACGGGCCGAGCGTGACGAGCAGGATCAGCGGCAACCACAGCGCGGCATGCACCCAGTACGGCGGTTGAAACAGAATCTCCGTCGCCAGCGCAGCACCGACCACGATTGCGCCGGCCAGGAACATGACGAACACGGCCGGACCGTCGCCGGAATCGGCGAAACCGTAATCAAGTCCGCAGCGCTCACAGCGCGGCTGCAATTTCAAGAACCCGGCAAACAGCCGGCCTTGGCCGCAGCGCGGACAGGCACAGGACAAGCCCGCCGCAATGGCGCCTGAGAGCGTGGTGATCGTCTCGGTCACTTCAGCAATTTAGGCCTGGCGTCGACCGCGCGGAAGCCGGCGAGGCATTCCAGCACGCGTGGCATGCCGCGCCGGAAGGCGTGAAAGGCTTGGTGACTGAAAGGCTTGGCGACTTAGCCCGCCTGCGGGCCGCCGCCCCAGACATAAATGCAGGCGAACAAAAACAGCCACACGACGTCGACGAAGTGCCAGTACCAAGCCGCGAATTCAAATCCGAGATGCTGCGTCGGCTTGAACTGTCCCGCGATGGCGCGGAACAGGCAGACGATGAGAAAGATCGAGCCGATGATCACATGGGCGCCGTGGAATCCGGTCGCCATGAAGAAGGTGGCGCCGTAGATGTTGCCCGAATAGTGGAACATGGCGTGCATGTATTCCCACGCCTGCACGCAGGTGAAGCTCAGCCCCAACGCGATGGTGACCGCCAAGCCCCACACCAGCCCTTTGCGATCGTTTTCGAGAAGCGAGTGATGCGCCCAGGTTACCGTCGTGCCCGAGGTGAGCAGAATGAGCGTGTTCAACAGCGGGAAGTGCCACGGATCGAACGTGTCGACGCCCTTGGGCGGCCAGACGCCGCCGGTATAGGCGATGCGCGCAACGTCGCGCAATTCATCCGGGAACAGCGCGGTGTTGAAATAGGCCCAGAACCAAGCGACGAAAAACATCACCTCCGAAGCGATGAACAGGATCATCCCGTAGCGGTGCGAGATCTGCACCACGCGGGTGTGATCGCCTTCCACTTCGGCTTCGTGGATGACGTCGCGCCACCAGCCCACCATGGTGTAGGCGATGCCGATCGCGCCGGCGCCCAGCACCAAGGGTGCGTAGGCGACCATGTGGTGCATCCACAGAATGGCGCCGACCGCCGCGAGGAAAGCCGAGGTCGCGCCGACCGCAGGCCACGGGCTGGGATTGACCAGGTGGTAATCGTGATGCGGTTTGGCATGTGCAGTCGCCATCGTCTTCTCCACCTTGGCGCGATCGAACTTCCCGCTTACGCGCCGTCTTGATTACGGTTTAAGTCTTTGCTCTAGATGTGCCCGGATTTATCCGAATTGGCGCTCTCCGCCACCGGCCGGTCGGAAACGCGCACCGGAAAGAAGGTGTAGGAGAGAGTGATGTTGTTCACGGCGTTTTCTTCCGCGTCGTTAGCGAGTTTGGCGTCGAC